>Ga0302324_100001745_pt1 | contig 51963 bp, 42 predicted proteins | sample Palsa_T0_1_FD_201949 | JGI IMG/M metagenome (GOLD analysis project Ga0302324, IMG submission 201949) | Peat permafrost microbial communities from Stordalen Mire near Abisko, Sweden - Palsa_T0_1 | ecosystem: Environmental > Terrestrial > Soil > Palsa > Peat permafrost | place: Sweden: Abisko...
GCGCCCCCGTCCGCTTCGGCGAGACGCTGGAACCTAATGCAGCGTGAATTCGGATCCTGCGAGCTTGAGTTCGGCTGCAGAGATGAGCCCGCGTGCTGCGACGCGCACCGAATGCAGCCGGCCTTCGAGATTGTCCTGCCAGAAATGCAGGAACTTGTTGAGGATGGGGAATTTCGGGGCCAGATCCAGTTCCTGCCAGATGAACGTCTGGAGCACTGCGGGGTGATCCGGCATATGATACAGAATCTCAGCGGTGGTCAGGCGGTACCCTCGCAGCATCAAATCGAACTTTTGCATCTGGCTCTCGCTCTTTGGTTCATCCGGCCCTTTTCGGCATTCACTCCCGATGTCTGTTCCATGATTCACGACGAAAAGTTTGTGTGGCGTCTGTGTGACTGTCGAGTCCGTCTGCGGCGAAATGCGGCAAAACGCCCGGCGCTTGACGACACGCGCGAATTTTTGTGCCTTGGTGTTTCATCGGGGACACAGCAAACCGGCTGGAGCAGCAGCAATCGAAAACTGGAAGTGCCAAATGCACAGACCTTTCAACGCCATAACTGTCGCCGCACAGAATGTTCCGGCCGGCAAAAGCCGTGGCCAGGTTGTCGTGGACATCGCGCGATGATTTTCGCGTTCGAGCCGGCGCGTCTTTCGGAATGAACTATCTCGTTCTCATCGCGTCTGGTGTCGTCATCGGGCTGATCGTCGCCGCGCCGATCGGGCCGGTCAATCTCATCTGCCTGCGTCGTACACTGGCTTTCGGGCCCGTCATCGGCTTCGTGTCTGGACTGGGTGCCGCATTGGGCGATGGCGTGTTTGCGATTGTCACCGCCTTCGGCCTGACCGCTGTGGCCCACTGGATCGAGGGCTATTCGATCGCGCTGCAGGTCGTCGGCGGCGCATTGCTTTGCGGTTTCGGCGTGCACACCTATCTTGCTGACCCTTTGCAAGGCCGCGACGTCATCCGCGTGTCGGACCGCGATCAGGGTGGATCGTCCTTATTCCGGACATTCGTCTCCACCTTTGCGCTGACCATGGCCAATCCCGCGACGCTGTTCGGGTTTGCGGCACTGTTCGGCGGCCTGCGCGTCATTGCGCCCTCGACCACGGACGCGAGTTACGTCGATGCGGCCTTTATCGTTCTGGGCGTGATGAGCGGCTCGGCCCTGTGGTGGTTTACACTCACGACGATTGTGGGCTTCTTTCACGCGCGCATCGATGCGAAGCTGATGAAAACATTCAATCGGATTTGCGGCGTCATGGTGTGCCTGTTCGGACTGGGCGTGCTCGCACATGCCGTGATGAAGATGTGAGCTGGGCGGTGGACGCAGACGGCGTCACGCCGCCGCATCGATCCGTGCCAGCCACGCCATGCGCGCGATTACGGCCTCGGCCTCTTCCATGATATCCCGTACGATCTCGCCGGCCGGTTTCACGTTATGGATCGCGCCGGCGCCCTGGCCCATCGCAAACGCGGCCCGGTCGCGATTGAGCCCCGTGAGCTGACCGCCGATACCGCCCATCACGCCCGCTTGGTGCGAAAGCATCGCCTGCTGCGGGAAGGGTTGTATGTCCTGGGGCCGCCGCTCCCAATCGGCCACGTAGGGATTCTTCAATACGCGCATCGGCTTTCCGGAATAGCAGCGCGTGACGATCGTGCTCTCGTCGTCCGCATCGACGATCACCTGCCGGTACATCGCCGCCGCATGCGCCTCCGCGCTCGCAATAAAGCGCGTGCCCATCCAGACGCCCTGTGCGCCCAGCGCGAGCGCCGCCGCGAGACCGCGGCCATCGACGATGGAGCCCGCCGCGACCACGGGGATTTTCACGGCGTCAACGACCTGAGGAATAAGGGCGAGGGCGGCTATGCGGCCCGTATGGCCGCCCGCCTCCGTGCCTTGCGCCACCACGGCGTCCAGGCCGCCCGCTTCGGCCGCGCGCGCATGGCGCACATTGCCCGAAACGTTCATCACCTTGAGGCCCGCGTCGTGGAATTTCTTCACCAGATGCGGCGGCGGCACGCCCAGACCGGAAATGAAGGCGCGCGCTCCGCCTGCGATGATGAGATCGGCCGTGCGCTCCAGCGATTCAGGAACGGCCGCTAGCAGATCGACGCCGAAGGGCCTGTCGGTGAGATCGCGCACTTTGGCGATCTCGTCGCGGATTTCGGCCTGCGAGCGTCCCGCCATGCCCAGCGTGCCGAAGCCGCCGGCATTAGAAACGGCGGCACAAAGTTCGGCATAGGAAACCCCACCCATACCGGCGAGGAGGATGGGGTAGTCGATGCCCAGAAGATTGCAGATCGGCGTGCGGATGGCCATGGCGAGTATTTCCCCGATGCTGTTTGCGCTCAGGGTTTCACGCGCGGCGCAGGGAGGCAAGGCGGTGGTCCCGGAGCGAAAATGCCGCTCCTTCATGACGGGCGCGGCCGTCGACCTATCCGGTTGAAATTGCATATCGCGCAAACGCCCGGATTGTGCTTTCTCGCAGCCGGGACGACCCTAACCGAAAGGCATCTTCCGATGCGTGCTGGCCTGGCGATGGTGATTCTGTGGGCGGGGTTCGCCATTTCCTGGCTGGCGGCGGCGCTGTGGTCCAACAGGACTGAGAAGAGCATCGGCTTCGGCGCCGAACTACAGTATCGCGCCGTACTGCTTGTTGGCGGCCTGCTTTTTCTCGTGCCAGCGCACAACTACTATGGTCCGCTACGCCTCTGGTTCGTTACTGCACCCGAAGCTTGGAGCTGCGTCGTTCTGATCGCACTGGGTTTTGCGTTCAGCTGGTGGGCGCGGATTTACCTGGGTCCCTTGTGGTCCGGCCAGATCACGAAGAAGGCGGATCACCGCGTTGTCGATAGCGGGCCGTATCGCATCGTCCGTCACCCGATCTACACGGGGATACTGCTGGCTGTTTACGCCACCGCGGCGGCGAAAGGGACCATTCTGGGGCTTGGCGCGGCCGTTCTCATCTCGCTTGGCCTCTGGATGAAGGCGCGGCTGGAAGAAAGCTGGCTGCGGCAGGAATTGGGACCTGAGGCGTATGATGCTTACCGTCGAAGGGTGCCGATGCTGCTGCCATTCAGTCCGAGAGGAACCTGACGTCCGACTGGAAGAACACCGCCATGTTTCCCCGACATATCCATCAATTCTGGAACGACGACTCGCCGCCTGCGCGCGCGATGGATCGCATTCGGAGTTGGCGGAACAAGAATCCGGATTTTGAGCACACGCTGTGGTCCGCGAGGATGGCGGCGCAGTTTATCGGTCGTCATTTCGGTCGGGTGGCCAAGGCGCATTTCGACAATTGCCACACTCTTTCGGCGCGTGAGAGCCTGTTGCGAGCGGCGGTTCTGCTTGTGCAGGGCGGATTCTATGTCGATGTCGGGCTTGAATGCGTCCAATCCATCGCGCCGTTATGTGGTCTTACCGGAGACGTCCTGGTCGGCGTTCTGCCCGACAGGACGACGGATGGCACTGCCGCCGATCGTCTGTATTGGGGGTTCATGGCCGCCCAGCCCGGCGCGCGATTTGTCGGACGTGCTCTGTCGGTCATTCTCGCACAGATCGCCGAACGCCCGAACGATTCTTCTTCTGGTACGGAACGACTGGATCGTCTCTATGCCGACGTACCTGCGGTCGAGAAAGCGACAATCCGCGTGCTCGGACTTCGCGCGCTATTCGAATATGCCGAACATGAAAGTGGATTTCCGCCAGATGCCGCGGACGACCGGGCACAGGTTTCCCTGCGCACCGGCGATCTTGCTGCCGAGCCGCCATCGAATAGCAACGATCGCCACACCTTCGGATGGACGCGGCTTCTTTTCCTGGGGCATCCGCGCTGTGGCTCCTCCTCGCTCGCGGCGGGTCTGTCGGCGGCAGGTCTGGATATAGGGCATGAAAAGCAGGGCCAGGATGGAATGGTGTCATGGTGGTATACCGGGTTCAAAGTTCCGGGTGCGGCGTGGCCCCTGTTCGTGAGCAGGGGAAAAATCTGGATCGTCGGCAAGGCCTTTCACTATCTGCGCGATCCGCGCGACGCCATTCCCTCCATCGTCCTTGAGAACGAGGCGAATGACAGAGCGAACAATTCGTTCAGATATCGCCGCCGTTTATTGAAGAGAAGATTTGATGTGGACATCGGCGATCTCGATGCGCCCGCCGCCGCCGCGACGTCTTATGCACTGTGGAACAGGCTCGCCGAAGACATCGCGACAGACGGTCAGGTGCTCGTCGAACGGCCAGATCTCGCAAGAGCGTTTCCGGAGTTGGTGCTGGACGCGTTTCCTCGCCGCAATACCAGTTTGAAGAAGTTCCGGATGCCAAAACCGCAGATCGAAATCGCGCAGGCGATTGCGCATTCGCCAGCCGAGGCGCGGCCATTGCTCGCCCGGTACCTCGCTCTCTATGAGGGATAAAGCGCGAAAAGTATGCGGAGTAGCTGCATTCCTCGCGCCCCGTCCGACTTCTCCACAAGTCGCGTCGTTGACTCGGGCCAACCCCGCTCTATGATGCACTGCAACGTCACAGCCCGCCGAGAGGCGCGCTGGGGCGGCCATCACATGATCCCTCGCGGGAGAGCCTCGTGAAGACGAGCGCCGAAGGAGCAACCGCCCCGGAAACTCTCAGGCAAAAGGACCGCGTGGGGAGATGACTATCTGGAAAGCAGGGCGGCATCGGCTGCCCTCACCGAAGGGGTAAGCCGGGCGATCGGCGAAATCTCTCAGGTCCGATGACAGAGGGGCGCGGGTTCCGGTTCGCCGGACGCGCCGATTCAACCTCTTCGCCGGGCCGCCATGACCGAACCTTCTGACGAAATTTTGCACCGAACGCCGCTGCATGCGCTTCACCTGGAGCTCGGTGGCAAAATGGTGCCGTTCGCGGGGTATGAAATGCCGGTGCAGTACAACGCCGGCGTGCTCGCGGAACATCTCCATACGCGTGCGCAAGCGGGCCTCTTCGACGTTTCCCACATGGGGCAGGCGTTCCTCTCCGGCGCCGACCCGGCCGCCGCACTCGAACGACTTACACCGGCGGACATCTGCGGCCTGAAAGACGGCCAGCAGCGTTATGCGCTGCTTCTGAATGACGCCGGCGGCGTCATGGACGATTTCATGGCGGCGCGGTTCGCGGGCGAGTCTGCACTTTATCTCGTCGTCAATGCCGCAACGAAGGAAGGCGATTTCGCCTATATCGCCGAACGGCTCGCAGGCGTTGCGGAAATCTCGCCGCAAGCCGATCGCGCGTTGCTTGCGCTGCAGGGACCGTCGGCGGAAACGGTGTTGGCACGGCTCGCACCGGGTGTCGTCGCGCTCGCCTTCATGAAGACCGCGCGCGTCGATGTTGCCGGGGTGCCCGCGATCGTGAGCCGCTCCGGCTACACGGGCGAAGATGGCTTTGAAATTTCGCTCGAGGCGACAGATGCCGAGCGCGTGGCGCGCGCGCTTTTGCATGAGCCGGAGGTGTTGCCGATCGGTTTGGGCGCGCGCGATTCGCTGCGGCTCGAAGCTGGTCTTTGCCTTTACGGTCACGATATGGATGAGAACATCGACCCGATCACGGCGAACCTCGCCTGGTCGATCGGCAAGCGACGTAAACTGGAAAAGAATTTCCCTGCCGCCGAACGCATCATGGATGCGCTGTTCAACGGCACGAAGGAAATGCGCGTCGGCATCCGCACGGACGGCAAGGCGCCCGCACGTGAGGGAACGCCGATTGCCGACAAGACAGGGCGCATTGTCGGGCGCATCACGAGTGGCGGTTTCGGGCCCAGCCTCAACGCGCCGGTCGCGATGGGGTATGTAGAAAGCGCGCTTGCGGCTGACGGCACGGAAATCGATTTGCTGGTGCGCGGCAAGGCGCTGGCGGCGCGTGTGGCGCCCATGCCTTTTGTTGCGCACCACTACAAGCGCAGCACGACCAGCCAAAACACGAGGTGAGCACTATGACCGAGATCCGTTACACCGATCAGCATGAATGGATACGCATCGATGGCGACGAGGCCACCGTCGGCATCACCAAATATGCCGCGGAGCAATTGGGCGATGTTGTCTATGTTGAGTTGCCGGAGACAGGCCGCAAGGTTGGCCAGGGTGGCGAGATCGCAGTCGTCGAAAGCGTCAAAGCGGCAAGCGAAATCTATGCACCCGTGGGCGGCGAAGTCATCGCCGGCAACGCCGCACTCGGCGACGACCCGGCGAAAGTCAGCGCCGATCCCGAAGGCGAAGGGTGGTTCTTCAAACTACGCCTCGCGGACAAGGCAGAACTCGCCAAACTCATGACAGACGCGCAATACGCGGAATTCGTCAAAGGACTCTGAACGTCCTGGTGGGCCAACACGGTTTTCGCCTCTCTACGGGGGAGGTTGAGCGAATTGATCGGGTGATTTTTCCATGCGCTATCTTCCCCTGACGCCGGATGATCGTACCGCCATGTTGGGCAGAATCGGTGCACGCGACGTGGACGCGCTGTTCCGCGACGTGCCGCAGGCCGCGGTCGTCGATCGCCGTGCTTTTGAGCTTCCGGATCATTGCGGCGAACTCGAAGTCGAGCGTGCGCTTTCCCGCCTGGCGGCCAGGAATATTGCGGCAGGCTCGGTGCCGTTTTTCTGCGGCGCCGGCGCTTATCGCCATCACGTTCCGGCCGCCGTGGACCATCTGATACAACGCTCTGAATTTCTCACTTCGTACACGCCCTATCAGCCCGAGATCGCTCAGGGTACGTTGCAATATCTGTTCGAATTTCAGACCCAGGTTGCGCTCCTGACCGGTATGGAAGTGGCGAATGCTTCGCTCTACGACGGCTCGACCGCGACAGCGGAAGCCGTGCTGATGGCGCAACGCATCACGCGCCGTCCAAAGGCCGTTCTTTCGGGTGGCCTGCATCCCCATTACGGCGAGACCGTCGAAACGGTGGCGGCGCTGTCGGGCCAGGTCGTTCGGGCGCCTGTTTCTGCCGGGCGCCCGGGAGAGCTGTTGACGTTGATCGATTCCGACACAGCTTGCGTAGTGGTTCAAACGCCCGATATGTTCGGACTCGTTCGCGATCTGCGCCCCGTCGCCGAGGCGGCACATGCAAAGGGGGCGCTCCTGATTGCGGTCGTCACCGAGATCGTTTCGCTTGGCCTTCTCGAATCGCCTGGAGCGATGGGCGCGGATATCGTCGCGGCCGAAGGCCAATCGATCGGGAACGGACTGAACTTCGGCGGCCCCTATGTCGGGCTGTTCGCGACGCGGGAGAAATTCGTCCGCCAGATGCCTGGCCGGCTTGCAGGCGAAACGGTTGACGCGGAAGGCAGGCGCGGTTTCGTACTCACGCTTTCGACACGCGAACAGCATATCCGCCGCGAGAAGGCGACGAGCAACATCTGCACGAATTCGGGGCTTTGTTGCCTCGCATTCACAATCCATCTGTCGTTGCTCGGCGAGGAAGGGTTTGCGCGGCTGGCGCGCGCCAATCACGTTCGCGCATCGACGCTGGCTGACAAGCTGGCACGAATTCCCGGCGTGTCGCTCGTGACGCCTGCCTTTTTCAATGAATTTACACTGAGGCTTCCGAAGCCCGCGGCAGCCGTGGTCGATGCGCTGGCGTCGCGAAACATTCTGGGTGGCGTTCCGGCGTCGCGCCTGCTGCCGCATGAACCGCAGGCGCGCAATCTCTTGATCGTGGCTGCCACCGAAACCGTAACGGATGAAGATTGCGCCGCCTTCGCCGCATCGCTCACGGAGGTCCTCACATGACGATGAATTCGCAAGGGAGGCCCTCCTCGCCGGTCGCAACAGAAACGCCATTGCAGCACACCATTTCCGGCGATCGCGGACTCGATCACGAAGAGCCCCTGATCTTCGAGATCGGCCGCGCGGGAATGACGGGCGTCGATATCCCTGAGGCGTCGATCTCGGGCACGCATCTTGCGGGCCTCGAGCGCAAAAAACCGATCGGCCTGCCGGGTCTTTCGGAGCCGGAAGTGGTTCGCCACTATGTGCGCCTGTCGCGCATGAATTATGCGATCGATGCGGGACTTTACCCGCTTGGCTCCTGCACGATGAAGCACAATCCCCGGCTCAACGAGAAAATGGCTCGGCTGCCCGGGTTCGGCGATGTGCATCCGTTGCAGCCGCAGCGCACGGTGCAGGGTGCGCTCGCGTTGATCGCGGAATTGATGAAATGGCTGACGACCCTGACCGGCATGCCTGCCGTCGCGATGAGCCCGAAAGCAGGCGCGCATGGCGAATTGTGTGGCCTGCTTGCGATCCGCGCGGCCCTTGTGGCGCGCGGCGAAGTGCGGCCACGCGTTCTGGTGCCGTCCTCCGCACATGGCACGAATCCCGCGACCGCGGCGTTCGCCGGCTTCACTGTGGACGAAGTTCCGGCGAAAGATGACGGCCATGTCGATGCCGACGCGCTGAAAGCAATGCTCGGCCCCGACGTTGCAGCCATCATGCTCACCAATCCCAACACGTGCGGATTGTTCGAACGGCGCATTCGGGAAATCGCCGATGCCGTCCACGGCGTGGGCGCCTATTTCTATTGCGACGGCGCCAATTTCAATGCCATTGCGGGCCGGGTGCGGCCGGGCGATCTGGGCGTGGATGCTATGCATATCAATCTGCACAAGACGTTTTCGACTCCGCATGGCGGCGGCGGTCCGGGTGCGGGACCGGTGGTGCTGTCCGCAGCGCTCGCGCCTTTCGCGCCGCTGCCGCTGCTGATGCATGACAAGGCGGGATTCCGTCTGGTCGAAGACCGTGAGGCATTGCCGGCGGGCGCAATGCCGTTCGGTCGCATGTGCGCGTTCCATGGCCAGATGGGCATGTTCGTGCGAGCTTTGGCCTATATGCTGAGCCACGGCGCCGACGGTGTCCGCCAAGCGTCGGAAGACGCGGTGCTGGCGGCGAATTACATCCTGGCTTCGCTCAAAGACACGATGAGCGCGCCGTTCGAAGGCCCCTGCATGCATGAAGCCCTGTTCGACGATTCGTTCCTCGAGGGAACAGGTGTGACCACGCTCGACTTCGCCAAGGCGATGATCGACGAAGGCTATCATCCGATGACGATGTATTTCCCGCTCGTCGTGCACGGCGCAATGCTGATCGAACCCACGGAATCGGAATCGAAGGAGAGCCTGGACAGGTTCATCCACGTGTTGCGCGTGCTGGCGCAGGATGCGAAAGCAGGAAAGCGCGACCGCTTTGAAGGCGCGCCACACCTGGCGCCGAGGCGGCGACTCGACGAGACGATGGCCGCCCGCAAGCCCGTGCTGCGCTGGAAATCGAAAGAATTGCCGCAGGCTGCCGAATAGGTCCGCTTACCAAACGCCCGGAAAGAGCCGGTACGGCACGCGGCGCGTGTAGTCCACATAGCCTTCGAGCTTAAGCCGCAATTCGCGGTCCTCCATGGCCGTGCGGAACACAAGCCCCATGCCGAGCACGAGAACGGCAGCCAGCCCATACCACGAGCCCAGCAGCAGGGCTGTCGACACAAACAGGATCAGCACAGCGGCATAGAGCGGGTGGCGCACGACGGCATAGGGACCCGTCGAAATGACGTTGTGCCCGCGCTCTCTTTGAATACGGACGATGGGCGCCAGAAAAGTGTTCTCTTCAAAAACCCTGTAAACGAACGACATGGCGGCGGCGACGCCGATGCCGCCGGTGATTTGCAGCCAGACCGGCATGTCGGACCAGTCGAAACGCACGGCGTCGAGCCCCATGAGCGCGAGCCAGCCCGGAAACAGCACCATGAACACGATCATGACGATGCGGTCCCAGGGCAATTGCGCCCGGCGGACCGGCCAGCTCATCCGTTCGCGCAACAGGGCCGGATTGTGCCGCGCCAGCATCCGCGTGATGAGACAGGCCGCGACGAAGAACACGCCGAGAAACGCCCAGGCCGGCGGCCAGCTCAACGTGCCGGCAGAGCCAAACAGGAGTGCGGCGAAAATCAGCGCCTCAAGGGCCAATGCGATCCAGACTTTGGTGGCCGTTGCCATCGACACTCTCCGTCCCGCGCCACGTCTCTTTACGTCACCTTAGACCATACACGTGATGTTTTCGACTCGGGCTGATTTCCGGAAAAATTGGCGGCGGAGATCGGCGGTACGGCTTGGTGCCATTCGTCAAATCGGGGTTCAGGAACAGGTTTTGGCGCGCAGCCCCCTGGGCAGTTTCGTTTCCGTATCGGCGCAGGCCCGGTCGAGTTGCGCCTGCGACAGGCCGATCGCATGTGTAAGGTCGGTGCCCTTGATGCTCGCAATCGAGAGATTGGCGCCCGTGAGATCGGCGCCGTCGAGCCTTGCGTGGGCGAGGTTGGCGCCGGCCAGATCCGTGTTGCGGAAAGAGGCGCCTCGAAAATCCGCGTAGGACATGCACATCAGGACAAGTCTTGCGCCGGAGAAATTCGCACCTTCTAGATTTCCCCGTTTGACGCATTGATTGGTGAGGTCGGCGCCCGCCAGGTCGCAATGGGGGCAGTCGTGATGTCCCGCTTTGATGCTGGCGACTGCCCAGGGATCTGGCGACGCCACGGCGGCGTGGGCCGGTTGGCCAAAGGCCAGGCCAAGAAGCCAGGCGAGCATGAATAGCATGGGCGTCCCGTTTCGATACGCGTGCCTTCCAATGCGCAAACGCCATGCCGGGCTGTCCGCAAGAAGCGGGTCGAAGCGCAAACCCGCCCGCGGCATAAGAAAGCCGCAACAAAGGACTAGGCCAAGATGCCGATCCGTTTCCTGGGTCTTTCTCCCGCACAATTCGAGCCGTTGTTCGCGCTCGGCGACGCCGAATTGGAAGCGCGCAACATCCGACGCATGGTCGTGGACGAAAAGCCGGGCTTTCCCTGCCGTGTCACGCTCGAAGACGCCGAGCCGGGCGAAAGCGTGCTTCTGCTTTCGTATGAATACCAGCCGGCGCAATCTCCGTACCGGTCCTCCGGACCGATATTCGTTCGCGAGCAGGCGCAAGCTATTTTCGACCTCATCGGCGAAGTGCCGCCCGTATTGCGGGAAAGGCTACTGTCGGTTCGGTGTTACGACGCGAACGGTGCGATGGTCGATGCCGATGTCATGGAAGGTGCGGCATTGGAAGGGGCGCTCGACAAGTTTTTCGAGCGCCCCGGCACGACGTACATCCACATTCATTTCGCCCGCCGTGGCTGTTATGCGTGCCGTGCGGAACGAGGGTAAAGCGGGCCCCCTTCAGCTGCACCCGCTCGTGCTGCCGCAGGTATTGCATTTCATACAGGTACCGTTGCGCACGAGCGTGAAGTTGCCGCAGGCTTCGCATGCGTCGCCCTCATAGCCTTTCATGCGCGCTTCGGCGGCGCGTTTGACGTTTACGCCGCGCATGCTGTCTTTCTGCGACAGACGGGCTTCGATGGTCGCCATCGCCGCGCCGACCGGATTGCCTCCGGCCGCTTCAAGCACGGCGGCGCGCACTTCACTCAGGGCATCCGTGACGGGGCTGGCTGTCTCCGCAACTTCCTCGAATTCGTCCTGCACTGGGGTATAGAGATGCTCGTGCTCATGATCGTGCAGCACGGCCGCCTTGGCGACGGTATTGCCGCGGACGACCGCAAATGATTTGAGCTGGCCGCGGACAAAACCTGTCGATGCCACGCGCGAAAGAGTCTGCTGTAGTTCTTTCGTCGCTTCGCGCCGTTCGCCGCCGTCGCCATGGCCCAGATCCTCGTCGTGGGCCGGCGGCACATGTGCCAGATCGTTGCGCCCGAGATAGGAGATGGCGAGTTCGCGGAAAATATAGTCGAGCACGCTGGTCGCGTTCTTGATCGAATCGTTGCCGATGACGAGCCCGGCAGGCTCGAAGCGCGTGAAGGTGAACGCTTCCACGAATTCCTCGAGCGGCACGCCATATTGCAGGCCGATCGATATCGCGATGGCGAAATTGTTCATCAGGCTGCGGAAAGCGGCGCCTTCCTTGTGCATGTCGATGAAGATTTCGCCGGCCCGGCCGTCTTCGTACTCGCCTGTCCTCAGATAAACCTTGTGGCCGCCCACAATGGCTTTCTGCGTGTAGCCTTTGCGGCGCTGGGGTAGCCTTTCGCGTTCGCGGCTCACCACGCGCTCGATGATTTTTTCGATGACGCGCTCGGTGATGACGGTTGTCCGCGTGGCTTGCGGCGCGGCGAGAACGTCTTCAAGCTCGTCTTCATTGTCGTCGAAGGCGAAGACCTGGCTTGCCAGAGGTTGCGAGAGTTTGGAGCCGTCACGATAGAGCGCGTTGGCTTTCAGTCCCAGTTTCCAGGACAGCATGTAGGCTTCGCCGCATTCCTTGACGCTTGCCGCATTGGGCATGTTGATTGTCTTGGAGATGGCGCCAGAGATGAAAGGCTGCACCGCCGCCATCATCCGGATATGACTTTCCACGGAGAGCGCGCGCTTGCCGGTGCGACCGCAGGGATTGGCGCAGTCGAAGACCGGCAAATGTTCTTCCCTGAGGTGCGGCGCGCCTTCGAGCGTCATGGCCCCGCAGACATGCAGGTTTGCCGCTTCGACCTCGGTCTTGGAGAAACCGAGCGCCTTCAGCATATCGAAATCCGGTTTGTCCAGTTCGACCGCGTCGCAATTCAGCATGTCGCAGCAGAAACGCTCGCCGAGCGTCCATTTGTTAAACACGAAACGGATGTCGAAAGCGGATTCGAGTGCGGCCTCGATGGTGCCGATCTCTTTGTCGCCGAAACCCTTGGCGAGCAGTGCTTCGTGAGTGAGGCCGAATTCCAGCCCTTCGAGCGTGCCGTGACCAACCGCATAGGCGACGATGTCGTCGATCTGGCGCTGGTCGTAGCCGAGGCCGGCCAATGCTTCGGGCACGCAGCGATTAATGATCTTGAAATAGCCGCCGCCTGCGAGCGTCTTGAATTTGACCAGCGCGAAGTCAGGCTCGACACCTGTCGTGTCGCAATCCATTACCAACCCGATCGTGCCGGTCGGCGCAATGACGGTGGATTGCGCGTTGCGGAAGCCGAAATTCTCGCCGAGCGACAAGGCGTCGTCCCAGGCGCGTCCTGCCGCCGCGGCCAGCGCTTCGTCTTTCAGCGCCGCCAGATCGAGCGGCACAGGCAGGGTGGAAAGAGCTTCATAGCCGGCCGCTTCGCCATGTGCGGCGAGCCGATGATTGCGAATGACGCGCAGCATTGCTTCGCGGTTCGCGCCATATTCAGGAAATGCGCCGAGTTCGCCGGCCAACTCCGCCGACGTCGCATAGGAGACGCCGGTCATCAGCGCGGAAATGGCGCCGGCGATGGCGCGGCCTTCGCGGCTGTCATAGGGGATGCCGGCCGACATCAGCAGACCACCGATATTGGCAAAGCCCAGACCCAGCGTGCGGTAGTCGTAGGATAGCTGCGCGATCTCGCGTGACGGGAACTGCGCCATCAACACGGAGATTTCGAGCACGACCGTCCATAGTCGCACGGCATGTTCGAACGCGGCCACGTCGAACGCCTTACGACCGTCTTCGTCGTCCTTGCGAAACGTCATGAGATTGAGCGAGGCCAGATTGCAGGCCGTGTCGTCAAGGAACATGTATTCCGAGCAGGGATTGGAGGCCCGGATGTCGCCGCCCGCTGGGCAGGTGTGCCAATCGTTGATTGTGGTGTGGAACTGGATGCCCGGATCGGCGCAAGACCAGGCAGCGAATGTCACCTTTTCCCACAAATCGCGCGCCGGCAGCGACTTGGCGACGCCGCCGCGCCGATATGTCAGGTCCCACGGCGCGTCCGTTTCGACGGCACGCAGGAATTCGTCGTTGACGCGCACGGAATTGTTGGAGTTCTGGCCGGAGACCGAGAGATAGGCTTCCGAATCCCAATCCGTATCGTAGACGGGGAAGTTGAAATCGATTTCCTTGAATCCCTGGCGCGCGAACGAGATCACGCGCTCGATATAATTGTCGGGGATCATCGCCTTGCGCGCCGCCTTCACTTCGCGGCGCAGGGCGGGATTCTTTTTCGGATCGAAACAGTCGTCGCCCGAACCATCGCAATTGATGCAGGCGCGCATCACCGCCTTAAGATGCTTTTCGGCCAGCTTCGAACCCGCGACGAGCGCGGCCACCTTCTGCTCTTCGAGCACTTTCCAGTCGATGAACTGCTCGATGTCGGGATGGTCGATGTCGACGACCACCATCTTTGCGGCTCTGCGTGTGGTGCCGCCCGATTTGATGGCGCCGGCCGCGCGATCGCCGATCTTGAGGAAGCTCATGAGCCCGGAGGATTTGCCGCCGCCGGAGAGCTTTTCGTTGGCGCCGCGCAGGCCGGAGAAATTGGTCCCTGTGCCCGAACCGTATTTGAACAGACGCGCTTCGCGCGTCCACAAATCCATGATGCCGCCTTCGTTCACGAGGTCGTCGGAAACGCTCTGGATGAAGCAGGCGTGGGGCTGGGGATGTTCGTAAGCTGAATCCGACTTCACAAGTTCGCCCGACAGGTGATCGACGTAATAGTGCCCTTGGCTGGGACCATCGATGCCATAAGCCCAGTGCAGGCCCGTGTTGAACCATTGTGGGCTGTTGGGCGCGGCCTTCTGTGCCGCGAGCATATGGCACAATTCGTCGTAGAAGGTGCGGGCATCGTCCTCGGCGTCGAAATAGCCGCCCTTCCAGCCCCAATACGTCCAGGTACCGGCGAGGCGATGGAAGACCTGCTTGGCGGAGGTTTCGCCAACGCGCTCTTTGCCGTCCGGCGCATGGCGCCACAGGAATTCCGGGACGCCGTCTTCCGCCACGGGCTGCAACGCCGTGGGGATACCCGCCTTGCGGAAATATTTTTGGGCAAGCACGTCACAGGCGACCTGGCTCCATTCCGCGGGCACCTCGATGTCCGTCTGGCGGAACACGACCGAGCCATCCGGATTACGGATTTCGCTCGACGCTGTGCGGAACGGAATGCCCTCGTAAGGCGAGTGGCCTTCAACTGTGAAGTGACGACGAATACGCATGGATGCCCCCAAAACCCTGGTTAAACTGTCTTCTGCCTGGCGCCGCTGGCGGTTCGTCGGGAGGGCAGAAATCCGTCGCCGGAAGCCAGCCCAAAAGGGATGGCTGCCACCGCCAGATATCGTCGGGGTCCTCCAGATTTTGTGTCGCGGCGAGCGACAGGGGCCAAGTATGGGCATGGCTCTTTGGGGGACGCAAGGATTAAGTGGTAAACAAAATCTTACCCACTATATATTGTGGCTTAACGAGGCCGCGAAAATGCCGATGAATGGCTCGTGTCAAGCGGGGTCGACCCCTCGCAAGAAAAATATTTCCGGTGACTTTTTCCTCCGGCCCGAACCGGATATGGATCGGCCAATGCGACGATCAAACGTCGTGGCGCTGCACCATTCGCGTGGCGCTCGTGCCGATGGACTTCTATAGTCGCAGGCGAATCCGGTTCAGGCGCGAAATATGGCTTTGCTGCGAATGATCTTCATTTGGTGGCGCGGCGCCACGCTCGGGACGTTGGTCACGACTTGGTTTTCCGGCCAGTTCGTGGGCGAGGACAAGTTCGGTAATCGTTACTACCAGAACAAAACCGGCCTGCGACGATGGGTTCTTTATAACGGCACCGTCGAGGCGTCGCGTGTGCCGCCCGATTGGCATGGCTGGCTGCATCATACCTTCAAGCAACCGCCGACGCTTGCCCCGCTCGGAACCAGAGCATGGGAAAAGGAGCATCAGCCCAATCTGACCGGCACAGCCGGCGCCTATCGTCCACCGGGCAGTCTCGCCGCGGACGGCGAGCGTCCGCCCGCGACAGGCGACTATGAGGCCTGGAAACCGGAATAGAACGCAGAGCGAACCCGAAATGCAAAACAATACCTTCGAAACGTTTATCGGAGCCCTGGTCATTCTGGTTGCCGCCGGCTTTCTCTATTTCGCTTATAGCTCAACCAGTTCGGGCAGCATGTCGGGATACGATCTGAAAGCCCGCTTTGCGAGCGCCGATGGCATCGTCTCAGGGACAGATGTGCGCCTGCACGGCATCAAGATCGGCACCGTTTCGTCGCTCACGCTCGATCCCAAGACCTTTGCGGCCATTGCGCATCTCTCGCTGCGCAATGATGTCGAGCTGCCGGACGATTCGTCGATCAAGATCACCTCCGCCGGCATCATGGGCAGTTCCTATCTTGCCATTCAGCCTGGCGGCAGCGACAAAATGCTGAAGCCCGGCGGCGAGATCACCAACACGCAGGGTTCGATCGATCTCATGAGTCTCATCGGCAGGGCGATCTACGGCAATTCGGGAAGCAAATGATGGTGAGATACCGGTTTCCCATTGCAGCTCTTGTTATTGCGTTCGCGGCACCTGCCGGTGCGCAGACCGGTTCCGTCACGCTCGATATGCCACGCCAGTTGAGCGTGAATGATGCGGTCCCCGGCAAGGACGGCATCAAGCGAGCCCTTGCCTTGCGCGGCCTCGACAAGATGACGGGACGGCCGGTCAACATCTTCGCGCCCATTGGAGTGCTGGTCCATTTCGCGACGCTGACGATCACGGCGCGCTATTGTTATTCGACGCCGCCAAGCGAGACACCGGAGACCACGGCGTTTCTGGAAATCACGGATCACCGTCCCGATCAGTCGGAACGCAAGGTGTTTTCCGGCTGGATGCTGGCGTCGAGTCCTTCGCTCAACGGCATGCAGCATCCGCTTTACGACGTGTGGGTGATCAGTTGCAAAACCAACCAGCCGGGCCAGGTGGCGCCGGTTGTGGCGTCGACCGCGCCTGTGAAGCCCTTGTCGCCTGACGTGAGCGACAAGGAGAACGTACCCGACTTGCCCGAAGGCTCCGGCCAGTAGGAATCGCGACAAGAGAAATCGGCCTGCCGGCCGACCGCGTTTGCAAGACGTTCCAGATAGGTGTCGCGAGCGATCTCGATCGCCCCGAAACGCGCCAGATGTCCGGTCAGGAATTGCGCGTCGAGTAGCGCGAAACCGCCCCGCAACAGCCTGGCGACAAGGTGCACGAGCGCAACCTTGCTGGCGTCCCTCTCGCGGGAAAACATGCTTTCGCCGAAGAAAGCGCTCCCCAGGCTGACGCCGTAAAGGCCGCCGACGAGCCTGTCTTCGCGCCAGCATTCCACACTGTGCGCGTGGCGATGACGATAAAGATCGGTGTAGAGCGACACGATCTCTTCATTGATCCAGCTTTCCTCACGGCCGGGCAGCGGCTCTGCACAGGCGCGGATGACTGCCCCAAACGCCACATCGGTCGTGACGACGAAACGATCGCTGCGAACGGTACGCGCGAGGCGTCGCGGAACGTGAAAACCCTGGAGCGGAATGACTCCGCGCTTTTCCGGGGACAACCAATATAGTTCCGCGGCCTCGCGCCGTTCCGCCATCGGAAACAAGCCCTGCGCATAGGCACGCAACAACAAATCGGGCGTGAGCTTCATCTTCCCGTGCATGACATCGCCCGAAAGAAATCGTTATGTCCGGGCGCTTAGACTCCATGGTCCGGGGCCCGCCGCCGCGAGATAGAGAAAAGCGAAGCAGAAATAGACCGCGCCTTCGCCCTGGTTGAGCAGCGGAAAGAAACTCTGCGGCGCGTGAACCATGAAATAGGCGACCGCCATTTCGCCGGAGAGCACGAAGGCGATCGGACGCGTAAAAAGGCCGAGCGCGACCAGCGCGCCGGTGACGATCTCGAAGAGGCCCAAAAGCCCAAAGAATGACAGCTGCGAAATGCCCTGTGTCATCGCGGTCGGCGGAAAATGAAGGAATTTCGCGGTGCCGTGTTCGATGAACAGCAACGCGGTGACGATGCGTAACACGCTCAAAAGTTGTGGCTGCCATTTGTCGAGAAAGTTCATGCGCATTCCTCCCGGAATCGTATCAAGGCGGACAGCCTAGCGCAGTTTGGGGCATTCGGCTTCAGGCGCGACAAAATCGGAACAGAACTACCCGTGAAAAAAGCCCACGCGCCTATTCCCGGATACGGCAGTTGAGTTAGCCTGCGATTCGGGCGTGTGTCCCGGTGGACCTACCAGCCGGCGCGGAGGTGGGCGCTATTCCAGGTCCGAGGGGTTGCGTCCGTGCAATAGCCGTTCGTTGCGACCGGAGCCGTCGGGGGGCACCGTGTTCCAGGCCTGTTTCGCCAAGTGTCGATTGCGGTCGACACTGCTTCTGGGAGCGGCTTCCGCCGGTGCGTTGGGCGTTGCGATGCCCGCCTGGGCGCAGACGGCGGACACTGTTGTCGAAACCGTGGTGGTCACGGGCTCACGCATCCCGCAGCAGGGGATCTACAGCTCCAGCCCTGTCACTGCGGTCAGCCAGCAGGAAATGAAATTCGAGGGGACGACCGATGTCACGACTCTCATCGACACTCTGCCCGAAGCGTTTGCCGACCAAAGCTCGAAGGTGTTGAACGGGGCGACCGGCACGTCTAACGCCAATCTGCGCGGACTGGGCAGCAAGCGCACGCTGGTCGCGGTCGATGGCACGCGATTGATGCCGGGAGACCCGCTCGATCCCGTCGCTGATCTCAATCAGATTCCCGCCGCGCTCGTGGATCATATCGATGTGCTGGCAGGCGGCGCTTCCGCGGTCTACGGCTCCGACGCGCTCGCGGGCGTGATCAATTTCGTTATGCGAAAGGATTTCGAGGGCATCGAACTCGACGGCACCTACAGCATCGACGAAGCCGGCGACAACAACAGCGTGCAACGCGCGCGAATAGCGGCGGCCGGTTACGCACAGGCGCCCGAGAATGTCTGGGACGGTGCAACGGCGGATGCCACGCTCATCCTGGGTTCCACCACCGCGAACGGCAAAGGCAATGTCTCTACCTATCTCGGCTACCGCGATGTCCAGCCCGCCCTCCTGCGCGATTTTTCCGAGTGCCCCCTGAAGACGACGTTTACGCGCTTCGACCCCGACGACCCCTTGCATACCGGCCTCGTTTGCACCGGTTCCAGCACGTACAATCAGTGGCTTTCGATCGACAACAGCGTCAATGGATCGCCGTCCGATTTTTTCGAGACGGGCAACGGCATGCCGGGGAGCGGGCGCTTCGTTCCTTTCACGGGCGTACCCGGCCAACGTTACAATTACGGCGCGTTCAACTATCAGCAGCGCCCGGACACACGTTATATCGGCGGCTTCTTTGCGCATTATGATGTGAACAAGGAGTTCGGGGTCTATTCGAGCTTCATGTTTTCCGACGACCATACGCGGGCGCCGATCGCGCCCTCCGGCCTGTTTTTCGGGGTCGGAACAATCAGCGGTGCGCTTGTCGAGGTCAATTGCTCCAATCCGCTGATGACGTCGCAGGAACGCACGACCCTGTGCGGAGCGGACGGCAGCGGCGCATCGAATCTCATACCGGGGCAATCGTTGCTCTTGATCGGCCGCCGCGCCATCGAGGCGCCAAACCGTTTCGACGATTTGCGTCACACCGCCTTGCGGATGCAAATCGGCGCCAAAGGTGATCTGGGGGCGGGCTGGAGCTACGACGTCTATGCGCAATACGGCCTCACGCTCTACAACGAATTCTACGAGAACGATTTTTCCGTAAGCCACGTGCAGAATGCCCTCGAGGTCGATCCCGCGACGGGGAACTGCTTCGCGGCCGAACCCAATGCGCAAGGCATTGTCGCCGATCCCTCCTGCGTTCCGCTCGATGTCTTCAATGGGTTCGGATCGATCAAGCCGGCGATGTTGAAATACATCACCGCGCAGGGCTTCAAGGAGGGCTACACCCAGGAGCAAATCGTCAGCGGATCGATGAACGGCGATCTGGGCGCATCGGGCGGTCGATCGCCGCTGGCAAAGGACCCGATCGCGGGCTCGATCGGCGCGGAATGGCGCAGCGAAGCCCTGCAATTGCGGACCGACCGCGAATTTCAGACCGGCGACCTCTACAGCAACGGCGGATCGACACCACCGGTCCCCTTGTCCGGTTTCGATGTGGCCGAAGGGTTCGGCGAAGTGAATATTCCGCTCATACAGGGCAGGGCGTTTGTGGAAGACATGTCGCTTAATGCCGCCTACCGCTATTCGTCCTACAACACGGCCGGCGCAACCAGCACCTACAAATATGGCGCCCAGTGGCAGCCCGTCGACGATTTGCGTCTCCGGGCAAGTTATGAGCGCGCAGCCCGGGCGCCGAACGTGCTGGAACTCTTCACGCCGGAAGCGACAGATTTTTTTCAGGTGAGCGATCCCTGCGCCACGTCCACCTCGGGCCGCTGCGCCGACGTCGTCAATGCCGGCACGGCGCGTCTCGTCTGCCCCGATGGCGCTTGCGCGGAACAGACGGGCGGCAACGTCCGGTTAAGGCCCGAAACCGGCGATACGCGAACGGTCGGCGTTGTCCTTACGCCGTCCTTCTTCGACGGATTCTCCGCCACGGTCGATTATTTCGACATCAAAGTATCGGGCTTCATCAGTTCCGTGAGTTCGGTCATTACGCTGGACGGTTGCTATGGTGCGGACGCGACAGCGGCGACCGAGGCCTTCTTCTGTCCCCTGGTCCATCGCAACGCACAGGGGCAGCTCTATGGCGGCGGATATGTCAGCGCCCAGACGACCAATACGGGTTTTCTCAGCACGAGAGGTGTCGATGTCGAAGCAAATTACACGTCGAATATGGACGATTGGGGCCTGACTGGCGCCGGTTCCCTCGATGTCAATCTCGTCGGGACCTACCTCGAGAGTCTGGTGACGGAATCATTGCCCGGTTTGCAAACATATGATTGCGCCGGGCTGTTCGGTGTGATCTGCGGCGAGCCGGCTCCCCGCTGGCGGCACAAGCTTCGCCTGACCTGGTCGTCGATCCGGGATTTCAAACTGTCGCTCGACTGGCGCCACGACAGCTCCGTGCGCCTTGATGCGAACACGAACAATCCGATGCTCAATTCCGCCTGCAGCGGACCTTGCGGCGACGTCCCGGACAATCACATCAGTTCGTTCGACTATTTCGACGTGTCGACGGATTGGACCGTGCGGCAGGGCGTCGAACTCCGCGCCGGTGTCAACAATCTGTTCGACCGGGAGCCGCCGGCCATGGACAGCTTCGAGCTCGGCGTCGCCGGCGACACCAATACCTATCCGGGCACTTACGACACGCTCGGCCGCACGATATTTGTCGGCGCGACAATCAAATATTGAACGTCACCGTTTGACGAGATGCAGAAGGGCAATGTCGGTGTCGATAGCGCCACCGCCGATCGCGATGTAGACGACGGCACCGTCCGTAGGATCGATAGCGAAGCCCTGGCTCCAATTGTAATTCGGGACCTGTGCCATCACCCGAGCCGGGCCACCGCTGATGGGTTGGGCCAAAACCTGTCGATGTTTTCCAATCACATCGTCCACATAGGCGATCTCGTCGCCTGCAATCGTCCAGTCGTTGCTGCGCTCTGGGTCTGGAAGCGGAGTGATACGACGTGGCGTTCCATCAATGCGCCAGACGCCCGGCACGTCGTATCTGACGCCGTAGAGTTCGTTGTTGTGCATCCGTATACTAAGCCAGCCCCGATAGGGCAGGGGTTTCGGGCTGTCCGGATGCGCCAGATCCGCGCGCCAAAGGCGCCAGCCGCGGATATCCTGGCCGGGAAAGATCACCGCGCTGCCGTCGCTGCTCCATATGGGTGTGCCCAGCGAGCTGCCGGGGACCGGGATCGCGGCGATATCGGCTCCAGCGCTGGTAACGATCCGGATATGGATCGCGTTGCCGCCATATGTATCGAAGGCGATGCGGGAACCGTCCGGCGACCACAACGCATACTCGCCCGCTTCTCCGGGTTGCAATCCGATCAGCTTGCGCATCGGGCCGCCTTTCGGCATCAGCCAGATTCCACCGCCTCCCGGTCTCACGGCATACACGACAATCGTCCCGTCCCGGGCGATATCAGGTGTGAGGACACAGCCCTTTTCCCGATCGAGAAGCTCCGGGGCGCCGTTTTCAATTGGCGACCTGGCCAGATTGACCGTGCAGGTGAAGGTCTCGACGGCGAGCAGACCTCCCGGGCCGGCGGATAGGCGTCCCATGGGTTGGGGGCTCGACAGCACACGGCTCGGGGCGCTCCCATCGATCGGATATGCCCAGAGCACGAACTCTCCGGTAGATCCGGACGTGACAAAAACCGTCTTCGAATCGTCGGACCAGGCCGCGATGTCGTCACCATTTTCATGATCGATCAGCACGCGTTCCACGCCGCTGTGAAGGTCGCGAAGGATTCTGCGATCGACCAGATCGCTTTGATGTCGATGGAACACAATCCACCGACCGTCCGGCGAAACGGACGGCTCTTGATCGCCGCTACCGGTGGGCGGCGGATCGGTCAGCTGGGTACGACGGCCGCTCGCGAGGTCGAAGCGCATGATCCGATCCACGCTTCTGGTGTCGGGCCGGTCGAGAAAGAACAATTCGTTGCCCGACGCCGACAATGTCACATGCGTCCGCTCTTCTGTCTGGCAACGTCCCAGCTCGCGCGGCGAGCCCGGAGGAACGGATATTTCCATGAGGTGGCAGGGTTCGCCATCCTTGTGGGCCACATAGAAAATCTCTTTGCCATCCAGCGACCAGGCGGGCGAGACTTCGTCATATGTGCCGTCGGTGAGAGGCTGCCGCTCGCCGCCGGAGATCGGGATCAGATAGATTTTGCGGCTCCGAATATCCGGGCCCGCGGAATAGGCGATTGTCGAGCCATCCGGCGAAATCGCCGGATGTCGCTCTATCAGCGACGATGCGATGGGCATTTCCATCCGGTCGACCGCCCAATGCGTTGGCGGCGCAGGCCGGAATAACCACAGTCCGATAGCGATCGTTGTGCCGACGATCGAAAACGCTACGAGCCCCGCAACAAGTTCGATCCATCGCGGTCGCGCTGGAGCCGCGATAGCCGGCTCTATGGTTTCCACCGGGTGACCGTCGGCAAATGAAGCAAGCGCGAGCGGCAGGCCGGGTTGCAGCAACCGGTAACCGACACGGGGAATGGTTTCGATTTCGAGGGCCGGCTCGCCGGCACGTTCCAGTAACTGGCGCACTTTGGCGACACAGCGGTTGATGGCGTCCTCGCCGACGATCCGCCCGCCCCAGCAGCTTTCGATCAGCGAGTCCCGCGAGACCACCTTGCCGTTGGCGCGAACGAGCGCCACCAGAACCTGCATGACACGCGGCTCGACGGTCTCCTGCCGGCCGGCCGGCCCGGCCTGGCGAAGCGACGGACGCACCTCCAGCAACCCGAGCGAAAAGTCCTGCTCATGCGCCAGGTCGATCGGCGCGGCGGCGTCCAGCGTATTCGGGCGATGATTGACGTTCATCGGCGATCCGCCCGTTTGGTCGGCGAATGGTCGGCGTTCGGTCGTTTCGCCGTCCTTTCTGCGCCTTGGCTGCGCGCGCTCAATCGTCGTGCGAACCGGCATGGTGCGCGCAACGCGAGCAAGGGCAGGAAAACCGTCATGAAGTCCCCGAATCCCGTCCGGTGTCCGGACCGGGCCCGGCGTCATCCTACGCGATGGCCGCGGGAGGGGAAACCGAGTGGCGAATGCGTGTCCCGGTCAGCGCTGCGCGGCTGTGGCGGTCAGGGGCGGCGCCGATGGTCGGCGGCGCTCAACCGAGAGGAGTATCGTCATGAAACGTTTTATCATTCTCGCCGCCACGACCCTTGCCTTGGCCGCCGGCGTCGTCTCCGCCCAGGCTAGTTGCGGCGACTATGCGAAATTCAAACCAGGCAGCAAACACACCGTCGTGACGTTGCCCACCCCACCCATGCACGAATTCAAACTGCCTGGCGGCACGTCGATCGTCGGCATGTGGCAACTCCAGTACTCGTCCGGCGGAAACCCGCTCTTCCAGAGCTTCGAGCAATGGCACAGCGACGGGCTGGAATTCGAATTCGCCGACATCCCCACGATCCCCGGCGACATCTGCATGGGTGTCTGGAGCCAGAGCGGAAAGAAGGTCAGCCTCTATCACACCGCCTGGACATTCGACGACAACGGCAATCCGAGCGGCACGATGGTCCTGACCCATCTGGATAAGGTTGCGAAAGACGACAACAGCTTCGCCGGCACGTTCGATCTGAAATTCTACGACTTGAATGGAAATCTCATCAACGAAATCGACGGAGACGTTGCCGGAGCCCGTATTTCCGCGCCGTAACCGCGGCCGGTCTACACGAACGAATGCGCGCCGGCTCTTTCGGGGGCCGGCGCGCTATTTTTTTCGGCATTCGCCGCCTGCGTGAAAAGCCGCGGAATCCCTGGCAAAAACACGGAACGTTCTGTGTACGGAAAAAGCGCTTGACTCGTTTGATCAAACGCACTATAAATTTCGTCATAACGGCATCGTGCGCCCGGCGCTCCCAGCGAGCGGCCGGGTTTTTGTTTGGCGAAATCTGTAGGTTGTGCGTCGACCTCCGCCTGGGGGAAGGCGGGGTGCTGCCCGGTCGGGATACCGAAAAGCGGCGCTCGCGGCGGCGGAATCCGTTCCTGTTATTCCCTGTTAATTTTATTCCCTGCTAAATTCCCTGCTAGCAGGGAATTCGTTGCCCTTAAGTACCGCTTTTTGTTCCCTGTTAATTTCCCTGTTAGCAGGGAATTCTAAGCGCCATGCGCGGCGAGGTAATGCTCGAGCCAGTGGACGTGGTAGTCGCCGTTCAAAATGTCCGGTTCGCGGACGAGGCGCTGGAACAGCGGCTGCGTCGTGTCGATTCCTTCGACCACCAGCTCGTCCAGCGCGCGGCGCAGGCGCATGAGACACTCGTTGCGGTTGCGGCCATGGACGATGAGCTTGCCGGCGAGGCTGTCGTAATAGGGCGGAATGCGGTAGCCCGTGTACATCGCCGAATCGAACCGTACGCCGAGGCCGCCGGGCGCATGGAACTGCGTGATGGTTCCTGGCGACGGCTGGAATGTGAAGGCATTCTCCGCATTGATGCGGCATTCGATGGCGTGGCCGGAAATGACCACGTCCTCCTGGGCGAATTCGAGTGCGCCGCCGGCCGCGATGCGGATCTGTTCGCGCACAATGTCGAGACCCGTGACGGCCTCCGTTACCGGATGCTCGACCTGCAGGCGTGTGTTCATCTCGATGAAGTAGAAGGCGCCGTCCTCGAACAGGAATTCGACCGTGCCGGCGCCCAGATAACCGAGTTTCGAGAGTGCGCCGGTGACCACCTGGCCGATGCTGTCGCGCTGCGCGGAATTGAGCGCGGGCGAGGGCGCTTCCTCCCAGAGCTTCTGGTGGCGCCGTTGGAGGGAACAGTCCCGCTCGCCCAGATGCACGACCTTGCCGAAGGAATCGGCCAGCACCTGCACTTCGATGTGGCGCGGACGTTCGAGATATTTCTCGATGTAAATGGCGTCGTCGGCGAAAGCCGTCTTCGCTTCGGCGCGCGCGGTGGTCAGCGCCAGCTCAAGGTCTGCGGGTCCGTTCGCGACCTTCATGCCCCGGCCGCCGCCGCCCGCGGCCGCTTTGATGAGGACGGGATAGCCGATGCCGGCTGCGATCTCGGCCGCGTCCGCATTGCTGCCGAGCGCGCCTTCCGAGCCGGGCACGGTCGGGATGCCCAATTGTTTTACGGCCTGTTTGGCCGCGATCTTGTCGCCCATCAGGCGGATGTGTTCGGGCCGGGGCCCGATGAATGTGATGCCGTGTTCGCCGACGATTTCGGCGAAGCGCGCGTTCTCCGAAAGGAATCCATAGCCCGGATGGATCGCTTCGGCGCCCGTGATTTCGCAGGCCGCGATGATCTGGGGAATGTTGAGATAGCTTTGTGCTGCGGGCGGCGGTCCGATGCAGACGCTCTCGTCGGCAAGACGCACATGCATCGCATCGGCGTCCGCCGTCGAGTGGACCGCGACTGTCGCGATGCCCATTTCCTTGCAGGCGCGATGAATGCGCAGCGCGATCTCGCCGCGATTGGCGATCAGGACTTTTTCGAACATATCGTTCGCAGGATGAAGGTGTCGGACATGGATTCAGGACAGAACGACAAGCGCCTGGCCGAACTCGATCGGCTGCCCGTCCACGATGCAGATTTCGCTCACGGTGCCCGCGCGCGGCGCCAGGATGGGATTCATCGTCTTCATCGCTTCGACGATGAGAAGCGTGTCGCCTTCTTTCACCGCGTCACCGATCTTGACGAAGGCAGGCTTGCCCGGTTCCGGCGCGACATAGACCGTACCGACCATGGGCGACGTGACCGTGCCGGCCGCCGGCCCCTCGCGTTTCGGCGCCGGCAAATCGGCAATCGCGGGCCGGCCGCTGGAAACAGGCTCGGACAAAGTCGGCAGTCCTGCGTGCGAAACCGACACCAGCTCCGTCCGCCGCGCCACGCGCAGCTTCTGGCCACCCTGTTCGATCTCGATTTCCGTCAGGCCGGTTTCGGCGAGCAGTTCGGCGAGTTCGCGAATGGCCGCGGAATCGATCGCGACCTGGCTCTTTGCCTTGCCCCCATTGGCAAGGCGCGCGCCCAATTCCTTCATGTCCTTCATGCTCATACGGTCTTGTTCCTGAGAAGCGTGGCGAGTGCATCCACCGCCAGGAGATACCCCGTGGCGCCCAGGCCGCAAATCACGCCGGTCGCCGATTCGCTAATATAGGAATGTCGGCGATAAATCTCACGCCGATAGGGGTTTGAAAGATGTACTTCGATCAACGGCCGGTCCAGCGCGCGGCAGGCGTCGAGCAGGGCGATGGAGGTATGGCTGTAGCCGCCGGCATTGAGAATGACGCCGCACGCGTGCCCGCGGGCCTCCTGCATCCAGTCGATAAGCTCGCCTTCACGGTTGCTTTGCCTGAAAACCCCGCCGAGTTCATAGGTTTTGGCGCGCTCAATGACGGCGTGCTCGATATCCGCCAAAGTGGCGTGGCCATAGACTTCCGGCTCGCGGCTGCCAAGGAGATTGAGGTTGGGCCCGTTGAGGACATATATCGGCAGGGCGCCCTGGCGATTTTTGGGGGCGTTTTGGGCCACGAAGCCTCCGGTTAATGCTCGGTCAACGGGCTTTATACTGGCCCTTCGCGGCGACGGAAACCTCCACCGGGAACGATAAGATGACTCTGCAAGTGACGATCAACGGCGAATCGCACAGGATCGACAGCCCCGTCAGCGTGCGCGAGCTGCTGGCCAGTCTCGGGCTCGATCCCGCCAAGATCGCCTTCGAACGCAATCTGGAAATCGTGCCCCGCTCCCGATATGGAGAGGTTGTCGTCATGGATGGCGACCGGCTCGAGATCGTTCATTTCATCGGCGGCGGCAACGCGTCTGTGGATATCCCGCCTGTCGACAAGCCGCTCGTCATCGCGGGCAAGACCTATCGCTCGCGGCTCATCATTGGCACCGGCAAGTACAAAACCTATGCCGAAAACGCGGCGGCGCTGGAGGCTTCCGGCGCGGAAATCGTGACTGTCGCCGTGCGCCGCGTGAATCTCACCGATCCGGGCGCCCCCCGTCTCGTCGATTTCATCGATCCGAACAAGGTGACCTATCTGCCCAATACGGCCGGGTGCTTCACCGGCGAAGAGGCCGTGCGAACGCTCAGGCTCGCACGCGAAGCGGGCGGCTGGACGCTCGTGAAACTCGAAGTGCTGGGGGACAGGAAAACTCTCTACCCCGATATGATCGAAACCCTGCGCGCGACTGATTTGCTGATCGCGGAAGGCTTTCAGGTGATGGTCTATTGCAGCGACGATCCGCTGATGGCGAAGCGGCTGGAGAATGCCGGCGCGGCGGCGATCATGCCGCTCGCGGCACCCATCGGCTCAGGTCTCGGTGTGCAGAACCCGGTCAATATCCGGATGATCGTGGAAGAGGCGAAAGTCCCGGTCATTGTCGATGCGGGCGTGGGGACGGCGTCGGATGCGGCCGTGGCGATGGAACTGGGTTGCGACGCGGTGCTGATGAACACTGCGATCGCGGAAGCGAAGCATCCCGTCATGATGGCGCAGGCCATGCGCCATGCCATCGCGGCGGGGCGGCTGGCCTATCTGGCGGGGCGTATGCCCAAGAAGCGCTACGCGGATCCGTCGAGTCCGTTGGCAGGTCTGATCTGACGCGGTTCACCCCTTCAGCATCTGCTTGAGGCTGTCGTCGTCCAAGGCGCCTTCGCGGACCTTGCCGTTGACGATGAACGCGGGCGTGCCGTCGATGTTGGCCGCCTGCGCCAGCGTGTGCGACGCCGCCAGCGCGAGATCGATGCTCGACGATTTCATGTCCGCCTTCAGTTTGGCGACATCCAGACCAACCTTCTCCGCATCCGCATAGACGGTGTTCTCGTCAACAGCGCTTTGCTCGTTCATCAACGCGATATGGAACGCGATATATTTGTTCGGCTGTAGACGCGCCGCCATGCCCGCGCGCGCGGCAACGATCGATAACCGGCCCTTGATGGGGAATTCGATGAAGGCGAAGCGCGCGTTTTTGTTCGTTTCGAGGAATTTCTTCACTGTGGGCAGCGAGGCACGGCAATAGGGGCAGTTGTAGTCGAAGAACTCCACGATGGTCGTTTTGGCGTTGGCGGGTCCGACGACAAAGGCGAGGCGGGGGTCGAGAAACGGTTTGATGCCGAGCTTGTCGACGGCCGCCTGCTGGGCGGCGTCCTGCGCCGCGTCCTCATCGGCCTGCAGCTTGCTTGTCGCGTCGACGATGACGCTGGGGTGCGCCATCAGATAATTGCGAATGGCTGTCCCGTTGGCGGTACCCGGCGGCGTGAGACCCAGGGCCGGCAAGCCGAAAAGAACGGCGAGTGCCGCAATTGCTCCCGCTGCTCCGCCGAGAGTGGCAATTTTCCAGGATTCTTTCATATGTCCTCTAATGCCGCTGTTTCAAAGTCAGCGGCGCTTTTGAGCTTCAGGGCCGGCGACAGACATGATGTCGCCTGCGCGTTGCCAATCGGGCGAACCCGCGGTGAGCTTCTTCTGTGCCAATGTGGCGAAATGCGCTGCGGCGGCCATCGCGCCGGAATTGTAATAGCGTTCGGCGGTCGCGAGGTTCGCCATCGGTTCGTCGCCGAGTTCGCTATAGGCCTGCGCCGCTTCGAACCACGCGAAAGGATCGTCGTTTTCCTGCTGCAACGCGATCTTGAGGTTATCCAGCGCCGGTTTGGCCAGAGCTCTCTTTTCCGTCGCCAACTGCGCCGACGCGAGACCGACACGCAACAGCGGCGCGTCGGGCAGCAGGTCCACGGATTTCTGATAGGGCCCCACGCCTTTCTCGGGCTGGCTCATATCGACATAGAGCTGGCCCAGGACTTCCCAGAAATAGGGATTCTTGGGGTCGTCCTTGACGAGTGCATTCGTCTCTTCCAGGGCCTTGGGCAGATCCGGCTGCCGGGAATAGGCGACGGCGCGGGCATAACGCGCCACTTCGCTCGTATCGGACGCCGGGTAGTGCGTGAGAACGGCATCGACGGCGTCCAGATTGCCGGCGAGCTTTGCCTGGATCAGGCTGAATTCATGGACCGCGGCGGGGCTGTCCTTGACGTCCCGGTAGGGCGAAGCGTCGACCAGCCGCTGCAACAGGTCGATGCGTTCGCGCGAAGCGGGGTGGTCCATCGCCATCGGGTCGATCTTGTAGGCCGACATCGCCTCTTCGTCGGCGAATTTTTCGAACACTTCCAGCATGCCTCGCCCGGATTGATGCGTGTCGCGCAGGAATTTCTGTCCCATCTGGTCGGCGGTCGCTTCCTGTACGCGGCTGAACTGCATGAACTGTGCCTGCGCCGATGTCATGCCCAGGCCCAGCAGCGCCATCCCGCCTTCGCCTGCGCCGGCAATCATGGCCGCGACCCCGGCCGCCATACCGATCAGCATCGGTACCATCGCCTTGGAAATTGCCGATGTGTCGCGCACGAGATGACCGCCCGCGATATGGCCCGTTTCATGGGCCAGAACGCCGATGACCTGGTTTGGCGTGGAGAGCTGCTGGAGGAGCCCCGTATTGACGAAGATGTTCTGTCCTTCGGCAGCGAAGGCATTTATCGACGGATCCTGAACGATGTACATCTTGACGGCTGCGGGATCGAGACCGGCGGCACCAAGTATGGGATCTTCGTAGGTTCGCAGGACCCGCTCGATTTCCGTGTCGCGGACAATCTGAAGCTGCTGTGCTGCGACGGGTTGTACCGTGACGCTCGCTGCGACAGCGATACAGAGGGCCGATGTCGCGGCCCGGCGGAATACCGTGCGTGCTTTGCGATTACCGGCGCCGACAGGGTTGCAAAACGTCAAGGCTTGAACTCTCCTCTCGCCCCTCGGCCTCCCAATGCGCCGGGGAACGTAGGAGCGCTCCGGTTGGGCGTCAACGGAGAAGCACGGTTGCGTCTGTCGGGCGCGGCGTGCCGACCATGCTAGGATATCGAACTTGTTCATGCACAGCTCTCGCCTGCTGGCCGGTGTGACAGCGCTTGTTTATCTTACAGGTTGTTCATTATTCGGCGGTAGCAGTGGCGGAACTGTATCCGCAACAGGCTTTGCCGTCGGCGACGAACCCTACGCGGTGCAGGCCGGTGTAGCTGTCCTGGCGCAAGGCGGCAGCGCGGCGGATGCCGCCACCGCAATATTTTTCGCATTGTCCGTAACCTATCCCGTTGCCGCCGGCATTGGTGGCGGCGGCATCTGTGTCGTCCACGATCCTGCGCGCACAAGGGATGAGACGTTCGATTTTCTGGCACGGAATGCCGCTCGCGGCGGTGACTATGCCGTGCCGGGAAGCGTGGGAGGCTTTGCCATGCTTCAGTCTGCCTATGGGCGCCTGCCGTGGCAGCGAGTGGTCGCACCTGCGGAGGGTTTCGCGGCGGCGGGTTTTCGCATTTCGCATGCTCTCGCGACACGACTTGAACAAAGCCAGGACGTGATCCGCCTCGACGCCGGTCTGGCGGCCGAGTTTCTGGACGAATCGGGGCGCGTCAAACCCCCGAACACACTGGTGATCTCGCCTACGCTGGCGCAGACCCTCTCGGCCATCCGTTCGCTTGGGCCCAACGGATTCTATCGCGGTCCGGTCGCCGACAAGATCGTGGCCTATTCGACCGCGCAAGGTGGAACGATCTCAGCGGGCGAGCTTGAAGCGTTTGCGCCGGGGCGCAGTGCCACCAGACTCATCAAGGTCGGCGGCGAGATGGCCTATCTGCCATCCGAGAATACCGGAGCGGGAAGGTTCGCCGGTGCGCTTCTTTCCCATCTTGTGGACGGTCAGGGAAATATCGTCTCCGGCGACAATTTCGCTTCGACGGTCGCGACGGCGACGAAAACGACGCTCGATACGTTCGGGATCGCAAGCCTGCCTCGCGATCTGGGCGCGACAGGTTTTGCCGCGACGGACTCAAGCGGTCAGGCGGTCGCCTGCGCCGTGAGCATGAACGGTCCTTTCGGTTCCGGCCATACGGCGGAAGGTACTGGCGTCACGCTCGCGCACGCGCCCGGTTCCGGGCAGGCAGCAGTGACCGCAGAGTTTCTCACGCCGGTTGTGGCGTTGTCGGGCAGTGATCTGTCTCTGGTTGGGGCAGGCGCCGGCGGCCCGAACGGAGCGGCCGCCATTGCGTATGCGCTTCTCAAGATAGCGCGCGGCGAGGATATCACCCAGCCCGGTGCGCTGCACTCGACCGGTATAGCCCCCTATGACACGGTCAATGTGATCGCGTGTCAGAGCGGGAGTTGCTCGGCTGTGCCGGACCCGGGAGCGTTCGGCCTGGGCGCATCGGCTGACGAATAGAATCCCTACTCCTTGCTGCGGAATGGCCGTTGCCACCATCCCTTGCGCGGCGGTTGGGATGGCTCGGGCGGGCGCACAGGTTGCTCAGGCGCTTCGACGAGAGGCAGCAACGAGATCGGCTCTGGCTCGTTCGTCTTGCCTGGATCGGCCGTCAGCGACCAAACGGGCACGGAAGGCGAATTGACGATTGCCGGCGTCGTCTCGGGCTCGACTGCCGACTCCGGAGCATTTTCCACAATATCAACTGCCTCGTGATCGACTACCGCGCCTTCGTCCGTTTCCGAGGTATCGAACTCTGCCGGGCCGGGTTCGGAATGCCCTTCCGTCTGGGGGGCGCCATTTGCGCTGCCGCCGCGGCGGCCGCGGCGGCGCCTCCGCCGTTTACGAGGCGCATCGGCATCTCCCCCGTTCGCCGCTGGAGACACGGTGCGGTCGCCTGCAACCGGTACAGCTGTTGGAACGGTGCGTTCGCTCTGCGACGCATCCTGGTTGCCGTCTATCGGGACATTTCCATCCGAAGCCGTTATTGCAACCGGCTCCTGCAGAACAGGCACGCGTTCACGGTCGCGACCTCTGCGCCGCCGCCGTCGCTTGCGATGACCGCCATTCTCGCCTGTCGGTTGACCGTCGCGGACTTGTGGCCGTTCTTGTTCCGTCGCTTCAACAGCGCCGGTGCCGTCACTTTCCTCCGTTTCGGGTTCGGACGACTCGGCATCAATGGGGGGAGGGGCTTCCGGTGGCGGCAACGTCTTCACGCGTTCGTCAGGAATACGCTGACCGATGCGATCGATTTCGAAGGTGCCGGTCATCATCCCGTCGTCCTTCGGTTCGAATTGAATTGAAAGTGCGTATTCGGATTCGATGCGCGCCAGTTCGCGGCGCTTCTGGTTCAGCGTGTAGATCGCAACATCGGTCGCGGCACGCACGTTAAGACTCTCGGCCCGTTGACGCTGACCTTCTTCTTCCAACGCGCGCAACAGACGCAGTGCCGTCGATTCAACGGAGCGCACGATACCCTGGCCGCCGCAATGCGGGCAGGGTACTGTGGATCCCGCCACGACGCCGGCGCGAAGACGCTGGCGCGACATTTCGAGCAGCCCGAACTGACTGATCTTGCCGATCTGGACGCGTGCGCGATCGTATTTGATGCAGTCGCGCAGCCGCTTTTCCACGTTGCGGTCGTTGCGACTGTCTTCCATATCGATGAAATCGATGACGATGAGGCCCGCAAGATCGCGCAGACGCAATTGCCGCGCGACTTCTTCCGCTGCTTCGAGATTCGTCTTGTAGGCAGTGTCTTCGATCGAGTGCTCGCGCGTCGCGCGTCCGGAGTTCACGTCGATCGCCACCAGCGCTTCTGTCTGGTTGATGACGACATAGCCTCCTGATTTGAGCGTGACCGTCGGTGAGAACATGGCGTCGAGTTGGGACTCGATCTGATAGCGCTGGAAAAGCGGCACCGGCTCCTTGTACGGTTTTACGTTTTTTGCATGGCTCGGCATCAGCATGCGCATGAAGTCTTTAGCGTTGCGATAGCCGTCATCGCCTTCGACGACGATTTCAGAAACGTCCTTGTTGTAGAGGTCGCGGATCGCGCGTTTTATGAGGTCGCCTTCCTCATAGACGCAAGCCGGCGCGTTCGATTTGAGCGTCAGTTCGCGGATCGTGTCCCACATGCGCAGGAGGTATTCGTAATCGCGTTTGATCTCCGCTTTGGTACGGTTTTCACCTGCCGTCCGGATGATGAGCCCCATCCCTTCCGGAAGTTCCAGCGATTGGGCTGCGGATTTCAGACGGGTGCGATCGGTGGCGCTTGTGATCTTGCGCGATATTCCACCGCCGCGCGGCGTGTTGGGCATCAAAACGCAATAACGCCCCGCGAGCGACAAATAGGTCGTAAGCGCGGCGCCTTTGTTGCCGCGCTCTTCCTTGACCACCTGCACGAGAATGATCTGGCGGCGTTTGATCACTTCCTGAATTTTGTAGTGTCGTCGCCGCGTCCAGCGCTGCTGGGGACGTTGCGACTGTGAAGCTTTCGTCTGCGACGGCGTTATGTCGGTGGATTCGGGCGCCGGCATCAACTCTTCGACGCCGGAGAGATTCTCCTTGAGAAAGTCGGTCGACGCGTCGTGTCCGTCCTCTGACGGGTTCGGCCTTTCTTCGCCCGATGCTTGAATCGCGTCTGACGAAGATATGTTGTCCGTCGACGGCTGCTCCGATGAATCGTCTGGGGTGCCGCCCGCTGCCGTATCTTCGGCGTCGCCATCCTGCTCCGCCTGCTCGCCGTGCGAGGTCGCCGCCATCGCGGCCGACGTATCCTGGGCCGCGACGCTTGCGGTTTCGATGGATTCGAAATCGTCGTCCGAATGCCGTCGCGCTTCAGCCTCTTGCTCGGCGAGGAGCGCCTGCCGGTCGGCGACCGGGATTTGATAATAGTCAGGATGGATTTCCGAGAACGCGAGAAAACCCTGACGGTTGCCGCCATATTCGACGAAGGCCGCCTGCAGCGACGGCTCCACGCGCGTGACCTTTGCGAGGTATATATTTCCCTTCAGCGGCCGTTTTGAAGCGGCTTCGAAATCAAACTCTTCGACTTTTTGTCCGTCGAGAACTACCACTCGGGTTTCTTCCGGGTGGCTCGCGTCGATAAGCATTCGTTTGGGCATTCAGATCTCCAGGCGACGGCGCCGCGCACGAGTCAGAGCGTCGCCGAAAGACGATGTCCTGATCAAAGGGGGCTACGGGTCGCATATTGGTGAGGGTAAGAAGCCCGAACGCCGATACCCGCGGCTTGGCAGCAGGGTCATTCGGAAGGGTCCAGGCTGTTTCGATCATTGCAATTCACATCGCGGGCGGCGCGGAAGCGCCGGCCATCTGTCCCACTTTATCGCTGCGATTCGTATCCCGCAGAGCTTGGAAAGTCCGGGAATACCGCCCCCGTCGCTTTCGAGCCGGGGATATGTTGCCATCGCCATCGGCGCAGCAGGACGAACTCTTTTAGGTGTCGCAACCATCGGCGGCAAGCGTTTAATCGCAAATCCTATATATTTTCAGGATAATCCAGCTGTCGATGCACCGATTTGAGCCGGTCCCGGCTCAATCTGGCATAATTCGAGCGATGATTCGGTTATCGATGCGCGCAACGTGGCGGCTTTTCTTGGGAAGCATCGCTTTCGCCTGGCTTCAGACCCCGGCGACCGGGCAGCCTGTTTCCGCCTCCGCGCCACCTTCAAATCCCGGCGCAAATGCCTCGGAACCGGTCGTGATGGCAGCCCGTATCGGCGAGCATCAGGACCGCACCAGATTTGTGGTGGAAGTTTCCGATCCATTCAAATTGCGTGTTTTCACATTGGCTGACCCCGACCGGGTCGTCATCGATATGCCGGAGGTCTTATGGCGTCTCAGCGAAGCGGACCACCCTACCGGCAAGAGCGTCGTCAAAAGCTATCGCTATGGGTTGTTCCGGCCTGGAAATTCGCGTTTCGTAATCGATCTCAAGTCTCCCGTCGGCACCGCGGACCCGGTGATCCTTCCGCCTGCGGGCGGCAATGGCTACCGCATTGTGCTCGATCTTTTTCCGACGACACAGGCCAAGTTCGAGCAGGCGGCTGGCTGGCCTGCCGACCTCCGCGCGAGAGAGGCGGCGGCAGAGCGTGTCGCGGTATCGCCTGTGGCCCCGTCCGGCGGAACCCTCGCGGCCACACAGATTTCGAGCACGGAACACGCATCGCAAGGTTCTCAAAAGCGGGTTGTGGTTCTCGATGCCGGTCACGGGGGGATCGATTCCGGCACGACCGGCTTCGATGGGCTTCTGGAAAAGGACCTCGTGCTTGACGAAGCATTGCGATTGCGCAGGTCGTTGCAGAGACGTGGCTACATTGTTCGTCTGACGCGCGATACCGATGTCTATATCCCGCTGCAGGAGCGTGTGAATATTGCGCGCGGCGACCAGGCAGATCTGTTCGTCTCGCTGCATGCCGATTCCAATCCGGATCCGGCCGTCTATGGGGCATCCGTCTATACATTGTCGGAATCGGGTTCCGACAGGGAGGCCGCTGCGCTCGCGCGCAAGGAGAACCAATCCGATGTTATCGCCGGCGTCGACCTGTCCGGCGAAGACAGCCCCGTTGCCTCGATCCTTATTGGCTTGGCGCAACGCGACACAATGAACCGTTCGGCACGCTTCGCTCAGGCTGCCGTGACGCAACTCGCCCGTGCCACCGATATTCTGGCGCGCGAACCCCATCGCGCTGCGGGCTTCGTTGTCCTGAAGGCGCCCGACGTTCCCGCGGTCCTGATCGAACTGGGCTATCTGTCCAACCCGCGCGATTGCGCCCAGATGAGGACCGACGCATGGCGCGACAAAGTCGCCCTGGCCATTGCGGAGGCTGTCGACCGACATTTCCGGGCAGGAAATCCCGCCCCGGCGGCCGCGACGGCCCAAGCGGCGGAGTGACGCGCCGCCTTGCCCGCGTCATAATCCGGGTACATCAAGGCTTCGCCAGAAGGGCTCTTTTTTTATGCTGCGCCGGATATTCATCTACTTCGGACTCACGCTGGGAGCGCTTGTCGTGTTGGCCGTTTGCGCGGCCGCCGCCTACATCTATTCCCTGACTCGGGACTTGCCGAGCGTTGCCGCACTGCAAAACTATCAGCCGCCCGTCACGACGCGCGTTTATGCCGGCAACGGAACGCTGCTGGGCGAGTATGCGCGCGAGCGGCGCATTTTTGTCCCCATCGCGTTCGTGCCCCGGCTGCTGATCGACGCCTTCACATCGGCCGAGGACAAGAATTTCTACAGTCATCCTGGCATCGATCCCAGCGGGATCATGCGCGCTGCCGTGAAGGATGTTTTCAATGTTCTGCAGCACAAGCGGCTGGAAGGCGCCTCCACGATCACGCAACAGGTGGCGAAGAATTTTCTGCTCAACAGCGAAGTAAAATTCTCCCGCAAGATCAAGGAAGCGGTGCTCGCCGTTCGCATCGATTCCACCTATTCGAAGGACAAGATTCTCGAGCTCTATCTGAACGAAATCTTTCTGGGCGAGAATTCCTATGGCGTCGCTGCGGCCTCGCTCAATTATTTCGGCAAATCGCTCGATCAGCTTGACGTCGCGGAGGTCGCATTTCTTGCGGCGCTGCCAAAAGCACCCAGCAACTACGATCCGCGGGTCAACAAAGCGGCTGCGCTTGAGCGGCGCAATTGGGTGATCGGCCAGATGGCCGAGAACGGCTACATCACCTCCGATCAGGCGCATGCGGCGATCGCAGAACCGCTCGTCACGCAAACCCGCGCGTTGGGAATTCAGGCGGAAGACGCCGATTACTTCGTGGAAGAAGTGCGTCGCCAGCTTTACGAAAAATATGGCCAGAACGGCCTTTACGATAGCGGATTGCAGGTTCGCTCCACGCTCGACACGCGGCTGCAGAATTTCGCAGTCAATGCATTACGTGCGGGACTGGTGCGATACGACCGCCGTCACGGCTGGCGTGGTGCGTTCAGCCATATTTCCATTGATGGTGACTGGAAAGACGCGTTGGCAAGCGCGGGAAACCAGTCCGGCATCGACACGTGGCGTGTCGCTGTCGTTCTGGACTATGGCCCCGACGATTCCGTCGACATCGGGCTCGACGACGGGAGCCGCGGGCGCATTCCCTGGAGCGAGCTTAGCTGGGCCCGGAAGGAATTACACAACGCGCTCGTCGGGGCTGCCCCCGAGCGACCGAGAGACGTCGTCAAACCTGGCGGCGTCATCTATGTCGAACCGATCGATACGCAGGGCGATTATGGCCTGCGGCAAGTGCCGGAGATCAACGGTGCGATCGTTGCCATGGACCCTCATACCGGCCGGGTGCTGGCGCTGTCGGGCGGCTTCAGCTTTGCGTCGAGCCAGTTTGACCGGGCCATGCAGGCGCAGCGGCAGCCCGGTTCGGCCTTCAAGCCGTTCGTCTATGCCGCGGCTCTGGACAACGGATTTACGCCCGTCAGCAAGATCGAGGATGCGCCCGTCTCTCTGCCGCAGGGTCCGGGTTTGCCGATGTGGACGCCGAAAAACTTCGGCAACAAATTCCTCGGGCTGCAGACGCTGCGGCGCGGCATCGAACTGTCGCGCAACCTGATGACCATACGTCTGGCGGCCGAAGTAGGTATGCGCAAGGTAATTCCCTATGCTGTGCGCTCGGGCGTATATGACCAGCTCACGCCGTGGCTTTCCAACGCGATCGGTGCAGCCGATACGACGCTTATGCGTCTGACGACTGGCTATGCCGAGTTCGTCAATGGCGGCAAGAAGATCAACGCGACGCTCGTCGATCGGGTGCAGGACCGGAACGGCATCACGATTTATCGTCACGATCCGCGTGCCTGCGATGGCTGCAACGAGGCTTGGCGTGGCCAGTCCGAGCCATTATTGCCCGACGATCGCGAGCAGATCATCGATCCGCGCACCGCATACCAAGTGGTGTCGCTGCTGGAAGGTGTCGTGCAGCGGGGCACGGGTGTAGCCGTGAAAGCGGTCGGCAAGCCTCTCGCCGGAAAGACGGGAACCACCAACGATTCGAAAGACACCTGGTTCATCGGTTTTTCGCCCGATCTCGTCTGCGGCGTTTTCGTGGGTTTCGACAATCCCCGCACGCTCGGACGCCTCGAGCAGGGCGCTACCGCCGCCGCGCCCATCTTTCGCGATTTCATGAATGGCGCGCTCGCAGATCAGCCGCCAACGCCATTCCGTGTACCGGCCGGTATCGACCTCGTTCCCATCAATCCCCGTTCCGGCGCGTCGGTCACCGCGGGAGAGGATGGCGCGATATTGGAAGCTTTCAAGGCTGGAACTGAACCCGGTCTTGCGAACGCTGATGCCGACGACACTGCTGCCACCGCACATATCGAGGACACGACCAACAACAGCAAGCCTGCCAGCACGGTAGACCAAGGCACGGGCGGCCTTTATTGAACGCTATCTGATGTTCACGCGGGCGCCGACCGCAGAATATCGAAAGGCAATACGAAGAGGTGATTGACTCCTTGCCGGCGGGCGCGCGCGAAATCTGGCGCGGAGCGAGGGTCCTTTTTGCGGCCGCCCATCGCCGGGTGCGTTCCAGCGAATTCACGCAGATTTTCGTATGTGCTGCCATAGGCACACTGGTTGGTGCGGTTGTTACCATTCTTCGCGATCTTGTCCTGCTGCTGCACACGGTCGATTTTGCAATTTCCGGTGGCGGCCGGTTGTCGGCGGGGGTGGGCGTCAACCAGTTTCGTGTTCTGATCGTTCCTGCGCTGGGCGGGCTCCTGCTCGGCGTCCTCGCGATCATGGCGCGCAGGTTCGCCACCAGGGACATCGTCGACCCGATCGAGGCAAACGCACTCTATGGCGGCCGGATGTCGTTCCTCGATAGTTTGCGGCTGACGGGATCTACACTCGTTGCCAACGCTGCCGGAGCATCGCTTGGCATGGAGGCGGGCTACACGCAATTCGGTTCGGGCCTCTTTTCGACTGTCGCCAGCTATTTCCGCTTGCGGCGCGCCGATCATCGAATCTTCGTAACCGCCGGGTCGGCGGCGGCTATCGCTGCGGCGTTCAACGCGCCTCTTGCCGGAGCGTTTTACGGCTATGAGCTGATCCTCGGCAGTTATATACCGAATGCGCTGGCGCCTGTGGCCGTGGCCGCCATTTGCGGTGTTCTATCGCAGCGGCTGTCAGGCGATGTGCAGCCGCTGTTTTCCGTCGCCGGCACGGGGCCAATCGATCTGCACGCCTACATGCTGTTCGGCGTGATGGGCGTTTTTGCCGCCGCCATCGGCATTGTAGCGATGACCGGCGTCACCTGGACCGAGCGCAGCCTCAAGCTGTCGGGTTTGCCGGATTGGTTGAGACCGTGCGCCGGCGGCATCGTCCTGTCCGCAATCGCTCTTTTCTGTCCGCAGGTGTTGGGCAGCGGTCATGGCGCCATCGAATACCATCTTCATGTCACGTGGCCTCTGGCGCCACTGTTGGTTTTGCTGATTGCGAAATTGGTGGCATCGGCCGTCTCGGTAGGCTCGGGGTTTCGCGGGGGGCTGTTCAGTTCCTCACTTTTTCTGGGCTGTCTGTTCGGTGCCGTCTTCGGTCAATGTGCGGCCTATTTTGACCCTGCGCTCGCGGCACAGCACCTGGCGTTTCTGCTCGTCGGCATGGGCGCGGTAGCTGCGGCGATCATCGGCGCCCCCCTGACGATGGTGTTTCTTGTGCTGGAAGCGACGGGCGATTTTCAGGTTACCATCGGTGTCCTGGTCGCGGTGATCGCCTCCGCGACGATCGTGCGCCTTACATTCGGCTATTCGTTCTCGACCTGGCGTTTTCATGTACGCGGGCTCGGTCTTCGCGGTGCGTACGATATAGGCTGGATCGCCGACCTGACCGTCGCACGCATGATGCGCTCGGATCCCAAACTGGCTCCGGCCGCGATGAGTTTGCGTGCCCTGCGGGAAAAATATCCGCCGGGCTCCGCCAAGCGGGTCTTCGCCGTCGCGCCCGACGGGCACTATGCCGGGTGGGTCGATATGGCATTCGTGCATGATCCCCAGCTCGACGACGCCATCGATGACGGTGTCGTCGCCGACGTCGTGCAGCAGCAGGACGTCTTCCTTTTGCCCAACGAAAATGTCCGTACCGCGCTGATGCATTTCGAAGAAGCGCAAAGCGAAACTTTACCGGTGCTCGCGTCGCGCGCCGATTCGCGTGTCATAGGCTATATGACGGAAGCCTACGGCCTTAGGCGCTACGCCCAGGAACTGGAGCGACGTCGCGGCGCGGAACTGGGGCAACAGGATCTTTTTTCGCTTGGTCAGGCGCCGGGGACGTAGTGCCGGCGGAATGCCGCAAAGTCGTCCGGGCAACCCAAAACGCCTTTGCCGCTTGTGTATTGCTCGCAACAGGGCAATCGTCGCGAGGACGCCGTTCCCATGCTCCGGCAACCGGGACTTCACGCATTTGTTTTGTCCCAGCGGGTTGTCTGACAAGGAAATCCGGCCGTATTCTTCGCTGGTCACAGTAAGGAGAGCAGGATGTTTCAGGCACGATTCTCGATTTGTGCAGCAGCTGCGTTGGCAATCGCCGTTGGTCTGCCATCATGGGCTCAAGCCGACGGGGCCGAAACCGTTCCGCATGTCGACCTCTCCGCCCCGCACAATCAGCCGCCCTACCCGGACAGCGCCCAGACGAGCGGCGAGCAGGGCGTCGTATGGGTGGATGTGTTCGTTCGTCCCAGCGGCAGACCAACCAAGATAAGAGTATCACAGTCGAGCGGGTTCGAAGACCTGGACAATGCGGCCGTACAAGGCGTGCTTAATTGGCGCTTCGTGCCGGCCACACGCGGCGGCAATGCGGTTTCGGACTGGACGACGGTCAAGATCGTCTATCAATTGCCCACGTTGGTCCCCGCAGCCGTGCCGGCTTCCTTGACTGCCTCGCCAGCGCATTGAGCTGTTTTCGGGCTTTACAACGGAGCTGTGCCCGCTCATATCCTCGCGTCTGACGAGGATATGGATATGCGTCCTGAAATTGCGCGCAGCGTCGAAGAGATCAAGCAGGCTGTCGCCCTGCTGAGGAGGCACCTTTGACTGGGATAGAGCCCTCCGCCGTCTCGACGAACTGAACGCGAAAGCGGAAGACCCCTCCATCTGGAACAGGCCGCAGGAAGCCCAAGCGCTGATGCGCGAACGCCAACGCCTCGATGGCTCTGTGATGGCAGTGCGCACGCTGGAGCGCGAGTTCACTGATGCGGAGGAGCTTCTCGGCCTTGCGGAGGACGACGGAGACACGGCTCTGATCGACGAAGCCGAAGCGGCCATCGAGTCCCTAAAGCTGCGCGCGAAAGAATTGCGGCTCGCCTCAATGTTGTCGGGCGAAGCCGACGCCAACGATACCTATCTTGAAATCCATGCCGGCGCGGGTGGGACCGAAAGCCAGGATTGGGCCGAAATGCTTGAGCGCATGTATGTGCGCTGGGCCGAGCGCAAGGGTTACAAGCTGCAACTCATCGAGGAGAGCGAAGGCGAGGGCGCGGGAATCAAATCTGCGACATTGCTGGTCAAAGGCGACAACGCCTATGGCTGGCTCAAGACCGAGGCGGGGATTCACCGCCTCGTGCGCATTTCGCCTTTCGATGCCAATGCAAGGCGGCACACGAGTTTCGCCAGCGTCACCGTGTTTCCCGTCGTCGATCAAACGATCGAAATCGACATTCCGGAAAAAGAAGTACGTATCGACACCTACCGCTCGTCGGGCGCCGGCGGTCAGCATGTGAACAAGACCGATAGCGCGGTGCGCATCACGCATCTGCCGACGGGGATTGCTGTCGCCTGCCAGACCGAACGGTCCCAGCATCAGAATCGCGCTGTGTGCTGGGAGATGTTGCGCTCACGACTCTATGAGATCGAGTTGGAGAAGAAGGCAGCAGAAACAGCGGCGCATGTGGGCGAAAAGACCGACATCGGCTGGGGCCACCAGATAAGATCCTACGTGTTACAGCCCTATCAACTCGTCAAGGACCTGCGCACGGGTGTCGAAAGCCGCGCGCCGCAAGACGTACTGGATGGCGACCTCGATCCCTTCATGGCAGCCGCACTTGCGCAAGCCATCGGCGGTAAGCCCAAGGAGGCTATCGCGGATCTCGAGTGAGCCGGAAAGCTGGGCGCTCTAAGTACCGCTTTTTAGCGGTGCAGCCGCCGCGACCGGCCGAGGCATTGCCACTGGTTCCGATTTTGCCGCAGGGGGAGCCCCCCCGCTCAGAACCGCCGGCTTGAAATCCGCACCCTTGCCGCGGCTGGCGTCGTCGGCGAGCGGATTGTCGGAATGCCGGCAATTGCCTTCGAAAAAAGCGCCAGATTCAACGGCAAACGCCTCGTGCAGGATATTGCCCTCGACATGGCTGCTTGCGCACAGCAGTACCTTGCGGGCGCGGATGCTGCCTTCGATGCGACCGCGAACAGTCACTTCTTCTGCCAGCACTTCGCCAAGAATGATTGCCTTCTCGCCGACTACCAAACCCGCGCTCTGCACATCGCCTTCGATGCGGCCGTCAATTTGAATATCGCCGCTGGAAAACAACGTTCCTCTGACAGTCAAGTCGGAACTGATGATCGACGGCGCAGACGAACGTCCCGAACGTTTGCCGACAGGAGCCGGCACAGCGGCCGGGATTGCTATGTCGGATGCGTCTCGATTCTTATTGGAGAACATGACGGCCCGCCTCGATGAATTTGCTCGGATCCCTCACCTTGTCGGCCAGCCACACTTCGTAATGAACGTGGGGGCCCGTGCTGCGCCCAGTCGATCCGAGTTTCCCAACGGGCGAGCCTTTTTCCACTCTAGCGCCAATTCTGACCAGGATCGACGACAGATGCGCATAGCGCGTATGGAACCCATAACCGTGGTCGAGTTCGACCATATTGCCGTATCCGTTACGTGGTCCGGCGAACACGACCACTCCCGGCGCGGTGGCGGAAACGATAGAGCCCCAGGGCCCGCCGAAATCGACGCCGGAATGAAAAGCAAAGCGTTCCGAGAACGGGTCGACCCGGGCGCCGAATCCGCTTGTGAGCTGGAACTGGCTGCCATGCACAGGTGTCGTTAGCGGAACATGGTGTAAGGCGTCCAGAAGCGAATCCAGCTGCTCGGTGCGCGCGACCGCGCCCTCATAGGCCGTTGTGAAGGCGGCATCGGAAATCCCGTCGATACGAACATCCTGTATGGGAATATAGGGGCCGCCAACGCCGCCTGATGACTGGCGCTCCAAGGTGTCTGTGTCGACGCCGACGCGGCGCAGCACTGACTGCAGATCGCCGACGCGACCGGCAATCTGCTGATCGACGCCGACGAGCAGAGCGGTGTCTTCGGCGCTCATTCTCTCGACCCGCACGGTTTGCTGCGCCAACACGCGAAGAGCCGGTGCGTTCGAATGCGGCGCGCCCACCATTTTTGGTTTGGGGTGAAACAGCGCTTCAGCGAAGTGCGATACCGCGTCGTCAAGAAAGCTCGCCCTGGTAGGTCGTGCCGTACGGGGTTGTGGTTCGACTGTCTCAGGCATGATGCCGAGCTGCGACGTACCACCTGCTCCGGGCGCCGCATTAAGAGCCGGTTGGGGAACGGAAGAAGCACCCGTATCGTTCTCTCCACCGGGCACGTTATTCATCATACCTGAAATTGGGGGCATGGCGGTCGGTTTCGTGTCCCGACCCGAGTTGCCACCATCTGCCGCACCCGTATCGCTATTGATGCGCGCAAGGGTCGAATCGACGGCCCCCTTCCGGTCCAACAACTTCGCTATGGTGAATTGCTTGGTCTGCAACTCGTCCGCCGACGCCTTGAAACGGTCTTCCGCAGAGACCAGGGCGTTATTCAATTCGTCATATGACAATTGCAAATCAGCGACCCGGTTCTCATAGGTCGATTGCATCTGTTGATAGCGGCGATCCTTCGCCGCAATGATATGGTCCTTGAAGATCACGTTAACGGATGTAAACGCCACCCAGCCTAGGAAAATTAACGATAGTCCCGCAAAAGTGGCCTGAAGGGTGGGACCGAAGGTGAAGAATTGCACCCGGCCTTCGCTCCGGATGTAGATTTGGCGTTCGGGAAAGGTTGCGTGAAGCCAAGCCCACGCACGCTCGACGAGCGCATCGGCCATGCCGGTTTTTCCCTTCTTGGCCGTTTTGCGGCCGACCGCTAACACCACATTACACCCAATTCCAGCCATCCGATCAAGCTCTTACACAACAGAGCTCAATTGGAGGTTGAGAAGGCTGCGCATGCAACCGATACTTACAGGGCCTTGGCAACATCCAAGACTACCTCAACATGTCCGGCGACCCTGACCTTGCGCCAGATCTGCCGGATGATGCCTTTGGCGTCGACCAGAAAAGTGGCTCGGTCCATGCCCATGTAGCGGCGGCCGTATAGGCTTTTTTCCACCCAGACGCCATAGGCCTCCGCCGTCTCGATATCGGGGTCGGATGCCAGGATAATTGTCAATTTGTGTTTGGCCCTGAACTTCCCATGGGACCCGACACTGTCTTTGGACACCCCAACGATTGAGACACCTAGTGCGTCGAATTTCTTCTTGTTTCCCGAAAATGCGATGGCTTCTTTTGTGCAACCTGAAGTGTCGTCTTTGGGATAAAAGTAGAGGACGAAAGGTTTGCCCTTGAGGCTGCTTGAGGAAATGTCGCCGCCCTGATCGGTTGAGAGTTTGAACGAAGGCGCGCGCGCGCCAACTGTAAGGTCTTTCGGCATGAGCATTTTCCGGAGCGCCGGGCTCCGGCCCCTATGGCGTTTACGAACGATTGGCATTAGGCGATAAGCTGACACCCGATCCGGCACAAGTCGTGGGGCGGCGTTTGCGCGGAGGTTCAGAGGCTGGTCCTGAGCCGAGGAACAAGGTGAGCGCCCGTTGAAGGCCACTGGATTTAGATTAACACGCAGCTACCTGCACAAGATCGTCTGGGTTGCGGCCGCTCTGTTGGCTGCCATTGCTTTCTTCTGTATCGGCGTGCTTGTGCGGGTTTTGGTAGGGCCGGTATCGCTGGGTCCCTTCAGTGGCCAACTTCATGCCGCTCTTCAGCAAGTACTCCCGGGTGTAGACGTACGCTTCGACGAAGCGGCACTCGAATGGTCGCGCGATGAAGGTCGCGTCAATGTCGTGATTCTCGGCACCCGCGTCCTCGACCGCGATGGACGCATAATCGCCCAGGCGCCAAAGGCGGAAATAGGTCTGGCGGCGGCGCCGTTCCTCGACGGAGAGATTGTCGTACGTCGCATTGTGCTGGTCGGCGTTCAGCTGACGCTGGTTCACACCAAGGACGGCAAGCTGCGCCTTGGCATAGAGCAGGACAGGGGCGAGAGCGATGTGCTTCAGCGGATACGCGACGCTCTTTCCCATAGCCGCGCCAATACGCCGTCGCTTCAGAGCTTTGCGGTTCACAAGGCACGCCTGGCCTTTCTCGACCAGGAAACTGGGGTCTTCGTCGTCGCGCCGGAAGCCGAGCTTCAGATAGCAAAGCCGGTCAACGGTGCGCAAACCGGGAATGCAATCGGCGCGACGCTGGATGCGAAAATCGAAATATCGGGGAAACCTGCCCATCTCATCGCCAGCGTCAATCTTCCGTCAAGGGGCGACCTCGTCACCGGCGACGTAAGCGTCACAGGCCTGAGCCTCGCCGCGCTCGCCGCCAACGCAAAGATGTTCTCGTTTCTCGCACCCTATGCGCTCACGACCGACATATCAGGCTCTGTAACTCTTGCGAATGGTACGAGCCTCCGGTTCGCGGATTTCGGGATCGGTGCGACGGGAACCGTGAATGGTCTGGGCAAACCCATATATGTGAAAGCTCTGCGCATCGTCGGTCGTTACGATGGGCTCAGCCGGCGAATCCTCATCGACGATGCGACGCTTCAGGGCGATCTGGCGCGTGCCCATCTTACCGGGTCGGCGGATCTGGCGTTCGACCAGGCCGGAGTCTTGAACTCGTCGGCTTTTGCTGTCGACATCGATAGCCTGATCGTCGATATGCCGGGGGCCATGCCGCGGACGGTGGCGCTGACTCGCGCGGCGCTGCAAGGAAAATATATTCCGGGAACTGAGGAACTCACCATTGACCGCGGGCTCGTTTTCGGCGGCCCGCTTTCGGCCAGCTTCGCCGGCAAGATCGCGCTGGGCAACAATCAATCGCCCTCTATTGCCGTGGACGGAAAGTTCAATGCGATCGCCGTGCGCGACCTCTTGCACTATTGGCCGCTGCATGTGGTGCCGGGCGGTCGGGCGTGGATCGACGCCAATATCTCCGCCGGACGGATCGGTCCTGTCCTCATTCACACGAAAATTCCGATGGGCGCGTTCGATCGGCCCGCGCTGCCCGATGAGGCGGTGTCCGTCACTTTTCCGATCGATGGCGCCACAGTGAGATATCTGCATGGTTTGACGCCCGTCACGAATGCGACCGGAACTGCCGCGCTAACCGGCGACTCGTTCAGGGCCGATATATCTTCGGCCGCGGTTGGTCCGCTTGCAGTGTCGCAGGTTCACGCTGTCATACCCAACCTGCACATCCACGCAACAGCCGCGGATATCGCCGCACATGTCGAAGGCGGGCTGCCTCAGCTGCTCGCGCTGCTGGACATGAAGCCGTTGCAATACCCAACGCGATTCCACATCGATCAGCAGAGCGCGAAGGGTGCCGCCGCGCTTGACCTCACATTTCACGTTCCCCTCAGAAAGAATCTGAGCGTTGATGAGATCGGCATTCTCGTTAAGGGAACGACAAAAGGGTTTGCACTCGCTTTGGGACCGCACACCAAAATATCCAACGGGACCATCGATCTGAAAGTCGACAACCACAGCCTGCATGCGGCAGGTACGGTGGCTCTCGGTACCGCCAATCTGGGCATCGACTGGAATGAGGCGTTCAATGCGGTGGGCCCCATCACCACTCGTCTCACGGTTCGCGGAATACTCGACGACCGGACACGCGACGCACTCGACCTGCATACGGATAAGTTTCTTTCCGGAGCGGTCGGCATCGTCGCCGAGTTGGAGGGGCGCCGCGGCGTGATCCGGCGCGCAGCGCTCAATCTCGACCTCACCCAGTCTGTTTTCGGAATGGGGCTAATCGGTTTTAAAAAGCCATCAGGTGTCTTCGCGAACGCAGTCGTCAATGCGCAACTTGATGACAGCAATCTGCACATGGCCGATATTGCACTCTCTGGAACGAACCTGACTGCAAAAGGAACGATGACATTCGGCCCGGGGGGAGACCTTGAGCATCTCGATATGCCGGTCTTTCGTGCGGGCAGCGTCAATGATTTCGCGGCGGTGCTGACCCAGTATCCGGCGAGTGGGCTCGATCTCACCATCACGGGGCACGCGCTCGACGGTTCGGGTCTTGGCCGGCATCAGCCGACGGACAAGAACGCGATGGCCGAAAAGCCTCCCGAGTCGAGCGAGCCATTCCACATCAACGTGAAAGTGGATCGGCTGTTGTTACGGGAAGGCGTAACGGTCGCGCCCTTTGCCCTCGATGTGAGCGGTGTGGGCCAACGTCCAAAGACGCTCACGCTGACCGGGACGCTTTCGAAGACTGCACAACTCACGGCGAATATCGTAAGCGGCGATTCTGGCCGCCGCGTTACGCTCGCCGCCGGAGACGCAGGACTTCTGCTTAAAGGGCTGTTGGGGTTCGCCAGCGTCAAAGGCGGCCAGCTGACTGCCAACGCGACAATGCCGCCAGTCGCTGCCGCAGGTCGGAAGACTGCCGGCGCTCCTGACTACATCGGCGAACTTGTCATTCGTGACTGTAGCATCATCAATCAGTCTTTCCTCGCGCGTCTGGCATCGTCAGGCTCTTTCGGCGGCGTTGTCGATCTGATGCGCGGGCAGGGAATTGCGCTTGACAGGCTGGAAGTTCCGTTTCGCGTCAATGGCGATGTCGTCAATGTTCATGACGGCAAAGCGTTGGGTCCATCCATCGGCATCACGGCCGATGGTTATATTGACCGCGCCGGCAACCAGGTCGCGTTGCAGGGTGGAGTGGCTCCGGCCTATGGCATCAACAGTATGCTGGGCAACATTCCCCTCGTCGGCAATGTGTTCGTGTCCAAGAAGGGCGAAGGTCTTTTTGGAGTCACCTACAGCGTCCGCGGCGATATCGACGATCCGCAGTTGCGCATGAATCCGCTGTCTGCCCTGGCGCCGGGTATTCTGCGGCGGTTGTTCGAGGGCGGTGTTCCGACCGCGCCTCAGCCGCAGGCGAATTCGAATCCGCCGGCGCAGAAGAATCCGTGACGACGCTACACAGGTTTGATGAGAACGTGTTTTTTGCGCCCCACTGAGAGCTTTATGACGCCTTCCGGTGTCAGGTCTGGGCGGCCCACTGTCGCCTTTACGTCAGTGACAGGAGTATCGTTTACGCGCAGTCCGCCGCCTTGAATGAAGCGCCGCGCTTCTCCCGACGACGTCGTCAATCCGCTCATCTGCACGAGATTGGCAACAAGCAGCCCCGCGGCGAGAGCGTCTCCGGATATTTCGAATGTGGGAAGGCCTGCCGCTATTTCGCCTTCTTCGAAAGTGCGGCGCGCTGTTTCAGCGGCGGCGTCCGCAGCGCTCCGGCCATGGCACAGCGCAGTCGCTTCGGTGGCGAGGATTTTCTTCGCTTCGTTGAGTTCGGCGCCCCGCAAATTCTCCAGACGCGAAATTTCCTCTGCCGCCAAATCGGTGAAGAGCCGCAGAAAACGTCCGATGTCGGCGTCCTCGCTGTTGCGCCAATATTGCCAATACTCATAGGGTGAACACATGTCGGCATTGAGCCAGACGGCGCCCGCTGCCGTTTTGCCCATCTTTGCACCGGAGGATGTTGTGATCAGCGGAGAAGTGAGGCCGAACAGTTCGGCACTGTCCATACGCCGTCCCAGATCGATACCCGAAACGATATTGCCCCATTGGTCCGATCCGCCGCATTGCAGGCGACAGCCGAACCGCCGGTGCAACTCCACGAAATCATAAGCCTGTAGGATCATATAGTTGAATTCGAGGAAGCTGAGCGGCTGCTCGCGATCGAGCCTCAGCTTGACGCTGTCCATAGTGAGCATGCGATTGATCGAGAAGTGGCGGCCGACATCGCGGAGGAATGCGATATAGGAAAGCTCGTCCAGCCACTCGGCATTGTCCGCCATGATGGCATCCGAGGGTCCGTCGCCAAAGGAGAGAAACCGTTCGAACGTTTTCAGGATGCTTTGCTTGTTGGCCTCGATCTGGGCCGGCGTAAGAAGTTGCCGTGTTTCCTCCTTGCCCGAAGGATCGCCAACTTTTGTGGTGCCGCCGCCCATCAGAACGATGGGCCTGTGACCCGCCTGCTGAAAGCGACGCAGGGTCATGATCTGCACGAGACTGCCGACATGCAGACTGGGGGCAGTGCAATCGAACCCGATATAGGCCGTCACGCACTCCTTGCCCAACAACGCGTCGAGGGATGCCGCGTCGGTGCAATCTTGAAACTGCCCGCGCGCCGTGAAATTGCGCAGAAACGTCGATTGAAATTTGGGCAGCGTGCTGGACATGGGGATGGCTTCTCGGGAAAACTGGATTTGCTTATCGTCGCATGTCAACGGGTCTGAAACAAAGCGCAGGGTGTCTAGCACGGATGACGGAAGTCCTTAAAGTCGTGGGTCTGATGAGCGGCACGTCGCTCGACGGTGTCGATGCCGCGCTGCTCGAGACAGACGGCGAAGGTGTCGCGCGGCCCGGCCGCGCGCTCGGCGCTTCCTATCCCACCGACCTACGGGCCGAGTTGAAAAGCGCCATCGCGGTGGCCGCGAACTTGAGGGCGCCCGATCCCGTTCCCGTTTCCGTTCGCGATGTGGAACGGCGGCTGACGGAGGTACATGCCGATCTGGTTGCAAGGCTGCTCGCGGATTCCGGACTTGGCGCTGGCGAGATCGCTCTGCTCGGCTTCCACGGCCAGACGATCCTTCATCGGCCAAAAGAGAGGTGGACCTTTCAGATCGGCGATGGCCCTCTTCTGGCGGCGCTGACCGGCATCGACGTGGTCAACGATTTTCGCAAAGCGGACGTCCAAGCGGGCGGCGAGGGCGCGCCTTTCGTACCCCTTTATCATGCCGCACTCGCACATGCTGCTGCAGGGCTCGAATTGCCTGCCGTCGTCGTGAACGTCGGCGGAGTCGCCAATGTCACCTATGTCGGATTGCAGGAGATACTTGCCTTCGACACGGGCCCCGGCAACGCGCCGCTTGACGATTGGGCACAACAGCATACGGGCAAGCCGGTCGATGAGGATGGGCGTTTGGCGCGAAGCGGGAAGGCGAACGAGAGTGTGCTCGAACGCATGCTTGACAATTCGTATTTTGGTCGCCTGCCCCCCAAGTCGCTCGATCGGATGGATTTTGGAATGGATGCAGTGCGCGAGCTATCTCCACAGGACGGAGCGGCGACGTTGACGGCGTTTACGGCAGCAAGCATTGCAAGGGCCGCTGAGCATTTTCCGGATACAGCAAGGAACTGGATCGTCTGCGGTGGCGGCCGGCACAACCCCGTGCTCATGGATGAACTGCGTAGGCGCCTGCTTGGGAATGTGCTGACCGCAGAAGACATGGGCTGGCGCGGCGATTTCATCGAGGCCGAAGCGTTCGCTTATCTTGCGGTTCGCGCTGTCAGAGGACTGCCGCTCAGCCTGCCATCGACCACGGGCGTTCCTGCGCCGACAACTGGCGGCAAACTGCACAGACACTGATCGCCGGAGGCGAATTTTTTGTGGCGGCTTCTACTTTCGCCGTTATTGTACTCTTATTTCACGATGACGGTGCCCATCATTCTGGGATGGATGGAACAAGAATATCTATACCGTCCCGGCTTGTCGAATTTGAACGCGAATTTCTCGTCCTGATCGAGCGCGCCGGACCGGAACAAACCGTCGATACTGACGACGGTGTGGGGCTCACCATCGAGATTCTGCCAGGTCACGGTCGTACCGGCGGGCACGGTTATCGACATGGGCGAAAAGTCGAAATTCTTCATGACGATGGAACTGGCGTCAGGTGCGGCCTGCGACTGCATCGTCATGCTCAATGCGATCGCAAGAACGATCGCGAAAGCGTTTCGGGCAAAAGAGAGGGTATTCGGAAACATCAACATGTTCCTCCAGAACTTCTGCAAAGTTGATTGCGTCAGGCGAGCGTCGTGTCCGTGAGCGTCGCCGAGTTCGGGTGTTGTTTGATGGAGATGCTGGTGAGCCCCAACATTCCCGGCAATTGATCGGCTGGGACTTTTAGCGGCCCCGGCCCGGGTCCGTTTCCGGCTGTCGGCTGCGGATAGGCCGTCGAGCGTGCCGTGTGAAAGGTGATGTTCCCTTCCACTTTTTGCACAATCTGGTGGATGTGACCGTTTAGAACCGTCACCGAACCGAAGCGGCGCAGATAGCTCATGGCTTGATCGGCATCGCCTGTTCCCCAGCCCCAGGGCTCGTAAATGGTCCAGAGCGGCATATGGGCGAAGACTACGATCGGCGTGCTCGCCGAACGGCCGCCGAGATCGTCTTTCAGCCACGCGAGCTGCTCGTCGCCGAAGCCTCCAAGTCCGCCTGGTTTGAAATTGATAACGTTCACGAGCGCCACGAAGTGCACGCCGCTATGGTCGAAGCTGTAATAGCCCTTATTGTTCGATGCCGCGCCGAACCGTTCGAAATAGGCCGTGCCGGCCGCATCGGTCATGTCGTGTTCGCCCGGAACGGTGTGTAACTCGGTGACTTTCAAGCCCGATAGC
>Ga0302324_100001747_pt1 | contig 51929 bp, 44 predicted proteins | sample Palsa_T0_1_FD_201949 | JGI IMG/M metagenome (GOLD analysis project Ga0302324, IMG submission 201949) | Peat permafrost microbial communities from Stordalen Mire near Abisko, Sweden - Palsa_T0_1 | ecosystem: Environmental > Terrestrial > Soil > Palsa > Peat permafrost | place: Sweden: Abisko...
GCTTGAGAACCGGGTTTCATGCAAGTTCGACCCACTTGGACGAGTGGGCGAGCCGTAGTTGCTCAAAACCCGACTTTAGCGGAAGTGAGATTGTCACGTAGGCAAGAACTCGTTACGCTTCTTTGATGAAAGTACTCAACGAGTCGGAAGCAGAGTCCTTCCTTGCGTCGCACGGCCTCAGCGAGAAGTTGACCCATCTCGATCCCGAAACATCGCGCATCGAATACACGACCGACGTTGGGAGGCGGTGTGCGTATGCAAACATGCTTACAAATCACCTAATTACCAATGAAACCGCCGTCGCATGTCTAGACATCACCGATTGGGCGGTCTGGCCCTCTGCGCAGAACATGGATTTGTTCTATGCCTATCGTCGATGCCTGGGCGAGTCGCGCCTTTTGATCGACGCGCATTTCCACGTCTTTACGGCCTCGGAAGCAAACCAGCTTCGTAACATCCTTCACCTCGGTCTGATCTCACTGTTCGATGTCGCTGGTGCAAGTACCACCACGGACTTTCGGTTTTACGCTTCACATGATGAGTACATTGAAGTTCGTTGGTACAAAGATGCGGAATGGCTGCCGACGACTGAGTGGTTTTTCGCGCCCTAGCCTGTCGTTCCCGCGAAACGGGGTTTCATCTGAGCTCAAACAGGCAGCCCAGCGACAAAATCGAACTTGGACAAAACCCGACTTCACGGGAATGTCAGCCCAAGGGTCGACCGATCGGTCAACATAACGGCGTTTATCAGGAGGAATCCAGACAGACCGGCGGCACGGATTCCCGTCGCCGCAATTGATGACTGGCCACGGCTGAGTATGAGTGCGTATTTCCTTCTTCGACTCGACCCAAAGGTGAAGTTCCTCGATCTCCAGTTTGAGAACCCGTGCGATGGAGATAGTCGCAGTCCGTTCGATCACGTTTTGTAATTCCCGCACAGTGCCCGGCCATGCTCGGCCGACTGAGGGTCTGTGCAGTGTGGAACCACACTCATATTTGCGTAGCCGCCTCTATTTCTTTCCTGGGGTATCTCTCATAGGCTCGTTCTGGATCTCGCTCGCCTTGTTCTTACGGGGTGCCGGGAACAAGCCCGCGAGCTTAGTCGATCTATGTTGACGATTTCGATTCGCAGCATCATAGCTCTCCTGGTTTAGCCAAAAGCATTGTAGAGCCAAGAATTTGGGAATAAAGAGAGGGATTTCATGAAACTGATGAGAATATTGCCATGGTTAGCAGCTGCTGTATTTATTTGCCATCTGTCCGTCGCACTTGCGGAAGGAGGCGCTGTTGCAGCACCGGGTGTGGTCGGGACGGACGCTCCCCAAGCGCTTTCGGCAGGAACGGGGAGTACAGGACAAGGTCCCACGGCGCCGCAAAAGTTGTTGATCAAAGCTGCCCCTTCAAGTGGTTCGAGCGCAATTTCCGGTGCGAAGACCCTCACGCTCAACATGCCGTCCGATACGAAGACAGAAACGCTCAAGATCGTTCTAAACGGCAAGGACGTGACTTCAAGATTCAACATAACGCCCTGTGCCGCAGCGGTGTGTGAAACGGGTACGCTCTCATCAGCGGACGGTCTTCGCGCGGGCAAGAATGTTCTCTATGCCGTCGCAAAAAGCGGAGGGGGCAGAGCGGTGAGCTCTCGTCTGCGGTTCAGCGGCGACGATGCGCAAACGACAAATCAATCCGTCACTGCTATGGTTCGACCCGCGGCACAGAGTCCATCGGCGCAGCAGCTTCCTACAGCCAGCAGCTTTCTTCCTCCAACCATCGCGTTCAATACCATTTCGCAAGTGGGCGCAACTACCGCATGGTTCCAACTTGGAACCATGATCCAATACGGAATTGCGAGCGACTGTTCTAGTCTCTACGGTGTCGTCGTCCTGGACAGGCAGACGCTGGTTGAGAAGACGGCCGCCCCAGAATCATCTCCGCAGTGTATCTCCACTGGCGGAGCTTTGAAGTCATATCTGAGCACACTGACATCGGATGACCTGGTCATCGTTGGAACGACGTCAAACTCACCATCGGATGCCGGCAGCGGTCTTGGTGTTCTGGACACAAGTGCGATCGGCGGTACTGTCTACAACTGTCTAGCGGTTGTTCCTGGTTGTGGCACCAGCCAGCCTCAACAGAAGTTTTCACTCGATAAGCCCCTCGGTTATCTTGCCATTGGCGTTGGAGGCGCCTCTTCTTCCCCTGGCCAGGCGTACGAGAGTTATTACCTCCCCAATGAAACAGGCATCGTGACGCCGTATGCCTACGGCATGCTGTCGGAGGATGCGTACGGCAACTATAACTTTCAGTCATCGACAGCGCTTGAATATACAGTCTCGCCGGGTGGCCAATCCGGTGGGGCGTACATAAGTCTCGTCAGTCCACCGAGCTACCCCAATCAGACGGTCACCCTCACTCCTCCGGCCGCGGCCGGTTCAGAAGGTTTTTGGCTTATGGTTCTGGATCGTGCGGATCCCACGTTGAGTCTCAGCGCCGCTTGCGCATCGTCCAGTGGCACCCAGTTTAGTAACTGCGGCACGTACTTTCCAACCGGAGCAGATGATCCCACTACGCGAGGAGCTGCGATGCAGGCGCTCGCGGCGGCCTTGCAAGCGGTAAATCGTCGGCAGCTTGCATTTTTGACGACCGTCGGACATGCCGCGTATGGAAACGTCTTTCAGGCGGCAAATAACGATGCAAATTCCTCGTTAGCGGGCAGCTGGACCGATCTGGGGTTCCGGTCTCTTATGAGTGCTTTTCGTTCGCTCGGTCTTCCGGACACTACCTTTCTTTCACTGGGCAACTTTGATTCTTCTCTGACGTATATCACCTCCCCGGGTCTGGGCAACTCCCTGAGCGGCCAATCTATACTTTCAACTACCGTTTACTCGCAACAGGGGCAGTCCGGATATGTGCACGGGATACTCACGCACGACCTGCAAGGTCTTTTCCGTCCGGGCCGAACGCAACAGGCATCTGCTGCGCAAGACTATGTGAATTTCACCATGGCGAAAGTGGCGTTGCAGGAGCCGGTAGAGTGGCCAGAGCTAAGCTCCACTCCATTGCCTAATGCTGATAGCGCGGCCGGCCAATTGGCAGCATACCAATATCTAAGCTGGTACCTGCTGAACGCCTGGTATATACCTGGTCAAAGCGGGACACAGGCCATTTCCGGGCCTTACGCGTACGACATTCATTATTTCTTTACCGGCTCGCTCAATAGTTACCTGGACATTCATACGTTTGATCCGGCGAATGCGGTCTGGCCGGGTACGCCGGGATTCAAAAATGGGAGCCCTTTCAATATTTCTTGTGCTATTTCAGGCGGCACAAGTTGCACATGGACGAATCCCGTCGACAATACGACCCTGATATTTACGCAAAACGATTTCACGGCTGTTCAAACGCAGCTCCACAACGAAATTGTGGATCTGACCAATGTTCTGCTCTTCATGGTGAACGGCTCCACGAACATGAAGGATGTTGTCGCTGCGGGCAATTCGAACACCGCCTTAGCGCTGCTGCAAGCAGAGTCCGCGGTCGAAGCAAGCTTAAACCAGCCGGAAAAAATACCGGCAACCAAGGTGACCTTGGGGGTGTCGAATATCATCGATATGGTTGGCGGTGTTCTGACCACCGCAGCTGCAATCAGTGGATTCAATGCCGATCTTGAAGCAGCCCAGTCCGCCATTGACCTCACGGCCGACATCGTAAGTGACGTTGGTGGTATTGCGGGTGGTTTTACTTCCGGGGGAAGTGCCGGATCTGCGCCGATTCCGAGTCCCGACTACACGCTTAGCACAACGATTGCTCAGCTCGCCAGCACAGATCTTCAAGGGCAGATGATGGCGGGATTCGATACTGCGCTGGACTCCATTACCAGCGACTGGGGACGACTGAATACAATCGGACCTCAAATCACGAATCCGAGCAACTCGAACTTCTTCTTCCCAAATCAGGTATTGCAGTTACTATCGGTCAACGCGATGAACCAGGCGGCGCAGCGAAGCATTTATCTCTCCGTCATTCCGGCTTTCTACCAAGTGCACTATTGGCCAATGGTAAATAGCACCTCGCTCACTTCGACTAACGTTCCTGACATGGGATATACATCGAACGGAGATGATGGCAGCTGCCATGCGTTCTATCCCTCCTATGACGCGCCTCCGGCTTATACCAGCGCATGGTATCCAAGCGCCGGCGGTACTCTGTATTACCCTTACTGGAATATTCAGGATAACCAACCGCAGGCAACTTACCCCTTCCAATATGATTGGGCGAATAACCCGATTGATTACTATGTGCTTGCCGCACCTTTCGCGAATGTCGGCCAGTCGGACTCCAATGCCGGATATCTGAGCCAACAGCTCACCTCAATCTTGTTCTCGAGCCAGCCGGGCGCAGTAAACTTCCCATTTGACGCTTTTGTGGCCCACAGCGGACCTATGGACAATCTATTGGGGGGAAGCCCTTCAGTCTTCTTCGATGGCGCCGCCCCTGCTATTAGTGCTGGTACATACCCATTCCAGAATGGGACAAATTTCACCGGGCACTACCTATCGAATATATGCTCCGTGCAGTATGTAAACGGACTCGGACTAAGCAATGCTACGCCATCTCAGCTAACCACGCTTACTACCCTGACCGCCCCCAACTCGGCGATCCTGGGGGACGGAGTACCGCTGCAGGCGACCGTTGTTCCCGCGAGCGGGTCCGGGTCGGTCCCAACCGGGACAGTCGAGTTCCGTGACGGCTCGACAGTTCTCGGAACTGCAACGCTCGACTCCACAGGAAAAGCAAGCTTCACGGCGACAGGGCTCGCGATTGGGGAGCACGCTTTAGCGGCTTACTATGCCACGAGCGCGAACTATGAAGCATCAAACTCCGCCGTTAGTGCTTTGAGGGTATACGCGAATGCTCCCGACATATCGCTCACGCTGTCGGCAAGCAGCTTGCAGGTGAGTTATGGATCTTTATCTGGGCCGGTTACCGTGCAGGCCAAGTCGCGTGCAGGAATGGAAGGCACTATAACTTTCAGTTGCATCGGATTACCCGTTGGTATGACTTGCGACTTCAGCCCAGCCCAGGCAACTCTCGCCGCAGGAAGTGATATGTCCACCACACTTACCATTCAGAGCACCAGTACTGCCAACTCCGCTGGCATGATGTGGGGCGGAGGAATCGGCATTCTTCTCGCTCCACTATCGCTGCTATGCCTGTGGCGTATGCGCAGCGGACGTCAACGTCTCCAGAGACTGTTGAGCCTGCTCGTGCTGTCGGCTGTCTCGATCGGTTGCGTGATGGGCTGCAGCGGCGGAAGCCAACCACAAACTAACCAGGAGACCGGGTCGAAGACCATTCTGATCGCAGCCAGCAGCGGGTCAATCACAAAAACAACCCCGCTCGTTCTGAATATTCAATAACAGCATCTACACGGTGCGGCAATTGATGCCGTACCGTGTAGATGCATTCTTATCGAAACGCAGGACAGTCAGACGTGATCACAGTGTCGAATATGTGATTCCCGCTCTATCTGCATAGCCAAGCGAGAGCAATTTCTCGGGATCGATATTCCTGACTCCCTCCGCCAGCTTTGGCGTCATCTCTACCATTCATCATCCAAGCGAATAAATTTTTGGGAACGCGATTGCGACATCCGAATACCGAAACCTCCAGACAGCTTACGACACGCATCTTCACATCCGCCGCATCGATCTGTGACGACGAGATCGACCCAAGGTATATGGAGCTGCGGAGCTTCTCGCTCGATTACAGGATGGCCTTATGCTCCAGAGCGAACCGGAGTAATGCGTTCGTACCTACAATGTCCAACTTTCGGCATATGTTCGTTCGATGATTTTCGATCGTGCGATAGGAGAGAGAAAGCTTTTGTCCAATCCCTTTACTGGTCTCTCCGAGAGAGATCAGCTTCAAGATATTGCGCTCGGCGGGCGTGAGTTGAGCGGCAAGTATCTTCGCAGTAGTGGGCGTGATTGGTTGTTGTCGGAGTAAGTAGACAGACATTGCGGCACTCACATAGGTCCTTCCATCGGCAACAGCCTGCACACCTGCGACAATCTCCTCCGCGGCATTTTCTTTCAGGAAATATCCTTTGGCGCCAATCTCCATGGCTGTCCGAAAGAAATCTTCATCCCTATGAAGAGTGAGGAGGATGGTATTCGTTTTCAGATCCAACTCTACGATCTTGCGTGCTACCTGAAGCCCGTCCAGCTTTGGCATGTCGATATCGAGAATCGCGATATCCGGCCGCATCTCCTGAATCAAGCTAAGAGCCGTTTCACCATCTCCCGCTTCGGCCACAATTTTGAATCTGGCGTCTTGGTTGATCTTGAAGCTGAGGCCATTCCGCACGATTGGGTGATCATCCGCGATTAGAAGTCGAATCTGATCAGGCATTCTCGGTTCCTCCTCGAAGCGGAATATCCACGACAACTATTGTTCCATGGCCCGGCGTCGAACGCACCTGCAGCTCGCCACCTAAAAGATGTGCCCGCTCGGACATGCCAGTCAATCCAAGGCCGCCCTTGCCACTATGCTGCATGCCCGCTATAAATCCTGCTCCATCGTCCGAAATCGTTGTGAGCACCCGTCCACTCGTACGTCGAATACTGATGTTTACCCTTGTCGCGCGTGCATGCTTTACGACGTTATTGAGCGACTCTTGAACGATACGATAAAGATTGATTCGAAGCTCTTCTGAAAAGGCATCATCGATATTGTCGATATCCGTAAGGATTGGTAAAGCCGAAGCTCTGGAAACAGTACGCGCGACGCTCTCAAGTGCTTTCGTCAAACCGAGCCGATCCAACTGAATAGGTCGCAAGTTATAGGAAATTTCACGAGCTTCCTCAATGGCGGATACAGCCTCAGAGGTGATTTCATGGATGGGTTGTGTATCTTGCTTGTTGGAATCAAGAAAGATAAGAGCCAAATTCTGGATCACCACCAACCGCTGTCCGATACTGTCGTGTAAATCGCCGGCGATGCGCTTTCGTTCGCTTTCTTGGGAGGAGATAAGTTGTTGAGAAAGGGCCCGTTGGGCGAGTTGAAGGTGCTGCAGACGTGAAATGCGCCAGTTCCAGGCGAGCACCACAAGCGCCACACCGATAATCATGACGATTACGAAAAAGCCCCATGTGCGATAGAAAGGGGCAAGCACCGTGATGGCGAGAGTGCGGCCGTCCGTGTTCCAAACTCCATCGCTGTTTTCCGCGATTACGTGAAATCTGTATCTTCCGGGGGGAAGATGTGAGTAGTCGGCGATCCGCCGTGTACCGGCGTCCACCCAGTTTGAATCCAGACCCTCCAGCCGGTACTTGAAGCGAATCTCCTTCGAGTTGATAAAACTCAACGCCGTGTATTTGATCTCCAGATTTTCTTTATTCGAAGGAATACGTGCGACACCGCTCACCGGAAGGTCCTGGCGGTCTGCGGTCAGTGATTCGATCACAACTGGCGGCGGTGTTGGGTTGTAGCGAACTGCATTGGGATCGACCACCGCAACGCCGTTCTGGGTTGGAAACCAGAGTTTTCCATCGGCGGTTTTGATGCCTGCGGGCCAAACACCTCCATTGCACTCTGCGTTCAGCATGCCATCTGCTTTGCCATAAGCGACCGAGGTGACGGTACTACGTTTACCCTCTGCAAACTCGTTCAATTCCTGCTTGCTAACCCGGTAGATACCGCGGTTGCAGCTGATCCAGAAATTTCCATGGACGTCCTCCAGGATCTGAAATGCACCATTATTGAAGAGACCGTCTTTGACCGTGAAGCGGGTAAACGTTCCGTCCTTGAATCTTCCGAGCCCCCCATCATAGGTCCCAATCCAGAGGGTGCCAGCGGAATCTTCGAATAATGATCGAATGTTATTGCCCGGCAGGCCATCGTGCTCTTTCCAGTGTGTGAATTTGCCATTGTGAAAACGTGTCAGACCACCATATCCTCCGATCCACAGATCGCCCTGCGTATCCTCGATGATGGAACGAACGTCGTCTGTGGCGAGTCCATTCTGTACGGTAAACCGCTGAAGGCTTCCGTTCTCGTAGGCAAAGATTCCATTGCCAGTCCCAAACCAGAGCACACCGCGGCGATCCTGATAGATCGCTTGTACTATGGCCGTATTTAGCGCCGAGAGGCCGGGAGGTCTCTGAAACCTTCCCCCTTTGAAAAGAGCGAGGCCACCGCGTGTGCCTACCCAGATTTGGTTGTTTCTGTCTTCCCAGATAGCCGTTGCGAGACCGTTTGAAAGCCCATTGGCCGTCGTGTAGCTTGTAAAGGTTCCGTTGGTGAAACGACTCAGCCCCGATAGCCATGCTCCAATCCAGACGGCGCCGGAATGATCCTGAAAGATTGGGTATACGTTGCGGTCCACCAGACCCTGCTCTTTCGTGAACCCCTGAATGGACTGCCGTTCCAGTTGAAAGATACCTTCTCCTTCTGTCCCCAACCAAAGGTTCTTTTCTCTATCCTCAAATATTTCCGAGAATGAAAGTTCCTCGCTGTGACCAGAGGAAAGGTATTCGACGTAGCGCGTTAGTCGCCGGCCAATGCGAAAGGTCCAGGAATAGCCCTCGTGATCACTGAAGGTCTCCGATATGGGCGTAGACGAACTGAGCAGTGAATGGGGCGGCTCTCCGGCAATTAAATGCCCGTGTTTTCCGTCCATGGTTTCAAGCCACGCCGCCCCGCTCTGATCGACGTATATTCCCCAGATAGACTCCGCCTTTACCCCGAATGGAAGAGAATAGTTGGCGAAGTGACCCCGAATGAAGCAGTTGAGTTGATCCTTATCAACAGCCCAAAATCCCACCTGTCCCCACCGGAATGCCCGATAAGAGAGATTTGGTTTGGGAACATGGAATTTAGAAAATCGTTCCGACGACTTATTCCATTCATAGATGTTGCCCCGCGACAAGATCCAAATACGTCCGGAGTCATCGCCTGCAAGTGCCACTGCCTCGATATCGAAGGTATGAAACGTTCCTTGGTGGTATCGCGTTAGACCATTTCCTTCGATCAATAGCCAGAGATCTCCATCCGGCGCGGCATACATCCCGCTGAAGCGGTTGGTGTTGATACCTGGTGTATTGCTCTTATTGAAAATATCGAAACGCAAACCATCGAACCGTGCAATCCCGTCGAAGGTAGCGATCCATAGGTAGCCGTCCGGCGTTTGAGCGATCCCGCGCACTACGTTTTGAGGCAGGCCGTCATCGGCTGACCATACATTGAGGCGGTACTGAGCCTGGGCCAAAGATCGGTGGGGTAGCAGCACAAGTACCGAAGCTACGCAGAGCATGGCAAACAGCCGACGTATAAGATCCGGAGAGCTGCGATGTATATAGAGACGACAATGCATACCGAGGTTTGTTATTTCCAATCCACCTGGCCTTCTCAGTAATGGGAGCAAGCTGCGCCGAACATCATCCCAAGCTAACTTGGGAGATGCAACAGACGCATCTGTGACTTCGAGTTCTCTCATTGTGTCAAAGTTCGTAGAGCCTTTGAAGGAAAATCCGTCTCACGTGTGGAACCACACGGGATATCGTGCGGTGTCATCAGGAATTTCGCGTAGCTTCCTCCATATCTTTTCACCTTGGATCTGACTAGGCTCGAATCGTGAAGATTCTGATTGTTGAGGACAACCCGGGAGTGCGCCGGATGCTGCGAAGAGTTGTGGAAAGACTAGCCACGGAAATTCATGAAAGCGAGGATGGTGATGAGGCCGTAAGGGCCTACGCAGAGCAATTGCCGGACCTGGTCCTTATGGATATTCACATGCACCGTATGGATGGACTAACAGCGACACGGCAGATACGAGAGTTTCACCCCGCTGCAAGGGTACTGATCGTTACAGCTTATGAAGACGAGGAGCTTCGATCCGCCGCACAAGATGCTGGAGCCTGCGGATATGTCCTAAAGGACAAGCTTACTGAACTTCCGCGGCTCATCAATGCAGTCATGCGCTAGCCACAGATCGCACTCCATGGGTTCTGAAGTGACCCTTGGTAGCTTGGTGGTGACCCGGGAAGGCAAAGAAACCTGCTTGAGGAGATCGAGAACAATGCTGAGCTGTCGGCGAATGGGACCCTGAACTTGCCGAAAACCCGACTTTACGGGCACGCACGGGACACCAGTTGCGGTACACCTCAAAGCCTGAGAGCATGGACGCCATGAAGTGGCCACTATTCGCCGGGTTGACCGTGGCGCTTTGCTCCACCTTCTCGGACGCTCAAACCAACCCCAACGCGCCTTCCGCGAACCAGATGGTGCTTGTAACGTTTTTCTGGACCCGGTGGACATGTGGGGCAGTCTGCGCGGGCATCACGCTGAGAGCTTCAAGGGCAAGCTATTTGTGGGTCAAGACGAACTCGCGGACATGCATGGTGGCCGATTCATGACAGTCTCATTTGTCCCGGGACCCTATGAATTTACAGCAACTACATGGATGGCGGACGGCCCCGGTGGTGGCGGCCATCTCAAACTGGATCTCACGGCGCATCATCACTACTACATCGAACTCAGAGACCGCGACTCCTTCCCAATGACGAAGATGTTCGGCATCAAGCAAGTTGCTTGTGAGGAAGCTGCGCGTAACAATTCAAAAGATAAGCCCATAGATTCGTCCGCTCGGAGGATCATTGCAAATGGCAGCTTCATTGCAGAGGTGGCCTTCCCTATCTGTCCAGAGACAGATTGACGACATCGGTCAGTTAGCGGAAAACGGGGTTTCATCCAAGTTCAAACAGCCTGCCCAGCGGCATAATCGAACTTGGACAAAACCCGACTTAGCAGGAATCACGCTCGCACACCTAGACATTGTTCTTCGGGTCGGGTAACGCAGTGCCTGGAAGATATTGATGTTGGCGCCGGCTACGACTTATGGTGGCGAACCGCGCCCGTTGCATTACCGCTCCAGTTCGCCCGGGAGGATGCCATCCTGCAACGTGAACCCTGAGCCGACGCTGGCTACAAGCGAGGCCTTACGGCTGAGTCCCATTCGTTCTCGCAAGTGGTAGACAGCTTCGATTCCCGTACAGTGGGCCCCAAGCACGTTCTCGACTCCGAACGACTTCATTTTGTCGCTGGTCCAATCCAGTTGAGCGTCTGTCTGGCGATAGAGATGGAGTCCGCCCACCAAGCCGAAGACAGGCTGATTTCCGAACTTGTCCGTAGTCTGAGTGAGAATGTTTACGATTCCGGCGTGACCGCACCCAGTCACCACGACCAAACCGCGCGTGGTGTTCACCACGACGGACATATCCTCGGGGATGGTATCTTCCACCAACCCCGCCGGCGTCATGACCCTGCCAAGATGACTCCAGTTCTTCTCAGGATATTTTCGCGTAATTGGACCGGTCAGCCACACTCCGGGAAAGATCTCCTGCCAGCCGGACACCTCAATAAACTTGCCGCCCGTGGCTTCATATGCGGACCGGACCGCAACCATGGAGTTTGCTTCACCGTCATTTGACGGTCGGCTCCAAAAAATCCCCCGCCCGACGTAGACGCGGGAAAGGGCTTCAGGATTTCGCTCGCTCAGCTCGCGTCGCAGCGTCAGCAATCCACCGGTATGGTCGCCATGATTGTGCGTGAGGATAACATCACGGACTCCTGATAGATCGATGCCGAGATGTTTGGCGTTCTCCAAAACGGTCTCTGGGGCAGCGCCGGTGTCGATGAGTACCCGGTGACCATCCGCTTGCAGCAGAGCGGAGAATCCCCACTCGCCGGTTGCATCATGCGTGCTAACCAGCATCGTCGATAGGATCGTGATCTTTAGATCACCAATCTTCGTGTCGGCGATTTTCTGCTGGGCCAGTGAACTGGACGCGAACAAGCCGATCGCGAGCGTGAGGCATATCGCAATCCTGAGCGAAAGCCGGCGCGAGAAATTCGCGCGACAGGGCGAAGCATTTGTCTGTGGCATGTCGATCAGTCTTTCACGAACGAAGGGTATTTGAGTGGCTTTAAAGATCGACGTTCAGAAAAACGGGGTTTCATCCAAGTTCAAACTGGCCGCCCAGCGGCAAAATCGAACTTGGACAAAACCCGACTTCCGTGGCACGAGCGGAATATCGGTCAACACTACGGCGTTTCACAGGACTAATGTTCTGAGGCCCGCTCCAAGTCTCACTCGATGAGTGCATTGGCCTGATATCGACAGCTGAGGTTCCGGCCTCGGCGACATTCCTGGACACTGGCCGATTGGAACGAAGCAGCACCAGCGGCTTGGTTCATGTGCCTTGTTCGGAGCTTCCAGGCTTGGATTCCACGAACTCTTGCGCACACTCCTGAAAAATTAGCAGGAATGCCTGGAATAAATCTGCGCGAACTTAGTTAAAAAGTACGCCGGCATTTGTCTGGATCAGGAGAGATCATTCATGCGTTTTCAGCGAACGTTGATTGGAGGCCGGGAGCTGCTGATCCTGTTGCGCCCTTTGTGGTGTTTCATTGCGGTAGTCTTTTTCGGCCAGGGTGTTGGACTGCTGCCTGCGTGGTCAGAGCCGGCCCCCGCGATAACAATGCTTACCGTCACCTCCGGTGGAAACGCAGTGGCGACAGTTACATCTGGAAGCGTGGTTACTCTGACGGCAACCGTTATGGCTGGCGGCACTCCGGTCGCGCCGGGCCAGGTCAACTTCTGCGATGCGACGGCCAAGTTCTGCACTGACATCCATTTGCTGGGCACGGCGCAGTTGACCACCAACGGTACGGCGACGTTGAAATTCCGTCCTGGGGTTGGGAGTCACAGCTACAAGGCGGTTCTTGCGGAGCCGGCCGACCTTGGGCCCAGTGCTTCGACCGCATCGTCGCTCACAGTGACGGCGTCGCAAGGTGCGGGGCAACTGGCCACAACGACGTACCTCGAAGCCAGCGGAGTCCCAAACATCTTTTCATTAACGGCGACGGTGCTGGGCACAGGAAATACTTTGCCGACGGGTATGGTCTCGTTTGCGGATGAAAGCAACGGGAACGCAGTGCTGGGGACGGCGGCGCTGACGAGTGAAACGGGCACCGGGTTTGCGAGCTCCTTACTCTTGCCTGTCACCTCACAGAACACCGGTAACACTGTCTTGACCGCTGACTTCAATGGCGACGGATTCCCGGACCTGGTCATACTCGGAAACAACACCATCTCCGTGCTCCTGGGCAACGGGGACGGCACATTCACGGCAGCGCCCAGTCCTTCGAATGACTTGCCGGGAGCCATTGCGGTGGGAGATTTCAACGGCGATGGCATTCCCGATCTGGCCGTGGCGCCTGTCTTGGATGAGGGCAACAGTGAGGTGCTTCTGGGCAACGGGGATGGGACCTTCAGCATCGCGAATGGGAGTCTTGGGATCGGCAGCGGTGTGGCCACGTCCAATTCCATCGCTGCGGCAGACTTCAACGGAGACGGCAAGCTGGATATAGTCGAGGCTTGCGCCAGCCTCGGTGACCAGCCATGCAACTTACTCCTGATTCAGTCCGGCAACGGAGATGGAACCTTTATAGAGTTCTCCTCGGTTCCCTTGTCGTTCCTCGGTTCCCAATCGATGGCCGTGGGCGACTTCAATGGAGATGGCCAACCGGACGTGGCGGTGACAAACTCCGGCACGAATGGCGTGAACGTCTTCCTGAATAACGGGGGCGGTCTTTCTGCGGTGTCAGCAATTCCGCCAACGGGCACCGGCCCCACATCGATTGCCGCAGCAGACTTCAACGGAGATGGCAAGCTGGATCTGGCCGTGGCCAACTATGGCAGCAACAATGTGACGATTCTGCTGGGCAACGGCGATGGAACCTTTACGGCTGCAGCGAGCCCGGCAACGGGTACGGCTCCCAATTCCGTCGCGGTTGCAGACTTCAATGGAGACGGCGTTCCTGATCTCGCGGTGGCCAATGCCGGCAGCAGCAACGTGACGATTTTGCTGGGCAACGGCGATGGAACCTTTACGGCTGCCGCCGGTCCCGCGGCGGACACCGGCTCAACGTCAGTCGTCTTAGCCGACTTCAATGGAGACGGCAAGGAAGATCTCGTCGTGGCCAATTCCGGAGATAGCTCAGCAACTGCGCTCCTGGCGGAGACAGCGTTGACAATTGCAACGGTGAACAATATTTCCCCCGTAGGCGCAGGCACACATCTCGTCAAAGCGATCTACTCCGGCGACGCCAACTATGGCGGCAGCACCTCCGCCGCTGTGTCCCTCACTGTGGCGCCGCCGAGCATCACGCTGAGCGCTACTCCAGTTTCAGTCGTGGCTGGCGCCACCGGGGCTTCAACTCTCACGATTACCCCTATGAACGGCTTCTCCGGAACAGTGACCCTGGCATGCGACGGCGTTAGCATGCCGGGCTCTGCAAACGACGTGCCCACCTGCTCGTCCATCCCGCCGGTGACTATCTCGGGGAATGCGCCGGCGACCGCAACGCTCAGTATCCAGACACAACCAGGCACAACTCCTGCGCAATATATGGAGTTTATGTATGCAGCCAATTCGAATCTAGCTGCCATAGCCGACACCACAGTCGTTGTGACGGTGACTGCTCCGGCTCCGAGCTTTGCGCTCACCAATACGATCGTCAGCATCGCCACGCCCGGCGGCAGCGGGACTTCGACGATCACGATCAGTCCGAGCAGCGGTTTTACGGGCTCGGTAGCGCTCTCCTGTACCGTAACCGGTCCAACAAACGCGGTCGATCCGCCTACCTGCTCCGTCGCCGCGCCACCGGCCATCACGGGAGCAGCAGCCGTAACGGCGGTGCTCACTGTCAACACCACGGCAGCGAGTAGTTCGTCCAACGCGACTGGCTACACAGCGACGGCATTCCGCAACCAGCGCCACCCGATGTTGGCGCTTGGTGGAGGCGGCTCCCTTGTCGCATTCCTGGTCTTCGGATTGCCCTTGCGCCGTCGCCTAACAAACACACTGCTGAGTCTGTTGCTGCTCGGTTCGTTCGCTGCAATTGTCATGGGATGTGGCGGAGCACAGAAGGCGGCCAGTCCTGTCACGACGCCAGCCGATCCCGGCACAACTGCAGGGAGCTACATGGTTACCGTGACTGGTTCCAGCGGAGCCCTGACCGCGTCCACGACCGTTGCTGTCACTGTGAACTGAGGGGTTGCAGAGCCTCCAAGCCAGAAGCTCCGGCAACGTAGCCGATTCAACGAGCGCCAAATCGCCAATTCGCTCTTCGACGGCGGATTAGTCCTGACTAGTCGGCATATCGGAGGCTATCGGGTCACTTCCGCCAAGCGCGTTGCTCAGGAGCGATCTTCGACAAATGGTCTATCCATCGTTCCGGGGGCCTTGTTTGCTGCCTGGTTCGAGATGCCGATGCTGCGACAGGCGCCATCCCAGACCGTTTATGAGGGTGGTGAAGCTGGCGCGTCCGTGTGCGGCGGAACGGGAGAGCAGGTACGCAGCGTACTGCCGCAAAGGATTGCTGCCATGCGATGCAACCAATCGCTTGTTCCGCATATTAATGCTGGGTGCTCCAAAGGGGGCAATGCGCGGCGGGATGAGGCAGCGCGTGAGGATCTTCCAACGATCCCAGGGCGAGGAGACAAAGCTCAGGTGCAGCCAGACTGAATCCTTGTTCTGGCGAAACATGACATCCAGAGAGGAGCCGGAGAAGAGCTGCAGCCAGCTCTGTTGGGCGACGGCGAGGTTAGCGATCTGCTGTGCGGCCTGGCGATGGAGGCGGCAGCCGAACCAGGCTCGGGCGTGGTAGAAGGCGATTGCCTCAAAGGATCGCAACGACGGACTATGGATTTCGCTCCAGCTCTGCCAGAAGGCATCGTCGTCGGCGTGGGAGTCAAGGAAGATTGCGAGTTCACGAACGTGGTGAATAATCCAGTCGTAGAGAAAGATGTTGCGGAGGATGTGAAGCGTTAGATAACCGAGATGGTCGACTTGAGACAGGCATGGAAACGATAGCCCGTCGACGACGCGTGTTGTGCGCCGCTCCCAAAAGAGTTCGACCTCTGGAATGCGAATCAGCGAGGCGCGCTCGTTCCAGAGACAAAAGTGGAGATCAATGCCTAACGGCATTTCGGGGTCGAAGGGATTGCCTCTCCACTGCCAATTTCCGGTTCGATCGAGAACATCTGTATGGTCGGCGATGTCTTTATTTATTTCGTTGGACTTGTAGCCGATGGCCTCGAGGGCAGCGCGAGCTTCATCGATGGATTCGGGCGGGCAGAAGAAGTCCAGGTCGGATTGCTTACGCAGGCGTGGGTCTGCGACGTAATCTGGTGCCTGAGTGAAACCCTTGATGACGAGGTGTTCAACCTTTGCGTCGTTGAGAGCTTTTGCTGCTTCCCTATAGATGGATTTGGTCTGCTCGAAGCGAAGAGCATTGTCGGCAAGATTGGCTTTGAGCCGGTCGACGACCCAACCGGGGAATCCATCTGTGGCAAGCTGCGCCAGCGGCAGGATCAGCTGTGCCGCATTGCAGAAGTCGAGAAGGCTCCTCCACTCGCGATCGGTGAGCGCCTTCAAGAGAGAGGTGTCTGCGTCGTGAAGGCGAAGTGCAGCGAGCACCGCCGCTACCTCAGATGGGATTCGCGGTGCGATCTCTCGAGTGGTGAGGGGGGACAGCTTCATCTAAGGCGTAGCTTCCTGTGTGAACAAGAGAATTGACAAGAACGACATCGTTCGGATCAGCCTCGGGAGATCATACAGGTTGTGGGTGGCGGCCTTAGAAGGGATTCACTGAAAGGGGAGCTCTCGGAAACGGTGGCTCCGGAGAAGATGCGGCTGTTCGACGAACCACCGGGCGTAGGGGCTCGCGACTCCTAAGCAGAAGCCGAGAGCCCCGCAATTCCCTTTTGGGGTTGCAGGGCTCTTTGGCTTCTCGTCTCTGCTGATTTCTACCGGGCGCTGGAAAGCCTGGTGGCTGCGTCACGTTCTGTGACGGGTGACGGGAAGGTCACCTCCAACGTTTTGAAGGCAACGTCGGCATCGAACTTCGCTGACCAGCGGTCGAGGTAGGGACCCATCTGAGCGTTACGCTTCATTCCTTGGGCTACGTTTTGATCCACCTGGCGTCTGCCTGACCAGTAGGCGCAGACGGAGGGTTGATCGCGGCAGGTGTAGGCCCAGGTCTTCGAGAGGTCGTCCTGAGACAGTTCCTCTGCGTGGGTTGGGCCGTTGGCTGAGACCGTTTGCTCGTGGCCGAGGAGTTGTACGTTGCTCCAGTATTGGAGAGCGGCTGCTATGCCGGCTCGCCTAGCCTGGAGGTCACGCACGGCGCTTTCTTCGCCGTCGTAGGTGCCGTCGGCGTAGATGACGCCCTCGACTTTACCCTGCCAGACGCAGCCTGAAGGCTGTGGAGCGAGGTTTACCAGGGCGAAGAAGCGTTGTCCGGGCTGAATGAGTGCAGGCTGTAAGCCCTTGACGGCGGGGTGAGAGGTGCCCCCTCCGCTGAACTCGAGAGCGTCGTAGGTGGGAGTGGTGGTTGTGGCGCCGCAGGTTGCTTTGGCGGTGAAGGCTTCGATGGGTTTTTGAGAATCGTTTACAAGAATGACCCAGCCGCTGGTGTGGTCAGAGAACTCCAGGTGATAGCCCGGATTCTGAGCAAAAGCCGGTAGTGAGACCAGCGAAACGAAAATGCTTAATGATGCAAAACGTAGTGATAGATTGCGCATACCTTGTCCTCGCACGCGGAAGCTTACGCCCTTTTGGTGCGAATTGTCAGCAGAGGGCGTTGGCGAAGTTGGCACTGCTATACTTCTGCTGATTCCCGGCCCAAACGCTGATTTGCTGCACCTGTATTGCCTTGATCTCGGCTGCGGAGGGTATCGATGAAACGACGTTCGTTTTTGAGGGGTGCGGCTGCGGTGATGCCGGCCGCGGCGGTGCCGGAGTTGTTGCTTGCGGAGGCGCTGGGGCAGGCTGCGGCGCCGGGTTCGGGCGAGCTGCACGTGGTGGGGGCGAGTGAGGACAGGTTCGGCCATGCGCGCAGCCTGGGATTCAGCACGTTTTATTTCAAGGTGTCGGGGGCGGACACGGGAGGGCGGCTGTTCCTGATGGAGCATCAGCAGATGAAGGTTGGGGGCGGTCCGAACGTTCATCTTCATTGGAACCAGGATGAGTGGTTCTATGTGATCGAGGGCGAGGTTGCGTTTGTGGTTGGGGAGCAACGGCTGCGGCTGCGGGCGGGCGAGTCGATGCTGGCTCCGCGGAAGGTTCCGCATACGTTTTCGGCGGTGGGGCCGGCGTCAGCGCGGATGATGATTGGATTCTGCCCTGCGGGGAAGATGGAGCAGTATTTCCTGGAAAAGGGAGATCCGAACGCGCCGGTGCGGAGCGCTGCGTTTTATGAGTTGGAGGATGTTGGGCCGTCGCCGTTTTGGAAGGCGTAGGAGCGCTTCTAGCTGTTAGCTTTTAGCGAGAGGCGGGTTCCATGATGAAGCGGATGAATGGTTCGGTTGGCGCGGTGAAGCTGGGGGCGACGGCGGTGGGCGCGCTTGCAGTTGGAGCCGTGGCGTTTGGAGCGATGGCGATTGGAGCGCTGGCTGTGGGAGCGCTGACGGTGCGGCGGCTGAAGATTCTGGAGGCGCGGATTGAGAGGCTGTCGATCGGGACGCTGACGGTGGAGCGGCTGGACGTGCGGTCGCGGTAGGATGCGCATGCTCACGTGCCCGGAAGACTGCGTGCGAAAGGCGTGCAAAACATATTCGTGGGGTGCCGTTATCTGGAGGGTTGATTCTTCCGGCGAGCCTGGAAGATGGCCTTTTTCTTTGGGCCGCGCGGGCTGAGTTTTGTCGGCTTCTTCGCTGCTGCTTTTTTGGCTGGGGCTTTCTTCTTTGCAGCGACAGGGGCTTTGGCGGCTGTGGACTCTTGGGGTTTCGAGACCTGGGCTGCGACTTCGGTTGCGGGTCTTCCCTTGCGACCGAAGAAGGTAGTGAGGGAGCGCTGCATTTTGCGGAGAGCCTGATCCACCGCGGACTCTGTCGTTGCGGTGGTTGCGCTGGCGGTCAGAGGGTTGTCGCCTGCGGGGCGCACCTCGACGAGGCAACGCTTGTCTGCACGGCCGGCCTTCTGGTTGTCGATGTCGGTGAGATGAATCTCAACGCGCATCAGTTTGGCTTCGAATCGTTTCAGGATGCGGGTCGCATCTTCTTTCACCCAAGCTGTCAGATTGGCGTCTACGTCGATGGTCCGGTCGCTGTTGACCTGAATCTTCATTTGATCCTCCAAGAAGAGGCGTCTGCATTTGCCGGGCTCAGTCTACCGTATCTGTTAGCCCTGCGGCTTGAATCGGTGGGCGTAGAGGCCGGTGGCCGTGGTGAGGTCGAGGTCGGCGAGGAGGAGGCCTTCGCTGCCGTAGGGCTGCCAGGCGAGGACGGAGCCGTCGGGGTTGATGATGGCGGAGGTGGTGTCAGAGCCGGGGATGGCGAAGTTGACGCTGGCGAAGTAGCAGGTGTTTTCGGCGGCGCGGCAGAGCATGGTCTTTTCGAAGACGGTGTTGCGTGGGTCGGCGAAGGTGGTGGAGACGTACCGGCTGGGGTCGGCGCCGTGGAAGTGGGGGTGGAAGACGACCTGCGCGCCTTCGCGGACGGGCCAGCGAACGGTCTCGGGATAGCGCCAGCCCTCGTGACAGATAGAGATGCCGAAGGTGAGCGGGCCGGAGCGGAAGATGTGGCGGGTGGTGCCGGGGGTGTAGGTGGACTCTTCCTGGGGGGCTAGCTGGACTTTGTCCTGGAAGCCGAGAGGGGTGCCGTCGCGGTCGATGACGAGGGCCGTGGCGAGGAGGGCGTTTTCGAGGAGGCGTTCGGTGCCAAGGATGACGGCGACATTTGAGCGGCCGGCGGCGGCGGCGATGGTTTGATGGGCGTGGGAGAGGAAGGCGGCGTCGGGGGGCGGGACGGAGTGGGTGCGGGAGCGGTAGCCGGGGACGAAGCACTCGGGAAAGCAGAGGATGTCGGCGTGGGCGGCGGAGGCAGTTTGGATGGCGGCGAGGGCGAGGGCGATGGAGTCGTCGGGTGAGGATGGGAAGCGAAGGTTGGCAAGGGCGACTCGGGTCATTGTGGGGTTAGGATAGCGCGCGCGGTGGGATGGCTTCCAGCTCGGAGCTGGTGTGCAGGGAGTATCAGGTCTGCAGCGTTTCACAACACCGATTCCGCCGCTAACAAATTCACACTGTGTGCCGATAAGAGCTGTGAGCTAAGGAGGCTCTGCATGCGGATTTCTACGAAGCTGATCACGATCACACTGGGCAGCGCTGTCCTGGTCACGGGCCTCGTGACGTCGCTGGTGGTGGAGTTGAAGAGTGTCGCCATCGGATATGCACATATTTTGCAGGGACCGGTGCAGCAGGCCGCGGAAGCGCGGAGGATTCAGGTCAACTTCCTGGTGCAGGTTCAGGACTGGAAGGACATCCTGCTTCGCGGGCTGAATCCTGAGGATCTGGCAAAGTACACCTCCCAGTTTCATGCCCAGGAAGCGAAGGTGAAGGCAGACACTCGAGCGCTCGCCAATGCTACCGACGACGGGGCCACCAGGCAGTCGTTGAACGATTTTCTGGCGGACGATGAAGCCCTGAGTGCGAAATATGAAGCAGCTTACGACGTGTACACGACGCATAACTTTGACTACAAGGCGGCAGATGCGATCGTTCGTGGGATGGACCGCGGCCCCGGCGAACACCTGGACAACGCGGTGGCCGAGCTGAATGCCTATGCCGTCTCAACGGCTGCTGCACAAAGGGCCAATTCCATTCGCCAACTGATCATTCTGTTGGCGATTGTGGGCGGACTGTTCTTCGTGGATTCCATCGTGTACTGCAGCGTGCTGTTTGGGGTGCTGAAGCGCCTGGGTCAGCTGAAGGCAGTGTCGGACCGGCTGGCGGTGGCGGATATCGAGGGGCTCCGGATCGACATCTCCGGCCATGACGAGATAGGGGCGATCGGCGACAGCCTGAAGGGTGTTGAAGCGGCCATCCACGAATTACTTGCGGTTCACGCGCACTAACCAGGACACCCGGAAAGAGAGAGGATCAGGATGGGCATTTTATTGGCAAAGCGATATGAGGAAATTGGTCACGAGATGGGAGCCGTTGGGCGCATGAAGCTGGCGATGTTGACCAAGATGACTTCAGGCGCGGCGGAGAAAGCTGAAGATTCCGCCAGCAATCTGAAGCTGATCGACGATGCGATTTTGCAACTTCGGAAGGCGGTTTGAGGGCTGAACCAGACCCTGAGGCCAGTCGAACGTGGAAAGGCCCGAGGCTATGCTCGGGCCGTTCGCGTTGAGAGGAACGTGTTGGTTAGGAGATGGGTAACAGGCCGAGGCGGTTGTGGGTTATGGGGAGGTCGCTAAGGCGGAGGGCCAGGGATTTTGCGCCGCCGCCGCCTTTGATGAACTCTGAGAGCTCGAGCTGGACTACGTCGAAGCCAGCGTCGAAGAGGCGGGTGGCCAGTTCGCGAGTGATCTCGCCGGTGAAGACGGTGCGGCCGAGGTTGAGAGCGCAGCAGGCCATGTGGGTGGCATCGAGCTCGGAGACGGCGATGCGGCGATTGGCGGGGTAGGCATTCTCGATGGCCGCGTTGGAAGCAGCATCGAAGGCCTTCGGGTAGTAGAGGATGTAACCGGTTCCTTCACCTGTTGGACTAGCTAACGGCGTGAAGCAGGTGTCGAGGTGGTAGAAGCGAGGGTCCGAGAGGTGGAGCGAGGTGACCGGCACGTGCCAGGCATCTGCTACATGGCGATGGGCTGCGCGGCAGGTACGAACGCCGTGCGCGGCCCATAGAGAGGTGCCGTCATCGTTAAAGGCTACATCGCCTTCGCCTTCGAAAGGAGTCTCGCGAGGTGTTTCCCAAAGGAGGAAGCCCTGGGAGATGAGCCAGCGGCGGAGGTAAGCGGTCTCTGCCCGGCGCTGCTGGGGATTGAAGCTGGAGAGGGCGGCGACGCCGTTGTGGATGAGGGCGCTGTGGGCGACGAAGACCATGTCGGGACAGCCAGGCTCGGGGTGCAGGAGGCGAACGTCGGCGACGCTGCGAAGGACATTGTGCATGCCCTTCCACTGGGCGAAGGCCAGATCGCGTGAGGAACGATGGACGTTTCCTGCCATCCAGGGATTGAGAACGTAGTCGACGCCATACCACTCCGGGGGACACATGAGGAAGGTGGGACGGGTGAACTGAGGCGTGGAGGCGAAGACGTTTGATGCAGCGGATGAAGCGGCGATGCTTGTAGCCATGATGATGAATTTCCTAGTACCGTGGGAGAGTCTCCTCCCCTTAAGGGACATTCGTCAAGTGGGGGAGGTTACTCGTAGGGATACATTCTTCCCTTTGCCGAACACAGAGTAGGACGCCGGAAAATGAGAAAAGGTCCGCCGGGTGGCGAACCTTTTATGGAGCGTTCAACGGGCTGTAAATTTGAGCGAAAAGCGCTTTTTGTTGCTAACGTTTTCGCTGGTAGCTAAAGGCTAGAAGCTAATAGCCGGGAGCTGCTTTTTAGAGTTTTTCGAAGAAATCGCAGACCGAGCAGGAGATGTAGACTCCGCCGGGGACGCCGCGCTCGCGGTCCTTGACGCGCTTGACGATGCGGGTGGGCCTGGAGCACTTGGGACAGTCGGTGCTCTTCTGTGTATCCATGACCTTCTTGCGGTCGCCGGTCTTGGCAATCTTTGCCATTGTGATGATCTCCTCGGGTACGAATGTCTTGGCTTAGCTCGGCTGCGGCGGGGGCTACAGTGCGCGCGGCGACCTGGCTTGATCCGTGATGGGCTGGGCTGGTGGGCTGGGCCGTACAGGAGGGTCGCGAGGGCGCTGGGCCGGGTAAAGCTCTGGCTTAAGTTTACACGATTCGGGGTGGGAAGAGGGTTCTCAGTTGTCAGTTCTCAGTTGTCAGTTGAACGGTGGGTCACTGAGAACTGATCACTGCGAATGGAGAACTGTTCCCTGCTAGGCTGGCGGTACGGATGCGGAGCGCGGGAGCAGATGCGGGGGTGAGGGTTCCGGCGGGGCCGATGGAGGCGCTGCGGCGGCACTGGTTTTTGTATGTTTACGAGGGTGCCGAGCTGGCGTGGTTTATGGTGACGGCTTGTGTGGCGACCGTGGTGTTGTTTGGGGCGGGGTCGCCGGTGCTGCACTGGGTGCCGAATGCGGGGTTGCGGCGGTTGGTGATGGGCGCGGCGATGGGCGGGACTGCCGTGATGATTATTCATTCGCCGATGGGCAAGCGGTCGGGGGCGCATTTCAACCCGGCGATCACGTTGACCTATCTTTGGCTGGGGAAGATTGGGGTGTGGGATGCCGTGGGGTATGTGTGCGGGCAGTTTGCGGGAGGCGTCGCGGGAGTGGGGGTGGCGGTACTGATGATGGGGAGATTGCTGGCGCAGCCTTCGGTGGACTATGCCGTGACGGTGCCGGGGATTGGAGGGACGGCGGGGGCGTTTGGGGCGGAGTTGTTTATGGCTGTGCTGCTGATGGGGACAGTTTTGTGGATGACGAATCGGCGGCGGCTGGCGGCGTACACGAGTTATGCGGTGGGGGTGTTGATTACGGCCTATGTATTTTTCTTTGCGCCGGTGTCGGGGTTCAGTATTAATCCGGCGCGGACGGTGGGGTCGGCGGTGTGGGCGCAGGTGTGGACGGCGGAGTGGGTTTACTTTGTGGCGCCGTTGATGGGTATGTTTGGGGCGGCGGCTGTTTATGTGGGGCGGTTTGGGATTGAGGGGGTGTTGTGTGCGAAGCTGCATGCTTCGCCTAGTGTGTTGTGTCCGTTCGCGTGTGGGGTGGAGGAGCACGTGCAGGAGCGGAAGCAAGCTTCTAGCTTTTAGCTAAGGCAAAGGCAAAAGAAGAAGCAGCTCCCTGCGGGATGACAGCCAGAAAGGCAAAAGCAACTGCAAGAGCAAAAGCAACGCTAACAGCTAGGAGCTGCTTTTGTTCAGGTGGTCGTCGATGACTGGGTTGGTGGAGGCGGCGGTGGGGGTGGAGCCGAGGATCTGGACCAGGGGTGTGGGGGCGGCGGCGGCTTCGTTTTCCATGGCCGTGTGGGCGGCGGGTGGGGCTATGTCCATGGGGTAGCCGCTGGGGACGGGAGGGGTGTAGGTGTACTCCCATGCGTAATGGCGGGTGAGGCGGTGCAGGACGAAGATTCCGATGAGCAGAACGATGGCCGTGAAGAAGGCTGCTTCGGGGCCGTCGGGTCCGCCGGTTAGCCATTCGGGGCCGGTAGCCGAGGTGAGGATGAGGTTGTTGAAGCCGAAGTCTACGGGGATGGGTAGGCCGAAGACGATGGCCGCTACTGCGCTCCACGCGAAGTGGATTCCCCAGCCGATCCAGAGGGCGCGGGTGCGGAGGTAGGCGGTGCAGAAGAGGACGGCGAAGAGAAAGGCGTCGAGGATGCTGAGGGCGGTGGCGTCGGGACGGAAGGCAGTGTGGGTGGCGTAGAGGAAGGAGAGGAAGAGGGTGGCGAAGACGGGGCCGGTGGCTTCGATGAGCTCGATGAAGAGGAAGCCGCGGAAGGCGACTTCGAGTGTGAGCGTGGCGACGGCGATGGTGAGGAGAGAGAGGAGTGCGTAGCCGATGTTGGCCAGGTTGAGGTTGAACTCGGGATGCAATGTGCCGAGCAGCACCATGGGAAGAACAGCTGCGAGGATTAGCGCCCAGCCGAGTGCTGCGCCGCGGAGGAACTCTTCGAGGCTAGTGGCACGCGCGGGGAGGGCGTTGGTGGCGCGGATGCCGTTGAGGGGGGTGGATGGGTCGGAGGCGGGCTTGCGGATGGAGATCCAGCGCAGGACGGTAAAGCCGATGAGCAGGAGGAAGAGCAAGAAAAGCTGCTGCAGGAGGTTCGAGACGATGGACAGGTTGAAGCGGACGGCGAGGCCCTGGGTGGCGCGCTCGGCGAGACCCTGGGCAGCAACGATCCAGAGACCGGCGCCTAGGAAGAGCAGGAAGTGGAAGGGTCGCGGGAAAGCGGAGGTGCGTGGGGGTTGAGGCAACGGCTTGTTCAGCTCCTTTGGGCCGGGTGCAGGACGCGTGAAGCGATGGGGCCTGCAAGAATTAGACGCATTGCCGGCCCGGGTGGAACCAGCGAGGGCGGGAGAGCGCTTCTAGCTTTTAGCTCTTAGTTTTTAGTTAAGGGCTAAATTTTCGGTGGCTTCCCTGCTGAGCTGGTGGTTGTTTTCCGACTCACCCGCGTGGTAGCCGCGGATGAATGGGGCGCCCATATGTCGTTCGATGCGTTGCTTAGGCGGTGGTGTAGAACTGGGCGATGTTGCGGAACTTTTCGTAGCGGGCTGCGAGGAGGGCGTCGAGGGGGAGGCCCTGGAGATAGTCGAGGTGGTCGGCGAGGCGCTCGTCGACGATGGCCATGGCGGCAGCGGGGTCGTTGTGGGTTCCGCCTTCGGGCTCGCGGATGACTTCGTCGACGCAGCCTAGCATTTTGACGTCGGTGGCGGTGTAGCGCAGGGCGGTCGCGGCGTCCTGCTTGCGGCTCGCGTCCTTCCACATGATGGAGGCGCAGCCTTCGGGCGAGATGACGGAGTAGATGGCGTTCTCGAGCATGAGGACGCGGTCGGCAACAGCTAGCGCCAGCGCGCCGCCGGAGCCGCCTTCGCCGGTGATGGTGGCGATGGTGGGGACACGGAGGCGGGACATTTCGAGCAGGTTGCGGGCGATGGCTTCGGCCTGGCCGCGCTCCTCGGCACCGAGGCCGGGGTTGGCGCCGGCGCAGTCGATGAAGGTGAAGACGGGGCGGTTGAATTTCTCGGCGATCTTCATGGCGCGGAGGGCCTTGCGATAGCCTTCGGGGTCGGGCGAGCCGAACTTGCGGGCTACGCGCTCTTTGACGGAGCGGCCTTTGAGGTTCGCAATCACCATGACGGGCTGGCCGTGGAAACGGGCCATGCCGGCAGTCATCGCGGGATCGTCGGCAAACTGACGATCACCGTGAATCTCGCTGAAGTCGGTGAAGAGTGCCTGGATGTAGTCCATTGGATAGGGACGCTGAGGATGCCGGGCCAGTTCCGTTTTGACCCAGGCTTCGGGAACCGGTGGTGCGGGCTGGTGGGACTGCTTTGGGGAGGTATTTTCTGCCATCTCGTTGACCTAGATGATTGTACGGGAAGTTGAGAGAAGAAAGGCAGCTTCTAGCTTCTAGCTTTTAGCTAAAGGCCTGCGGCGAAAAGTTTTGGCCAGGAGAGGTCGTAGGGGTTGCGGGTGAAGAGGAGGATGGCGAGGACGAGGGCGTAGATGAGTTGGTCGCCGGCCACCATCCAGTCCTGCTTTAGGCCTATGCCGAACATCAGGACGAGCATGAGGATGAGAGCTAGCGTGAGAGTGGCGCGGGTGAAGAGACCGAGGAGTAAGAGGGTGCCGATGAGGAGTTCTACGCAGGGGATAATGTAGCCGGTGGCGAGGGCGAGTGCGGGCGGGAGCGGGGTGGTGGCCATGGACTTGACCATGCCTTGCGCGAAGCCGGAGAGGTGGTTGCCGGTGAAGATACGGGCGAAGCCGTGCATGAAGAAGTCGAGGCCGGTGATGAGGCGAAGGAGGAGGTAGGCTTGGCGGCGCTCGCGGGTGGGTGTGGGTAGCGCTTCGGGCTGGACGTCCGTCATGTGCGATTGGATGCGGCGGGGCTAGTTGGGGTACAGCAGAGAGATGCGGAGGGCTTGTGCGCCGGGGCTTAGCTGCAGAGGCTTTTTGGCGTTCGCGGGAAGCCATGCGGCCTCGCCTGGCTTGAGGTTTTGCGTCCCTGACGATGTTTGGAATTTGAGATCGGTGACTGGGATGAGGAGCGAGCGTGCCGGGAGGGGCGTGGCTTCGCAGGCGACAGTGGGCGGGCAGACGATGCGGTCGATTTCGAGGGCGGCATCCTGGAACGCGATGTGCGTGCCGGGCATGAGGGGAGACGGAACTTCTCCGCGGGTGACTTGCTTGAGGTCGGTGGGCGGGATGGTTTTGAGTTCGACGCGGAGGAAGTCGGAGGGTGTGTCGCTGAGGTTGGTGATGCTGTGACGCTCGGTCATGCCGGGCGCGATGCGGAAGGCTCCGGTGTGCGTGGGCGGGCGAGTGACGGAGAAGGAGTTGGGTGGTTCGTGGTCGATGCGAACCTCACCGGAGTCGTTGAGATAGACGTAGACGGTGGGGTACGCGGAGTGGTCGTGCATGGGGACGAACTCTTTGGGGCCGTAGTGGACGCGCATGACGAGGAGGTCGTGGTTGTTGAGGATGGTTTTGTAGTTCTTGGGGAGGGTGGATTGGGCGACGGCTGTGGTGGTGAGGAGAGCGAGAGCAAGGGCACGCATGGTTATTGGATGACTTGAACGGCGCCGCGACCCACTAAGGATTCGACTTGCTCGATGAAGGCTACGTCGGCGGCTACGGTTAGGTGGGGTTCGAGGTCGACGGCGAACTGGTCGGGCTCTTCTAGGCGGAGCATTAGCTTGCCGGCGCCGGGGGCGGAGCGGAAGAGGGTGTCGAGTTTGGCGAGGAGCTCGGTGTCGGGGTTGTGCAGGGGGACGCGGATGCGGAGGGCGTCGGGGAGTTTTATTTTGACGTCTTCGAGGGCGATGATGTTGGAGACGGCTAGTTTGGGGGCGGCGTCTTCGTCGCCGCGCAGGACGCCGCGGACTAGTACGGGAACGTCGATTTTTAATTTCTCGGCGAGCTTTTCGTAGGCCGAGGAGAAGGCGATGAGTTCGATCTTGCCGACGGTGTCTTCGAGTGCGGCTTGCGCGTACATCTCGCCGGTGCGTTTGGATTTGGCGACCTTGAGGCCGGTGATGACGCCGGCGATCTGGATCTCGTTGGCGGAGGAGTCTTCGCGGCGGCCGCGGCTGAAGACGGCGGGCTCGGGCTTCATCTCGCAGGCGGTGACGGTGTCGATGACCTTGAGGTTGCGGAGTTTTTCGCGGTACTTGTCGAGGGGGTGGCCGGAGACGAAGAAGCCGAGGACTTCCTTTTCGTTTTGGAGGCGGAGGTGTTCGTCCCAGTCGGGTACGGCAGGTAAGGCTTCTTCGGTGTGCGAGGTGTTGGCGGGGCTTGGGTCGTCGAACATGCCGAAGAGGCCGTGCTGGCCGGAGGCAGTGTCGCGCTGCGATTTTTGGGCGCGCTCGATGGCCTTGTCTAGGGCGGCAAAGACGCGGGCGCGGGGGCCAAAGGAGTCTAGCGCGCCGGCCTTGCAGAGGGATTCGAGTACGCGCTTATTCATCAGGCGGAGGTCAATCTTGTCGCAGAACTCGTAGAGCGAAGAGAAGCCTTGCTTCCCTTCTTTTTGGAGTTCGGCGCGCGCGGTGATGATGGAATCGATTGCGTTGTGGCCGACGTTTTTAATGGCGGCGAGTCCGAAGCGGATCGAGTCGCCCATCGGGGTGAAGTTTGCGGCGGAGATTTGGACGTCGGGCGGGACCACGGAGATGTTGATCTCGCGGCATTCGCCGATGTACTTGACTACGTTTTCTGGCTTGGAGGTTTCGGAGGTGAGGAGCGCGGCCATGAACTCTACTGGATAGTGGGTCTTGAGCCAGGCTGTGTGATACGCGAGGAGTGAGTAGGCGGCGGAGTGCGACTTGTTGAAGCCGTAGCCGGCGAACTTGGCCATCTGGTCGAAGATTTCTCCGGCTTGCGATTTGGGGAATTTGCGTTCGGCAGCGCCCTTGAGGAAGATCTCGCGCTGCTTCTCCATCTCGGCGGCATCCTTCTTACCCATGGCGCGGCGGAGGAGGTCGGCGCCACCGAGCGAGTAGCCGCCGATGACGTTCGAGATCTGCATTACCTGCTCCTGGTAGACCATGACGCCGAGGGTTTCTTTGAGCAGCGGTTCGAGTTCGGGGAGGGTGTATTCGACTGGATTGCGGCCCCATTTGCGCTCGATGAAGTCGTCGATCATGGACATGGGGCCGGGGCGGTAGAGGGCGTTGAGCGCGGTGAGGTGCTCGATGGTATTGGGCTTGTAGCGGCGGAGGACGTCGCGCATGCCGCCCGATTCGAATTGGAAGACGCCGGAGGTTAGGGCGCGGTGGAAGACCTTCTCGAAGGTGGCCGTGTCTTCGAGATCGATGAGCGAGAGGTCGACGATTTCGTTGCGGTTGGACTTGATGAGCTTGAGGCAGTCGTCGATGACGGTGAGGGTGGTGAGGCCTAGGAAGTCCATCTTGAGGAGGCCCATTTTTTCTACGGCCTTCATGTCGTAGCTGGTGACGATGGCTTCGTCTTTGGTGCGGGTGACGGGGACTAGTTCGGTGAGGGGTTGGGGCGCGATTACTACGCCGGCTGCGTGGACGCCTGCGCCGCGGACGAGGCCTTCGAGGCGGAGAGCGGTGTCGATGAGCTCTTTGATTTTCGGGTCGGCGTAGGCTTGCGCTAGGAGCGGGTTATCTTTTAATGCTTGCTCGATGGTGATGCCGATGGTGGGAGGGATTAATTTTGCGATGCGGTCGACTTCGCCGTAGGGCATGTCGAGGGCGCGGCCTACGTCTTTGATCGCGGCCTTGGCAGCCATGGTGTTGAAGGTGATGATCTGCGCGACCTGGTCGTTGCCGTACTTGCGACGAACGTATTCGATGACTTCGCCGCGACGATTCATGTCGAAGTCGATGTCGATATCGGGCATGGAGATACGTTCGGGGTTGAGGAAGCGCTCGAAGAGGAGATCGTTCTGGAGGGGATCGATGTCGGTGATCTCCATTACATACGCGACTAACGACCCGGCGGCGGAGCCACGGCCCGGGCCTACCGGGATTCCCTGCTCGCGGGCGTAGCGGATGAAGTCCCACACAATCATGAAATAACCGGGAAACTTCATCTGTTTGATGCAGTCGATTTCGCGGTTGAGGCGGCCTTCGTAGTCGGCGATGGATTTGCGGAGCTTGTGGGTGTCTTCGAGATGCTTGATGGCGGAGTCGCGACGCTTGCGCCAGCCAGCGCGGCAGACTTGCTCGAAGTAGGTGTCGAGGTCGATGCCGTCGGGGCAATCGAATTTGGGGAAGGGATTTTTTACTTTCGTGAGTTCGAGGTTGCAGCGCTCGGGAAACTGCATGGTGCGGGTGCAGACTTCGGGCGCATGGGAGAAGAGTTGGTGCATCTCGTCGGCGGACTTGATGTAGAACTCTTGCGTGTCGAACTTGAAGCGCTTGGGGTCGTTCATGCTGCCGGCGGTCTGGACGCAGAGGAGAACTTCGTGGGCGCGGGAGTCCTGGTCTTCGATGTAGTGGGAATCGTTGGTGGCGATGAGGGGGATGTCTAGATCTTTTTCGAGGCGGAACATGGCCTCGGTTACGGCTTTGTCGGGGGCGAGGTGGTGGTCTTGAATCTCGAGGAAGAAGTTGCCGCGGCCGAACATGGTTTCGAAGTCGCCAGCGGACTTCTTGGCGAGGTCGTAGTTGCCTTGCATGATGTGCTGCGAGACTTCTCCCGCGAGACAGCCGGAGAAGCCGATGAGGCCTTCGGTGTGCTTGGCTAGGAAGGCTTTGGAGACGCGAGGCTTTTTGTAGAAGCCGTGCAGGGCGGCTTCACTGGTGAGACGAACGAGGTTGCGGTAGCCGGCTTCGTTCTCGGCGAGGATGAGGAGGTGGTTGTACTTCGAGTCTGGGTCGGCGTGCTCGCGGAGGTGGGACTCTTCTTTGCAGACGTAGAGCTCGCAGCCGAGGATGGGCTTGAGGCTCTTCTTGTGCATGGCGTCGAAGAAGTGGACGGCGCCGTAGATGTTGCCGTGGTCGGTGATGGCGGCGGAGGTCTGGCCGATTTTGGTGAGGTGTTTGGCGAGCTTGTCGACGTCGCAGGCACCGTCGAGGAGGGAGTAGTCGGTGTGGAGATGGAGGTGCGTGAACTCAGCGGCCATGTAGGTAGTTTACGACTTCGTCCTCAGACGGCCTGAGGAATTCCGGACAGGTTTCGCACCCTTGTGGTTCGATGGCCATCCAACAACTGCAGCTCCATCTCAAGTCGCACAAAAGGATCTATGACAAACGAGGAATTATTGGTTGCAACGGCGGTGGGCTCCTGGAAACAGATAGTTGGTCGCGCGAACTCGGTGATTGCTAACTACACGGACGAACAATTGGATCGGCACGTAGCGCCGGGGCGGAATCGCGTGCGCTATCTGATTGGGCATCTTGTGGCGATCGACGACCGGTTGTTCACGGGGCTGGGTATTGGCGAGCGACTGCATCCGGAGCTGGATGCGGCGTATGTAACGAATCCTGATGGAACGCTGCCGGATCCGGTTTCGACCGAGGAGCTGAAGAAGGCTTGGTTCGAAGTTCACTCCAAGTTGACCGCAGCCTTTGAGCAAATGACGGCGGCGCAGTGGCTGGAACGGCATACCGCGGTTTCAGAAGAAGACTTTGCGAAGGAGCCTTTGCGTAACCGGCTGGCGATGGTGCTGAGCCGAACCAATCATGTGTCGATGCATGTTGGGCAGGCGCTGCTCGCCAAATGACGTATGACCTGCCCGTGGCTTGTGGCCGGGCTCTCCTGATCGTTAGCGGAGAGCAGCGGTTTCGGATGGGGTGAGGGGGATATTATTTAGCTGCTTGAGGCGGCTGATGAGGTTCTGGTTGAGGGCGGCGACGCGGTGTTCGCCACCCTGGTGATAGAAGCCGTAATGCGGGTCGGTGATAGTCCAAAGGATGGCTTTGGTGGTGGGGTCGTTGAGGGTGACCCGGGTTCCGTTGGCCTGGTCGTCGTAGAAGTGGAAGACGACGTCGGCGGACTGGGCGGAGTCAGTGGGTTGATAGTGACCCCAGGTGTTGAGGGCGCTGATGAAGCCGTCGTAGTAGCGGTCCTGATTGGGGTTGGCGGTGGAGGCATCGTTTACGACGTAGATGTTTTTGGCGTTGAGGACTTGCGGGGGGACGGGGGCGGAGAACTTGACGAGGGTTTCGAAGGACGGGCGGAGGGTGTCGCGGCTGGCGAGCTTATCGGTGGGGTTGGAGCGGGGAGCGGAGACGCGGGTGCTGATCTGGTAGGTAAGCCACTCGATGGAGCGGGCGAAGGCGATGGAACCCTTGGGGATGTTGTTGGCGCGGCCGGCGGGAGCGGTGATGGTGTCGATGGGGGCGAGGGTGGCGGGGTCGAGAATGGTGAGCTCGAGCTGCGGCTCGTGTTGCTGGGCGATGACGTGTTGGCCGTCGGGGGAGGGGGCGAGGTTGGGAGCGAGCTCGGTGCCGCGGATCTGGAAGATGAGGTCGGCGTGGGCGGGCGAGTCGACGAGCTGGAAGTAGCCCCACTGCTGGAGCGCGGCGTAGAGCTCGTTGTAGGTAACGTTGGGACCGCCGGGGATCTCGCCGTTGAAGTAGTTGTTGCCTCCTGCGTTGGAGAGGAAGATGGTCTTGGCGGCGGTGACGCGCGCGATGACTTCGGGGGATGCGGGTTGCTGGGCGGGCGGGCGAGAGGGCGGCGGCGGGGGCAGTAGTTGGGCGTTGGCCGCGGGGCACAGCGCCAGCGCGAGGCAGGCCGAGAGCAGCGCTCGAAGGGCGAGCGGGCGGGGCGGACTGGGGTTGAGGGTGCTGCTCATCAGGATGAACTCCGGGAGATGGCCGCGCGAGGCGAATTTATCCAAAGATACATGATGCTTCTGCGGAACCTGGTAGGTGAGATGCAGCGCGGAGAGCCGTTGGTAGCTGTGCGAGTAGGTTTCCTGGGTGACGAACGGATGCAGGTGCGGGGTGTGGTGCGCTAGAATCTGTCGTCATAAAGAGTGAACCTTCGGTGCGGGTTGGCGCGGCTGGAGTTAAGAGGGGTTGAACCTTGGGTATGCGGGACAGCGTTCTGTTTGGGTGGATCTTCCGGGCTGTTCGGAAGCGCGGCCGCGAGCGTGATTTGCTGGCGGCTGCGGGGTGGCCGACCGTGACGGCGAAGCTGCTGGCCGGCAACGTGGTGGTGCGCGATGAGCTCGCCGAGGGGACGCTGGCGCAGACGACGCAGATTGAATTTCAGTATTACTTCTCGCTGGGCGAGGATTTCTTCGGCGGGTATCTGCGGAGTGTGGCGTGCTCGGACTCGGAGGGGCGGCGGTGGTTGCGCGAAGTGCCGGAGGGAACGCTGGTGACGGTGCGGTATGATCCGCAGGATCCGGATAAGACGCATGCTCTGGCCGGGGATAATGCGGGGAAGCTGCCGTTTACGGTTTGGGAGATGTGAGGGTTCTCAGTTGTTAGTTCTCGGTTCTCAGTTGTTGGATTCAATGCACCGGATGCGAGGGTCAAGGCTTGAGGGCGGTGGGGAGTTTTTCATAGATGTTGTCGAAGCCACCGTTGGAGAGGATGGCGACTACGTCGTTGGGGGAGAGGCGTGGGGCGAGGTTGGCGACGATGGCGTCGGCGTCGGCGCGCATAACGGCGGGAACGTTGCGGGTGTTGAGCGCGGCGATGACGTGCTCAGGATCGAGGCGCTCGAGGACGGGGATGGCTTCGCTTTTGAAGACGGCCGCGAGGATGACTTCGTCGGCCAGGGCGAGGGAGTCGACTAGCTCGCGCTCGAAGACATTGCGGCGGAGGGTGTTGGAGCGGGGCTCGAGTACGGCGAAGAGTCGGCGGCCGGGGTAGGCGGCGCGCAGGGCGCGGAGGGTCTCGCGGATGGCGGTGGGGTGGTGGGCGAAGTCGTCGATGATGGTGACGCCGGCGATCTCGGCGCGGACTTCTAAGCGGCGCTTGACGGACTGGAAAGTGGCGAGGGCTTCGGTGATGGCGGTGGCGGGAATTCCCTGCCCGGCTGCGAGTGCGGCGGCGGCGGTGGCGTTGAGGGCGTTGTGCTCGCCGGCCATGGGGAGGGTGAGGCGGGCGAACTCTTCGCCGCCGCGGAGGAGGGTCCAGGTGGTGGCGCTTCCCTGCTGCTTGAGGTGGGTGGCTTGCCAGTAGGAGTCGGGTTGAAGGCCATAGCGCTCTACGTTGCAGAAGGCTTTGGCGCAACACTCGGTGACGTTGGCGTTGCCGTCGAAGGCGATGAGGCGACCGCGTTGGGGGATGAGGTTGACCATGCGTTTGAAGGCGGTCTTGACGGCGTCGAGGTCGGCGTAGATGTCGGCGTGATCGAACTCGACGTGGGTGAGGATGGCGACGTCGGGAAAGTAGTGGAGGAACTTGGGGCCTTTGTCGAAGAAGGCGGTGTCGTACTCGTCGCCTTCGAGGATGAAGGTGCGGGCGCGGGGGTTGACGTGGAAGCTGGTGCCGAAGTTTTCGGCTACGCCGCCGATGAGGAAGCTCGGGGTGAAGGCTGGATTGGAGCGGCCGGCTACTTCATAAATCCAAGCGAGCATGCTGGTGGTGGTGGTCTTGCCGTGGGTGCCGCAGACGATGAGGCGCTCGCGGTTGGCGAGGAACTCGTCGTGGATGAGGGCTGCCATGGAGGTCATGGGGATGCGCTGGTCGAGGACGACTTCGAGCTCGGGGTTGCCGCGCGAGATGGCGTTGCCGACGACGACGAGGTCGGGCGCTGGCGAGAGATTGGCGGCGCTGTAGGGTTCGAGGATGGGGATGCCCTGGGCACGGAGTTGGTCGGACATGGGCGGGTAGGCGGCGGTGTCAGACCCGGTAACACGGTGGCCGTGCGCGCGCAGCATGCCGGCGAGCGAGGCCATGGCGGTGCCGCAGATGCCGATGAGGTGGATGTGCTTCGGTTGAGTCGCCGGTACGTTGCTCACTGCTGGATCTCGCTTAGGGTGTCGTCTTCCATTTTGACCCACGTACCTAAAGGGATGGAGCGGTTGTGGGAGGATATGTGGCCCGATTGGAGGCCGATGGTGACGGGGCCGGGGAAATTTTGGAGGGCGTGGCGGCAGGCGGCTTCGAGGAGTGCAACTTCAGATTGCACGGAGGGTTGGATGTTGGCCGTGGGGTCGCCGAAGACAATGCCACGGACCAGGTCGAGTTGGCCGGCCAGGCGAAGGTGGTTGAGCATGCGGTCCCATTGGTAGGGCTTGGTGTTGATGTCTTCGAGGAAGAGGATGGTGGGCTCGGTGAGGTTGAGGGCGTAAGGGGTGCCGAGGGATTCGACAAGGATGGAGAGGCAGCCGCCGAGGAGACGGCCTTCGGCGCGGCCTTGCTCCAGGACGCGGATGCCGTCCTTGGCGGAGACGGACCAGGGGGAGTTGGCGTGGAGAGCGGAGAGCCAGGTGCGGTGGTCCACGCCGCTGGGGTTGGACCAGTCTGCGGCGGCCATGGGGGCGTAGAAGGTGGAGAGATGGCAGAGGTTCCAGAGGTAGACGTGGAGCGAGGTGTGGTCGCTGTAGCCGATGAAGACTTTGGGGTTGGCGCGGAGGAGCGCGGAGTCGAGGAGCGGGAGGAGTTCGGCGGAACCCCAGCCGCCGCGGGTGCAGAGGATGGCGTCGATGGTGGGGTCTGCGAAGGCAGCGTGGAGATCGGCTACGCGGTTGGCGGCGGTGCCGGCGTAGTAGAGTGGGCCGCGGTCGAGGGCGCGGGGCATGACGATTGGGTTGTAGCCGTAGGCTTCAAGGGCGGCGCGGCCCTGCTCTACTAACTCAGCTTTCGCGGCAGAGGCTGGGGAGACGATGGCGATGCGACTTCCCTGCTTGAGTTTGGGGCGGACTGTTGAAGCTTCAGGCAAAGTCTACCTCGCCGGTGCAGATGATTTCGGCGGGGCCGGTAAGGAGCATCTCGCTGGAGTTGGTGGGCCAGGAAACCTGTTGGGCACCGCCTTCGGCGATGGCCGTGAGGTCCCGCGCTGCATTGTGGCGGAAGATGGCGGCGGTAGAGGCTGCGCAGGTTCCGGTGCCGCTGGAGGTGGTGGGGCCGCAGCCGCGCTCGTAGATGCGGAAGGTGATTTCTGTGGGCGAGAGGAGGCGGACGAACTCTACGTTGGTGCCGTGGGGAAAGAGTGGGTCGACGGCAATCTTCGCGCCGAGTTGTTGCCAGGTGAGGTTGTGGCTGCTGAAGTCTTCGTTCTCTGGGAAGACAATGAAGTGGGGGTTACCGACGTTAACCATGACACCGTCGATGGGGGCGTCGACACCGGGGATTTCGATGGTGCGGGGCATGACGCGGGGGACGCCCATGTCGCTTTCGATCCAGTAGTCCACGCCTTCGCGGCGGATGAGGCGGCAGGCGCGGATGCCGCCATGGGTGCCGAGCGCGACTTGCTGGAGGCCTTCGCTGGCGGCGAGCCAGGCGGCGACGCAGCGGGTACCGTTGCCGCTGAGCTCAGCTTCCGAGCCGTCGGCATTGAAGAGGCGGAGGAAGAATTCGCCGTTGGGTTTGCGTTGCAGAAACTCGATGCCATCGGCGCCGATGCCGGTGTTGCGGCTGCAGAGCTTGCGGGCGAGGGCGGCGTGCTGGTCTTGCGCGTGGGTCTCCTCGATGATGAGGAAGTCGTTGCCACAGGCGTGGGCTTTGACGAAGGGGATGCGGCTCATTCTTCCTCCGTGTCGTTGAACACAACGACCTTGTCGGTGGCGTCGTCGGCCTCTAGCTCGTGGTGGATGTGGTGATGGATTTTGTGGGTGGCGGTGACGATAAAAGAGACGCGCTCGATGCCGGCGATGTTGTCGCGATCGAGTATGGCGAGCCGCTGACCGACCGAGTCGAGCACTTTGAGAATGGCTAGCTGCATGCGGTGGTTGGCGGCGGAGACTTGCTCGGCGAGGGCTTCTGCGCGGGCAGGCCCGACGACGCTTTCGGGCAGCATGGCGCCGATGTCGGCGCGGACTTCGTAGACCTTGGGATAGCGCTTCCAACCGAGACGGCCTTCGAGGACGCCGATGATCTGCAGCGAGATTAGGACAAGCACCGTGGCCAGTAAGGCGACGATGTAGAGGCCGGCTCCGCAGGTTATGCCGATGGCCGCAACAACCCAGACCGTCGCGGCGCTGGTGAGGCCGAGGACGCGGTTCTTGGTGTGGAGGATGAGGCCGGCGCCGAGGAAGCCGATGCCCTGCACGATGTTGGAGGCGATCTGGCCGCGGTTGGGGGAGTTATCGCCGGCGATGACGACGCTCATGATGGTGAAGAGCGCCGAGCCCATACAGATGAGGATGTTGGTGCGAAGGCCGGAGTCCTTGTGACGCCACTCGCGCTCGAGGCCGACGGCGGCGCCCATGCCAGAGGCCATGAGTAGACGCTTGACGGAGGGGCCGGAGAGGACGAGCTGCTCGAGCGTGGAGAAATGTATGTGGCCGGGGTCCACCATCGAGCAAGAATACTACTGCGGGGAGCGGTTGCGTGTGCGGCGAGGCTGGCGGAATCGGAATGGGTACGCGTGTATGCAAAGAAAACCACCCGCGTGATAAGAGAGCACGCGGGCGGGTAAGGCCTGACCTGTGGCGATAACTACGCTACAGGCGCGGCAACGTTGATCTGCTGGGAGAGCTTGGTGAGAAGCTTATCGGCGTTTTCTTCCTCGGCGAGAGTTTTGTCGAGAAGCTGCGCGTCCTGCTGATTGCCGAGGATTTCGGCCCAGGTGCGCAGGGTTCCGTAGATAGCGATCTCGTGATGCTCGACCTGGTTGCCGGCGGCGATCAGGATGACGTCCCGGATCTGGTCGTTGGCAGCGTCGCCGACTTCAGCCTCTGCTGAGCTGATGAGCTGAGCGGTGACCTTGCAGCGGGACTCGTTGACCTCACCCTTGGTGGCATCGAGGATGCGCTCGAGGCGGACGACGTGCTGCTTGGATTCGGTGAGGTGATTGCGGAAAGCCTGAGCGAGATCGGGGTTGGTGGACTTCTCGATCATGGCCGGAAGGCCCTTGTCGACGATCTGCTTTTCGCTGCTAAGCGCGTGCTGGAGCATATTGATGTACAGCTCGCGCAGGTTGTTGACATCCGGTGTAAAGATTCCCATGGCCCATTACTCCTTGTGGTTGATAGACACAGCGTCGCCATCTCGTTTAGGCGAGTGTGTTGTGTAGGTCTTCGTTTGCGTGCGTCTTTACGTTCTCACGGGCGGAACGTTCAGCGCGGTGATGGTATCGTGTGCCGCTACGTGTACGGCCAATAGCTGTGATGCGGGTTCTGGCTTGAGCGTTACTCACGCAAGGAACCTAGAAATTGGATTGCGCGAAATTATTTTGCGGTGGCGGGGGTCCATACCAGGGACTGATAGATGTGGGCACAGGGTTGGCCGGTGGTGCAGGTGACTTCGAGCTCGGCTAACCCCTGTGGATGCGCTGCGACGGCCTTGGCGACTGGGTCGCCGACGATGGCGATGACGTAGGCGGCGTGCTGGGCGGGATCCTTGAGAGCGATCTGCCAGGCCTGATCGTCGTTTTCGCTGACCATGCTTTGGAGGGAGCGGCCGGCGGTTTGAACGGCGCCCACGTGGTTGGTGAGCGACATCATGACGGGAACGTTCTGCGGCATCGTGTCGAGCACGGTGGCGAGGCTGGTCTCGAGCGAGATGCGGGTGGTTGAGTTGTGAATGGCTTCCTGAAGCACGAGCGGGACGAAGTACATCATGGCGATGCAGTTGGCAACGCAAAGCATCATCGCGGCGGGTTGCCAGAGGCGAGCGACAAGGGGCGTCCAACTGGCGGTGCGGGACTTGAGCCAGGTTTCGAATTGCTCGGCGGAGAGGGCGGCGTAGATCGCTAGCGCGGGGAGGAGCTCCATACCGTAGCGGGCGTTGTAGAAGGCGTGCGGCCAGAGCTGCGGAATGAAGATAGGGACTGAGCCGTAAGCGATCGAGTAGATGTAGAACGGGAGCGGGATCCAGAGCAGGAGGGCGAAGGATTCGGCGCGAGCGCGGACGGCGGCGTTGGCGCGGCGTTTGAAGGAGAGCCACAGACCGTAGAGCGCGGCGAGCATGAGGGCGAAGCCGGTTTCCCAGGCGGTGGCGTCGATCTGCGCGGTGCGGGTGTAGAAGAGGGCGGCCCAGCCAATGTTGTGCCAGCCGCGATAGTGCTGGCCGGGAGGCGCGGTGCGGCGCTCGATTTGTTTGGCGGAGTAGGGGCCGCGGAGGAAGTCGAGCCAGTCGTGCTCGAAGTGGGCGTTGTACCAAAACCACAGCAGCGGGCCGGCGGCGACGATGATGGTGAAGAGAATGAACCAGGGACGCATGCGGCGGCGAATGGCGGGGTCGGCGGTGAAGATCGCGATGGCAAAGCAGAGCCAGATGATGGCGCCGATGACCCAGCCGTCGTAGCGGGTGAAGACCTGGCCGAGGATGAGGAGGCCGGCGAGCATCATGCGGGCGCGCGCGGTTGTGGCGTCGTTGGCGCGTAGGGCGGCGATGGACTCGCTGGTGGCGACAACGGACCAGACGAGGAGCGCGAGGAAGAGCGCCTCGGTCATGGCGGTGGTGGAGAGGAAGAGCAGGTTGGCGTTGAGGGCGTAGAAGGTGGTGGCGACGAGAGCCCAACGAAGCTTCATCATGCGGCGCGCGAGACGCCAGACGCCGGCTACGCTGGCTGCGTAGCTGATCATCGACATCGGCGCGCCGGCGAGGCCCGTCTGCCACATGCGCATGTTCATGATGAAGGGCAGCATGAGGATGTGTGGCAGCGGCAGCCAGACGCCACCGAGTTGGGAGATGCCGGGCCATTTGGCGTCGAGGATACGACGGGCGATGGCGAGATGCGCGACGGCGTCTCCATAGAGGAGGAGGTAGCCGTGGTGGAAGCAGACGAAGAGCGCGACGAAGGCGAGCAGCACGCCAGCGACGAAGAGCGGATAAGTTTCGCCGGGGACGACGGGGCGCACGGCTTCTGGATCGCCGGGAACCCAGATGGGCGTCTGGCGGAAGGAGCCTTTGCGGACGCTGTGCTGGCCGAGGACAATTTTGCCGGGCTTGGTGGCTTCGAGCTTCGCGTTGCGTCGGTCTGATCGTGATCTTGCCATGGAAATTAGAGGTGGGAGATCTGCTTGAGGTGCTCGAAGCGCTCGTCGATTTCGGCGCGTGTGGTGCGCTGCAGGCGTTCGGTGCCGAAGGCTTCGACGGCGAGCGAGCCCATGACGCTGCCGTAGAACATGGCGGTGCGATAGACCTCAGGGGTGAGTTTCCCTTGCGAGGCGATGTAGCCGTAGAAGCCGCCGGCAAAGGAGTCTCCTGCACCGGTTGGGTCGATGACCTCTTCGATGGGAGTTGCGGGAGAGCGGAAGATGGGACGCTCGGATTTGGGTGCGCCCATCTTTTCGAGAAAGGCTTCGGAGAAGAAGCCTGCGACGCCGTGCTCGGCGTACTTCACGATGAGCGATTTTGGGCCCATCTCGAGGACCTTTTTCGCGCCGCGAACCCAGTTTGTTTCGTCCGAGAGCATGAGGACTTCCTTGCCGTTGATGACGAGGACGTCGAGCTCCTTCATGACCTTGAGGAGGTTGTCGCGGTGGGCGGCGATCCAGTAGTTCATGGTGTCGCCGGCGACGAGCTTGGCGTTGGGCATGGCCTGGCGGACGCGCAGTTGCAGGACGGGATCGATGTTGGCGAGGAAGAGGAATTCGCTGTCGAGGTAGGACTCGGGGATCTTGGGGGCGAAGTCGGCGAAGACGTTGAGGTCGGTGGCGAGGGTGTCGGCTTCGGCCAGGTCGTTCATATAGCTGCCGGTCCAGTGGAAGCTTTTGCCGGGGACGTGCTCGATGCCGGTGGTGTCGACGCCGCGGAAGGTGAGGACGGCTTCGTGCTCGGGGAGGAAGTCTTCGCCGACTACGCCGACTACGCGGACCTTGGTGAAGAAACTGGCGGCGAGGGCGAAGTGAGTGGCGGCGCCGCCGAGTACGCGCTCGCGCTTGCCGCTGGGGGTTTCGAGGGTGTCAAAGGCTACGGAACCTACTACGAGAATGGACATGTGTCTCCAGAGTTAAAATTTATGGCTGCGGTGAGAGTTGGAATACAGGAGTCTCTCCACTACGCTGCGCTTCGGTCGAGATGACGAGGTATGTGCTACCAGTATTTCCCGTAGAGGAGGTCTAGCTTTGCTTTGGTCTCGGCGGGGATGGCGGCGCGGTCGGTCATGATGGCGAACTTTGCGGCGGTTTGGGCAGGGCTGGCGCTTAGATCGGTGGGCATGAGGCGGACGGCCGCCTTGACTACCTTCTGGGCGTTGCCGGAGTTCTGATGCATGACCGCGATGACCTGCTCGATGGTGACGGAGTCGTGGCCTTCGAACCAGCAATCGTAGTCAGTGACCATGGCGAGGGTGGCGTAGCTGATCTCTGCCTCGCGGGCCAGCTTGGCTTCCTGGAGGTTGGTCATGCCGATGATGTCGGCGCCCCAGGAGCGGTAGAGGTTGGACTCGGCGCGGGTGGAGAACTGCGGACCTTCGATGCAGACGTAGGTACCGCCGCGTTTGCCGACGACGCCGATCTCGGCGCAGGCTTTGGCGAAGACGTCGGAGACGATGGGGCAGACGGGGTCGGCGAAGGCGATGTGGCCGACGACGCCTTCGCCGAAGAAGGTGGAACTGCGGGCGAAGGTTCGGTCGATGAATTGGTCGGGGATGACGAAGTCGGTGGGCTTGTGCTCCTCTTTGAGACTGCCGACGGCGCTGACGGAGAGGATGCTGGTGACGCCGAGGGACTTCATGGCATAGATGTTGGCCTTGAAGTTGAGCTCGGAGGGGAGGATGCGGTGGCCCTTGCCGTGGCGCGCGAGGAAGGCGACCTTGCGGCCTTCGAGGGTGCCGAGGGCGAAGACTTCGCTGGGGTCGCCGAAGGGTGTTTTGATGCTGACTTCCGTGACGTCGGTGAGGCCGTCCATGTTGTAGAGCCCGCTGCCGCCGATGATGCCGATTTCTGCCTTCGCCAAACCTGTCTCCTACTTGTGCGCTGTGGGTTAAGTGCGCCTTCAGCAGTATATCGTTGGCGTTGCAAGTGCGGAGCCTATCGGCGACAGGCAACTGAAACGGACGGAGGCGAGTTTAGAACCCTGCGGGCTTTGAGGGCGTCATGTGCGTGAAGCGCAGCGGTTTTTCGAGGCCTTTGCAATAGATCAGCAGGTAAGGCGATTTCCACTCGAAGTGCTCGGCTGCCTGGAGGGCGTTGATGTATTTCGTCTCCTGATTCATCACCGCCTCCGGGCACATCATGCGGGTGGAAGCCAAAGGCCCGACCTTGATGGAATCGCCGCTCAGCTCTGCGGGACCGAAGAAGCGATTGCATGATCCGTTGCCTGCTACCTTCCCTGCTTCGGGAAAGGTGAGCGTGGCCTGGATGTTATCTGTCACTCCAAGGCCAGCCAGATCCTCCAACAGCCACTCGCTGCCGGTGAGGCTGAAGGATGCCGTGGTCGCTGATACTGCAGGCGGGACTTCCTTGATGGAGGAGAGTTGCAGAACGATGCGCTGACCGGTCTCCACTCCCTGCCGATGCGAGAGCACACCTGTCGCCTCGACATGCTTGTTGTCCAGCTTTTCCAGTTTTTTGGTTTTGCGCGAATCAACCTCGATCGAATGGGCGGGTTTCCCGTCGACGGCAACTTCGGAATCGAATTGAATCGTCCAGCCGGTCGACTCTCCACCGATGGCCATGGCGCGGGTAAGCGTGCCGGTCACGGTCATCGTTTGTGAGGGCGTCTGTGCGTAGGAACAGATGCACAACAACACCACGGCCAACCCTGAACCTATCCGCGCGATACGCATATCAGATCTCCTCGTGATGCAGATGGCCTGAAGTCTATTCGATTCGCATCGATCTCCAGATCTTATCGATTCGGGCCTTTACGTCTCTGGGCATGGTGAGCATTTGGGGCCAGGGGCGGGTGAAGCCTTCGGCGGGCCACTTGCGGGTGGCGTCGATGCCCATCTTGCTGCCGAAATTTGGGAGACGCGAGGCGTGGTCGAGCGAGTCGACGGGGCCGAGAGTGAACTGAATGTCGCGCTCGGGGTCGATGTTGTTGGTGACGCGCAGGGTGACTTCGGCGAGGTCCTGTACATCGCAATCTTCGTCGAGCACGATGATGCACTTGGTGAACATGGCCTGGCCCATGGACCAGATGCCGTTCATGACCTTGCGTGCGTGTCCGGCGTAGCTCTTGCGGATGCTGACGATCATGAGGTTGTGGAAGACGCCCTCGGCCGGGAGATTGATGTCGATGATCTCGGGGAGGGTGAGCTTCATGAGGGGGAGGAAGATCCGCTCAACGGCTTTGCCCATCCATGCGTCTTCCATGGGTGGCTTGCCGACGACGGTGGCGGCGTAGATGGGGTTGATGCGGTGGGTGATGCAGGTGATGTGGAAGACGGGGTAGTCGTCCTGCATGGTGTAGAAACCGGTGTGGTCGCCGAAGGGGCCTTCGCTGCGGAGCTCGCCGAGTTCGACGAACCCTTCGAGGATGATCTCGGCGTGGGCCGGGACTTCGAGGTCGACGGTCTCGCACTTGACGAGCTCGACGGCCTGCTGGCGGAGGAAGCCGGCGATGAGGTATTCCTCGACTTCGGGCGGCGCGGGAACGATGGCGGAGAAGGTGACGGCGGGGTCGGTGCCGATGGCCACGGCGACTTCCATGCGCTGACCGGCGATCCGGGTGGCGACGAGTTGGGGAACGCTGTCGGCAGGCGCGGGGGTGGTGCCACCGGCGGTGAGGGCCATGAGCTCGACTTCGCCGGCTTTGTCGGAGGCGGTGGCGCGCAGGTGATCGCGGGCGTGCTCGGCGGCTACCTTCTGGCGCTGCCAGTGCATGCCGGTGGTGTGGCTGTCGTACACCTGCATGCGGTACATGCCGAGATTGCGCTTGCCGGACTTAGGATCGCGGGTAGTGACGCAGGGGAGGGTGATGAAGCGGCCTCCATCCTGCGGCCAGGTTTGGAGGATGGGGAACTTCAGGAGATCGATCTCGTCGCCGTGGCGGATCACTTCCTTGCAGGGGGCCTTGCGGGCGTCGATGGTCTTGGGAAAGAAGCCTCCGACTTCGGCGAGCATGGGGAGAAGCTTGAGCTTGTCCATGATGCCGGTGGGAGCGACGGGGTGGAGAAGGGTGTCGATGCGGCGGGCAATGTCGTCCAGGGAGTCGACTTCCAGCGCGAGACGCATGCGGCGCTCGCTGCCGAACTGGTTCATCAGCACCTGCGCGCCGTGATAGCCGGTAACATTTTCAAACAGCAGAGCGGGGCCGCCGGCGCGGTCGGTTCCCTTCCCAAGCTTGGAGGCGCGATCGGCTACCTCCGCCATCTCGAGGATGGGCGAGACTTCGGCGGTGATGCGTTTGAGTTCTCCAGCTTTAGCGAGCGCGGCGATCCAGTCGCGCAGACTTTCATATGCCACAGTGTTCCCTCTTCCTGAGTTACATTCTGATCTTCTTCTATTTTGATACGGCGCGGGAAATCGTGCCGTGACGAAAGTTGTACGTTCAAATCTTGAGGAAGATTTTGTGACGCCAGAGCCACCAGTTGGGGAGGAAACAGAGGATGACGATGCTGATAGCGAAGGCGAGCGAGGTCCAGTTGGTGGAAGCGTGGCGGGCGAAGAGGTGCTGGTAATCGAGGAGCCAGAGGCTGCGCCTGACGCCGTCGGGGCCGGTGATTTTGAAGAAGAGGCAGGCCTTGACAAGGATGACAGAGACGGTGAAGGCCGCGATGGCGTTGGAGCCAAAGACGAACCAGGGCCAGGTGGAGATACGGAGCCAGCGCGGCCAGGGTTCGGGGCGGCGATCGACGAGGAGGGAGAGGAGAGCAAGCGCGAGGGCGGCCCAGCCAGCGGAGAGGAGGACGTAGCTGGAGGTCCAGAGATTCTTGTTGATGGGAAACCATGGGGACCAGAGCTCTCCGGCGATGACGCCGAGGATGCCAGCGGCGGCGAGGGTGAGCTGCATGCGACGGAGGGCGGTGCTGCCTCTCGGTCCGTGAGTTTGTCGCATCCACAGGCCGGTGAGCGCGCCGAGGAGCGTGGTGGCTACGGCAGGGATGGTGCTGAGCAGGCCTTCGGGATCACGGGCGGCGAGATAAAGGCGGCCGGTGTGCAGCCAGCGCTGGGTAAAGGCCATCGCGGCGCGGTCGAGCCACGAGGTGAGGTTTTGCGTTTGGTCTATGAAGGGGATGTCGCGGCCGGGCATGCCTGCGCCGGGGACGGGAACGAAGCGGAGGAGCGCCCAATAGCCGATGAGGAAGGCGGCGATGATGCCGATGAGGACGGGCACACGCGATTTGAGTTTCATGGTGGCGAGGAGAATGAGGCCGGCGCAGAGATAGCAGAGGGCGATGCGCGGGAGGACTCCGTAGAGGCGCATGGTGTGCCAGTGCATGTACGGGAAGAAGACGAGGATGTATTGCAGGAGGAGGATTTTCAAACAGCGAAGAATTATATGGCCGGAGAGCGTCTTGCGGCAGTTGCCTTTTGCGGCGCGGGCGTCGAGCGAAAAGATGATGGAGGCGCCGACCAGGAAGAGGAAAGTTGGGAAGACGAGGTCGGTGAGGGTCCAGCCATTCCACGGGGCGTGGTCGAGCGGCGCGAAGACGTGGTCCCAATCGCCGGGATCGTTGACCAGGATCATGAAGGCGATGGTGATGCCGCGGAGGAGGTCGACGGAGAGGACGCGCGGTGGTCCGGTAATGGTGCGCTCGGTCTGCTCGGGTGCGGAGGCTGGAAGGACGGTGGCCATTGCGACCATCATCTAACGTCGCGAGATTTCGCGCTAGTTGACGGAACAGTGGCGAGGTGCGCGGTGTCTAAGCAGCATACGCACTCCAGCGCTGGATGCGGCCAATCGATGTAGTCGAGGTGCCGTCATGTTCCAGGAATCCCTTGTCGAATCCACTTCCCTTCTGCGCGGCCGTAATCGCTGGCCGGCGGTGATCTCGTTTGCCTTGCAGGCGGCGATTGCGACAGCGCTGGTTGTCTTTCCGTTGCTGCATCCGGAGATACTTTCGTTGCGGGCGCCGAGAATCTCGCTCAACGCGCCGATGCTGAAGCCGCCGGTCGTTGTGCAGGAGCAGCGGGTGCGCGTTGAGACTTCGAATGCTGCGTCCAATATTTCGGCGCCCACGCAGGTGGAGCGGCTGTCCGCGGCCGGGTTTCGGAGTAGTGGCGCGGCTGTCGATGAGCCCGCGATGCCGTTAGGAGGAGTCGACCTGAGGGGATTTGGTGGGGGGTTAGTCTCGTTGCTGGGACCGGGTGGACCGGCGGGACCGCATGTTGTCGTGAGGCCGACTTCTGCTGCGGGGCCGATACACATTTCAAGCGGCGTGATGGCGGGCGAGTTGTTGCAGCCGATTCGGCCGGAGTATCCGACAATTGCGCGGCTGAGTCGTGCGGAGGGGACAGTGGTGGTGCAGGCGGTGATCTCGAAGTCGGGACGGATTGAGAGTGCGCGGGTGGTAAGCGGGCCCGCCGTTCTGCAGGCCGCGGCGTTGCAAGCGGTGCGGGAGGCGCGCTATCGGCCGTTTCTGCTGAACGGAGTGCCTACAGAGGTCGAGACGACGGTCAGCATTACGTTTCGGCTGGGAGATCAGTAGCGTGGGAGTTAGACGAAGACGGCCTGGTCTGTGGGGTAGCCTGCGTCTTTCCAGCCCTGGAGGCCTCCGCGGAGCGGGCGAACGCGCTTGATGCCGAGGCGGCGGAGTTCGAGGGCTACCTTGGCGGAGGTCTCCTCGCTGGGGCAGGTGCAGTAGAGGATGATGTCGCGGTCGGTGGGAATGATTTCCTTGCGCTGCTTGAGCTCGTCGGGGCCGATGCGCAGGGCGCCGGGGAGGACGAGCGGGTCGGTCATGACGTCGAGGGGATGGCGGAGGTCGACGATGAAGGGGCGGTCGAGGCCGGCGCTCTCGGCGTCAGCGATCATCGCCATGAGCTGCGCAGGTTCGAGGCGCAGGCCGCGGAGCTGGGATAGGAACTGGCGGCGCTTGACCAGGCGGTAGATGAGCAGGGCCGCGACCATGAGCAGGACAAGTGCGATGCCGAAGTGGCCGAGCAGGGTGAAGAAGCGGGCGCTGCGCTCGGCTACATCGCCGAAGAAGCGGCCGGCGAGGAGCCAGGCGCCGCACCAGAGCAGCGACCCTGCCATGTCGTACATAACGAACGTAAGATAGGGGACCTGGAGCTGGCCGACGATGGGGGCGGCGACGGTGCTGAGGCCGGGGACGAACTTTGCAAAGAGCAGGGTGAAGGCTCCGCGCTTGCCTACGGTGCCGTGGGTGCGCTCGACGCAGGTAGCGGCCTCCAGTGAGAAGCGGCAGAGGATGTTGAGCACGCGGCCGCCATACCGCTTGCCCAGGAAGTACCAGGCGGAATCGGACAGGAAGCAGGCGAAGAGGATGACCGGGATGGCATAGGCCAGCTGCAGCTTGTGCGCGGCGCTCATGGTGCCGGCGGCGAGCATGAGCGGAACACTGGGGATCGGCAGACCTCCCTGCTCGATGAGGACCCAGCCGAAGAGGATGGAATAGGTGTGGAGCGACAGTAAGCCAAGCACCGAATGCATCGAGCTGATCCTTTCCGCGGACAGGGGGAGACTATTCGCTAACTAAACAGTAGATGATTCTTGGACACAGTCGGTGCAGAAAGGTTGTGTGGACAAAAAAAGGCCCGACCGGAGCCGGGCCGTATCTCAGCAAGTTGAAGATTATTCGGCGACGGTTAGAGGCATCTCCACCAAATGGTTGCCGATGAACCAGGACTGGAGTTCGTTGGTGCGGAGGACATCGCTCACCGCGAGATCATTGGTGCCGTCGTCTCCGACCTTGTCGGCGGCTTCGGCGATCTCGTGGCACTGCTCCATGATGATCTTGTGGGCTTCGAGGAGGCGCGAGATCTGGACCGGGACCTCTTCGCGGCCGCGCGGAGGAGCGGGGATTTGGGTGACTTTGGCTGTATCGCCGCCCATGGCGATGGTGACGCCGCCGAGCAGTTGGATGCGTTCGGCGATGGTGTCGACGATTTCTATCTGCTCGTCGAAGTGCTTATCGAAAAGGAGATGGAGCTGGTAGAAGGTGGGGCCGGCTACCTGCCAGTGATGCTTCTTGTACATGTCGCGCAGGACGATGGAGTCAGCCAGGAGCTGGTTGAGTTTCTCGCACATCTGCGAACGAATTTTGGCGTCGAGGGGGTGAGGTAGATCCTGTACAACGTCTCCGTACTTCTGGATCTCTCTACCGTGCTGTTTGTAATGTTCGGTGATGAAGTCTTTGGATTTGGGGCTATGACCGTTCTTCGCTGCTACTGCCATGTTTCACCTCTCTCCAATTGGATGCCGCGCGGGACGAGACCGTTTGATGAATTTCCGGAGCGGTTTGTGGGGAGTTCGCGCGGTGAACGAATCCGGCAAAAAAAGAAAAGGCAGGCAGCCGAAGCTACCTGCCTAGGAAGTGCGGCAAGCTCTATTTGACGTGGACCTTGGGCTCTACGGACATGCCGATGCGCAGCGCAAAGTCTTTGTTTTCCTGGTCCAGGTTGGTGAAGTTAATGCGAACCGGGATGCGCTGGACTACCTTCACGTAGTTGCCGGTGGCGTTCTCAGGCGGGAAGAGCGAGAGCGAGCTGCCGGTGGCGCCCCCGATCTCCGCGACCTTGCCGGTAAACTTGCGGCCGCCGAGGGCATCGACTTCGATGTCGACGTCCTGGCCTTTGTGCATCTCCTTGAGCTGCGTTTCCTTGAAGTTGGCGGTGACCCAGAGGTCGGTGAGGGGGACAATGGTCATGAGGGACTGGCCGACGCTGAGGTTCTCGCCGATATCGACGCTCTTGTTGCTGACGATGCCGGTGATGGGCGCGACGATCTTGGTATAGCTGAGATTGAGCTGGGCCTGATCGACCTTTGCCTGGGCTACCTTGATGGAAGCCAGGGCGGCGGCGGCGCGGGCCTGCTGGACGGCTACCTGCTTGGGACCGTTCTTCTCGCTCTGCACCTGGTTCGAGCGGGACTGGGCGAGGCGTTGGAGGTTCAGTTGGACCGTCTGCTCTTGGGCGGCGACGTCACGTTTCGCGGCCTCGAGGGCACCCTCGTCGGCCGCGGCCTGGGCGACAGCTGCGTCAAACTGCTGCTTGGAGATGACATCCTTGGCGACCAGCGGGGTGTAACGCTGAACGTCGAGCGCCGATTTCTGGGCTTGCGCTGCGGCGGAGGCGACCCTGGCCTTGTTGACCTGGACCTGCGCCTGGGCCTGTTCGACCGACGCCTGGCTGCCGAGCACGTCGGAGCCGGAGGTCTGGATAGTCGTGTTGGTTTGGACGCTGGTGATGGGGACGTTCACGACCGCCTGCTGGTACTCGGCCTGTGCGTTGGCGAGGTTGGCCTCGGCCTGCTCGAGCGCGACCTGGTAGTCCTTGGGGTCGACCTCGGCGATGGGATCGCCCGCGTGGACGAACTGCTGCTCTTCGACGTCCACATGGATCACCTGGCCGGTGACACGCGAGCTGACCTGGTAGAGGTTGCCGTTTACCTGGGCGTCATCGGTGTCTTCGGTGAAGGTGGAGCGCCAATAGAAGAGCGCGGCGCCGATGACGAGCACAGCGACGACGGCGATGATGATGAGCCTTCGCGTCGAATTATTCTTGGGCGGAGCTTCCGGCTTCTCCGGTTGTTGCGCACTTGCGTTCTGGTCGGCCACGCTTACTTTCCTCCGAGATACTCTTTGTAGTTCGTCGACGCTACACCCAGCGCACGCGCCAGAGCGAGCTTGGCGACGTTGTGCTGGTAGAGCGCGCTGATGTATTGGTCTTCGGCCTGGCGATCGGTCGACAGGGCCTGGGAGACGGACAGGCTGGTATCCACGCCCGCCTTGTAACGTTGCTGCGCTTCGCTGAGGGCCTCGCGCGCGAGTTCCACATTGCTGCCGGTGGCTTCCACCAGCTTGGCAGCGGTTTGAATGTCGAGAATAGCGTCGCGGACATCAGCATTGACCTGCTGCACCTGGTCGGAGAGCTTGGCTCTGGCTTGATCAAGCTCAGCACCGGCCGTCTCTTCCTCGCCGCGCGTCTTGGCGATCTGCAGGAGCGGCGCGGAGAGCTGACCTTCGGCCGTGTACGTGCCGTGGGAATGACTGAACGTCTCGCCCTGGTCGCCGTAGTTGCCGCTGGCAACGAGGGTGGGAAGCTGGTCGTAGACGGCGGCCTTGCGGGTGGCCTCGGCGCCCTTGACCGTCTCGGTGGCGGCGGCAAGGTCCTTGCGCTGCTTGAGGGCCTGCTGAAAGGCGGCGTCAGGATCGGGGGTATCGAGCGCCTGGAAGGGAGTGCTGTCGGCGAGCTCGAACTTCTGATCGAGCGGAAGGCCGATGGCGCGGGCGAGGGCGAGCTTGTCCTTGGCCAACTGGTTGACGGTAGAGATGAGAGTCTGCTGCTCGCTCTGGTAGTCCACCTGGGCGCGGAGGACGTCGAGACGCGGGCTGGTGCCGGCCTCGTGGTTGTCGGTGGCCTGATCGAAGGAGAGCTTGGAGTTGTCGAGCTCGGCCTGCACGGCCTTGATGCGGGCTTCGTCTGCGACACAGAGCAGGTAGGCGTTCCCGACGGTGAGAACGACGAGGTCGCGGGCGTCCTGCGCTGTCAGTTTTGCGCCCTCGAAGTTGTGCTTGGACGCCATGTACTGCTCAAAGGCGTTGAGATTGACGATGTTCTGGCTGGCGTAGCCACGCACATCCATTACTTGAAAGGGTCCGATGATCGGGTTGATTCCGGGGAACTTAAGTCCGTAGGCCGCGAGGTCGATCTGCTGCACCGTGACGGAGGCTCCGCCTGTAACGGTGGGGAGCAGGGCTTGCAGGCTCTGCAGGCGGCTGCCGTTGGACTGGCGCTCGTTGGAGCTCTGCAGGATGAGGCCGAGGTTGTTCTGGAGGCCGCGCTGAATGGCGTCGTCAATGGACAGAGGGAGGACGTCGACTGTAGCCTTGCCGCGCACCAGGCTGCCGTGGAAGCTTGGGTCGATGCCATTCTGCGAGGTGGTGGACTGGGGATTGAGGGCTGGCCCGGGGGCCGCAAGCTGCTGCTGGGTCTGGACGGCGACGCCGAGCTGATTATTGGCGCCATTGTTGGGCGGGCCGGCGCTGGCGGGAGTTGCTGCCGACTGTCCTGTCGCCTGTGCGGGGACCATTTGCGTTGCGGCGGCCAGAATCAGCAGCGCAATCGCGCCCCTCGTCGCGTCACGGGACGCGCGTCTTGAAAATTGGATCATAAGATTCATGCTAAATCGTCGGTTGAACCCGCCGGTCATTTTGTGGGTTTGTGCCTGTCAATAAACAGATGCTTATCGCACCGGGATGTATGCAAAACTTCCATGGATTATCCACAGGAAGTCTTTGCATGGTTCATTTAGGCGGCCGGAGGTCGAGGCGGGCTATTCGTTTGGGCTTATTAAATCGCTAAAACACAAGATGGCGTCTACGCTTTACACTCTTGGTTGCGATAAATTGCGGTTTATTGAGGAGCCCCATGTTTTTAGGTATTGATGTTGGTACAGGCGGTACGCGCGCCATTTTGATCGACCGCGCCGGCAAGGTTCTGGCGTCGCACTCGGCTGAGCATGCCGCGATCCGCTCGGAACACATTGGCTGGGCCGAGCAGGATCCCGAAGACTGGTGGCGGGCGGCGCAGGAGGCCATTGCCGGGGCGCTGAAGGCGGCGGCGGCGGCTGGACATACCGCTCCTGTCGAGGCCGTGGGACTTACCGGCCAGATGCATGGCTGCGTGATGCTGGACGTGGCGGGCGAGGTGCTGCGGCCGGCGCTGATCTGGTGCGACCAGCGCACCCAGCCGGAGTGCGACTGGCTGAACGAGACCATTGGATATGAGCGAATTATCGAGCTGACGGCTAACCCGGCGCTGCCGAACTTCACGCTCACCAAATTGCTGTGGGTACGCGAACATCAGCCGGCGATCTTCGCGAAGATTGCGCACGTGCTGTGTCCGAAGGATTTTGTGCGCCTGCGGATGACGGGCACGTATGCGATGGATATGCAGGAGGCGTCGGGGACTCTCTTGCTGGATGTGGTGCATCGGCGCTGGTCGGCGGAGATGGCCGAGCTCACAGGGATTCCGATGAGCTGGCTGCCGCCGTTGTTTGAAGGGCCGGAGATCTGCGCGCGGATTTCGGAGGCAGGCGCAGTGGCTACGGGACTCACGGCAGGTATACCGGTGGCTGCCGGAGCGGGCGATCAGGGTGCGGGCGCG
>Ga0302324_100001748_pt1 | contig 51916 bp, 40 predicted proteins | sample Palsa_T0_1_FD_201949 | JGI IMG/M metagenome (GOLD analysis project Ga0302324, IMG submission 201949) | Peat permafrost microbial communities from Stordalen Mire near Abisko, Sweden - Palsa_T0_1 | ecosystem: Environmental > Terrestrial > Soil > Palsa > Peat permafrost | place: Sweden: Abisko...
GCCCGAGGCGCGGCGCGCGCGCATGATCGCCGAGTATGACATCACCGCACAGGACGCGGCGACGCTAACCGCGACGCGCGAGTTCGCCGACAGCTTCGAGGCGGCGGCGAAGAAGGCGAAGAGTCCTAAGCGCGTTGCCAACCTGATCCAGAGCGAGCTGACCATGCGTCTGCGGCTGGCAGGTCTCGAACTCGAGCAGTCACCGGTCTCGCTGGCCGGCATCGTGATGGCGGCGGACCTGGCCGAGTCGGGTGATCTGTCCAGCAAGATGCTCAAGCAACTGCTCGACATCTGCTTTGAAAAGAAGGAAGACTTTCCTGCAGTGTACGAGCGCGAGAAGCCGCAGCAGATCTCTGACACCGGCGCAATCGAGGCCATGATCGATGAGGTGATCGCGGCCAACCCGAAGCAGGTGGAACAGTATCGCGGCGGCAAAAAGACCGTAGCGGCGTTCTTCGTGGGCAACGTGATGCGGCTGTCGAAGGGACAGGCGAATCCGGGGCTGCTCAATGAACTGGTGACGAAGAAGCTCAATGCGCTTGGACCATTAGCTTAGTTTTCTCAACAAGGCATCAAAAACCCCTCGTTGTCTGAAACGACGATCCGGGCCAACGGACGGAACGCACCGATCATAGTTGCACGAAAAGTCAAAACGCTACGGAGATGCCGCTCCGCATAGTGGGAGCCCGTCACGCAGGACATAGTCTTTAGAGAGCTTCTTAGGGTTTAATGGGCGGATGCATCTCTCGTTCTCTAGAAATGTCTGTCGTGCGTCTTGCGTTTTCACCCTGCTCGCTGTGATCGGGTGTCAGGGCGATGGGCGGTACGTCGTGCCCGAAGCGCCCATGCCGCCTGACACGGTGCTACTGTCGCAGATGATGCGTGAGCTGTCCGCGACTCCGGGATTTACCGACGCGCTGCTGGCCGAACTGGATAAAGGTGGCAAGAAGGGACCGGCACTGCTGACTCCCGCGCTCGTCAAGCGGCTGCGTGAGCTGATTCTGGGGAAGGAATGGCAGGGGCTCGACCGCTTCCCCGGCTGGACGATGCGGCAGATCAACCCCACCGTTCGTGTGGTGGGGCGCGTCGTCGGCAAGGACCAGGATGTAGCCAGCCTTCCGGCGCGGCAGCCGGGATCGCCAACCAGCGCTGTCACGACCGAACAGATGAAGCCATACGTCGACCTGGGAAGCTACGCACTCGAGAAGAGCGAGACGATGAATCTGGATCAGCCTTCAAATCTTCCTGGATTCACCACCGAAGGACTGGTGAGTGAGCTGGGGGCCGGCGTAGTGCGGGGCGATGGACCGAACCCCAAGCTCGCGTTGATGCATGCGGAGAGCCAGCAGATGGCCGATGTGCTCAATCGGCTAAGCCTGAACGGGCTGGACGGTGCTGCGACAGCGACGGCTGTGGTCGACGGCAAAACTGCGACGACGCCACAGGAGTTGGTGCAGGCGCTCTCGGCGACAGGCCACTCCATCGTGCTCTCGGACGCGCGCTACTTCGCCAACTTTGGCCACTTCCACTTCAAAGCCCAGGACGTCATGATGCCTTTTTATGTGGACTCGCAGATCCTGATTCCAGGGACCAAACGCTCGCTTCTAGTGCCGGTAAGTCACGCGGAGTACGAATGGGAGATTCGCGGGCCAAAGGTGAATGCTGACGTCAGCTGGTACTTCGGCATCGATGGCAAAGCCGAGTTTCGCACCATGGATACGCTCGATCAGCCGTGGGTGCTGGGACGTCATGCGCACGAGTATCGCAACGCCGACGCAACGGAGGTGACGCGGCTCATAGGCCGTATGTCGGTGGCGTATGCGCATGAGCATCTCGCGCGGCCGGAGCTGCCGTTTGGCGGATACTATGCACTCGGCGTGTGTCAGGATGGAGTCGCAGCGATCGAGAAAAAGATGACGGGCAAGGTGACGCTGTTTCCCAACACCGCCGACGCTGCCTTGTTCGACGATCCCCGCGATGCTGAGATCAACGCTCTGATTCAGGCGATACCGAAGGACCGAGCAGGCGCGCCGCCCGAGCCCGAGCGGATCTTCGGCTCATTGCCGACGACCGACTATGCCGCCATCACAATTCCGGGACTGCCGGCGGATCTTGACGAGGTGCACACAGCCTGGAAAGAAGGCACTCTGGTTCGGACCCACCCATGGTGGATCGAGGCGCTCCTATGGACTGGGGTATTCGTGCTGGGCATCGCGGTGGTGGTGATACGAAGATGGACGATGAGGAATCCGCGAAAAATCTAGGCCTGCACAGCATCTTTTGTAATGCAACTCCGATTGGCATTGGGGAGTCTCAACGGGTGGAGGAGCTCATGACCACGAAGAAAACAGTGAAGAGATCAACAGCGAAAAAGGCCACGAAAAAAACCTCGGCGAAGAAAGCTCCGGCAAAGAAGTCGGCCAAGAAGAGCAGTTCGACGTCGAAGTACAGTCCAGCTGCAGGCAAGAGCGTCGAGACCGAGATGAAGGCGATGAAGAAAGGCAAGCTGAAGAGTGGTCGCAGCGGCAAGAAGGTAACCAATCCAAAGCAAGCGATTGCAATTGGATTGTCGGAAGCACGCAAGGCAGGGAAGAAGGTTCCACCGGCGCCGAAGAAGGGGTAAGAGCGCCAGCGGTCGCGCGTTGCGAGGCGTCGCTTCGACTCGTAGAACCGATATGAGGCGGGCGGCGCCTTTTCAAGACGAACTAAACGGTAAAGAATTCGTATCGGTACGCATGAAGATCGTCCGGCTTTTGATGTGTGCAACTTCAATGACGGCCATCATCGCAGGTACGAATGTGACCTATGCCGCCTCTACTTACAAAGTGGGACAGAGTTCGCGAGTATTTCACCCTGGTTCACGCGCGTAACTGGCGAGCTGCGAAGACGGAGGTTCTGATCTCAACAATCTGGTATCCCGTGAGTGCGGATGCCACAGGAGTTTTAGAGCAGCCTCGAATCATCGGTGATCCGGGACATCCGCTGTTCGAGGCGGGCGACACTGCTGTGGATGCGCCCATTTCGACGACGCCGAAGAAGTTTCCCGTGGTGATGCTATCGCATGGCACGGGCGGGTCTGCGATGCAGTTGGCGTGGCTGGGCACTCAGCTGGCGCGTCACGGGTATATCGCAGTTGAGGTGAACCATCCTGGGAACAATGCTCTGGAGCCGTACACCGCCGAAGGGTTTGTGCTGTGGTGGGAGAGGGCGATCGACCCCAGCGATGCATTGGACGGATTGATGAGTGATTCTACTTTCGGGCCGCATGTAGATACTGCACGGGTCGGGGCGGCCGGGTTTTCCATTGGCGGCTATACAGTTCTGGAACTGGCCGGTGCACGTACGGACCAGGAACGTTTCTTTGCTGCGTGCGAGACGGACACAACGCTGAATAAGTGCCGTGTGCCGGAGATGAAGGAGACGGGGGAGCCGGAGCAGTGCCCAGTCGATGGCGCGTGGGGGTGCGAGTTACCGGGATCCGCGCATTCGCGCTGTGTTTGCAATCGCTCCTGCTGTGGGTCAGGCATTTGGTCCCGAGGGATTTCGCGAGGTGAGGATTCCGGTGGCAATGATGGTGGGGGCTTCCGACCCAATCGCGCCCGCTCTGGCGAATGCTGGCAAATTCAGGGAGTTAATGCCGAAGGCCCAGCTTACGATCTTGCCGGGAGGTGTGGCTCACTACACGTTTCTTGATACCTGCACAGAGGCTGGTAAAGCGACACTAGGCGTGTACTGCACGGATGCAGCCGGAGTGGATCGCGACAAGATACACGCCACGGTATCCGGCATGGCCGTTCGGTTCTTCGACCATAACCTGCACTAGGCTGTGGTGAGTAAAGGATTAGTGGCGTGGACTGCTGAGGGCGGGCCAGATCTATTTCAGGCCTGATACGCAAATATTTATTTGACCGGCTGTAATGCGGGAACGCGTTTGGCTCGTCTACGTCTATAGGGTGTGTGCCAGGCTGATTTCCATATGGGCCTTTCCCGCCGAGCATGTAACAATGCGGCTAGAGCGGGAAGGTTCAATGAATTTCATCCAGCAAGCATCGCCGCCGAGGTTAGCGACGGGGATTATTGCAACGCCAGTCAGGTAAACTCTAAAAGTGATCGTTTCTTCTCGCCGTCTTCTGCTTTCGGTTGTCAGTATGACATTCCTCGTCATTGCAGCTCCCTCGTTGCTCTCGCAAAGCCCTGCTCAAATTAGTCTGACGTTGCCTGACGCGCCCGTACCGCAAGTGTCGACGGAGGTCGCGGACGCGGCGACTGGATACAGTTCTTCGATTCTGGACCAGGCGCAGACCTCGCAAACCCAAACCACCCCAACGACCCAGCCAGCTTCGCCTGGACAGACCGATGCGCCGCAGAAACCTATGACAGATGAGGAGAAGAAGCGGGCTTCGGAAGAGGAGCTTCAGCGCGAACTGCACCAGCGTATGGGCGTAGTCGTACCGAACTTCAACGCCGTGCTCGACGGCAACAGCCTTCCTTTGACGAAAGGCCAGAAGATGCGAGCGTCCTTTCGGAGTGCGGTCGATCCGTACCAGTTTGGGTTGGCGCTATTTTCCTCGGCGATCGGACAGGCGGAGAACTCGCACTCCAGCTACGATGCAATTCCTGGTACAAATCCGGTGCAGTATGTGGAAAGAGGCTATCAACAAGGTTGGGGCGCGTATGGCAAACGTTTCGGCGCGGCGTTTACAGACCAGTTCGATGGAACCATCCTTGGCAACGGAGTGTTTCCGGCGCTGTTGCACCAGGACGCACGTTACTTTCGCATGGGAACAGGCCCGATCAAGAAGCGGTTTCTTTATGCGGTTGGCACCACCGTGCGTTGCAAGGGAGACAACGGAAAGTGGCAGCCGAACGTCTCAAATCTGCTGGGAAATATGGCGGCAGGTGGAATCTCCAACCTCTACTATCCGGCAGCGGATCGTGGCTTCGGGCTAACGATCGAGCAGGGTCTACTGGTCACGGCTGAAGGCACCTTCGGCGCGCTTCTGATTGAGTTCTACCCAGATGTCATGAAGCGTTTTCACAAGAAAACCCTTCCGGTGGATACGCAGACCCAGACCGCCACGCCATAAGCAAAATCACGCCTCAGTCTTTCCCTTAAGCGTCTGAATGTTAAGTGCTTGCTTCATTCGTGCTGTGAAGTCGTCGATCGCTAACGGTGAAATCAATCACCTGACAATGTTGTGGTTGACCCCGAGCAGTCAGCCCTGTAGAACTCCCATCTTCCGTGCCACTGTGGTGATGACTTCGAGCGCCTGGTCGATCTCGGCGCGAGTGTGTTCGCTGGTCATGATGGTGCGGATACGCGCCTTACCTTCCGGCACGGTGGGGAAGGCGATGCCCGTCGCCATCACACCCGCCTCAAACAGAGCCTTGCTGAACTCCATCGTGCGGCGGCCATCGCCAATCAGAATGGGTGTAATCGGTGTCTCGCTCTTTGGCGTAGAGACGCCGCCCACATCGAAGCCAACGTCGGTGAGCTGCTGCTTGAAGTATGCCGTGTTGGCCCACAGACGTTCGATGCGGTCAGGTTCATTCTCAAGTATGTCGAACGCCGCGATGCACGTCGCCGCCACCGAAGGCGGATGCGATGTCGAGAACAGGAATGGCCGCGCCCGATGGTAGAGGTAGTCGATGAGGTCGCGGCTGCCGCAGACGTAACCGCCGAGCGCGCCAATCGCCTTCGACAAAGTGCCGACCTGCACGTCAACTTTGTGCGTGACATGAAAGTGATCGGCGCTCCCACGGCCGTTGCGACCAAGCACTCCGCTGGCATGAGCGTCGTCGATCATCATGATAGCGCCGTACTTCTCGGCGATCGCGGCCAGCTTGTCGACCGGGCCGATATCGCCATCCATAGAGAAGACGCCGTCGGTAATCAGCAGCTTGCGACCGGGTTCGTGCTGAATCTCCTGCAGTAGCTCCTCTGCGTGGGCTACGTCTTTGTGTCGAAACACTTTGATCTTCGCGCGCGAGAGCCGTGCGCCATCAATGATGCTCGCGTGGTTGAGCTCGTCAGAGAGAATGAAGTCGTCTTTGCCGAGAATCGAGCCCACGGTCCCGGCATTGGCCGCGAAGCCGGACTGAAAGACAACGCAGGCCTCAACCCCTTTGAACGCTGCGATCTTCTCTTCAAGCTCCATGTGGATCCGCATCGTGCCCGCGATGGTGCGGACCGCGCCCGAACCCACACCGTACTTTTCGGTAGCGGCAATTGCCGCCTCGCGCAGCTTCGGATGGTTGCAGAGGCCGAGGTAATTATTGGAAGCAAGATTGATCACGCGCTTGCCATCGTAGCTGCATACCGGGGCCTGCTCATCGTCAAGCACTCGCAGCTTGAAGAAGGTTCCGCGCTGGCGAAGATCGTCGAGTTGAGCAGTGAGATGAGCGAGTTGGGGGCGTGTAGCGGCTGCGGTGGTCATGAGGATTATCGTAAACCTTTGCGGGCTGGGTAGTCTCTCACGCAGAATCGGCATCTTACAACAGGAGCGATTTCACGCGGCTGCATTCACACGACACAAGCCAGTTCGGCACCAGGAACGAGGACGACGCAATGATCTTTCAACACTCAGCAAAAGCTGCTGTAACTGTAGCTCTGGCATTGGCCATACTTACTGGTTGCAAATCAAAACAGGATGCTGCACTGGACACCGCGAAACAGCAGGCAGCCGCGACCGGGCAAGCCCAGCAGGTCATCTCCAAGGACAAAGACGGAAACCTCACCACGACGACCGTGCAGCCCCCAGCTCCGGGACAGACTGCACAATCGGTAACGACGACTGTGACACCAGCTGCTGCAATCGCGCCGAATACGCCAGCGACCGCGCCTGTCGCTACAGGGCAGCCGGTGACGGCGGGGCAGACCGATGCTTCGGGTCAACCAGTCGCAGAGCCTGCGCCCGGTGCTGCACCAATCGTGAGGCCGGCCGATGTGAACATAGCCGCGGGAACCAACCTGACGATTCGCATCAACCAGCACATCAGCGTGAAGAGTAGCCGCACAGGAGACCGCTTCGATGGGGAGGTCGCGGAGCCTGTGCTGGGACAGAATAATGGCGTCGTCATTCCGAAGGGTGCGCCCGTCAACGGCGTTGTCGCCGACTCGCATCGGCGTGGACACTTCAAAGGCTCCTCCATCCTGGAGCTGCGGCTCACCTATCTCACGTTGAACGGAACGCGCTACGCGCTGGATACGAGGGATCTGATGCGGACGAAAAAGGGTAAGGGGAAGCGCTCCGCCGCGATCATCGGCAGTGGTGCCGGACTTGGAATGCTCGTCGGAGGCGTGGCCACCGGAGGAGTCGGTCTGCTGGTCGGCGGCCTTGTCGGCGCAGGTGGGGGAACGGTGCTGGGTGGCTTGACCGGGAATCGCGACATAGAGATTCCTGCCGAATCGATCGTCCGCTTCAAGCTGGCAGACGATCTGGTCGTTCAACCTTTGTAATCTCTTGCAACTTGTTTCTACCGTTCCAGATCGCTCACGTGCCGAGCGACCAGAGTAGTTGCTTGCTCTGCGATCTCCTGGTCGCCGCCGCACCCTTCGAGCCAGTGCATCTCCGGCTCACGGCGGAACCAGGTAAGCTGCCGCTTGGCATAGTTGCGGTGTCCCTGCTGGGCCTGCGCGACGGCTTGATCGCGGCTCAACTCGCCACGCAGCACCGCGACTGCCTCCGCATAACCAAGTGAGGTGAGCGGGCGGCAGTCCTCTCCATAGTGAGCAACCAGCCGTTCGGTCTCTTCGATTAGGCCACGGTCGAACATCGCAGCGGCCCGCTGGTTGATGCGCTCATACAAGCGCTGTCGCGCCGGGTTCAGGCCGAGGCGCAAAATACGGTAGCCGGAAAGGGCGTAGCGTCCCTTCTCCCACTGTTGGGTCAGCGGTTGCTTCGCGGCGAGTGAGACCTCAACGGCGCGAAGAACCTTAGGAACGTCGTTGCTGTGAATAGCGGCAGCTGCTGCTGGGTCAAGTCGATCGAGCAGACGATGCATATAAGCGGCGCCACGATCCGCCGCAATCTTTCGCAGACGTTCGCGTTGGCCCGGCTGTCGCGCCGGCGCAGGAAAGAGGCCGTCGATCAGGGCCCGCAGATACAGGCCTGTGCCCCCTGCAACGATGGGCAGATGGCCGCGTTCGGTAATGCTGAGCAGCGCTTCCCTGGCTTGGCGGCTGTAGTCGCCTGCAGTGCACGCCTCGTCAGGCCACGCAACGTCGATCATGTGGTGCCGTACCAGTGAGCGCTCCTCGTGCGTAGGTTTCGCCGTGCCAATCTCCATCTCGCGGTAGACGGCCACAGAGTCGCAGCTCACGACTTCGCCGTTGAACTCTTCAGCCAACCGCAGAGCAAGGGATGTTTTACCGCTGGCGGTGGGGCCGATAAGGACAATCAGCGGCATGTCGTGCGCCCTCACCATAGCCGCCACCAGCCCGGAGTAAAGACGATGCCTAGTCCCTTGCGGAGCACGCTGAAAACCACGATGCCCGCCGCCAGCAGCAGAAGCCCGCGTATCTGGCGGCGACGTTCGGCCAGCTTGCGCAGGGTCAGCTCAACCGGGTTCGACTGCGCTTTTTTGGGGAGGACGGACATCCGGGCCTACTGACCAGGAGGCGTCTTGTTGACGAGGAAGTCGATGCGCAGTTCAAGGTTCGGGCCTGTGAAGCTGGCAGGCAGCGGCGGAAACTGTCCAACGCCGGTGATGCCGCCCCAGGCAGCACGGTCGATCGCAGTATCTTGACTGGAACCGTCCAGACTCATCGCGGCGATGCGGCCGTCGGGAAGAATCGTGAACCGGATCAGCGTCTCGCCTTGTTTGTTAAGAGGTGGCCGCGCCTCTTCTGGAATCAGTGGAATCCAGGTCCGCTTGATATCGGCAAGAATGCGTCTTAGGTAAGGGCCAAAGTCGACGTTCTTCATGTCCGAAAGCACCTCGACGCCGGTGTTTGCCCCTTGGTGCGAGACCGGAGCACCCGCGCCGTAGTCTCCGCCTTGGCCATGACTCCGTGCAGCCTGCTCGGCTGCCTGACGAATAACATCACCTGCGCTCTGGTTAGGGTTGCCAAAGTTTGGCCGCGTAGGTGCCGGCTTGGGTGCTTCAGCCAGCTGCTGAGGCTGCTGCACCGGGTGCTGAGGCAGCGGTGTGGGCGGAGGGGGCTGCTGTACTTCTGTCGGGGGCGGCTGCTGCGCCTGTGGTGCAGGGGCCGGAGCCGCCGGAGCACCTGCCTTCCGCATGGCCTCCAACTGCTCCAGCGTCTTCTTGTCCAGCGTCGGCCGTGTCGTCTGCTGTATCCGGTCCTTATCGCTGATCACCTTGCTGGACTTGGGCGGCAGCGACTTTGACAGATCCTTCGGTGTGTCGAGGAAGGTCAGTTGTTTGTCGCGTTCTTTCAGCACATCGGCAGGACTGATGAGCCGTGGCTGATGGAACAACACCCGCGGGCCATAAAAGAGAAACCAGGCGACCGCAAGGTAGAAGAAGATCGAGATGTAGATCGACTCGCGAAAACGCGCCTTGGAGCGTTCATCGTCGAGCGAATCGAGCAAATGGATTAGCTCGTGCTCCTCCAGTTCACCAAAGCGGCGGGTGCGCACCTTGACGGGCGGGTTTGGCGGAGCGGAGCTGGGCGGTGTCTCGAGTGAAGGCATTGGCTATGTGGTCTGACGGCTGCGGGAGGTGAAAGTTTCGCAGACAAACCACCCCACTCCCCCGGCTGTGACACCGGTTTGCCTGGACATCTCCATTTTCTCATCTTTTGTTGAATGCGAGGCCCCTTTTAGGAAGCAACTTTCCAGCACCCCTGCACTCAGACCCGTACACTAGCGAAGTGACCGCAAGCTCCTTCAACCAGGCTAGCGCCGTCGTTCTTACGATTAGCGATCGTTGCTTCCGTGGCGAGCAGGCGGACCAATCCGGCCCTGCTGTCTGCCAACTCCTGGATACCGCAGGACTGCGCATCGCAGCCGTCGATACGCTTCCCGACGAGCTCGACCTGATCATCTCTGCCTTGCGGCGTCATGCAGCCAGCACAAATCTGATCGTCACCACCGGTGGCACCGGGCTCGCCGTGCGAGACGTCACCCCAGAGGCTACCCGCCTCATCTGCGACCGGCTGGTCGACGGTCTGGCCGAGCGCATGCGAGCCGAAGGCCTTCTGCACACACCGTTTGCTCCGCTAAGTCGCGCCGTCTGCGGCACCATTGGCAGCACCCTGATCGTCAACCTGCCAGGCAGTCCGGCTGGCGCACGAACCTCGCTCTCGGCGATCCTTCCGCTGCTGCCCCACGCGCTCGACCTGCTGGCCGGCCGCACCGCGCATGAGACCGAAGCATAAAGTCTTATCTGCACTGAAGATTCGCCGGCCGCACTGAACCGCTCCTGGAGCGAGTAAACTTACAGAACGTGAAACTTCATCCGATCATTTGGTTGCACAAGGCCAGCGCTTGGACAATGGCCTTGCTCAAACCTCTCGGTTTCTGGGGCTTAGGCGGCCTTGCTTTCGTTGACGCCGGATTATTCCCAATTCCGCCAACCATGGACTTGGTGCTGATCGGCTATGTAACGACAGCGCACTCGCGACTCGTCCTATACTCGTTTGTTGCCGCGCTGGGTTCGGCGCTGGGCAGCCTCATCCCATATTACGTCGGACGTGCTGGTGGCGAACTGTTTCTGTTGAAGCGCATCAATCGCGAGCGATATGAGAAACTGCGCGATAGGTTCGTGAAGCAGGAGTTTTTGGCAATTGCCATTCCTGCGATGATTCCGCCGCCATTTCCCTTGAAGCTGTTCGAGTTTGCGGCGGGCGTGTTTGAGATGAAGCCGCTTTTATTCGCCACAGCTATCTTCTGTGGCAAATTCCTTCGTTTTTTATTGTTTGCCATCATCACGGTCGTCTACGGGCCCACGATTCTGCATAGTTTTACCCGCGAGTTGCATCGACACTTTGCCCTCGTGATCGGGCTGGCTGGCGTGATCGCGCTGGGATTGGTTGCGTATGTGATTCGTAAATTGTTTGATCGACGCCGCGAAGCCATTCTTCCTGCAGAGGAGAATTAGCCCCGGCGTCTTTCAACGCTGCACTCGTCCGTCCATCTCCATTCGCACCACACGCCGATCGTCATTCACATAAGCCGCGCCTGACAGCGGCGGACTCTCCCTCCCACGCATAAACGGCGTGTCGTACATGAAACGAAGATCCCGGAAGGTCACTACCGTGAGCCCCTCCGCGTCTGTGCCGATCTCCGTAACCAGCGGCCAACTCGACCAGTCGAGATAAACCTCGCCCAACCAACTCCTCTTCGCCACCAGCGTCGCAAGCGTAGTCTGCGGTTTGTAGAACACATCTCCCTGCCCATTCGTCGTAACCGCTTCGTTGAGCGTATCGACCCCAGCAAGCTGATAGGTCTGTTGAGTCTCGACCACGGCGCGCCAGCGGAACGGGTTGACTGGGGTAGGATTCACCGACACGCGAAGCACCTGCGCGCCACCGTAGTCACCGGCAAGCGCAAGCTGAACCGCCTTCTCATGCTCCAACGCCCTCCAGCCCCACAACGCGACAATCGCCACCAGCGCGGAGATCGCCCAGCCTCGCCCACGAAACGCAGCCTTCCGCGCGCCAACCTCACTGTTGATCAGCCCGAAGAGCGACGGTGCAACCAAAGCAATCAGCAAAACAGCAAAGATGACCGGCTCAAAGATAAAGACAAACGACCCTGCATACCAGCGCGGATTGAACGGAAAAAACGGCCGCAAACCGTAGTTATTGGTCCAATCCAGCAGCAGATGGCTCAGCAACGCAACCAGCGCAAAGCAGTAGAGCAACCCCCAGCGCACGGGTGCCTGTGTCCCTGCAGCAGAGCTGCCGACATTACTCCTGCGAACCCGCCAACGATGCACCAGCCACACCGCTCCTACAACAACAGCCGCCTCCACCGGCAGCCCCAGAAACGTATGCGTCCATCCGCGATGGTGCTGAAAACCTGCAATTGGCCCATCCATAGACCACAGCGTATCCAAATCCGGAGCCTCCGCGGCAAGCGTCATCGCCACCGTTGCATAAGCTGCTTTGCGATTGAATCCGGCCCGAGCGAGACAGGCTCCCGTCATCAGATGAGTTATCGGTTCCATGCCGTCCAGCATATCGCGCCGCTCTCTATAATCTTCACTATGGCGCCCGCCCTTAAGCCCGACCAGCAGCTTCAGGAGCTGCGCGACCAACTCCGCCATCACGAGCATCTCTACTACGTCCTCGATGCGCCCGTGCTGACCGACGCCCAGTACGACGCGCTCATGAACCGCCTCAAGAAGATCGAGCAGGAGCATTCCGATCTCATCACGCCTGACTCTCCCTCGCAGCGCGTCGGCGGCAAGCCTCGCGAAGGCTTCGTCAAAATGCCGCACTCGCGCCCCATGCTCTCGCTCGACAACGCCTACAACGAAGAGGAGCTGCGTGCCTGGGATCAGCGTATTCGCGACGCTCTACCCAGCACCGAGACCGTTCAGTACGTCTGCGAGTTGAAGCTCGACGGCCTCTCCCTTGCTCTGCACTACGGCCCCGGCGCACACGGCTCCGCTCATCTCGAACGCGGCCTCACCCGTGGCGACGGCTCCATCGGCGAGGACGTCACCAGCAACGTGCGCACCATGCGCTCAGTACCCCTCAGCATCGCAGCCGCGAAATTGGCTTCCGCAGGCCTGCCCCAAAGCTTCGAGGTGCGCGGCGAAGTCGTGCTCCCGCAGGCTGCATTTCTTAAGCTGAACGAAGAGCGCGAGGCCCTCGGACAAACCCCCGCTGCAAACCCTCGCAACGCAGCCGCCGGCACCATCCGCACCCTCGAACCCAGCATCGTCGCCCAGCGTCGCCTCGACTTCTACGCCTACTTCCTCTTGCAGGACGGCGAGTTTCTCCTGCCCCATCAATCCGCAACACTCGAAGCTCTGCGCACCTCCGGCTTTCGAGTGAACCAGTACGCCCGCACCGTCGCAAGCATCGACGCTGTGCTCTCCTTCATCGCCGACGCCGAGCCCCTCCGCTACACCCTCGGCTACGAGATCGACGGTGTCGTCATCAAGGTCGATGCCACCGCGCAACAGCGCCGCCTCGGTTTCACCGGCAAGGCGCCACGCTGGGCCATCGCCTATAAGTTCGCGGCCCGCGCGGGCACCACGCAGCTCGAAGGCGTCCAGTTCCAGGTCGGACGCACCGGCAAAGTAACCCCCGTCGCTGTACTCGCTCCCGTCTTCATCGGTGGCACAACGGTTACGCGCGCCACGCTGCACAACGCCGACGAGATCGCTCGTCTCGGCGTTCGCATCGGCGACTTCGTTCAGGTCGAGCGCGGTGGCGACGTCATCCCCAAAATTGTCGAAGTGATGGATGACGCAACCCACCCCCGTGGCACCCAGCAGATCGTCTTCCCCCCGCACTGCCCCGAGTGCCAGAGCGATCTGGTGCGTGCCGAAGGCGAGGTCGACTGGCGCTGCATCAACGCCAACTGCCCCGCGCGCCTCCGCGAAGAGCTGCTCCACTTTGCCGCACGCGGAGTCATGAACATCGAGGGCCTCGGCGACGCCATGGTCACGCAGCTGCTCGCCGCCGGCTACGTCAAAGGCATCGCCGACCTCTACCAACTCACCAAACCACAACTGCTCGAACTCGACCGCGTCGGAGAAAAGTCCGCGCAGGCGCTGCTCGATGAGATCGAACGTTCGAAGGCCGCTCCACTGGCACGCGTGCTCTTGGGCCTCGGCATCCGTTTCGTCGGCGAGCGCACCGCCCAGCTTCTGGCCGCTCACTTCGGCTCGATGGACGCCTTGATGACCGCAACCGCAGAGGAGTTGGAAGCAGTCAACGAGGTCGGCCCACGCGTCTCGCAGGCCATCGTGGAGTTCTTCGCCGAAGAAAAGAACCGGGACCTCATCGACCGTCTCCGCGCAGCTGGTCTCACCTTTACAGCGGAGAAGCGGGTGACCACCTCAACCCTCGAAGGCCTCACCTTCGTCCTCACTGGCACACTGCCGACCCTAACCCGGGAGTCCGCGAAGGAGAAGATCGAGTCCGCCGGTGGCCGCGTCTCGGGCAGCGTCAGCAAAAAAACCAGCTACCTCGTCGCGGGCGAAGAGGCCGGCTCCAAGCTCGACAAAGCAACCTCCCTCGGCGTTCCCATCCTCAACGAACAAGCCCTCCTGCAACTCCTCGAAGACGGCCCTCCAATCGCTTCCGACGAAACCACGTCCTGAGAGAGGGCCTTTGCGAACTACGCCAAGGCGTATGATGAACGCGTTTAGGCAGTGTCTAACGAATCGGCGCGCTTGTTTCTAGGTAGCCCAAGGCTTTAGCCTTGGGTCTCTCAAACGGGCAAAAACACTGGGCTTTAGCCCCTGGGATATGCTCTCTTATATCCAACCATAAGATTTAAAGCACAGCATATCGATTCGTCAGGCACTCCCCAGCCGTCCGCGAAGACGCAGGAGGTAACTGTCTTTTGAGACAAGGGAGAGGAAAAATGAAGCAGTCATTGCGCAACCTGCTCGTAGTACTTCTTGTCGCCGGGGGCGTCGTTCATGCCCAGACTAAAGCCGATGAAGCCGCAGTCCGGAATATTCCGCAGGCATTTGCTGCAGCCTGGGCGAAACACGATGGGCATCAACTCGCACAGATCATGTCCCAAGATGTGGACTTCGTCAACGTCGCTGCCGATTGGATGCACGGGAGGGCGGACTTCGAGCGATTTCACACTCGGTTGCTCTCTGGCCGTTTCAAAGAGTCGACACTGACTCCTCTTGAGGTCAGAGTTCGTTTCCTCCGGCCCGATCAGGCTGTCCTTCATTGGAACTGGAGGATCGAAAACGATCAGAATCAGGACTTGACCACCCGTAAGCCGCGCCTTGGCCTGTTCACCATGGTCGTTGAAAAACGGGATGGGCAGTGGTTGGTTGTCGTGGCGCAGAATACAAATCGAATGCCCGCTCCGCACCCCGATCCGGAGATGGAGGGGGTTAAGCTCCCAATTGTCTTCCCAGATGTACTGGAAAAGCCTTAAAAAAATTAAGACCCGAACAACCGTTGTCTCTTCTGTTGCTGCTGTTCCTTTGCTTGCCCCTTTTGATTGTCATCCCGTAGGGATCTGCTGTTGCCGTTGGTTGTTCTCCCCTAACAAGCTAGAACCAAACGTCATCTCGACCGAAGCTGCTCACGCCTTTGTGAGCAGCGCAGGGGAGAGACCCCTGTATTTTGCTCTTGCTGCTGTTTGTTCCTGGTCGGTGCTACGTTTTGCGTGCCGCTTGCTGAAAACCTGTCAACCCCCAAACTCACCAAACCCCGCTCCAATCCAGCGAAATCCACTGGCGTATGAGTTTCATCTCAACCGCTATACTGGATACAGAGCACGAAGAAAGCCCCGGCAAACCGCCGGGGCTTTCTCCTTTAGAATCTGATATTTACCTGTAAACCATCTGGAATCTATATTTTGTCGACACCAAAAATCGTAAAACCATGAAATAAAACAGCTTAGCTAGGGGTACCCCCCGGGGGGAGGGTACCCTACATAAGTAGTTATTTGTTCGCCTCCGTGTGTGGGTAATCCACCCGCAGCGAGAGAATTTCGTAGGGATGAATGGGAGTCGTCACCTTATCGCCTGAAAGCGGCAGTGGTGTTCCCGTAGGCTTCTCCATCAGGTTCGTCTCAGTTGCAGCAGTAGCGCCTGCAGGCACCGTGAAGGTGACCTCAGACTCCTTACCTGCCCACTCGAACACGCGGAAGATAAGTCCATTGTCATCCTCCGCCTTCTTCACTGCGGTCAGAACAACATTCTCCGGTGCAACCGACAGGTAGGAGTGCTCAGCCGGCAGACTTCCGGTATGCGACTCCACCTGCATGGCCTGCAATTTGTAGTTGTACTCGTACCCCACACGCTCGGTGAGCGCCTCCTTCCACGTTCCTGCATGAGGATAGAGCGCATAGCTGAAGTGCTGGTGGCCTCGGTCGGCCACGGGGTCGGGCGACGTCGGAGAACGCAGCAGCGATAGCCGCAGCACGTTGTCCTTCGCATCGTAGCCGTACTTCGATTCGTTGATTAGGCTGAAGCCATGCTGGCTGTCGCCAAGATCGGCCCAACGCAGCGCAGGAACCTCGAATCGAGCATCCTCCCAGCTGTTGTTGCGCGTAGTGGGCCGCTCGATGCTGCCGTAAGGAATCTCGTAGGTTGCCATCGGGCCGCTTGCAGCCAGCGGAAACGCCGCCTTCAGCAGCACATGCGTCTCGTGCCAGTCGATGTCATTGACCACATCGACCGTGTTCGCCCCCGCATAAAGCGTGATGTCTTGCACGAACTTCGAGCTCTGCCAGGTTCGGCTCACGCGGACGGTCGCGCGCATCTGTCCCTTCTCCACCAGCGCCACCGAATCGACCTCTTCAATCGGTGTCATGTGGTCGAGCGTGCCAGGATCGATGTTCCACGCATCGTAGTCCTTCGGAGTGTCCTTGAAGGTCTGCAACTGGTTGCCGCAGGCGCCTTTGGCGATGCTCTCGAAGTTCGCTCTTTTGTCGAACAGGCTGGTGATGCAGCCGGTCTTCGGATCGACGACGACACGAAGCGCAGCATTCTCCATTGTCGTTCCGTCAGCCTTCAACTCGCTGACAAACGGCTTCACCCCGGAGGTCACATGCAGTACCTCGTAGCCCAGGGAAGGAACTTCCTTCACATCGACCAACATCTTGTACATGTTCGTCTTTGCATCGCTGAACAGCACCGAAGTAGGAAGAATGCGGCCATGCGCATCGACGACCGAGACACCATTCGCCGATGTCTCAGGCAACTGAACGTCAACGGTAACGACGCCGGAGCGCGGCCAAGCAAGTGGATTGAAGACCAGCACTGGCACCTCGCCCGCACCGCGCGTATTCACCCCCGCCGCCAGCGTATGCAATGCCTTAGCCGAAATTTCATTGGTGGCCCGGCGCACCTGGTCGAAGTCATCCTGCGCCTCTTTGTAGATAATGCCGATGCCAGAACCAGCAGCAAGATCGTGAAAGTCGTTGAATGTAATCTTCTTCCATGCTTCGGTAAGTTCGCTGTTCGGATAAGCATCTCCGTTCAGCCATGCAAACGACGCATACCTCTCCGCGTTCAACGCTTGCTCTTCACTCTCACGCATGTTGCGCTTATGGTTTGCCTGAGTGGTGAACACGCCGCGGTGATACTCGAGGTACATCTCGTCCTTCCACGTCGGGATTGCAACCTTTCCCTCTTCTGGCTTCGGAAACGTGTAGCCCTTGGCGATCGACGTGTAGTTCCACTCCATAGAGTCGGGAGCGAGGTTCTGTTCGGCGCGAGTGAAGAATGGCTGCGCCAGACCGAACTGCATCTTCGGCATGATGGTGTCGGGTTTTTCCCAATGCTCGCCTTCGTCGAGAATGGCACGCGTCGGTCCGCCGCCATGGTCGCCGATCCCATACAGATCCATCATCTCCTCTATACCAGGGGCGAACTTACGTGCCTGCACCAGATCTGCGGACAGACGGACCGGGTTGAGATTATTGTTGGCGTAGTCGTGTGGGAAGTAGGTCAACACCTTGCTGCCGTCCGGCGACTCCCACCAGAACAGTTTGAAGGGAAGCTGATTGGTATCACTCCAAGCCATCTTCTGCGTGACGAAGTAATCGACCCCGGAGCGTTTGTAGATCTGCGGTAGTTGCCAGTTATAGCCGAAGGAATCAGGGTTCCATCCGACGCGTACATCAACGCCATACTGCTTCTGATAGAACCGCTTTCCCAACAGCAACGAACGGACTTGAGACTCTCCGTCAGGCATGTTCAGATCAGGTTCGACCCACATACCTCCCACAACCTCCCATCGTCCTTCCTTGATCCTCTTTTTAATCTCCTCATTCATCTCCGGATATTTGTTAGCGATCCACTCGTTGTACTGCGCGGCAGACTGAGTATAGGTGTAGTCGGGGTACTCGTTCATCAGCTGCAGCGCTGTACCGAAGGTTCGCTTGACGACATCGACCGAATCGGTCCATGGCCACAGCCACGCCGCATCGATGTGCGAGTTGCCAGTCAGGTGCAGCGTAGCCTGCTTAAGCATGGGCTTGAGCGGCTCAAGTTCCTTGCGGGCTTGAGTAAGCGACGCGTCGAATTTGGATGGGTCATTGGCATCGAGAGCGCTAAGGTCGACTGTAGTAATGGCATGCTGCAACGTTGCGAGGTCCTCCGCGGGACCCTTTGAAAGAGACGGAATTAGCAGAGTGGCCGACAAGAACTCCAATCGAAGATCCTCCGGGTTTGGCCTTCCAGGTGCAAAATCGATCTTCAGCGATGTGCCACGGAATATCTTTTTATCGACAGTAGCCATAAGTTTGACAGCGATCAGAACCTTGTCGCCGGGCTTTGCCTGATCGAACACGACAATCGGCTCAAGGTCGTCGCCGAGGGCAACTCGTCTGCCATTGAAGTAAACGATCTGTGGCACGGGACCATTGGCATCGGCTTGGAACTTGAACCAAATTTGAGAACCGGTGAGGTCATATCCATTGAGTGCCTTTGGAACTTCAACAATATGGCGATACCAAACCGCACCTGTCGGTGCTGAACTGCCCGGCTCCACTAACGCCCAACTACTGTCATCCAGGCTTGGCGATTCACCATGAGCAAGGTCGCCAGAATGATATCTCCATTGCTCCGCGGGGAGGTTATCGAAGCTTGAAAGGCGCCCTATGATCTTTTGGGACGTTGGAGAGAGAGCATGTGTAATCTGGTTGACCTGCGTGGCTGATTGCGCTTGTGCAGAGACGCACAGCAAGAAAATCGAGGCAATGAAAACCATGATGACTAGAAGGAATTTAGAGGTGTTGCACACGATTGCCAGGCGGCGAAGAACGGTCAAGATTGGCTCCCTATAGACTACGTGGATCATCGGTTCGGATGCTGGATATCTTACAAACCAAATATCAAGAGTCTAATCCTTCAATCTCCGAGCTTTCAGGGCGAAAAGCCGATGATGGTTTGTGATAGCATCCCTGCTCGTTGGAATGCCATCCTTGCAATGCTCTGAACAGAGTGTCATTGCCGGTGCAGTATGGCGAAGAGATCGTGACGGAAGGGCCCATGGATACATGTATTGCCGGTGCCTCTATGTATAGAAGCGACAGACATAGAACCAAGCTGACTAGAGGAGTCGCGCCGAAAAAGACAATCTCCGCATGTGGCGTACGAGATGGCTGTCTCATGGCTAATTTCTTCAGCTACTCGCTAAAGCATCTTAATAGCTATTTGTAACCAATACAATTTCAGTTCAGGGATAGATGAGGACTCAAGATGAAAGCCTACCCAGGGAAGGACATTCGAAATATTGCACTGGTCGGCCACGCGCACAGCGGCAAGACAACGCTGATCTCATCATTACTGCACGCCGCGAAGATGACAGCCGTTCGAGGGCGAGTGGAAGATGGCTCCGCGACTACGGCGTACGACGAAGAAGAGGTCGGGCGTCGGACAACTATGTCCAATGCAGTAGCTTTTGCCGAGTGGAATGGAGTCAAGATCAACCTTGTTGATACTCCGGGTTTTCATATGTTCCTGCATGAAACGCGTGCCGCGATGTTGCCGGTTGAGACTGCCCTGGTGGTTGTTAACGCGCAGACCGGTGCGGAGGCCGTCACTGACCGGGTGTGGAAGTATGCCGCGGAGGTCAATCTTCCGCGTGTTCTGGTTATCAACCAGATCGACCATCCCAAGGCTGACAGCAGACTAGGGCGCCAAAGGATGATCGAGTTGCTGCAGGAGAAGTGGGGACGTCAGATTGTGCCGGTCCAGCTGCCGATCGTTGATCAAAATGGTTTTCATGGTGTGGTCGATCTGGTGACGATGAAGGCATTCTTGTACAAGCCGGATGGCGATGGACACGGCGAGATGGGAAAGATTCCGGAGGTGATGCAGGCGGATGCAAAGGTGGCTCACGAGGCCCTCGTGGAGCTGGTTGCCGAAGGCAAGGATGAGTTGATGGAGGAGTTCTTCAAGGAGGGGACAATCCCCGAGCCGCATCTGATTGCCGCGCTGCATGAAGCGATCCGTGAGGACAGGATCTTTCCGGTGCTCTACGTCAGCGGCTTGAGAAACGTCGGCACTGATCATCTGCTCGATTTTCTGAAGATCTATGCACCCGCGCCTACTGAGCGCGAGCCGGTGGCGGCACGAGGGATGCAAGCCAGCGCGGTCAATGGCAGCGCCGACATCCATGCAGCAGCACAGGAAGAGATTGTGATGCGTCGGGTGGATGATCAAGAGCCGCTTGCGCTTTACGTTTACAAGACGATGACCGATCCCTTCGCAGGTAGGATCTCATTCTTCAAAGTCATCAGTGGCCTGGTGAAAAACGAGACATCGGTACGGAACTTCACGCGGCAGGAGCCTGAGAGGCTGGCGCATCTCTGCATCATGCAGGGCCGCAGGGCGGTGGAGGTGCAGGAGCTTCACGCGGGCGATCTAGGGGCCGTGGCCAAGCTGCACGTAACCCTGACCGGAGACACCCTTGGTGATAGGGCGCATGAGATCTTTCTGGAGCCAGTATCGATGCCCGAACCAGCCATGACCTATGCGATCGAGCCAAAGTCTCGCGCTGACGAGGACAAACTCGCGCCTGCGCTGCACAAGCTTATGGAAGACGACCAGATGGTGAAGTTCTTCCGTGATCCACAGACGAACGAGTTTCTGGTTGCAGGTGCGGGACAGTCGCACATTGAGGCGATTGTCTCGAAGCTGAAGCGCCGCTACCATACCGACGTCATTCTGAAGGCTCCCAAGGTCCCTTACCGCGAGACGGTTCGCGGCAGCGCCGAGGCGCAGGGGCGGCACAAGAAGCAGACGGGCGGACACGGGCAGTTTGGCGACTGCAAGCTTCGCATCGAGCCGTTATCTCGAGGAAAGGGTGTCGTCTTTGCAAACGACATCTTTGGGGGCTCGATTCCCCGGCAATATGTTCCTGCCGTGGAGAAGGGCGTTCACGAGTCCGCTGCCCGCGGCTATCTTGCGGGCTATCCGGTAGTCGACATTAAGGTGACGGTCTTCGATGGCAGCTATCACGATGTCGACTCGAGCGAGATGTCCTTCAAGATGGCTGCGCGTCTGGCGTTCCGCAAATGCATGGAGCAGGCGAAGCCCGCGCTGCTCGAACCTGTGATGCGCGTCGAGATCGAGGCCCCGGACGAGTTTGCCGGGGCGCTGATCGGGGACCTCACCGGGCGACGCGGACGCGTGCAGGGTATGGAGGGCGGGGGCGCCGGAACCATCGTCCGCGCCGAAGTGCCCATGGCCGAGATGCTGAGCTACAGTACGACGCTGACTTCGCTCACGCAAGGCCGAGGCAGCTTCCGCATGGAGATGGATCACTATGATATTGTGCCGCAGCTTTTGGCCGACAAGATATTGTCCTCTGCTAAACAGCCGGTTCATGACGATTCAGATGAGTGAATGATGGAGCAGCTAAGGGTACCCCCCCCGGGGGGGGTACCCCCAGCTAAGCTGTTTGATTTCAAGGTTTTAAGATTTTCTGTGTTCGTAAAATATTCATTCCAGATGGTTTACAGGTAAATATCAGATTCTAATAGAGAAAGCCCCGGCGGTTTGCCGGGGCTTTCTCTATGGTCTGTATCCAGTATAGCTAGTGGGATGGAACTAGTACGCCAAGCGGATGTCGTTGTCTGGTATGGGTTTCCGTGATTTTGGGGGTTGACAGAGATTCGCTAGCGATTTTGGCCGGTAAGCTGGTACCTGTGTCAAGTGTGTTATTACCGCAATTTGGATGCTTGAGCGGTGGCCGATTTCAGGTAAGGTGGCCGATATCGGACAGGATTAGAGGCTGCGTGTCCTGCCGGACGGGCCTCCTGCGCGGAGGGCGCCCACTTCGTGGTGGGTGTACCGGTCTTGCGGAGACCCTCTCTATTTTGTTCTCCCGTTGGTCGGAGGGGATGACCGCGGGTGTTCGTTATTGGACAGTTGTTTCGGGTTGTGGACAGTTGCAGTGGGGCGGCTGCTCTAAGTTATTGAAAGTGCATTGGTGAGATTGGCATTGGGCTTGCTTTTACTCTAAGCGCGATGGATATTTCAAGACCAGATATTAAACAGAAGAAGATGCGGCGACAGTGGCTTGTGGCCGGATGCGGAGTCGTGGCGCTGGCGGCTGTGGCGTTCTTTGTGATGCGGTTGAAGCCTGCCGCTCCTGAGGTGGACCGGGCTACGGTATGGACGGACGTGGTGAAGCGCGGACCGCTGCTGCGGCAGGTGCGCGGGCCGGGTACTCTGGTGCCGCGCGAGGACAAGATTCGGATCATTCCGGCGGAGACCGATGCGACGATTTCGCGCATTCGCGTGCTGCCGGGCTCGCCGGTGAAGGCTGACACCATCATCATGGACCTGGTGGACCCGACGGTGGACCAGCAAATGATGGATGCAACGCTGGCACTGAAGGGCGCGAAGGCTGATCTGGAGAATACGCGTGCAACGGTGAATAGCAACCTGATGGCGATGCGCGCCGAGTCGGCGACGGTGGACGACGACACGCGGCAGGCGCTTCTGCAAGCGAAGACCGATAAGAGCCTGTACGACCTGGGCGTGGTGAGCGGGCTAACCTCGAGCGCTTCGGGGGGCAAAGCTGAGGAGATGAACAAGCGACAGCAGATCGAGCAGGAGAAGCTGGAGATGAACCAGAAGGCCGTCGGGACGCAGGTTGGCGTGCAGGAGGCCAAGGTGCAGCAGGCCGAGGCTGTGCTGGCGCTGAAGCAGAGGCAAAAGGACGCGCTGACCGTGCGCGCGGGGATCGACGGCGTACTGGAGGCTCCAGATCTGCCATTGCAGGTGGGGCAGCATGTGGCTCCAGGGACGATGCTGGCGAAGGTGGTGCAGCCTGACCAGCTAAAAGCTGCTCTGAAGATCGCTGAGACGCAGGCACGGGATATTCAGATTGGGCAGCCAGCTGAGATCGACACGCATAACGGAGTCATTGACGGTAAGGTGATGCGAATTGATCTGGCTGTAGTGAACGGAACGGTGACTGTTGACGTAGAACTGGCTGGCGCGTTGCCACAGGGTGCCAGGCCGGACCTGAGTGTGGATGGGACGATCGATCTGGATCGGATGGCGGATGTGCTTTATGTAGGACGTCCGGCGTTTGGGAATGAGAACAGCACGATCAGCCTGTTCAAGGTAAGCGCGGATGGCAAGACTGCGGTACGGGTTCCAGTAAAGGTAGGACGCGCGTCGGTCAACAGCATTCAGGTGATTGAAGGCTTGCAGTCTGGTGATACGGTCATTCTGTCGGACATGAGCCGATGGGACAACACGGACAAGATTCGCCTGAATTAGGCGGAAAAACTGATAAAGGGAGATCGAGCATGGCTGAGACGATGATTCAAATCGAGGATATGACGAAGGTTTTCTATACCGATGAGATTGAGACGCACGCGCTGTCGGGCGTTCACCTGAATATCAGCCGCGGGGAGTATGTGGCGATGTCGGGGCCTTCGGGCTGCGGGAAGTCGACGCTGCTGTCGATCATCGGGTTGCTGGATACGCCGACAGGGGGACGATACACGCTGAACGGGAAAGAGGTCGCGAACTTGAACTTTGCCGACCGCTCGCGAATACGCAACCAAGAGATCGGGTTCATCTTTCAGAGCTTCAATCTGATTGGCGATCTGACGGTTGCTGAGAATGTGGAGCTGCCGCTGACCTATCGCGCAGGGATGCCGGCGGTGGAGCGGAAGAAGCGGGTGCAGGAGTCTCTGGAGCGCGTGAACATGGCGCACCGGATGCGGCACTATCCGGCGCAGCTCTCTGGCGGTCAGCAGCAGAGGGTCGCTGTGGCGCGAGCGCTGGCGGGCTCGCCGTCGATTCTACTGGCGGACGAACCGACGGGAAATCTCGATTCGAAGAACGGCGAAGCGGTGATGAAGCTGCTGCAAGAGCTGCATCAGGAGGGCGCGACGATCTGCATGGTGACGCACGATCCGAGGTTTGCAGCGCATGCGGAGCGGCAGGTGCATCTGTTCGACGGCAAGGTGGTGGCGGAGGGTGAGATGAACCAGCTGCTTGCGGAGGTAGAGGCATGACGACGCTGATTGAAGAGATGAGAATTGCGGTGCGAGAGATGTGGCAGTCGATCGGATTTGGTGCTTCGGCCAATACTGCGGCGACAGTGGTGCCTGCGCTCGTGCTGGGCGTTGCGCTGAATTTGATCGCACTGCATGTTGTGGATCGAGTTCATCCGATTAAAGGAAAGACGGAGGTTGTGGGGCTTGCCCGGACAGAGTTGAAGTTGGTACGTAGCGTGACGGCTTCTATGCTGCGACAGATCGGAGGTCGCGATCTGGGGAGGTGTTCGGCGGAGCGATGGGCGTCGAGCCGGTTGGCGGAGAGGGCGCATTGCCGCTTTGCGATGAGCTCGGACCGTGCTGGCGAAAGCAACAGGAAGGGAACTGCCTTGCGTTGCGGAGACCACCGCTCTCCTATGAGTGGACGAAAGACATTCCCAGCGAGTTGAACCGGATTGGCATTGAGGGGCAGCGATGAACAGGTTGATCCAGGACGTAACGTATGCGCTGCGGCAGTTGCGCAAGGCACCGGGCTTTACGCTGACGGCGGTGTTAACGCTGGCGTTGGGTATCGGGGCGAATGCGGCGATCTTCACGCTGGTGCATGCGGTGCTGCTCAAGAACCTGCCAGTGACTGATCCGAAGACGCTGGTGCGGGTGGGCGACCGGGATGAATGCTGCGATCTCGGGGGCATGATGGAGGATGACGACTACTCGATCTTCTCTTATGACCTGTACAAACATCTGCGGGACAACGCGCCGGAGTTCGAGCAACTGGCGGCGATGCAGGCGGGCATTGGCGGAGGATCGATCACGGCGCGGCGGGGAACGAACGATGCTTTGCCACGATCTTCGGGAGGGGAGTTTGTCTCGGGGAACTACTTTCAGACGTTCGGGCTGCAGCCGTTCGCGGGCCGAATGATACAGCCATCGGATGATGCGGAGGGTGCCCCGATGGTGGCGGTGCTGAGCCATGCTGCGTGGCAGCGGGACTATGCACTTGATCCCTCGGTCGTGGGGAGTACGTTCGTATTAAATTCGCATCCGGTGACGATTATTGGAGTGACGCCACCGTCGTTTTATGGCGACCGGATGAACGCCGCTCCGCCGGATTTTTTTCTTCCTTTGGCGATGGAGCCGCTGCTGGATACGGCCGCGCTGCTCCATCGGCCTGAGCTGCATTGGGTGTATCTGTTGGGACGGGTGAAGCCGGGGACGGCTCTGGCTCCGTTGCAGGCGAAGATGAATGGGAGTCTGCGGCAGTGGCTGGCGACGCAGGATATCTATCAGACAGAGGATGGGAAGAAGAGACTGGCTAAGACACACGTGATGTTGACGCCGGGAGGGGTGGGAATTGCGAATCTGCAGCAGGAGTATGCGAACGGACTGCATTTGCTGATGGGAATCTCGGCGCTGGTGCTGCTGATAGCGTGTGCGAACATCGCGAATCTGGTGTTGGTGCGGGGGATGGCGCGGAGGGCGGAGACTTCGATTCGGATGGCGCTGGGTGCGCAACGGAGAAGACTGATTCGGCAGCTGCTGACCGAGAGTGTCGTGCTGGCCTGTCTGGGTGGGCTTGCGGGGTTGATGGTCGCCTATGCGGGGACGCGGCTGCTGCTGATGCTGGCGTTTCCCGATGCGGTGGGGATGCCGATCGATGCGAATCCCTCGCCGGTGGTGCTGGGGTTTGCGTTTGGGCTGTCACTGTTGACGGGGCTGGTGTTTGGGATTGCGCCGGCGTGGATCACGTCGCACTCGGAGCCGACGGAGGCGTTGCGGGGAGCGAACCGCTCGACGCGGGACCGGTCTTCGCTGGTGCAGCGGTCGCTGGTGGTGCTGCAAGCGGCGTTGTCGCTGGTGCTGCTGGTAGGAGCCGGACTGCTTACCAAAAGTCTGAATACGCTGGAGCATAAGGATTTTGGGTTGCAGACGGAGAACCGGGTAGTGGTGCATGTCAGTCCAGATAACGCTGGATATAAGCCGGAGCAACTGCAGACGCTCTACGATCAGATCGAACAGAGGCTCGTGTCGCTGCCGGGAGTGGAACGAGTAGGGTTGGCCTCGTATACGCCGCTGGAGGGAGGCGTCATGGGCGACAGGGTGTTCCTGCAGGGGCGGCCTACTCCCGCTCCGGGAGAAAAAATTGGCGCGCTATGGAATCGCGTGAGTCCGGAGTTCTTGCAGGCGACCGGTCAGCGTGTGTTGCGGGGACGTGGGATTACTGCGCAGGATGCGGCGACCTCGACGCTGGTGGCCGTGGTGAACCAGACCTTCGTGAGGCACTTTTTCCCAAAGGGAGGAGATCCAATCGGGATGCACTTCGGCCTGAATGGAGTGAAGAGTTCGAACGAGATTGAGATTGTCGGGGTGGTTTCGGATGCATATTACTTCAGCCCAAAAAATGAGATACGGCAGATGTTCTTCCGTCCGCTGCTGCAGCATGCTCCGATCTCGGATGGGGTTGAGGTGAATTCACAGTATGCGGGAGCGATCATGCTGCAGATGAAAGGGCCTGTGGATGGCCTGGAATCTCAGGTGCGACGGACATTGGCGAGCATCAATCCGAACCTGACGGTGGTGGACTACGACACATTTGCTGGGCAGATCGCCGGGCAGTTCAATCAGGAGCGCATGATTGCACGGCTGACACTGATGTTCGGTGTGCTGGCGCTGGTGCTGGCTTCGGTTGGTCTGTATGGTGTGACGGCTTATACGGTCGCGCGGCGGACGTCGGAGATTGGGATACGGATGGCGCTGGGTGCGGGTCGAGGCAGTGTGGTGAGTATGGTGTTGCGCGAGACGATGCTACAGGCCGCGATGGGGCTGGCGGTTGGCGTGCCGATCGCTCTGCTGTGTGTCCGGTTCCTAAAGACACAGCTGTATGGAACGGGTGGGCAGGATCTGGGCGTCCTTGTTGGTTCGGCTGCGGTGCTCACGGTTGCGGCTTGCGCGGCGGGGTTGATTCCGGCGCAGAGGGCTGCCTCTATCGATCCGGTAAAGGCCCTGCGGACTGAATAGTTGATCACTGATGAAGATGCAAAGAGGAGATAAGAGATGAACGCAATGGCAACTTCGATGATGCAAGATGTGCGTTACGCACTGCGGCAGCTACGGCGAGCGCCTGGGTTTGCTGTGATTGTGGTGTTGACGTTGTCGCTGGGGATTGGCGCAGCGGCGGCGGTGTTCAGCGTGATCGATGCGACGCTGTTGCGTCCGCTGCCGTTTGCGCATCAGGAGCGGCTGGTGTTTCCCGATACGACGGCGCGTGCGGGGTATCAGCAGCCGTGGTCGTATCTGAGTTATGTGGATGCTCGGGCGCAGTTGAAGACGTTTGAAGCGCTGGCAGGATACACGGACTACCTCAAGATCAATCTGGAGGGACCGTCTGGGCCGGTCTCTTTGAACTCGGTGAGGGGGACGGACAACTTCTTCAATGTGTTTGGCGTGAAGCCGATACTGGGGCGGACCTATCTGCCCGGAGAGGACCAGCCGGGCAGGGACAATGTCGCTGTGCTGAGTTATGAGGTGTGGCAGACGCAGTTTGGCGGCCAGGCGAATGCGGTGGGTAAGGTGGTGCGGCTGGATGGCGCGCCGTATACGGTGATCGGCGTGATGCCGGCGGGGTTCCGGTTTCCGCTGTCGGCGCGGAATGCGATTTATAAGCCGTTGAATCCCGACCCGCAGTGGAAGACTAACCGAGGAACACACTGGATGCGTACGGTGGGATTGCTGAAGGATGGGATGAGCCGGGAGCAGGCGCAGGCGGATTTTGTACGGGTGCTGGCCGATCTTGGACGAGCATATCCCGATACCGATATGGGACGCACGGTGAAGGTGATTCCGTTGCACGCGCAGGTGAGCGGCAAGGCGGATGGGCCGCTGAAGACGCTGGGGCTGGCAGTGCTGGCTTTGTTGGCGATTGCGTGCGTGAACGTGGCTGGGTTGCTGCTGGCACGGGGAGTGAAGCGGGAGCGCGAGATTGCACTGCGGGCGGCGGTGGGCGCGGGCCGGATGCGGCTGATGCGACAGATGGTGACAGAGAGCCTGGTGCTGTCGGTTGCGGGGCTGGCTGGTGGGATGCTGGTGAGTTGGGTACTGCTGGCGGCGATGCGGACGTTTCTGGTGGACGCGATTGCACGGGGAACGGACGTTCGCATGAACATGCCGGTGCTGCTTGTGGCGCTGGCGCTCTCCAGTGTGACGAGTGTATTCGCTTCGCTCGCGCCTGCGGTAAGGCTTTCGGGGACTGATCCGAATCGTGTGTTGCGGGCCGGTGGTGGCGCGGGGACAGGGCGCGGACAGCATCGGCTGCGGTCGTGGTTTGTGATCACGCAGGTGGCGTTGTCGCTGGTGTTGCTGGTGGTGTCGGGGCTGTTGCTGAGGAATCTTCAGGGACTGCTGAAGACGAATCTCGGTTTTGATGCGAAGAGCATTCTGGCTACGGAGATCGATCTTTCGCCGGGTAGGTATGACGGGCGCGATCCTCTGGTGACGTTCTATCAGCCGCTGCTGGAGCGGGTTTCACATCTGCCTGGAGTGCAGGGTGCCGGACTGATCAACATCTTGCCGGTGCAGAGCTGGGGCAGTAATTCCGATGTGCACATCTCGGGTCAGGCACCGTATCCGCCGAATCAGGAGATGTTGGCAGAGAGCAGGCTGGTATCGGCGGGATATTTCGATGCGATGGGGATCAGGCTGGTGCGAGGAAGGATGTTGTCGCAGGCGCTGGATACGCCGGATCATCCTGCGGGTTCGATGGTGGTGAACGAGGCGTTCCGGCGAAAGTTCTTTTCCGGTGGCGGCGACCCTGTGGGGGCGCATATGGACGACAACGATAAGGCTGAGTTGAAGACGGGCATTGTCGGCATGGTGACGGATGTGCGACAGAATCTGCAGCAGCCGCCGCTGGCGGAGATGGATCTGCTGATCGATGAGATTGATCTGAAGGATCGGCTTGGCACCCTCGCGAACATGGAGCTGGTGGTGCGGTCGAATGGAGACCTGCAGGCACTGGTGCCTTCGCTGCGGAGTGCGATGCGCGAGATTGATGCGACCGTACCGTTCAAGACGCCAGAGACAATGACCGAAGTGGTGAGCGAGACACTGGTCTTTGAACGGATGGAGAGCTGGCTATTTGGGATATTTGCGGCTTTTGCGCTACTGCTGGCTGTGGTCGGGCTGTATGGCCTGGTTAACCATGAGGTGGAGTTGCGAACGCACGAGATCGGGATACGCATGGCGCTGGGCTCGACGCGAGCGCTGGTGATGGGAGAGGTCTTGCGGCGAGTTGCAATGTTGATGGCGGCGGGTGTGGGGATTGGATGGCTATTGACGCTGGCACTGAAGAAGGTGCTATCGGCGGTGGTTGAGATGCACGCAGGCCATGACGCCATGCTGCTGGCAGGAGTGACTATGGGGTTGGTCGTGATAGGCGTTCTGGCGAGTGTCGCGCCTGCACGGAGAGCAGCGACAGTCGATCCTATGCAGGCGCTGCGAACAGAGTAATTGGAGGCAGGATAATGATCGGCTCAGTGATGCAGGACGTTCGATATGGGCTGCGGCAGTTGCGGCGGTCGCCGGGGTTTGCGGCGACGGTGGTTGGCGTGCTGGCGCTGGGGATTGGCGCGAACGCGGCGATGTTCACCGTACTCGACGGTACCTTGTTGCGACATCTGCCATACCGGTTTCCAGGTGAACTGGTGACGTTGTCAGCGAAGAATGATAAGGGAGATCCGGTGCAGCAGCATCTGGCCGATATCGTCCAGTGGCAACAACGCAGTCGGACGACGGATGGGATTGGCTACTACAGCTCTATGCAGGCCTATGTTGCGAATGACGCAGGAGAGCAGATGGTCTCGTCTGTGTCGGTGAGTCCGAACCTGTTTGGCGTGCTTGGGGTAAGTCCAGCGCAGGGGCGGGGATTTACTACCGATGAGCAGCAGGAGGGCAAGAGCAATGTGGTGGTGCTGAGCGATGCCCTTTGGCGTGGGCGGTTCCATGCGGCCGACGTGCTGGGCAAGGTAGTGAAGATCGATGATGTTCCGGTAACCGTAGTAGGGGTGATGCCGGCGCGATTTGTTTTTCCGGCGGATGACAAAGAGGTGCAGGTATGGAGGCCGATTAAAACTACGGCGGAGTCGATGGGGTTGGATTTCAAAGGCGACTCATATAGTAGTTCGGTTGCCCGGTTGCGCGGCGGCGCCTCGGTGGCAGCAGTGCAGGAGGAGCTGAGCAGGATTGATCGGCAGATGCGGCCGCTGTACGCAGCGACGATGACACCGGCGATGATGGGCATGCTTGCGCCGTCCGAGGTGGTGGCGATCGACTACCGTCGCAGCCTGGTGGAGGAGCAGAGGACGGCCCTGCTGGCGCTGTTGGCGGCGGTAGCGGTGGTGTGGCTGATTGCGTGCGCGAACGTAGCGAATCTGATGCTGGCGCGAAGTTCGGCGCGGCGCAAGGAGATGGCGGTACGGGGTGCACTAGGCGCGGGCCGATGGAGGTTGGTGCGACAACTGATGGTGGAGAGTCTGCTGTTGAGCGTGAGCGGTGCGGTGCTGGGCATCGGGCTGGCGGAGGGGACTTTGAAGATCTTTCATCATGCGCTGACGACACAGCTTTCGCCTGCGCTTGCAACAAGTCCGAATGCGGGCGTGCTGGCTGCGCTGCTAGGACTGAGCGTTGTGAGCGCGTTGCTGTTTGGAGTAGCGCCGACGCTGCTGGCGGTGCGAATCCCCTTGGATCGGGCGTTGCGGCAGAACGGGATGCAGGCCGGGTCCGGTCGGTCGCAACAGAGGTTGCAGCGCATTTTGGTGGTCGCAGAGATTGGGTTGTCGCTGACGTTGCTGGTAGCCTGCGGGCTGCTGCTGCGAACGGTCTTTGCGTTGCGTCATGTTCCGCTGGGCTTCCAGACGGACCATGTGTATGTTGTTACGCCGGAGCTTCCGAGGTACAAGTATCGCGTGCTGGATGCGAACCAAACGGTGTACAAGCCGCTGTTGGCGCGTGTGCAGCAGATGCATGGCGTAGAGGCCGCGGCGATTACGACGGTCGTTCCCCTGGATAAGGGCTTCAGCATGACGATGAGGTTCTACGATGGAACAGCGAAGGACAAAATTACGAATCAGATCACATCGACGATGAAGGCGACAGGGCCGCAGCTGCAACAGGTGCTCGGCTTCAAGATGGCACAGGGCCGTTACTTCAACGCGCAGGACACGCCGGATGAGCCGCTGGTCGCTGTGGTCAATCGAGCCTTCGCGAAGTTGTACGAGCAAAACGGTTCATCCATCAGCAATTTTTCATTGTCAATGGGAGCGAAGGGCCGAAGTTTCAAGATCGTAGGGGTGATCGACGACTTCCATCAGGTGGGCATCACCGATCCCGTAGAGCCAGAAATAGATTTGAACGCCGCTCAACTGCGACCGACAGATGGCTTCTACAAGGGAACGCTCAACGCCTATGTGGAGTTGGCGATACGCACGAGTCGTGAGGAGCAGAGTTTTTTGCCCGACTTGCAGCGGGTGATGCGTGAGGTGAATCCTGATCTGAGCGCAAGCACAGTGAAGACCATGGACGAGGTGGTGGACGATGCCATGGGAAGTCAGTTACTCGCCGCTCATCTGCTGGAGGCGCTTGGCGTGCTGGCGCTGCTGGTCGCGCTGGCTGGTTTATATAGCCTGCTGGCTTATCTGGTTACGTTGAGGACGCGCGAGTTGGGACTGCGGATGGCGCTAGGCGCAGAGCGTGGGCACATTCTTGGATTGGTGATGAGGCAGGCGGGATGGATGCTTGCGAGCGGCATTGTGCTGGGCGTTGGGATGAGCGTGGCGGCGACGCAACTGCTGAAACACTTTTTATTTGGCGTGGAGGCGCGGGATGCGGCGACGATTGCCGCTGCTGCGTTTTTGATGATGATGGTCGGCGCAGTGGCTGCGTATCTGCCGGCGCGGCGAGCATCGCAGATTGAACCTATGGAAGCGATAAGGACGGAATAGGAAGATGATTGAACTGAAAAAACTGGAGCGGAGCTACAAGGCGGGTCATATGGAGACCTGGGTATTGCGACGGGTCAATCTGACGATTCGCGAGGGCGAATTTGTAACTGTAATGGGTCCTTCGGGAGCTGGGAAGTCTTCGCTGCTGAATGTGCTGGCGATGCTCGATGATCAATGGAAGGGAGATTTCTATTTCTCCGGCGAGCCAGTGCATGCCATGAACCGCAAACAGAGGGCGGAGCTGTCGCGTCGTCAAATCGGGATGGTCTTCCAGAGTTATCACCTGCTTGACGATCTAACGGTGGCAGAGAATATCGATCTGCCGCTGTCGTATAAGGACATTCCAAAGTTGGAGCGGCAGGCACTGGTGGCAGATACGCTGGATCGGTTCAACATCGTCGGGAAGAAAGACCTGTTTCCCAATCAGCTTTCCGGTGGGCAGCAACAGTTGGTTGGGATTGCACGAGCCGTGATCCACAGGCCGTCACTACTGCTGGCGGACGAACCTACGGGGAATCTGCACTCGGACCAAGCAAAGGAGATTATGGAGTTGTTTCGGACATTGAATGAGCAGGGGACGACTGTGGTGCAGGTTACGCACTCGGAGGTGAACGCAGAGTATGGCACACGGACTATCGAGCTGCGCGATGGCTGGTTATATCGTGACACGGCAGGGCTTGAAGCGACTGCGGCGCCGGAGGTGCAGGCGTGAGAGTCAAAACTTCGCTTCTTCGATTCTTGAGCGTGGTGGTGTTGATGGAGATGCCGATGATGGCACAGGTCCAGCAGGCGGTTGTGACCCCTGCGCCCCCCGCGCCGGCGCAACCCGCCTTGCGGCTCAATATACCGCACTCCGACAATCCTTTGAATGCCTACAGGGCCTCGCTTGTACCCCAGCCGAACCTGGCAAATTCGGCGCGAATCGATGCGTTGGTTAAGGATGGAGTTCTCGAAATCAGCCTGAGGGATGCGATTTCGCTGGCTTTGGAAAATAACCTGGATATCGCAATTGCTCGTTACAATCTTCCGATCGCGTCAGCCGACGTTCTGCGTACGCAGGCGGGCGGAACGTTTCGCGGGGTCAATACGGGCGTGGTGCAGAATACGCCAGGCGGTGGCGTGGGTGGCTTTGGAACTGCTGCCAGCGGCGCGGGCGCAGGAGGAACGTCGGGCGGTGCGGGCGGCGCAGGCTCGGGTGCGAACGGGTTGGTGTCGTCCACGCTGGGCGCGGGAACAAATGTCTCCTCGTATGATCCCGCCATCTTAGGGACCTTTAGTATCGAGCACTACGCGCAGCCGCTGTCGAACCTTATTGTCTATGGCGTGCCGACGCTGCAACAGAATGCAACGATCGGAAACCTCACCTATTCGCAGGCATTTCCAACAGGGACGACACTGACGGCTCTGTTTCAGAACAACCGTCAAACTGTGAACAGCTCCTTCAGCTTCCTGAATCCCACCTTGAACACCTATTACCGCATCGAGTTTCAACAACAGCTTTTATCTGGCTTTGGGCTGGGGCCGAACTTGCGGTTTCTGCGGATTGCAAAGAACAACCAGCGGATCTCGGACGAGGCGTTCAAGCTTCAGGTGGTAACGACGGTCACCCAGATTGCCAATATGTACTGGGATCTGGTAGCTGCCTACGAGGATGAAGGGGTGAAGAGCCGCTCGCTGGACTTTGCTCGTCAGGCTCTGGAGAGCGGACGAAAACAGCTTGCGCTGCAGGCGATTCCAGCGATGGATGTGATGAAGGACGAGGCAGAGGAGGCCAGCCGCGAGCAGGACCTCACAATCGCCAAGACGACGCTGCAGTTTCAGGAGCTGCTGATGAAAAATGCGCTCACAAAAAATCTGGACGACCCGATTCTGGAGGCGATGCCGGTGCGACCAACCGATCAAAGTTCGATGGCGAGCACAACATCGCAGCCCCTGCCGGAGGACATGATTGCGCGTGCGCTGCGGGACCGGCTAGAGCTGGGTGAGTTGGACATCAATCTCGAGAACAGTCGCATTAGCCGCAATGCAGCGCGGAATGCTCTGCTGCCCTCCGTGGGGCTGACGGCCTGGTACGGGGGTTCAGGGTTGGCTGGTCTGGCGGTACCTGCATCAGGTACGCCGTCGACCGCCCCGACAGATTTTGGCGGCGCTCTGCGGACTGCGTTTAACAATAGCTCTCCCGATTATTATGTTGGTCTATCGGTCAACGTCCCGATACGAAACCGTGTGGCGAAGTCTGACCAGTACCGTGCAGAGTTGGAGACGAGACAGTCGGAGCTTCAGTTGCAGCAGTTGAAGAAGGAGATTCGCATTGAGGTGCGGAATGCTCAGTATGCCCTGGAGCAGAATGAGGCGCGGGTGGTTTCGGCGCGAAGGGGTCGCGACCTTGCGCAGAAGACCTTTGACATTACCGCGAAAGAGCAGGAGCTTGGGTCTGGTTCGAACTATCAGACTCTGACTGCACGACGCGATTTGGCGGTGAGTGAGTCTGCGCTGGTAGCGGCCATGACGGCCTACCAGAAGGCGAAGATTGCATTGGATCTTTCCGTGGGTTCGACGCTGGACGCGAATCAGATTTCTATAGAATCAGCAAAGACGGGTATTGCACCGTCTGGACAGTAGACGCGGGAGTGGGTAGATATGCTGGTGGAGCGGATGGAGAAGGACGAGCAGGCGACGAAGGCTATGGAGTTGCCGTGCAAACTTCTGATTGCCGATGACCAGCCTCATATTCTGGAGGCACTGCGGTTGTTGCTGAAGCCTGAAGGCTATCAGCTGGAGATGGTGCGGACGCCTGTGCTGGCGCTGGAAGCGTTGATGCGTGAGAGTTTCGATGGTGTGCTGATCGATCTCAACTACACGCGCGATACGACCTCGGGTCAGGAGGGCCTGGACCTGGTCGCACGAATGAAGGAGATGGACGCAGAGCTGCCCGTGGTGGTGATGACGGCCTGGGGCAACATCGACCTGGCGGTAGAGGCGATGCGTCGCGGCGCTGGAGATTTTATTCAGAAGCCTTGGGAGAATGCCCGGCTGTTAAGTATTTTGCGTACCCAGATGGAGCTGCATCGCAGCCAGAAGAGAATGCGGTGGCTGGAGGCGGAAAACCGCATCTTGCGTGCTCCTGGTGCGCCGGACTTCATCGCCTCAGCTGCATCAATGCGGACAGTGCTGGAGACGATGGCACGAGTGGGACCTTCGGACGCAAACGTTCTAATTACTGGCGAACATGGGACGGGCAAGGAGGTCGTTGCGCAGACATTGCATCGGCTGTCGTCGCGGGTAAACCATACGCTGGTGGCGGTGAATACGGGAGCACTACCTGAGGGCACCTTTGAGAGCGAGCTCTTTGGCCATGTAAAGGGAGCTTTTACGGATGCGCGTACGGACCGTATCGGCCGCTTCGAGCTGGCCAACCACGGAACTCTGTTTCTCGATGAGATTGCGAACATTCCAGTGCGACAGCAGGCGAAGTTGCTGCGTGTGCTGGAGAGCGGGGAGCTGGAGCGCGTAGGCTCCTCGAAGACGCAGACACTGGACGTCCGTATGCTCTCAGCCACGAACGCGGACTTGCGAGTAGAGTGCGTGGCAGGACGTTTTCGTGAAGACCTGCTCTTCCGTTTGAACACAGTGGAGATCTGTCTTCCTCCGTTGCGCGAACGGCGCGAAGACATTCCAGCGCTCGCGGGACATTTTCTGGCGCGATACGCCGCACGCTACCGAAGGCCTGTGCAGGGGCTGGAGCCCGCAGCTTTGCAACTGATGCTGCATTATGGCTGGCCCGGCAATGTGCGCGAACTCGATCACACGATTGAGCGTGCTGTCCTGATGGCGCGGGGACCTCGCATAGAGTCTGCGGATCTGGGTCTGCAGTCGCAGCAGCGAGGCGGCACAACGCAAAGCCTCGACGAGATGAGCCTCGAAGCTGTCGAAACAATCTTGATTCGTAAAGCACTGGCGCGTGCGAGCGGGAATGTGAGCCATGCGGCGGACGCGCTTGGACTCAGTCGTGGAGCGCTTTACAGGCGCATTGAAAAATATGGCCTCTGAAGAGCCCTACGACGCGGAGTCCAGAAGATCGCCACGTCTTACCCGTGTACCGCTTAGCAGGTCGGGACGCAGGCTGAGTTTCGAACGGCGGCTACGCCTCTGGTTTTACTGTTTAGGTTTACCGGCGCTTGTGTTGTGCTGGCTAGCGTTGCGGCAGCGGTCTGTTGATTTTACGGTGCAGACGATCACTTTGCTGGCTTTTGCTGTGGGATGGATATTTGCAGTCTCATTGCTGACCGAACAGATTACACGGCCGTTGCAGACGTTGGCGAACGTCGTCGCAGCGTTGCGTGAAGACGATTTCTCGTTCCGTGCCCGCGGGGCTCGCAGAAACGACTCGCTTGGTGATCTTGCACTTGAAATCAACGCACTGGCAGGCATGCTGCAGGGGCAAAGGGCGGGAGCGCTGGAGGCGATGGCACTTGTAGAGCGAGTGATGGGGTCGATGCAGTCGCCTGTACTGGCGTTCGATCCTCAAGGCGATCTCAAGTTGCTCAATGCGGCGGCTGAGCGAGCGTTTGCACTGCGGGCACAGACCGCGTTGGGCCAGTCGGCAGGGCAGCTTAATTTAGACGAATTATTGGGTGTGGATGATGATGAGGTGATCTCTCTCGGTAGAGTGCAGCAGCCAGGCCGATGGGTAGTAAAACGAACCAGCTTCCGGATGCGCGGCGTTCCTCATTCTCTGCTTGTGCTTTCTGATGTGAGCGCTGCGCTGCGCGAAGAGGAGCGGCTCGCGTGGGAGAGGCTGATCCGTGTGCTCGGACATGAGATCAATAATTCGTTGACGCCTATAAAATCGATCGCGGGAAGCCTGCGTGGACGACTGGCCGCTTTCCCCAGCGCTTCGGACGAGAGCGGCGACTTCAAGCGGGGTCTTGAAGTGATCGAGAACCGTTCGGAATCGCTGAATCGTTTTCTACAGGCCTATCGGCAGTTGATGGGGCTACCCGCGCCGAAGTTAGGGTCGGTATCGCTGCTGGCTTTGGTGGAACGGGTTGCGCAGTTGGAAACGCGCGTGGCTGTTACTGTGGCAAACGCAGGAGATGTAAGGCTTCAAGTCGATGCTGATCATATTGAACAGGCGCTGATCAATCTTCTCCGCAACGCGGTCGAGGCGGCTCTCAGTCCTGATGCGATAAATGGTGGAACTCCGCATGTCGAAGTTAGTTGGGAATGTGCGGCCGCTGAGGTAATCATCTCGATCTACGACAGTGGGCCAGGCCTGACGAACGCGGGAAACCTCTTTGTCCCCTTCTACACGACCAAGCCAGGCGGTAACGGAATTGGGCTGGTGCTGGCCCAGCAGATTGCGCAGGCGCATCGAGGGTCGGTCCAGCTTGCCAACCGTACGGACGGACAGTGCGGTTGCAGGGCGGAGTTGCGGCTACCACTGACGAATTAGCTCGCCACCTGCAGGCGCGATTATCTCTCACATGCTTCTACAAACTGCAAAGAGGAGAAGCGGAGATAAGTCGGCGAGCCCTATGAATTTCATCTGGCCGTCAAGAAGTCCGTGCTTTTGCGTTCTCGAAGTGCAAAGTATAGTAACGTTCGAGGGTTGCTCGCCTGTGGGCGAGGCCTCTGTCTGCTCAAGATCAGGCGGTTCATAGGAAAGAACGCGGCAGTTCAATCATTCAATTGAGGTAAGCCATGGCATGTAGTCCGCAAGAGTTACGACACGTTCCTTTGTTTGAGTTGCTGGACGATGAAGAGATTGCTGTTCTGGCCGCGCAGGTTGAGCTCAAGAGATTTGCTCCCCGGCAACGCATCTATAAGCTCGGCGAGCCGGGCAAGAATGCCTATGTCATGGTGTCTGGGAAGGTTCACGTGACAACGGTGGATGAGGACCATCAAGAGGTATTGGTGGACGAGCCTAGCCATGGCGAGTTCTTTGGCTTCGCCTCTATGCTCGAGGAGACTCCGCACCAGACGAATGCAGTCGCCATTGATGAGACGGTCTGTCTCGAAGTTGGCCGCGACGACATCGCCATTCTGCTGCAGCGAAAGCCGATGGCGGGCATGGATATGCTCACGGTCCTGGGACGTCAGTTTCACGCGTCGCAACAATTGGTGAGAGTTCGTGCACAGCGCAACTCCAATGAAGTGATCGAAGAAGAGATGACTTTTGGCGAACGGATAGCCGACGGAGTAGCGCGCTTTGGTGGATCATGGACTTTCATCATTATCTTCGCTGTGGTGCTCTTGATCTATACTGCCGTAAACATCGTGCTGCGAGGTCGTGCATGGGACCCCTATCCTTTTATTTTGCTAAATCTCTTTCTCTCCATGCTGGCTGCGATTCAGGCGCCTGTCATCATGATGAGCCAGAACCGCCAGGACACCAAGGACCGAGTACGAGGTGAGTTGGACTACGACGTAAATCGACGCGCTGAGTCCGAGATTCAGACACTGTCGAATCGTTTGAATCTTCTCAACGACAAAATTGGCGATGTCGATGATTTGTTAAGGCAGCAACTAAAGCTGAATGGAGAACCAAAGTAGCCTGCGTAGAAATCTTAGTTGACGAAGTGCCATAAATTCTTATGGAATTCGCTAGGCAAGACGCGGCTGCCGGCCCTTCAGTTCCTGGAGTAGACGCTCTATGTGGTCTTCCTGCTCGATCGCAGCGAATTTATCTTCCAGCGAATCGTCTTCCAGAATGCTGTGCGCGGCGGTGTTGATAGCCTCCTGTTGCAATACGCTGGAGCGAAGTCTGTTGAACGTCGTCGACTTATGTTGCGTTCCGGCGATTGCTCTGGCACTGTTGGCTTTGCCGACCGTGCGAGCTCTCCTATGCTGTGCTACCAGCATCTCGAAGGCCGATTGGGTCTCCTGCAATTTCTGCTGCAACTTCGAGAAGGCGTTGCGCAGTGTCTCCGCTTCTGTGGTCTGGTCTTCGAGTTGCTGGTTAAAGCCGTTGGCCAGCCTCTGATGGCTAAGGCTACGCGCGAGCGCAGCACGAGCGAGGTCGTCTTGCTTCCGGTTGACGGCGAGTTCGGCTTTGCGATGCCATTCGTTCACGGCGTCTTCATGCTCCTTTTTCTTCTTTTGCAGCAGATGCTGGTCTGCAATGGCGATGGCAACTTGCGTCTTCACCTGTAGCAGCTGGTTCTCCATGTCGAGCACCAGCTGCCTTGCAAGTTTTTCCGGGTCTTCTGCTCTCGCAATAAGATCGTTCACGTTAGCGCGTAACAGGGTTCCAACACGTTCGAGTAATGCCATTCTGTGCCTCCTTGCTGATACTGCATTCGGTACGGCAGTTGCGTCCGGTGCGGATGAGTTCACACCGGCTCGCTGGTTAGTTGGAAGGCCTGTCCTCATCCGTCATGGGTTTCATTGCTTTGACGTTGGCCATCAGGTCGTGGAGGTTCATGCCAGAGAGTGCTTCGAATAGCGCCGGGACCTGCGCTGCAATCTTGGTCATCTCGCCGGTGATCTTGCTGGCTCCGGTGGTGGCGTCGTTCCCGGTGGAAACAATGGTGATCTTGTCCACCTTGCTAAGCGGCTCAGCCATGGCACGCACTACGTCAGCCATGTTGGTGATTAGCTTGTCGACTACGGCGGCCTGCGTCCATCCCTGATAGGCCTCGGCTTTTACGTTCATTGCCTTTGCCTCAGCTTCGCCTTTCTGGAAGATAATGTTGGCTTCGGCTTCGCCCTGCAGCTTTGTGGCGGCGGCACGGCCCTCGGCCTCCATGGTGATGCGTGCCTTCTCTGCGGCCGCGATATTCTCGATGCGCTGGCGCTCGATCTCCGAGCCCTTGAGGATGGTAGAGATCAGCTCTTTTTCGTGGCGCAGAATCTCTGCTTCCTGCACCTTGACCTGCTGCTCTTTCTCAATCTGCAACACCTTTACCTGCTCGGCGATGACCTTCTGCTGCATGACGTTGGTCTGTAATTCGTACGCCTTATCCGCTTGTGCTTCCTGTCGGCGGCTCTGCTCGGTGAACTGAGCCTTCTGGATGTCGAGGTCGCGCTGCGCTTCGGCCTGCTTGGCCAGCGATGCTGTCTCGGCGATCACACGCTCCTGATCGGCCGATGCCTTTGCAACGGCCGCCTCGCGGAGCGCAATGGCGCGGCGGATGGCCGTGTCGCGCTCAGCTTCGGCAGATGCGATCTCCGCGTCACGCCGAATACGCGCTACATCGGGACGTCCCATGTTGGTGATGTATTCGTTCTTGTCGCGAACCTCGCGGATAGTGAATGAGATGACCTCGAGACCCATCTTGCTCATATCATCCAGGCAGGTGGAACGCATGCGCTCGGCCACCATCTCAGGCTCCTTCACAATCTGTTCGACAGTGAGCTGGCCGATGATGCCGCGCAGATGGCCTTCCATGACAAGGCGGATCAACCCCTCACGCTGGTCGGGAGACTTGGTTAGAAACTGCTCGGCGGCGGTGAGGATTGACTCTTTATCAGAGCGAACTTTAATCTGTGCAACGGCCTCTACGGTTACCGCAACACCTTGCTTGGTATATAGATCCTGCTGTGGCGCGACATCGAAGCTCATGAGCTCCAACGAAAGCTGGCGGCTGTTTTCAATGACAGGGAAGATCACGGCGCCACCGCCCTTTATGACGCGGGGACCACGAAAGCCATACACGATGATTGCTTCGTTAGGGCCGGCTTTGCGAAACATCTTGCCCATGAGAATCGCCAAGGCGAGGGTCGCCACTGCGACCAGACCAACAATAATGATGACCGAATTCGGCATAACGTCCTTTTTCAGGCAGCGTACGAGAATACGTTAGGTGCTTGCCGCACGACGGTGATTGGCATTGGCATAGCCCTCGGGCAAGCGAGGCGGCCGGTTGTGGAGTGCAGGTCGAGATGTCACGGGCCGTCAGATATCCCATTGACCGTGTCGATGTTGAGATCATCCCAGCGACGGACGTACGCCACGCCGCGCTCGTAACGAATGACAATCACTTCAGCTCCGCGTTCGATGCTGCGACCATCTTCACTGCGAGCGGCTGAGCAGCGTCGAGCTCCGGTCTGGGAAAAGAGGATCTCGCCGATGCCGCCTCCATCGCGAATACTATCGCTCACCTGCGCGAGCACGCCGGCCATCTCCGTGTCCTCTGCGGTGAGGACGTGCTCACGCGGTAGCAGTACTTTGAAGAGAACTGCCCAGAGCAGAGCGGCCCCGGCAACACCGCTCAAAAGCGATAAGAGCAGGACCAAAGGTGCGACGAAGGCGCTGTAGCGATGCAACAGATAGCCAGCTCCGCCGAACCAGCAGAGAAATGCGGTGATAGTGAATCCATTAATGCTGGAGGGGCCATGCGAATTGCCTCGCGCGCCTGTATGTGAAGCATGTGTTGTATGGCCTATGTGAAGTCTCCCCAAGTGCAGATGAGTGAAGCCTCCGACGACAGAGGCCGCGCTGAGGACGAGACCGACGCCAAAGCAGATGAGATAGAAGGAGTCCATGATTATTGTTTGCCGCGCTTGCTGGAACTGCGAGTGTGCAAGGACTTACGATGGATGGTGGAGGCTGGCTCACGCTCCGCTGGCTGCAAAAGCCCACTTTCAGGGCGTAGTACCTGAAGCAGGCGATCCATCAGAGAGGGGGTTTCCAGCACCGCCTCGAGTAGCAGAAGGCACCGGCGAGAGTCATTGTTTCGGGCGAGGGCTAAGAGCGACTTACACAAATCAGGATCGCGGCGAAATCTCTCCGCGCCGCTGATCAGCCACAGGTCGAGCTTGTCCTCAAGCGTATGGATGTCTGACATCAGCTGGGCGTTGTAGCCCTCCGGGTCATCTACCAGGTAGCCTGGATGCACCTGAAAGAACTTCGCCAGAAGCAGCCGTGTCGTGTTGGTGAGGTGCGGTCGCGTGCCGCTCTCAATTTGCGAGAGATAGGATTGACTGATAGTTGCCCCCGCCTTGCGGCTACCAGGACTGACCTTATTCGACTCCTGAATGGCACGGACCAGCTCCTGCTGGGTCATGGCTCGATCGAGTCCGCGAAGACTTCCTTCGACCTCGCGCAGATAACGGATTTTATCGCTCAATTTCATATTGCAAATTGAAATTACAATATCACATTTTGCAATATCGTCAAGTTAATTCGAAAGACTATGCTGAAACAGCAGGGTAGAGTGTTGGATCTGGCGCGTTACTAAACTTTCGTTGTTGTCTCATCCGACGCCCGGGTCAATCGTAAAACTTGACGTTGTTAGCGAGGGGGCTGATAAATTAGGGATCGCGAGGGTTGTTGCGAGTTGCCTGAAATCAGCCACACAGCTGCGTGATGGCCGAAAGCAAGGTATCCACACACTCATCCAGTTCGGCTATCGGAACGCACTCGCGCGGACTATGCGCGGTCAACATCGATCCGGGCCCGATCACCACACTGTCCGCGCCCATCTTTGCCATCCACGGAGCTTCGGTACCAAATGAGATGTTCCTGATCTCGGTGCTGGACTTCGCAAGAACCGCTCGAACCACGGCGCTCTCTGCATTTGTTTCAAAGCCCTCTTCCATTCTGAGGACCTCGATACTGGCGGCGAACCGACTATCTTCCGCTGCAAGATCATTGATGATGCTGCGCACGCGATCGAGAACGAATGACGCACTCTGACCTGGAACCGGCCGCCATTCCAGCAGCAAGGAACACCGTTGCGGCACAATGTTCTTTGCTGTTCCACCGTGGATCTCTCCCACATTCAGAGTTGTCCACGGCGGAGAAAATGCTTCATTGGAGTGCTCGGTTAACTCCTCCGCGAGAGCTTCGATCCTTCGCAGTAGACGAGCTGCAGCGAAGATGGCCGAGTTGCCTGCTGCAGGGAAAGCGCTGTGTGCAGCTTTGCCGTGAACCTCAATCTTCGCCAGGCAATAGCCCTTGCCTGCGCGCGCTGGAATGAGCGAAGTTGGTTCGCCGACGATAGCGTATCGCGCATGGAGTGCCTTCTGCTCCAGTAGAAAGCGTGCGCCGCGGCAGCCGATCTCTTCGTCCGAGGTAAAGACCAGACACAGTCGCTTTTTCAAACGCAAGCTGCTGACTTGAGACGCAGCGACTAACATGCAGGCCAGAAAACCCTTTACATCGCAGGCGCCGCATCCATGAAGCATCCCATTCTCTTCGCGCAGTTTTGTCGCACCTTGCCATTCCGCCGCATAGGGTACCGTGTCGGTATGGCAGACGATAGCAAGCTCCGCCTGAACCGTGTCCTGCTCCAGCGGCTCCGGCGAAAAGAGAAGATTCAGCTTCTCATTACCCTCTGAGTCTGTGTAAGAGAAGGTGCGCTCGTGCCAGCGGAGGGGTTCGAAGAATTGCTGCAGCCACTCCACCAGCGCGCGATTGCTCTGGCTGGATACAGTGGGGATCGCGACTAACTCTCGCAATACATCCGCTGGGGAGATCAAAGCTCTGATCCCAGCCGCTGTTGAACGCGACAAAATGCTTCGATGATTTCATCCTGAAGTGAGTGTTTGCTCTGGTCGATCTTCATCTCTCCATCCACGGCAACATGTCGGATCGCACTTCGCGACATGCTGAAGACAATGTTGGTCAGGAGCTCGTCCGGCATACTTCCGGCAATGGATGCATCGGCGAGGTCCACCGTGAAAAAATCAGCCGGTCTGCCTGGTTGCAGTGTGCCCGTTTCAAGATGCAGAGAGCGAGCGCCCGCGCTAGTGGCGGAGTCGAAGAGCAAAGAAGCGAGCGGACGGCCTTGCCTGCCATCGAGCACAGCCCGTTGCAGATGGAGCAAACGTAGATTCGACTCCAACTCTCTGGCGTTCTCGAGCGCGTCGGTCTGGGCGTGACTGTCTGTGCCCAACGCAATAGAGACTCCTGCATCGATCAACTGATCAGCGCAGAGAATGCCATCTCCAAGGTTCCGTTCTGTCGTCGGGCATGAGCCAACGGTGATCTTACCGCGAGCCATCCGTTCGATATCTCTCGCGCCTAAGTGGATGGCGTGGATCGCGGTGAAGTCCGGCGTTAGCAGGCCAACTTCATCGAGAAATTCGAAGGGTGTAACTCCGTACTCTGCGATGGAAGCTTCGATCTCCGCAGGTTGCTCGGCGACGTGCATGTGCACAGGCATTCCATATGTGTGTGCCCATGTTGCAATAGTCTGCAAGTAATGGCGCGGCACGGCGCGAATGCTATGCGGTGCAAGGCCGAAGCTGATGCTGGAAGACATGTGGCTGATTTCACTCCGCAGGTCGTCTGCATGCTGTATAAACGCGTCTGCCTCTGGTTCGAGAAAGCGGACCTGTCCAGGATCAGGCGCTAGACTAAAGCCCGCGCGGACGTAGGCGCACCGCAGCAGCACGATGCGAATTCCTACACTCTGCGCTGCACGAATCACCTGCTTTGCCAGCAGGTTTGGATCGTCGTAGGCGGACCCGTCAGGAGAGCGATGCAGGTAATGAAACTCGCCCACTGTGGTGATGCCGGCTAACATCATCTCGAGAAAGGCCATCCGCGCAACGTCGTAGATCTCCTCTGGCGTCAACGCAAGAGCACAGCGGTACATACTGTTGCGCCACGACCAGAAGTCAGGACCACTTGTACGCCGGGACTCTGCCTTACCACGTAGAGCACGTTGAAACGCGTGGGAGTGAACGTCAATCATTCCAGGCAGTAAGGCACAGCCTGACAGTCGATGGACAACAGCCTCAGGGGCTGCTTCTGCAACGTCGCTAATGGATAGGATTTTTCCATCATCGCTCACTTCAAGGACGCGGTCGTGACGAAAGCTGCCATCGACCAGCATAAGGTCGGGCTGATAAAAGATGCTCATATGTTCTGCCTTTGACCGGAGATCCATACTTCTTTCACCACATTTTTCCCCAGCGTATAAGGAAGATCGCGCCAATCTGAAGTTTCAAGTACGAGCAGATCAGCAGGCAACCCAACGTCCAGGCGACCAGCCTCCATACAAGCCAACGCGGCGGCTGCATTGACGGTAGCGGCTGTTAGCGCTTCCTGCGCGGTCAGTCCATTCAGCCGCATCGCGAGTGCCATCGCGACGGCGGTGGAGAAGACCGGACTCGAGCCCGGGTTTAGATCAGTGCCGATAGCGACCGCAGCACCAGCATCGATCAAGGCTCTTCCGGGCGCAGCGGCTAGCCCTAGATGCAGGCTGACGCCGGGAAGAATGACCGCAACTGTAGACGATGCGCCGACCGCGCGACACTGCTCGGGCGTACACGCCTCCAGGTGATCAATGCTCAGGGCACCCAAAGTTAGGCCCAGTTCGAGACCGCCGACTCGTTGAAACTGTTCCGTGTGCAGCTTGACGTTTAGCCCATGCGAACGAGAGCAGGCAAGAATAATAGCTGCGTCCTCCGCGCTCCATGCATGTTGCTCCACAAAGATATCGACAGCTACAGCCAGTCCGCGACGTGCGGCCTCGGGGATCAGCTCACGACAGATTCTGTCACGATACTCATCGCGGGCACTCCGTTCTTCGGGGCAGATGTGGATAAGAAGAGTTGGCACCAGCCGCGCTTGCGTTCGTGTCGCGAGCAACTTGATTGCCTCCAACATGCGCAGCTCTGCTTCAGTGCTGTACCCGTAGCCGGACTTCACCTCAATCGTCGTTGCTCCTGACCGTATCAGTGCCTCGATGCGCGGTAAGGCCAGAGTTGCCATCTCTTCGCATGTCTTGTCAGCGGTTTGACGGATGGTGTGCCAGATGCCGCCGCCGGCAGAGAGGATCTCTTCATAAGTAGCGCCAGCGCTGCGGGCTTCGAAGTCTGCAAGCCGATCTCCCGCCCACACGGCGTGAGTGTGAGGATCAACCAACCCCGGTAAGACAGCGCATCCACCAAGATCGATGGTCTCCTTCGCATGGCCACTCCATTCGCTTCGAGGGCCCAGCCACGCGACTCTCCCGGCATCGATCGCAATGGCAGCGTCCTGCGTCACGCTCACTATTCCCATTGCCAAGCCGCGCCTGGGGCCTGGACCTGGCGCGGTCACTAGCTGGGAGATCCCTGTCAGCAGTAGCTCGATCATCGAGATCCGTTCCGCTGTTCACTGGGCATGTCCACACCGCGCTTTGCGGCCACCTCGCGTGCCTTCTCGTAGCCTGCATCCGCATGGCGGATCACGCCCATCGCCGGATCGTTGGTTAGGCAAAGGCGCAGACGCTGGTCGGCCTCTTCGCTGCCATCGGCTACAGCCACCAGACCTGCGTGCTGGCTGTAGCCCATGCCCACACCGCCGCCGTGATGAAAGCTCATCCAAGCGGCTCCACTGGCAATGCCCGTCGCGAAGTTCAGCAGAGCCCAGTCGGAGACCGCATCCGAACCATCGAGCATTCCTTCGGTCTCGCGGTAAGGACTCGCTACCGAGCCCGCGTCGAGATGGTCGCGACCAATGACGATTGGAGCCTTCAGCCGCCCGTCGCGCACCATCTGGTTGAAGAGCAGCCCTGCACGGTCACGCTCGCGATAACCGAGCCAGCAGATTCGTGCTGGCAGACCTTGAAATGCAATATTGTCGCCGGCCCAGTTAAGCCACTTCGTCAATCGGGTGTCGTCAGGAAACAGATCGAGTAAAGCTTTGTCGGTCGCGGCGATATCAGCAGGATCGCCCGACAGCGCTACCCATCGAAACGGTCCGCGGCCCTCGCAGAATGAGTCTCGAATGAACGCGGGAACAAACCCGGGATAGTTAAACGCCTCGGCAACGCCAGCTATTTTTGCTTGCGCTCGCAGGTTGTTGCCGTAGTCAAACGCTATCGACCCGCGGCGCTGCAACTCCAGAATCGCCTGCACATGTGTTCCCATATCGGCGCGTACACGTTCCAGATAGCGTTCCGGATCTCTGCTGCGCTGAGCTGCCAGGTCTTCATCTTCTGAGGCCACAGGCCAGTAGCCATAGAGGGGATCATGCGCGCTTGTCTGGTCGGTGATGATGTCGGGTATGAAACCGCTGCGAACGATCTCGGGAAGAATCATCGCGACATTCCCCAGCAGCCCAATCGAGAGGGCACGTCCCTCTTTACGAGCGGCCTCGGCGAGTTGCATGGCCTGTTGTAATGAGGTCGTCGCTTCATCGAGATAACGGGTTGCAATGCGCCGCTGAATTCGAGTCTCGTCCGCCTCGATGCAAATACAAACCCCACCTGCCAGCTTTACGGCCAGCGGCTGCGCGCCACCCATTCCACCCAGTCCGGCTGTTACGGTAATCGTTCCTTTCAGAGATCCGCCGAAGTGTTTTTGCGCCGCACCCAGGAAGGTCTCGTAGGTGCCTTGCAGAATTCCCTGCGTGCCAATGTAGATCCACGAACCGGCCGTCATCTGGCCGTACATCATCAGGCCGGCACGATCCAGCCGGTCGAACTCCTCCCACGTCGCCCAGTGAGGGACAAGGTTAGAGTTCGCAATCAGCACTCGTGGCGCCAGCGGATGCGTCTCCAGCACAGCAACTGCCTTGCCCGATTGCACCAGCAGCGTCTCGTGGTTCTTCAGTCTGTCTAGAGTGGCGATCAGCGTGTGGTAGCACTCCCAGTTGCGCGCTGCCTTTCCGCGGCCGCCATAGACGATCAGCTCTTCTGGCTTCTCGGCAACCTCGGGGTCGAGGTTATTCATCAGCATGCGCTTGGCTGCTTCCTGTATCCAGCCTTGGGCAGTTCGCACATTTCCGCGCGGGGCTCTGATCGGCGTATAGCTGCTCATACCTGGAATACCTCCTGCGGTGCCAGAACATCTTCCCACTTAGCCGTGGCGAGAAAGTTGTCCGCCGCAATCATAACGGTCGACAGAACAAGATCATTCTTCCAAGCTGGGCAATCGATGCGGAACGCGGCCCGGGCCGCATCGAGTACGGGTGAGACAAAATCATCTCCACGAAAATCCAGTGCTCGCGTGGCCGTCATCCATTCAATTGCGAGCACCATGCGGCAGTGTCCGAGCGACTGAATCAACTTGAGCGCAGCCGTCATTCCCATGCTGACAAAGTCTTCCTGATTTCCGCTGGTAGGGATAGAGCAAGCCGATGCTGGTGTTGCCAGCACACGCATCTCCGCCACCAATGCGGCCGCAGTCACCTGCGCCATCATCAAACCAGACTCGATGCCCGGCTGCGCTGCCAGAAATGCAGGCAGACCCTCATTGAGGCTAGGATTCATCATCCGTTCGGTTCGACGCTCCGAGATGCCTGCAAGCTGACAGAGCGCAATCGCAAGTTGATCAAGCACTAATGCCAGGGGGGCACCGTGGAAGTTGCCACCCGAAATAAAATCGTCGCCGAAGACCAGCGGATTGTCCGTTGCGCTGTTCAGCTCAATGGCAAACACCCGCTCTGCCTGACGAAGGCAGTCCCACACGGCGCCATGCACCTGCGGGACGCAGCGAAGACAGTAAGCATCCTGCACTCTGGTGTTCTCTGCTGGAGGTTTAGCCCCTTCGAGCATTCTGCGCAGCGAGGCCGCACTCTCCACTTGTCCGGGATGGGGACGCGCCGCGTGCAGACGTTCGTCATAGGCGGCTGATGTTCCGCGCAGCGCCTGCAACGTCAGGGCTGCGGCCGTCTGTGCGGCTTCAAATAGGGAGTTGAGGTCGGTGAGTTGCAGACAGCCGATGGCGAGCATTGCCTGCGTCCCATTCAGCAGCGAGATCCCTTCCTTCGCCTGCAGGGTCAACGGCTGCAGGCCCGCGCGCACCAGACAATCGTGCGCTGGCAGCCGCTCGCCCTGATAGATCGCCTCTCCTTCGCCAATCAGCACCAACGCCATATGTGCTAACGGCGCCAGATCTCCGCTGGCACCTACGCTTCCCCGCATCGGCACGATCGGCGTGATCCCGCTGTTCAGCAGATCGCACAGCCGCTGCGCTACCACAGGACGTATTCCCGAAAGCCCCTGTGCCAACACGTTCGCCCGGATTAACATCATGCCCCGCACCACATCGGCGGGCAGCGGATCGCCCACGCCGCAGCAATGCGATCGCACCAGGTTCAGCTGCATCTGTTCGATGCTCGCCTCCTCTAGCCGCACGTTGGCCAGCAGGCCTACCCCTGTGTTCAGTGCATAGACCGCACCTTGGCCGCGCAGCGCCTGCTCCACTTTGCTGCGTGATGCCGTCATCCGGGCCAGCGACGACTCCGCGAGGGTAACTGTTTCGGCGTCCCGTGCGACCCGGACAACCTCTTCGATGGTGAGCGTATTTCCGTAAAGTTGAACCATAATATATGACAAATCTTAGTGCTGCAGGCCCCTAAATGGCCATGAGTGTTCACTCCAAAATGCCAGAATACCCAACGGTATAACGGATATATGAGTTCTTTACAATTGAATCATTGGGGAAATTACCATTATTCGCCTGAATATCAAACGGGACAAATTTCGAAAATTTCACCTCTTCGTGATCTAATCGGCGTGAACATGTGTATCTCTGAGGAAGCCTTTCATTATGCCGCCAGCTTATGATCTCGATTCCATTGATTACAACATTGTGCGGGAGCTGGCCTCCGATGCCAGGCTTTCCTTTGCCGAGCTCGGCCGCCGCGTAGGTCTATCGCCTTCCGCCGTGGCTGAGCGTGTGCATCAATTGGAGAGCGAGCGTATTGTCCTGGGATATCGAGCCATTCTCGACGAGAGGTCCTTTGGTTACTCGGTCATCGCCTTCATCCGTTTGACGTGCGACAACCAGCACTACCGGCCCTTTCTCAAGTTTCTCCCAACCCTCGAAGCAGTGCAGGAGTGCCATCACATCACCGGTGGCGAGGCATTCCTCATCAAAGTCACCCTCTCCTCCATTGATCAATTGGAGCCGTTGATCGAACGCCTGCTGCCCTACGGTATGCCGACGACCAGCATGGTGCTCTCTACCCCTGTCTACCGCCAACAGGAGGCCTGGCTGCTCAAAGGCCACCAATTTTCCAAGATTCCTTCGCGAATCGAGGCGAAAGCGACACCGCGCGCCAAGCGATAAATTATCCAGTTCGAAAGACATCTGGACTCGCCCCCCACCTTCCGTGATACTTTCTCCGAATGGAGCTCAACCCGTACGCCAGCTACCTCGACGGACAGGACCCGGTTCCAGTCCTCTTTGCCACCGCGCTACACCTTCGCCGTGTCATCGCTCCCTTTTCTATCGAGCAGGTCGACCAGCGACCAACTCCGAACAAGTGGAGTATCCGCGAGATCGTTGCTCACCTCGCCGACTGCGAACTCGTCTTTGCCTTTCGTCTCCGCCAGACGCTCACTCCTGCACCAGATCAACCCCATGCGATCATTCAGCCCTTTGATCAGGAGGTCTGGGCGCAGCGATACGTTGCTTACAATCTGGTTGCGGCACTCGATCTCTTTCAGTCTGCCCGCGAATGGAATCTCCGCTTCCTCAGCACCGTCACCGAAGCAGACCGCCACCGCATCACCACTCACCCAGAACGCGGCACCATGACCTTTTGGACTCTCGTCGAAACCATGGCCGGCCACGATATTAACCACATTCAACAGGTAGAGCGCATCGCCGCGACGCTAGCCGGCTAACCACTATAGCCCCAACGCCTCGTTCACATCCCGCACTAGGTTTCGCAGATAGCTCCGCCTATTCAGCAGCTCCACCATTGCATCTTTCGCTCTGGTCTTGGCAGCTTCGTCACCTGCATCCACGCCATTATCCCAGACGGCCCAAAGCTCTTCGAGTTCCGCCTGCGTCTCCACCATCTTTGCGTCGAAGGCGTCCTTCGCTGTCATCAGATCTCGCCGCAGCTCCGGCTCATCCTCGCCCGTCTCCTTGGCGGCGCGCATCTCCGCTAGCTGCATATTCAGCTCGAAGACCTCTTCCAGCAGCTCCGGCGGAACGATCTGCTTCTTCTGTTCGCCAGACGCACGCGCCGCATCGGTGGCCGCCTTCGACTGCTCCTCCAACTCGATACCCTCGAGCGAGAGCAGGTACTGCGTCCGCAAAATCGGATCTTTCAGCGTGCGATAGGCGTCGTTCAGCAGCGAACTCTCAGTCAACGCCGCTTCTTGCTCCGCGGCAGACTTCGAAGCAAATCGGTCCGGATGCAAACGACGAGAGAGCGCGTAGAAGCGCTGCTCCAGCGGCACGGTATCAATCCGCAGCTTAGGACGCAGATCGAAAAATACAAAGTAGTTGGACTTGGACAAAGGGTCTCTCCAGCCGCCGCTATGGGACACGGTTGGCTCACCATGACTACTCTCGCACCGACCCTCTTTCTGGAGCGCCGAGCGCGATAGCGGTGACACAATTAGAATACGGCATGATGCCCTCGCCTCTCGCTGTACTCCTCACTCTCACCGTTGCCGTCTCGCTCCCAAGCTGTGCGGGTGGGCAAAACACCTCTGCTCCCTCCTCTGGAGAAACTGCATCCGCCAAAACCAGGCCAGAGCCGTCGCCCGCTTGGCAAGCAGCTCTTGAAGCCCGTCGCAGAGAGCTTATTGAACAGAACGGTCCCGGCACGGACGCGCCTCTTCGCGAGCAGTTATTGAAAATGTACGCTACCGATCAAAGCGCTCGCGGCTTCTCTGGAACTCCGTCTTTTTCGATGAAAGAGCTATCTGCAACGGATGCACAGTTGACTCTGGAGCTGAAACAGATTGTGGACCAGAAGGGCTGGCCGACCATTGCGCTTGTCGGCATCGAAGCATCGAACGCAGCAATGACAGTGCTGACGCATTCAGTCGATCACGCCTGGCAGTTGCAGCTTCTACCTCAGCTAGAAGAGTTGGGGGACGCCGGTAAGATCGATCCATCCAACCTGGCTCTTGTCGTCGATAAAGAGCTGGTGTCGGAAGGAAAGTTGCAGCGCTACGGCTCGCAGTTCAAAGC
>Ga0302324_100001749_pt1 | contig 51915 bp, 48 predicted proteins | sample Palsa_T0_1_FD_201949 | JGI IMG/M metagenome (GOLD analysis project Ga0302324, IMG submission 201949) | Peat permafrost microbial communities from Stordalen Mire near Abisko, Sweden - Palsa_T0_1 | ecosystem: Environmental > Terrestrial > Soil > Palsa > Peat permafrost | place: Sweden: Abisko...
GCGAGCACGGTGTCCAGATGCGCGGTCAGCGCGATGTATGGCCCCGTCCGGTTCTCCCTGGGATGCGCGACGACGTTGCCGCCCCGGTCGATCCGCGCCACGCATCCCAGCGCCCGGAACTGCGCCAGCATCCACTCCGCGCGCCGCTGCTCGAAAAACGTGGACGCCGCCACGCGGCACAGCTGGAGGTGCTGCTCGTTGATCCACTGCTTGTGCCGGACGAACCATTGCAGCGCATCGCGCAGAGGCGCGGAATCGGCCAGATCGCCGGCCACTTTCGAGAGCGGCGGGTCCTGGGGAAGCGCCACGGTTTTGATGGATGCTGCCAAATGCCAGTTTAGCAGGGGCTCCGTCCGAACACAGTCGTTTCTTGCCCCGCAGATAATCGCGGCGCTCCATTGCCAGCGGATTTCCGCGGGCAGCGAGCATTGCTTACGGATTAAGGTTGGGTGTATATTGAATCGGCCCGGATCAGAGGCCAAAACCCCAACTTCCGGTTTCGAAGTCCAAAAATATTGTTAGAGGAGATCACATGAAAATTAGAACGATGTTGCTGTCTGTGGCGGCGCTGTTCGCTGCCGCGGTCCTGTGCTTTGCCGCCGACGCGAACATGGGCACCTGGAAGCTGAACGATGCTAAGTCCAAGCTCACCCCCGAACTCGGGAAAAACATTACCGTGGTCATCGCGGCTGCGGGCGACAGCGTGAAAGTTACAAGAGACGGCCTCGACGCCAACGGCAAACCCTGGCATGAGGAATGGACGGGCAAGTTTGACGGCAAAGATTACCCGGTGACCGGTGATCCGGCAATCGATACGCGAGCGTATAAATCGGTCAACGATCACACCCTGGCTTTAACCGAGAAGAAGGGCGGTAAGATTGCCATTTCCGGTCGCGTCGTCTACTCTGCCGACGGTAAGACCCGGACCGTCGCCTCCACCCAAACTAATGCCAACGGTACAAAGACCAGTACCACCGCTGTTTACGACAAGCAATAGATTGAACAGACTTGCTGGACCCTAACCGGTCGCCCGGATTCGAACCCGCATTCAGAGAATCGTTGAGCGCGCGGTTTTGATGGATGCTGCCAAACGCCAGTTTAGCAGGGGTTTTCTCCCATCCAGTTCGTTTGTTTGGGGGGCGGGGAACGGCGATGCCCAATTCGTGATTCACTCGTGGTCAAATAGCCGATAAGCGGTTTGTGCAAATGAGTATTCCCGGCATCCAGATCGATGAAGCGGTTCGCGAGCCGGCCGTCGTCAGGGGGAAGACCACCAGGTACCTCGCTAAACCGGCTGGGGAGACATTCCGATCCGCGCGTATTATGGCACGTGCCTGGGCCGAAAGCTTGAATCATGAACGCCGCATGGAGGCGACGCGGGCGTTCATCAGCAAAGCCATCGCTGAATACTTAGCAGGAATTGGTCTGTCTCGAATAGTGATCGCGCCCCCCGAGCCGCGGCGCGAGAATTTGGATTTCACTGCCTCCGCTTTAGCCCAGACCATCGGCAAGAGCGCCGTTTCGCTCGATTCCATTACGGCGTCGTATTGGCTGAGCGTTACGTACACCGCCATGTTGCCGGATGCCGTTCGGTCGCGCCTCGGCGTCTACTATACGCCGCCGGCGTTAAGCACCCGCCTCCTGGACCTGGCAACGGAGGCAGAAACGGATTGGAGGACATGTCGAGTCCTCGATCCAGCTTGCGGTGGTGGCGCGTTCTTGTGGCCAGCGGCCCTCAGAATGCTTCAGCATCTCAATGGCCAGCCCGCCGAAACAATCCTAGCCAGTATTGAGCAGCGCCTTCGAGGCTTTGAGATCGACTCGTTCGCGGCCTCCCTGTCGCAGACTTTTCTTGAAGTGGCTCTCGCCGAGCCCATCGCCTCCGCTGGCAGGCCGCTGTCCAACCTTGTTTCCGTATGCGACGGTCTTCAGCTGGAACCGAGAGGCGAGGCGTATGACCTTGTCGTCGGAAATCCGCCGTATGGGCGAGTCCGCCTTTCCGCTTTCATGCGAGAGCGATACAAACGTAGCCTCTACGGGCACGCCAATCTCTACGGCGTATTCACGGATCTCGCGTTGCGCTGGACGGCGCCCGGTGGGATCATCGCCTACGTAACGCCCACCAGTTTTCTGGCGGGTGAATATTTCAAAGCTCTTCGCTCTCTTCTGGCAAGAGAGGCCCCTCCAGTCGCGGTTGATTTCATCGAAGCGCGGAAGGGCGTCTTCGAAGGCGTTCTCCAGGAGACAATGCTTGCCACGTACCGGCGAAATTGGCCGGCGCGAAAGACCATGGTGCATTATGTGACCGTGTCCCCGGATGGAGATGCTAAGGTTTCACGTGCGGGTGAGTTCCGCCTACCCAAGGCAGCGCCGTCCGCGCCGTGGTTGATGCCCCGCAGCGCCGACCATTCTTGTTTGATCGAGGCGTTAGCGCGCATGAAATCGCGGCTGGTTGACTGGGGTTACAAGGTCTCAACCGGGCCGCTGGTTTGGAATCGTCACAAGGATCAGCTTAGGGGCCGCGCCGGAAAGGATACCCTTCCTCTAATCTGGGCCGAGGCGATCGCCGGACCGGGGCAGTTCGTCTTTCGCGCTAACAAGAGGAACCATGAGCCATATTTCAAAATGCAGGCTGGCGACGATTGGCTCAGGATCGATAGACCGTGCGTGCTGCTGCAGCGCACGACGGCCAAAGAGCAGTCGCGCCGGCTGATCGCTGCTGCGTCGCCCCTGGATCTGATCGCCGAGTATGGTGGCGTGGTTGTAGAGAACCATTTGAATATGGTTAGGCCTTTGAACGGCGAGCCGAATGTCTCGCCTGCGGCGCTGGCCGCTGTACTGAATAGCGAGATAGCCGACCTGGCATTCCGCTGTATCAGCGGTAGCGTCGCCGTGTCAGCTTTTGAGTTGGAAGCCCTTCCTCTGCCCCCACCCCCGGAAATGAAATCCATCGAAAGCCTTCTCGCGCGCGCCGCCAAGCCGGAGACAATCGAACGCCGCCTACGAATGCTTTATCTTGGCGAGGACCATGATTGACGGGGTCGTTCCCGCCCATCTCTACGCTTGATCAAATTCGCAAACGCCTTCAAATCATTTTTCCGGAAGGAAGTCCGAACCGCGCACACTCGGTGTGGGAGATTTCAGCCCGTACTATTTTCGTGATGCTCTATGTCGGCGCTGTTGAGGGACGCGAAACCTGGATGCGCCCGGATCAAGTCGCGCGTATTACGGACCAGCAGAGTACGCGCACCGACGATGACAGCCGCCAAGCGTGGGAAAAGGAGTCCCGAAAAAGCAGCAAGGGTGAACCCCCCGGGCGTTGGTTTGCAGTCAACACGCGAGAGTCAGTTCGCGACGACACTATTCGCAATGCCCTTATCCCCAACGGGGCGATTGTGGAACGTGAAGGTCTCGCTACCACATCGCCTGCACCACGCTACGCGTTGAAGAGCGGATTTGCTGACCTTTTTGATCCAGCTTTGAAAGGCCAGCACCTTGAGACGGCCATTGAAGCATGGCGGAACGATAATCTCCATGCGGGTGCTCTTGCTAGGATCGCTATCCGCCGCAAAGGCGCGGCAGGCGGTGGCGAGCACGTAATGGTCAGGTTCCCAAACGGCGAAAGGCGGCGAATGTCCCCTGGCACCAGCTCAATCATTGCTAAGGCTGTGGTCGAGGAGTTTGCTATAAAATTTCTCGGAGAACCGGGCGTGATCTGGATGAGCGAGAGCAGAAACAAGGTGGTCGCTCGCGATGACGAGTTGGCGCGGAGCATCGGCCTTAGCATCCAGCCAGATCGGAACTTGCCCGATACGATCCTCGTCGATCTCGCTCCCAAACATCCTCTCCTGGTTTACGTTGAGATTGTTGCCACCGATGGCCCGGTTCATGAAGAACGCAAAGTCGCCCTTACGGAGTTAGCGAAGGAAGCGGGCTTTCCATCAAATCGTCTTGCGTTCGTGACCGCTTACCTGGACCGCAGCGAGCAGGTGTTTCGGCGGACCATCGACAGTCTCGCGTAGGGCACCTTTGTATGGTTCGCTTCGGAGCCGACGAAACTGATCTGTCTTTTCGAAGGAAAACTCGAGAAAGTCAGGGCGCTTTCAGATTGGGTGTAAAGTTACTTCGCCTCCACCGCCGGGCGCCGCCGATGATACCCCGGCCGGTACTGATAGTGGCACACCACGCAGGCCGCATTCAGGGAATCGTTGAGCGCGCGAATCCCCTCGATATCCTTGGCTTGCGCGGCTTTGTACGCTTTCGCTCCGATATCGATCAGCATCCTTGACTCCAGGATCCAATTCTTCTGATCGCGCGCGCGGCCGTCCATCATAAGCAGGTTCCCCGACTCGGCCATGGTCAGCGCCTGCGTCCGCAGCACATCCCAGTCGTGCTGATTCTTGGGCGGCTCGCGGTCCACGTAGAAAATCGCGTCGGACGCCGGATAGATGATGTCGATCATCAACTGCCTCATGTTGCCCACCGGCTGAAACGTCGTTGTTGTCTGTGCCGGAGCCTGTGCCGGCGCCTGAGCCAACCAGGCCGTGGCCAGTAAACCCGCACCCGCCATCCAGCCTGCTCCCAGGTTTCGCATTTTCTTAAGGCTTCGCACGGCCACCTCCTGAAGTCTGTGATTCTATCACTCCGGTCGCCATACAATGCTTCGCAGCCTGGTGCCCCTTTCCAAAAAGGATTTCGGATAAAATCCTAGATTAAGTTAAAGTGAACTGACGCAACAAGGAGGTGTTCTGTGGCTGAACCGGCTAGTGCGCGCGCAACGGAGCCAAGCGCTCTCGCAGGCGTGCAGTCGCCGGCGCCGCACGTCGCGGATCGAATCCGGGGGAACGACCTGGAGCAGCCCGCATCTCTTTTTACCAGGCTGGTAGCGTTGTCTGGCGCGCTGTTTTTAGGCGTCACCTCCCTCATCGTTTTTTTTTGGACCATGCCTAACGCCGGCGTTCTGAACAGTGTGATTAGCAAACATTTTCTAGCGGTGACAGGCATTCCCTTGTCGGCGATTGCCGCTACGGTGGTCATCTCCATGTTCCGCGTAACTGCCGGGCGCATCGAATTCAAGGCGCTGGGTTTCCAATTCCGAGGCGCTTCCGGGCCGGTAGTGCTGTGGATTTTTTGCTTTCTGGCTTTCGTTTCAGCCCTGCGAATCCTGTGGAGCGCGACCTGAGCCGCCGGCCGCGCCTGGATTCCTGCAAGACTTAGCGAAACGCATCGCTATAGGGATGTTTTAGGCCGTTGGATTCCCAGCCGCCGCATCCGGTTGCGCAACGTGCTCGGATTCACCTTGAGAATTGCCGCGGCACCCGCCGTACGAAGTGTGCGGCCATCATCGGGATATCGTCGCGGCGCAGTTTACTTTCACCAGCGGGCGGTTGTTCCTCGCGCTGTTATTGTGATTTGTCGCCACGACATATCGCGGCATGCCCTCGTGGTTTCCGCGCTATCGTGCGGCGGTTTGGCAAGCGCGCATACCGGACGCGTCGGCCGCCGTCAAGGCGCACGACGCCGCCCGGCCTGAATTTGCGTTGACCATCAGCGCCGAAACATCCACCGCCTCGAAATCCGCCCCTATGATCTCGGTCAGATTGTGGAGATCGTCATCGTCCCAGCGCGGATCCGGAGCGCCCGAGATGTACCACGCGCTGCCGTTGTCCGCCACCATCATTCCGTACTTCTTCAGCGCCCTCAAAATGATCTTATTGGTTGCCGAAAAGTTGGAAATATCGAAGTCCGCGCGCAGCCGGAAGCGAACGCCCATGGGCGGATACTGCGTCCCGGTCAGGCTCGAAGCAAAATGCCGCGCCGGCCACACGTAAGCCTCTTGTGTCTGCGGCACGGTCAGCCGGATCGCGTGGCGGATCGCTCCCGCCAGCACCTCGTCGTACTTCACCAGGCCCGGAAAAATCGGCAGCCCGGCGGCATCGGCCGACGTCCATCCCGCCGGACGTAGCGCGTTCGACTTTAAATTGAAAATCGCACCGGAACCCGCCTCCCAGCTCGCTGTCTGCGGATACGCCGACCACATTTCGTATAGGATACAATTGGTGGTGTCCACCGAGATCACGTGCCGGTCACCGGTGCTCTGGCTGCCGCCTTCAATGGGCGCGTTCAGCGGAATGGCGTAAGGCCCTGGATTGCTCTGGTCCTCATAGGTGAAGGTGGCTGGATACTTGGTCTCGGTTCCCGGCACCGTGACGTACGGGATTCCGTTCGGCGCGCCGTCGTACACCGTCCCAAAATCCGGATGCAGCGTCGTGCCCGGGCCAATGGTGTTCACATAAGCGGCCGAGTTGACGGACACCGGCAACTGATCCACCGGCGTGTTCCAGATGTTGTTCGCCGGGAACACCGGGCAAGCGCCGATGGTGGGGCCTTGCGCCCATGCAGCGGTTGCGAGCATGGCCCCAGCCACTATTGCGCGCCCTAGCTTTTCCGTAGCCATCGATCCATTTTAGTCCTGGGTACGCCGCGAAACACCTGAGTGAATAACTGACGGCATCGCCTTTTTCGTCTTATTACCGATAAGTGCGCTCGGCTACTTCTCCACGATCGGCAGCACCCGCCCAACCGACCCGCTCGGCGTGTTCACCCCCAGCAACGCCGCCAGCGTCGGCGCCACATCGGCTACCCGGACGTTTTCGTCGTAACGCCCCGCGCGAATTCCGCGCCCCAGGAAAATGATGGGCACGTGCGTGTCGTAGCTGAACGGCGTCCCATGCGACGTGCCCTCCTTCGACGCCAGCCAATACGGTTTTTGAACGATGAACAGATCCGCCGCGCGTCCCCGATAATAACCGCGCTCGAGGAGCGTCCCTATCGGATCGCCTGCCAGGTTCTCGTGCTCCAATTGCGCGCTCGTGTAAACGCGAAAAACATACGGCAGCTTCCTCACCGCCTCCGCCGCTATCTCCTCCGCCTCCCCGAGCCCCGCGTGTTTCGCCCGCAGCAGATCGCGATCCAGATAGGGCGCCAGTTCGTCGCTTCCCACGATCCATTTGCCCGGTCCGTATTTTTCCGTGAGCGCAGCTTCGATCGCCTGGTACACCTGCTCGCGGGAAAATCGCCCGGCCGGAATTCCGCGCTTGGTCAACTCCTCGGGCTTCGGCGCAACACCGTGATCGGACGTGAACACCACCACGTAATTTCCCGCGCCCGCTTCCGCTTCCACCGCCCGCAACAATCGGCCCAGCACGCGATCGGTCTGGATGCACATGTCGCGCACTTCCGGCGCATCCGGCCCCACTTGATGCCCCAGCAGATCGTTGCTCGAAAAACTAACCGTCAGCACATCCGTCCCCGAATGCCGCCCCAGCCGCTCATCTTTGAGCGCCTCCTCGGCGAAAGCCTCCAGCATGTCGTTCCCATAGGGCGTAGCGATCATCGCTTCGTAATACGCCTTCCCCAACACGGCTGAAAGCGTCCGAAAGGCGCTCCACTTCGCCGCTGCATACTTGCCAGCCGCGCCGCTCTTGTTGAAGGCCTGCACCCACGCGGGCAGCTCTTGCATGTAGTAAGTGCTGGTGACGAATTGTCCCGAATCGTTTTCGAACCAGTAAGCCGCATTGGCCGCGTGCCCCGGCGGCAAAATCGCTGCGCGATCCTTCAGCGAAATGCCGATGACTTCCGTGTCCGCGGGGCCCGTAGCCTTGATCTCGTCACCCAGGGTGGACCCCACCAATCGCCTGGGCGACGATCCTTTCCCGCCATTGCCTCCCAGCAGTTTCGTCGCGTCGTCGGACACGCTGGTCACCATCTGGCCCGTCTCGCGATCGAACCACTCGTTGCCGACAATGCCGTTAACGGCGGGAATCGATCCGGTCAGGAACGCCGCGTGCCCCACTGCCGTCACAGTCGGAAAATGCGCCTGGTGGCCATCCGTGAAGAACGCTCCCGCATCGCGCAACTCCCGCAACCCATCGTGATAGTCGCCATCGAAGCGCGTCATGTAGTCGTAGCGGAACTGATCGACGATAATCGCGACCACCAGCTTGGTCTTTGTTGAAGTGGGGGGCGCCGCATATGCCGAACTGACCAGGAACAGCGCGAGCGTGGCGCATGCAATCTTGCGTGCCGTGTTCCCACTCATGGGAACACCTTTCCCTTGCACTCCGCGCACGCGCAAATCTTCCTTAGATGATCATATGAGTAAATCCCCGTATTGTGCCCGTCGCTCCAATCGATCCGAATCGCGTAGTGCCCCACCGCTTCCACGTTCAGCATCTTGAGTGTCGGCGTAAACATCTGAAACGGACTCGCGGGCGGCGCGGCGTAATTGGTCTTCTGCGGCTCGGTCCCATGCGCGCCCGTGCAACTCGCGCAGGGGCATTCATCGCGCAAGTATACCAGCGCATACTGGCTCCGATGCCCGTCCTTCCAATCGATCTGAATGCCTTTCGACTTCGAAATCGCGATATGTTCCGGTTCCGCCTGTGTCTCGATCACTGTGTCCTGGCTTTACTGTGTCCGTTCGACGTCGCGCACTCCGGAGATGCGCCGGATGGCCGCCGCCACGCGCTCCAGCTGTTTCTTGTCGCGTATCTCCACCGTCATGTCGATGATCGCCCCGTCGCCGCGCTTGTCGTCCGAGCTCGCCTCCAGCGTGCGAATGTTGCTCTGCTCGGCAACCAGCACGGACGTAAGTTGATTCAGCATCCCCGGCCGGTCGTCGGTGTGAACCACAACGCGCACCGGAAATGTTTCGGTCACCGCCTTCGCCCACTCTACGTCGATTTTGCGCTCCACTTCGTACATCAAGTTCTGCACGTTGGCGCAGCTCTTGGAATGCACCGCGATGCCTTTGCCCCGCGTTACGTATCCCACGATCCCTTCGCCGCGAATGGGATTGCAGCACTTGGCGCGATACACCAGCAGATCGTCGACCCCCTTCACCTTGATGACTAGGTCGCCCGTATCTCCTTGAGCACCCCCCGGTGGAGCCCCCCCCGGCGCTCCCGTACTCGCTGCCGCGGGCGTCGATTTTGGCGCTTCCACGGCCGGCTCCTGCACCGCATCCGGTGCCAGCTTCTGCAACGCCTGCCGCGCGGAAAACTTTCCGTAACCGAGCGCCGCGTGCAAATCCTCCACCTTGGCGCAGCCGTAGTCGCTCGCCACCCGCTCCAAATCCGCCTTCGTGATTCGCGAGAGCTGCACTCCATGCCGCCGCGCCTCACGCTCCAGATATTTCTGTCCGATCTCGATCGCCTTGGCGTGCTCGGTCGCGTTGATCACGTGCTTGATCTTGTTACGCGCCCTCGGCGTCTTCACCATCCCGAGCCAGTCTTTGCTCGGCAGGTGCCCGGTCTGCGTCAGAATCTCCACCACGTCGCCATTCTTGAGGTTGTACTTCAACTGCACGATGCGGCCGTTCACCTTCGCGCCCACGCAGGTGTTGCCCACGTCGCTATGGATCGCATACGCGAAATCGATCGGCGTTGCATCGCGCGGTAGCGCAATCACCTTGCCCATGGGCGTAAACGTGTAAACTTCCTCCGGGTACAGATCCACCTTAAGCGTCGAAATAAACTCGCCCGGATCGCGCATCTCCTGCTGCCACTCAACCAGCTGCCGCAGCCACTTGATGCGTTGATCGTCCAGGCCGGGCCCTTTGCGCCCTTCTTTATATTTCCAATGCGCGGCAATGCCTTCTTCAGCCAGCCGATGCATTTCGTCGGTGCGGATCTGCACCTCAAACGATCGCCCGCCCGGCCCGATCACCGACGTGTGCAGCGATTGATAGAGGTTGGGGCGGGGAATCGCGATGAAGTCCTTGATCCGTCCCGGAATCGGATGCCATTCGTTGTGGATCACGCCCAGCGCCGCGTAGCAGTTCTTCACCGAGTCCGTAACGATGCGCAGGGCGAGAAGATCGTACACCTGGTCCAGCGCGATTTTCTGCCGTTTCATCTTCTGGAACACCGAGTACGGCCGCTTGATCCGCGCCTCCACGCGCGCCGGAATATTCTCGCGCCGCAGATTCACTTCCACGTCGTGCCGCATTTTGGTCAGGTACTCTTCGTTCTGCAGCCGTTGCGACTCGATCTCGCGCATCAGATCGGCCCACGCGTCGGGCTCGAGGTACCGGAACGAAAGATCCTCCAGCTCGCCGCGCACTTTGCCCATCCCCAGCCGGTGCGCGATGGGCGCGTAAATCTCCGCCGTCTCCTGCGCGATGCGCAACTGCCGCTCCCGTGGCAGCGCGGACAGCGTCCGCATGTTGTGCAACCGGTCCGCCAGCTTCACGATGATGACGCGGATATCGTTCACCATCGCGAGCAGCATCTTGCGCACGCTCTCCGCTTGCCGCTCCTCACGCGAGTACAGCTTCAGTTTGCTCAGTTTGGTGACGCCGTCGACGCACGCCGCCACTTCCGCGCCGAACTCTTTCTTGATCTGTTCCAGGCTGAGGCTGGTGTCTTCCACGGTGTCGTGCAGCAGCCCCGTGATCAGGCACACCATGTCCATCTGCATGTCCGCCAGGATCATGGTGACGTGCAGCGGATGGATCATGTACGGCTCGCCGGACTCGCGCAGTTGGCCTTTGTGCGCGTCGGCCGCCCGCCGGAAGGCCTTTTCCAGGAGGGTGAGGTCCTCTTTCGGACGCAGCGCGAGGATCTTCTGCTCCAGCTCGGCATAGAGCTGATCAACTAGACCTGGGGCCGGGACAACTGGAACTACCTCGGTGGACACTCTATTTCTAGGTTACTTGGTTTGCGCCCCGTGGCGCACGCACTCATGCGAAGACCAGGCTTTGCAGAATGTGCCGTACTCGAATGGGCTTATCCGCTCGCAACTATTCGCCGCACATCCTTCAGCAACACGAACAAATGCATCGGATCGCTCGGTGACGGCACGAAGTCAAAACGCTCATAAAAGCGTCTGGCCTCGTCATCCTTTGCATGGACTGCCAAAGCTCGGACGCCGGCAATATCGGCGGCCTGCAAAGTCCGCTGCATCGCATCCTTCAGCAGCGCCTTGCCGAGGCCCTGGTTTTGCCAGCGGCGATCCACGGCCAGACGTGCCAGCAGCACGATCGGGACTGGATGTCTCGCTAGTCCTTTGGTTAGCCGCTGCGGCGCGTCGTCGTACGTCACTTGTCCTACTGCCAGAGTGTGAAAACCGACGATGGATTCGCCCACAACGCCGACGTAGGTTTGGGCAGCGCCCGCCTGCTGATTCTGCCAGGCGTAGCGCAGCGGGTATTGGTTCAGTTGCTCGCGCCCACAGTCGAATCCTTCCACTGCATGATCGCGTCGAAGCTTCTCGACGCTACGCGATTCGCTCACCGATCTGTGCCGGCCTCAAAGAATCCGGGCTCTCTCAGGAGACGCTTTAGGCGAGGCAGGGGACGTGGAGGAGCGTCGAGCGCGGCCATGAATGCCTTCCATTGCGCAGCGTCCAGAACAAAGGTCCGCCGATTGGCCAGAGCCTCATCGGCCCGTGCCAATGCACTTTCCAAAACAAAATCGCTCACCGACCGATTGCACGCGGCAGCGGCCTCTTGCAGGGCCATCTTGGCTTTCTGCGTGAGCCGTAAGTCCAGTTTTTCACTGCGAGTGGGACGTGGCGACATGATTATTCCTACAAATCCAAACTAACGAAAGATGCCAGACAATGTCAAGACAGGCGAAGCCGCGTTTCGCGGGCTTGTTTCTTGGACTGCGGTCTTGTCGGCCGCTCCTCGCTCAACGCCCGCCCAAGCAGCGTCTTGATCACCGCCTGCCGGCTGATATTGAGTCGAGCGGCCCGCGCGTCGATCTCGCGTAACATGCCATAAGTCAAATCAACGCTGACTCGTTTGACTGGTCTGACCACCGTGAACTTATTCGTGAAATAGGCCCAGACATCCTCGCCCCGCGTCGCCATCTCCGCGAGCTCATCGGTCGTGGGCGCCGTCCGTTTAGCTCTAGACATTTCCGGCATAGGCCTGAGCAACTAATCCTGGGGCGGGGACGACGTTCGTGGACACTGTATTTCTAGGTTACTTGGTTTGAACCCCGTGGCGCACTCACTCGCGCGTACTGCCGAACTGAGCTTCGCGCGCGAGCAAGCGGGTTCCGCTTTACACGTAGCTCGCCCTGCCTGGGTCAAAGACGTGGGGATGATGGTTTCGGCCGAACAGGTCCAGTATCGCGTCCGTCCCCTTCGCGATTTTCAAATTGCATTCCGGTGTTGTCAGTGGCGCCACCCAGAGGAAATGTACTGGTTCGCCATCGAGAATCAGTACATCCGGCAACGTGCGGTCCAGCTTTACGATGGTCGGAAGAAATAGAATCGTGTCCAAGCCAGAACTGCCCAGAACGGCGCGGGAGGATTGCCATTCGGAACCGTGTGCCCTGAGCCGATCCAGGTCTTCTGGTCGTGAGGAAAATGAGCGAGCCAGCGCAGCGTTTCAATGTACTCCGCCGACGGTTCAGAGCAGTAAAAGATCAACTCGACTCTGCGCGGAACGTCGGCGCCGGCGGGAATATTCATGGCCAGATCGCTCATGCCCGCGGTTGCCAGCGTGCAAACTCTGCCGCTATTTGGCCCGGTCCGGAAATATGTGTGAACATCGACGCGGGGAACAAGAGGAAGGGTCTCCATCGACACGTGATGGACCTTGCCGAAAAGCCGCTCATAAACCTCATTGCGCTTTTCGGCGAAGGCGACCGTCGAGTCGTCGGCGAAACCGGCCCGGCTCGGCTGCCATTCATCGTTCGGATAGCGATGAATAACCGATCCGCCGGGAGATGTCTCCCGTTGTGATGTCTTCTTGCCGAACCATTCAGGCATGTATCCACGCTCCTTTGCCATCCTAAGATCGGCGGGTGTGGTTCGCGTCGTTAGGGCTCTCGTAAGGTACCATGATGTCCATGCTTTTTGACCTACCGCGTGCCCTCATCCTGCCTCTGTTTTGCGCCGCCGCTCTCGCCCAAACGCCGCCTGCCAAACCACTCCTTACCCTCGATGATTTCTTCAATTCGGTGGACCTCCCCACCGTGCGGATCGCGCCCGACGGCCGCGCCGTTGCCATCGAGACCACACGCGCCGATTGGGAAGGGAATCGCTTCCGCAGCGACCTTTGGCTGTATCGCGACGAGCCAGGTGGCTCCGGCGCTCTCGTGCAGCTGACCCAATCCGGCCACGACAGCAAGCCGGAATTTTCGCCCGACGGACACTGGATCGCCTTCCTCTCCGATCGCGGCGCGCCTGCGTCGGAATCCGAAAAGTCAGCCCAGGTATATGTCATTTCGGTGAGCGGCGGCGAGCCTTTTCCCGTCACCCAAGGCGAGGAAGAAGTGCACGCCTTCGCTTGGTCCGCCGATTCGCGCCAGATTTATTTCGCCAAGCGCCAATGGACAAAAGACCAGCAGGAGGCCTATAGGAAGGACTGGAAAGATGTCGTTGAGTTCCGCGAATCCGAGCGCGGCGACGCCATTCACCGCATCGAAATCTCAGAGGCGCGAAGCTGCCTCACCGCAAGCCCCTCCAAAACCTGCGACCTTTCCACGCAAGCCAAACAGCTAGCGGCCACGCCGTGGCGCGTCAAGCAGCTCGAAACTTCTCCGGACGGCAAACGGATCGCCATGCTCACGGACTCCCGCACCCAGCGCTGGGAATCGCTCGACGCTTACGGAATTTATCTGATCGATGCGGCTGGCGGCGAACCGCGCAATCTGCTGCAGCGCGAAGCGACGCTGGATGTTATGCATTGGTCGCCCGACAGCCGGCGCATTTTCTTCTCGTTCCTCAATGGTTCGGTGGAAGGAAAATATCAGGACGCCCAGGGGCGAGTGTATTGGGTGGGTGCTCAAAGTGATGCCCAAGGTGACGCTCAAAGTGACGTCCAAGCTGACGCCGTGGCTCCGGCTCTAGCCCGCTGGGCTCCGCAATTTCAGGGCTCAATCAACGGTTTTTCGGTGCTGCCGGCGGGCGGCCTGATCGCCCAAGGCCGCTTGGGAACTGAGGTCCAGCTCTACACCTCGGAAAAACCTTCCGGCGATTTTGCGATACGCCCGGGCTCGCCCGGAACTTACGATAAGCTGGTCGCCGCCGCGCACAACTCGCGCATTGCGTTTGTCCACTCTTCGCTCCAGGAACCGGCCGAGGTCTGGCTCGCGGACGATCCGAACGATCTCGCCCGTGCCCGGCCCATTACCTCCTTCAACCACGCCTTCACCGAGCACGCTCTCCCCGAAGGCAAACCCTACCGCTGGACCACCGACGACGGCGTTACCGCCGAGGGCATGCTCATCTATCCACCTGGACAATCAGCTGGACAATTCGACGCGAAACACCTTAAGATGCTTACTCTGATTCACGGCGGACCACCCGATGCGGACGGCAACCAGTTCGGCGCCGACTGGTACAGTTGGGCGGAGCTGGCCGCTTCTCAAGGCTGGCTGGTCTTCCAGCCGAACTATCGCGGCTCTGTCGGCTATGGCGACAAATTCACTCTCGGGATCATCCCCAAGATCGTTTCCAGGCCCGGCCGCGACATTCTGGAGGGCGTTGACGCGCTGGTGAAAGACGGCACCGCCGACCCGGATCACCTTGCTATCGGTGGTTATAGCTACGGCGGTTACCTGACCAACTGGCTGATCACCCAAACCACACGCTTCAAAGCCGCCGTTACCGGCGCGGGCGCGGTGGAGCACGTCGCTAATTGGGGCAACGACGATACTACTTTCGACGACGCGCATTTTCTGGGCGGCCTGCCCTGGGACGCGAAACAAAATTACAACGATGAAGCCGCGATCTGGCAAATTAATAAAGTGAAGACTCCAACTCACATCGTCGCCGGCGCCGAAGACATTCGAGTCTACGTTGGCGAGGCCTATCTGCTGGAGCGCGCCCTGCACACGCAAGGTGTTCCATGCAAGCTGCTCATCTTTCCGGGCGAAGGGCACGAGCTGGACAAGAACCCCTGGCACGGCAAGATCAAAGTCCGCGAGGAACTGAAGTGGCTTGAGCAGGCGGCGCATTGATCCAGGAGCACTCGTCACAATCCCGGAGCACCTGTCACAATCCCGGTGATTTGCCACAATAGAGATACATGACAGGAAATGAGATCCGCGAGACCTTCCTCAACTTCTTCGCGGCACACAGCCATCGCATCGTCCGCAGCTCCTCGCTGGTCCCGGCCAACGACCCTACGTTGCTCTTCGCCAACGCGGGCATGAACCAGTTCAAGGACGTTTTCACCGGCCTCGAAAAGCGCGATTACCTGCGCGCCACCTCCTCCCAAAAGTGCGTCCGCGCGGGCGGTAAGCACAACGATCTTGACAACGTCGGCTACACCCGCCGCCATCACACCTTCTTCGAAATGCTCGGCAATTTTTCCTTCGGCGATTATTTCAAGAAAGACGCCATCGCCCTGGCCTGGGAGCTGCTCACGCGCGATTTTTCGATTCCCAAGGACAAGCTCTACATCAGCGTCTTTCGCGAAGACGATGATGCCGATCTTCTCTGGCAGCAGGTGGCTGGCGTGCCCAAGTCCCGCATCTTTCGCCTGGATGAAGCCGACAACTTCTGGCAGATGGGCGAGACCGGCCCGTGCGGCCCATGTTCGGAAATCTATTACGACTTCGGACCCGAAGCCGGACCCGGCGAGTTCCCCAACGATCCCGCCGAGCGCTTCGTCGAAATTTGGAATCTGGTTTTCATGCAGTTCGATCGCGCTTCCGACGGCGTGATGACGCCGCTCCCGCGTCCCTCCATCGACACCGGCATGGGACTCGAGCGCCTCTCCTGCGTTCTCCAAAACAAACTGTCGAATTACGACACCGATCTTCTTCAGCCCATCATCCATCGTGCCGCGGAAATGTTTGGAGTCGCTTACGGCGACGATGCGCGCACCGATGTCGCGCTGCGCATCAATGCCGATCATTCGCGCGCCGCCGCCTTTCTGATTCACGACGGCGTTACGCCATCCAATGAAGGCCGCGGCTACGTGCTGCGCAAAATCATGCGCCGGGCCATTCGCAACGCCCGCATGATCGGCCGCGAGGAACCTTACTTATACGAGCTCACTGGCTTCGTCGCCGATCTAATGAAGCCCGGTTATCCTGAAATGCTCGATAGCATCCAGCGAGTCGCCCGCGTGGTCAAGGATGAGGAGCATCGCTACGCGACCACGTTCCAGGTGGCCGAAAAAGTCTTCGTCGATGAAGCGAAATCGGCCACCGGCGGCGTGCTTCCCGGCGCCGCGTCTTTCAAACTCTACGACACCTTCGGCCTCGCACTGGACGAGCAGGAAGAGATGGCTCGCGAACGCGGTCTCACTATCGACCACGCAGGCTTCCAGACCGAGATGGAAAAGCAGCGGACGCGCGCCCGCGCCAGTTGGCGAGGCGCTGACAAAACGCAGATTGCACCCGTCTACAAAGATCTTCCGCCTAGCGAATTCATTGGCCGCGAAACGCTCGAATCGCCTGTCAAAGTTCTTCGCGTCATCGAACACGACGGCGATACCGAACTGGTCTTTCATCGAACGCCGTTCTACGCCGAAGCCGGGGGCCAGGTCGGCGACACCGGCATCCTCGTTTCACCAACGACCGGCGACACAGTCGGCTTGATCCAGGACACGCACAAAGTGGCCGGAGCCACGGTCCACAAAGTAGAAATGATCGCTCCGATTCGTGAAGGCGACGATCTGATCGGCCGTGTCGACGGTGCTTTGCGGCACTCCACCATGCGCAACCACACCGCTACGCATTTGCTCCACGCCGCGCTCCGCAAAGTGCTCGGCCCGCACGTCAAGCAGGCTGGCAGCATCGTGGACCCCAATCGCTTGCGCTTCGACTTTACGCATTACGCCCATACCGATCCGGAAGAGCTGGCCGAAATTCAAAAGCTGGTGAACGAAGAAATCCTGAAAAACATCGAAGTTCATACCGACGTCATGGATCTCGATCAGGCGCTCTCGACCGGCGCCATGGCGCTGTTTGGCGAGAAATACGGCGACCGCGTTCGCGTCGTCTCTCTCCCGGACGGTTTCAGCAAGGAGCTGTGCGGCGGCACGCACGTCCATCGCACCGGCGACATCGGTCTCTGCGTCGTCACCTACGAAGCCAGCATTTCGGCCGGTGTTCGGCGCATTGAAGCCATCACTGGCGAAGCGATTCTGAACAAGTTCCAGGAAGAAGACACTGCGGCGCGGCAAACTCAAGAGCGGCTGCTCGATGAAAAACGGGCGCTCGAGCGCCAGATTGAACAGATGAAGGAGAAGCTCGCTCGATCCGAAGTCGCCGGCATCGAAAGCGGCGTTCGCGAAATCAAGGGCGCGAAGGTTTTGTCCGCGCAAGTGGCCGGCATGGATCGCGAACAACTGCGGACCATGGTCGATTCCTTGCGCGTCAAGTGGAAGACCGCAGTCGTGATCCTGGGCTCTTCTCAGGATTCGAACGTCGCCATCGTGGTGGGCGTCACCAAGGATCTGACGTCGAAGGTTCACGCGGGCAAGCTCGCTGGCTCCGTCGCACAAGCTGTCGGCGGGAAAGGTGGCGGGCGTCCAGACATGGCTGAAGCGGGCGGCAAAGATCCCGCTGCGCTGGCCGGCGCGCTCGATTCCGCATATAAGACTGTCGAAGGGATGCTCTAATTGTGCAGCAATTCGACGTCGTCGTCGTCGGCGCCGGTCCCACCGGCCTGGCATGTGGCATTGAGTTGAAGCAGCGCGGCCTCAATACCGTCCTCATCGACAAAGGCTGCGTGGTTAATTCGCTTTACAATTATCCGACCCATATGGTGTTTTTCACCACGCCGGAGCTGCTCGAAATCGGCGGCCTGCCGATGACTTCGCTCAACGAAAAGCCCGGCCGCACCGAGGCCTTGAAATATTACCGGCGCGCCGCCGAATATTACGGGTTAAATATCCATCAATATGAGCGCGTTCTTTCCGTCGATGGCGGCGACGGCGAGTTCCACGTCAAGACCGGCAAATCCGAGTATCGCGCGCGCAAAATCGTTCTCGCCACTGGCTATTACGACGTTCCCAACATGCTGAACGTCCCGGGCGAAGAACTGGACAAAGTCATCCACTACTACAAGGAGCCGCATCCTTATTACAATCACGACGTGCTGGTGGTGGGTGCGAAAAACTCCGCGGCCATTGTGGCGCTCGAGCTGTTCTGGACCGGCGCGCGCGTTACGCTGCTGCATCGCGGGGCGGGGATCTCCGATCGCGTGAAGTATTGGATCAAACCTAATATCGAGAACCGCATCAAGAGCGGCGAGGTTCAAGCCTACTTTCATTCTCATTTGATCGCGATCCATCCCAAGTCGGTCGAGATCCAAACGCCCCAAGGCCTAAAAACGCTCAAGAACGATTTTGTTTTTGCCATGACCGGCTATCGGCCGGACTTGGAGTTTCTGGCGTCGCTGGGGATTCGACTGGACCCGGCGTCGCAGAAGCCGCGCATTAATGCAGAAACGTTCGAGAGCGACCGTCCGGGCATTTACCTGGCCGGTGTCATCGTCGCCGGGATGCACACTAACGAAATTTTCATTGAGAATGGCCGCTTCCATGGGAAACAGATCGCTGAAGCCATCGCCGATTCTCTTTCTCCTTCACAGTTGATATCATCCACCTCATGACGCGACGAGATTTTGCCAAACTTGCAACCGCGGCAGTGGCCGTTCCGGCCTTCGCGGTAATCGATTCGAAGTTCAGCGGTGTTATGATCGGCGCCCAGACCTACAGCTTCCGCACCCTTCCTTCGCTTGACGATTGCATCGCTGCGATGAAAGAGATCGGTCTTGGTTACGCCGAGCTTTGGGACGGCCAGATCCTTCCCAAGGATACTTCCCAGCGTCCAGCCTGGCGCACGAATCCGCCTATGGATGAAATCCGAAGCATTCGCAAGAAGTTCGACGACGCGGGCATCAATCTGTACGCTTTCAATTACAGTTTTCGCGACGAATTTACCGACCAGCAGATCGAGCAGGGTGTTCTCATGGCGAAGGCCATGGGCGTCACTCGGATCACCTCCTCGGCGAACGTCGACATTTCTCCGCGCGTCGACAAATACGCCGAGCAGTACAAGATCTATGTCGGCTATCACAACCACGACAGCATGAAGCCAAACGAATTTTCGACTCCCGACGATTGGAAGCAGGCTCTGGCCGGCCGCTCCAAATACGCGGGCATTAATCTCGACATCGGGCACTTCACGGCCGCCGGCTTCGATCCGGTGAGTTTTCTCGAAGAGCACCACGCGAAAATCGTCACCGTGCACATCAAAGATCGCAAGAAAGATCACGGCCCGAACATGCCGTTGGGCCAGGGCGACACCAATGTCAAAGGCGTGCTCGAAGTTCTGAAGACGAAGAGGTCTCCGATCCCGGCCATGATCGAATACGAATACGGCAAGCCGGGGATGGACGCCGTCGCCGAAGTGAAAAAGTGTTTCGACTATTGTAAAGCGGCGTTGGCCTGAAGCTTTACCGTGACCGCGCGCCGGCCGCTGCCGCAGGTTTCGAAGCTTCAATGGGAGCCGGCGCCGGAGCGGCGACGCCATCCGCTTCCTTGCGCACCAGACCCAGAGTCTTGCGCAGCTCTGTGTCTATCTGCTGCCGGATGTCGGGGTTGTCTTTGAGAAACTGGCGCGCATTCTCGCGGCCCTGTCCAATGCGCTCGCCTTTGTAGCTGTACCACGAGCCGCTTTTTTCCACGATGTTTTGCGCCACGCCCAGGTCAATCAAGTCGCCCTCGCGCGAGATTCCCTCGCCATAAATAATGTCGAACTCGGCTTCGCGGAACGGCGCGGCCACTTTGTTCTTGACGATCTTCACCTTAGTGCGATTGCCCACCACGATGTCGCCTTCCTTGATGGCGGCGATACGGCGGATGTCGGCGCGCACGGAGGAATAGAACTTCAGCGCGCGGCCGCCGCTGGTGGTTTCCGGATTGCCGAACATCACTCCGATTTTTTCGCGGATCTGATTGATGAAGATCAGGCAGGTATTCGATTTGGACACGCTGCCTGTGAGCTTGCGCATGGCCTGCGACATCAGGCGCGCCTGCACGCCCATATGGCTGTCGCCCATTTCGCCGTCGAGCTCCGCTTTAGGCACCAGAGCAGCCACCGAATCCACCACCAAAACGTCGATGGATCCAGAAACGATCAGCGCGCTGGTGATTTCGAGCGCCTGCTCGGCGTAGTCCGGCTGCGAGACCAGCAGGTTGTCGACGTCCACCCCCAGCTTGCGGGCGTAGATGGGATCGAGCGCGTGCTCCACGTCGATGAAGGCCGCCATGCCGCCCAGTTTTTGCGCTTCGGCAACCACTTGCAGCGCCACCGTGGTTTTTCCGGACGATTCCGGCCCGAAGATTTCCACGATGCGGCCGCGCGGAAACCCTCCCACGCCGAGCGCGTTGTCGAGCGAGATGGAGCCCGACGAAATCGCCGCCACCTGCACGACCGCTTCCTTCGATCCCAGCCGCACGATGGAGCCTTTGCCGAACTGCTTTTCAATCTGGCCAAGGGTGAGCCCGAGGGTGCGTGCGCGTTCTTTATCGTCCATAAAACGTAGTCCTTCTAAAATGTCTCGGGGGAGAAGTTCTATTGTACTAGAGTTTCGTACTAGAGTTTCGGGGCGTAGTATCCTTTGCGGGCGCGCACGATCAGATCCTTGTGCCCCTTCACGCGGATCTCCACGGCATGATAGAGGCCGTCCACTTTCAGCGGCTCGGGGCGATAGAAAATGTTGTACTGATGCCGCAGCTCGTTGGCGATGTTCTCGAACGACTGGCTCAAATCCGAAACCTTGAAGGGAAAAAAGGCCTGGCCGCCGGTTTCCTCGGCGAAGTAGCGCAGCACCTTGTCGCCGTCGCTTTCCACGCGCGTGATGTTAGTAGAAATGGTGTAAACGGTGACGTCGGCTTTTTGCGCCATCTCGAGCGCCTGATCGCGTGTATAGCGGCTCTGGTTGTCGTCGCCATCGCTCAGGATGACCATCGCGCGGCGGAATTTGTAGAGCGGCTGGTCTTCCATCAGCTTATCGCGGCAGGCAAAAAAGATCGCGTCATAGAGCGACGTCCCGCCGCCCGGCCGCAGGCGATCCACGGCGTGCTCCAGATCGGCGATGTTGCCGGTAAGATCGGCTACCAGCTCAGCTGCGGTGTCGAAGCTCACGATCAAGGCTTTATCGTGCTCGGGCCGTACGGTGCCATCGATGAATGCCGTGGCGGCTTCCTGCTGGAAATGGAAACGGTCGCGAACGCTGTTGCTGGTGTCGATCAGGATGGCCAGGCGCAGCGGCAGATCGGTTTCAGCCGCGAATTCGATGATGGCCTGCGGCTTCTTGCTTTCGAAAACCTCGAAATCGTCCTTTCTCAGATCGGTGACGAAGCGGCCCTTTTTGTCCGAGACCGTGTAGAGCATATTGACGCGCGAGACGTCCAGCGTGATGCGGGTCTTGTCGCCCGAATCGGGCTGCGCGGCTTTATCGTTGTTCTTGACCTGTTCCTTAGACTGGCCGGAGAGCAGCACCGCAAATACACAGAACCCCGCAACCACACACAGCTTCTTCATAGGCGATGAGTCCATTATAGGACGCGGGCGCGCCGGGGGGACGCCGTTCGACGGTCAAGTGTGGTACGCTCATGAAAATCGGTACTGCCCTGGAGCAGTCCTTCAAGGGAGAGGTCAAGTGAACAGATTCTTTTTTTCCGCGACGGCGGCCTGGGGGCTGCTTTTTCTACTGCTTCTGGCGCCCGCCACTTGGGCTCAGGACGCCACCGGCAAAATAGCTGGAAACATTACTGACGCCACTGGTGCGCTCGTTTCCGGCGCCACTGTCGTCGTAACCAACCTTGGTACTAAAATCGCTAAACACGCAACATCGGACAGTAAGGGTTTCTACCAGATACTCCAGCTTCCGATCGGAAATTACGAAGTGACCGCCCAGGCCACCGGATTCAGTCAGGCCGTTTCCAGACCGGGTCCTCTCGAAATCAATCAAACGTTGCGCGTAGATTTGAGCTTGGAAGTGGGCGCGGCCAGTGCCAGTATCACGGTTCAGGATCAGCCCCGTAGCGTCGAGACCGAGAACTCCACCGTCGGCGGCACCGTCACCGGCGAAGCCATCTTCGAACTTCCCCTCAACGGGCGCAATACGCTGGATCTGCTGGCTACCCAACCCGGCGTCACAGTAACCAATCCGGATTCCGGCGCCGCCGGCAACTATAGCATTGGCGGCGGACGTACGGACTCGGTGACCTATTTGTTGGACGGCGGTTTGAATAACGATTTACTGGATAACTCCGTGGTGGTGAATCCCAATCCGGATGCGGTGGCGGAATTCCGAGTGCTCGAGAGCACCTACGGCGCCGAATACGGCCGCAATGCCGGTGGAATCGTGAGCATCGTCAGTAAGAGCGGGACGAACGCTCTCCACGGCACCATTTACGATTACGTGCGCAATACCGATTTCGATGCGAACGATTTCTTCAATAACCAGCAGGGCCAGCCCCGCGCGGTCCTGCAGCGTAACCAATACGGCGGCACCTTCGGCGGCCCCATCGTAATTCCGCATATCGTGGATGGCCGCAACAAGCTTTTCTTCTTCTTCTCCTATCAAGGCCAGAAGCAAACGCAGGTACAGTTGGAGGGTTTAGTTCCGACCTATACGCCGGCCGAGGCCCAGGGAAACTTCTCGCAAGCGGTGGGCGGCGGCCCCGATCCCAATGTTGTTGCCTTCCTGCAGGCGAATCCCTACTATCAGCCCAATTCAACGCTCGCCAGCCAGGGTATCATCAACCCGTCCAGCATCGATCCGGTCGCGCAGGCTTACTTCAAGAACGGTCTCATTCCCACTTCGCCCACCGGCTATCTCTACCCCACCTCTTCGGCGATCAACAATGACAACGAATATCTGGGGAAGCTTGACTATGTGATTTCAACTCGCGATACCGTGTCGGGGACTTTCACCGCTCACGATAACAAAAACACAATGCCCTTCTATAGCGCCGATGTAAGTGGCTATAATGCCGCTTTCTTTGTCCAGACTTATTCTGGAAACATCAATTACACGCATATTTTCACGCCCTCACTTTTGAACGAAGCGCGGATCAGCGCAGTCCGCACCACTTCCGACGATAGCGTTCCGCTGGGCTCGCTGCAAAGCGTGACTCCCGCAACGCTGGGGATCAACATTACGCCCGATATCGTCACCGGCCCGCCCGTGCTCTATTTTGATGGCACTGGCCTCACCACCGGCTTCAGCCCATACGGGCCGACCACGTTCGCCAATACCATCTACTCTTACTACGACAATCTCACGTGGACCAAGGGCCGGCACAATATGAAGTTCGGCTTCTTCTTCTCTCCCTACCAGAACAACACGAAGTACGATTACTTTGGAAACGGCAGCTTCTCTTTCTATGGGCCGTCAACGAGCGTGGGATCCCAGACGGATCTGGCCGACTTTCTTTTTGGCTTGCCGGATAATTATTATCAGGCCGCGAACGCCCTGAACGACATTCGGACGCACCAATATGCTGGGTACGCGCAGGACGACTTCCACGTCAGCAAGCGCTTCACCATCAATATCGGCATCCGCTACGAATACGCCGAGCCGAAATACGACACTCAGGGAAGAGAGTTCAGCTTTATCCCCGGCGATCAGAGCCAGCGTTTTGTGAATGCGCCTCCCGGCATCGTCTTTCCGGGCGACCCTGGAGCACCCAAGGGCACCAATTTTCCCGACAAGAACGATTGGGCGCCGCGCTTCGGTTTCGCCTGGGACGTATTCGGCAACGCCAAGACTGCTGTTCGCGGCGGCTTCGGAGTTTTCTACGACATCCTCAAGGGCGAGGACAATCTGCAATTCAATGGATCCCCGCCCTTCTACAACGAGCCCTTTCTTACTTTCAACCCTTTGAACGGGTCGGAAAACGGTCCCACCGGTTATCTGTCGAATCCATTCGGCACCAATAATACCGGCACGCCCAACTCGTTCCCCTCCACGACTCCAACCTCTACCGCTAGTTTCGCCGGGTCCGAGCCGTTCGGTAGTACGGGCGCACTCTTCCTGGTTGACCCGCATCTCCGCACGCCCTATGTTTACCAGTACAACCTCAACATCCAGCAGCAGTTGCCGGGGGGCATGGTTCTGGAGACCGGTTATGTCGGATATGACGCACATAAGCTGACATCGCTCGTGGATATCGATCCATTTCCGCTGGGCTCTAACACGCGTATCTACAATTCGGATCCTACGAATTCCGTGTTTTCGCAAATGGACGAGTTCAAGAATGTCGGAGTAGCGAATTACAACGCGCTCCAGGTCAGCCTGACCAGGCGCTACGCCAGCTCAAAATTGGGGAGCGCATTTTATAACTTTGCCTATACCTGGTCCCACGAGCTGGACAACGCGTCGGGCTTCCGCCAGCGAAACTCGCAGGTGCCTTATTACGACGACAATTACTTCTGGGCTTCTGGCGATACTGATGTGCGGAGCGTGATTTCGTTTTCGGGCGGATGGGATCTCCCCTTTGACCACCTTTGGGAGCGCGGCCCGAAACTCCTGACCAAAGGCTGGAGCCTTTATCCGATCTTGACTTGGCGAACCGGCTTTCCGCTGGATGTAAACGCCCAGCTGTACGCCAGTAGCACTGATCCAGGCCCAGCGGGCGATGGCGACCCCAACCTGGTACACGCCGATCTGGTGTTGCCCAACGTGGCCATTTACAACGCTCATAATCAGCAGAACATCAACGGAAACACCGGCAATTACTTTTTCAATCCGAATGCATTCTCCGCCGATCGGCTGGTGACGCTGGACGGGATTGCCCAAACCAATGCCTCGGCGTTGGTCGGGCAGTTCACCGAAGGTACCCTCGGCCGCAACGCCTTTCGCGGCCCCGGCGACATCAATATGGACCTGGCTCTCGCCAAGCATTTCAAGTTCTTTGAGGACAAACTGGACGCCGAACTTCGCATGGATGCGTTCAACGTCTTCAACCACGTGAACTGGGGCAATCCGAGTGGCACCTGCAGTCCGAGTACTTGTAGCCCGATTACCAATATCGAAAGCCCCGAGTTCGGACAAGTAACCACGACACTAGGTCCGCGCATCGTCCAGATCGCGCTGCACATTCGCTTTTAGGAGGCGCGCTAATCCCCTGTTTCGACCCGTTATTTATGCTAGTTTCATTGGGACTCGTCCCTTGTTCTTGATAAGTTAAGCCCTTGTCCGAAACGTCCCAGAGGAGGTTTGGAGATGAGCTGTAAGAAACTGACGATAGTGCTACCTGCACTCTTCGGTTGCTTAATGTTCTCGGCGCGTGCAGTTGCAACCACAGGCTGCGGCTCTGATGGCGTAGGTGACATTGGACCTATCACGGTCAGCGCAGGCACTTCCTACGCATATAACTATCAAAATTGCTTCAGCCCACTCGGCGACACGACAGGGTGGAACCACACGATCTCAACCGCGCCGCTGCACGGAACTTTGACGATAGTAGGTTCCACCGTTACCTACACAGCAGCCTCTGGGTACGTTGGTACCGATTTTTGGGAAATAAGCGCTCCCACCATTGAAAACGATGGCGCCGAATTTGGTGTCTGCGGTTGCAACTTGACGGGGACGTTCAACGTGGTGGCGCCACCGCCCGCTACTGCCGTCGGGACGCCTACGTTGGGCGAATGGGCATTCATCACGCTCGGCCTTTTGGTCGGTACCATCGGTTATTTCGCGCTGAGGCGTCAGTGGCAAGGGCGGACTTGATCAGTTCGCTTTTGTCATGCGTCCAGAGCGTTTCCTCATCCTATTCGCGATTTACTTCTTGGCGTTCTTTGGGCTTTTGCTCGCGCCCTTCGCGATGCCCAGCGTCCTTGTATTTTCTCGCGCCCTGGTGAACACCGCAGCATATCTAATTCACCTTTGCGGAGGACATGTCCTGGTGCAGGGAACCGTGTTGCGCGCTTCGCCCAGCGGGTTTGCCGTTGAGATGAAGGACGGCTGTAATGGCGCGAATGTCCTCATCTTGCTTTGGTCGGCTGTCATTGCCTTTCCTGCCACAGTCGCCTACAAAGCAAAAGGCGTCTTTTGGGGTGCGTTGACAATTCAATCCGTAAACTTGGTCAGGTTCATCAGCTTATTTTACCTGGGGCAGTACAGCTTGTCGCTTTTCGAGTTTGCGCACGAATACCTCTGGGAGAGTCTCATTATGCTCGACGGCCTTTTGTTCTTCGGGTGGTGGGTTCATCTGGTATCGCGCGCCGTTCCAAAACCACATGCCAACCGGTAGATCGTTGGGCAGATTGCTGTTCCGCAGCTCGCTGCTGCTGACCGGCACACTTACTTTTTGGTGGCTGGCGCTACAAACACCCACGCTCGCGCTCCTGCGCTTCTCCGAGGACGTGGCCTTGCGCTTGCTCGACGCCGCTTCTGTCCGTCCTATAACGGTTCAGCTTTCCGGGGATTGGACTCTTCGGATTCCCGTTACGCCGCCAAAAAAAAGTTTACCAGCCATTCCACTGAGCATCACATCGGTCGAATTCACGATGTCACGTTCAGATTTACTTCTCTTCACTTTCAGCCTCCCTCTTTATTGGGGCATTGCGCTCGGCGCGCCAGTCCCGCGGTCCTGCCTCCGCACACTCTTCTGCGGAGCGGCCGCAGTAATCATGACTGAAGTGCTGTCCCTAATGGTATTTATCGAAATCACCGCTCATTCGGTAGTAGCCCAAATGCAGCCCGGGCCGGCGGGGGGCAGTGAGTGGCCCAGGGAATTTGGGAACTACCTTCTGACACAGGTGATACCGTTTGCCGCTCCCGTCCTCATAGCAGCGATGAGCAATCGCGAACTACGTTTCCGTGTCTTTCCGTGCGGCCTATTCGACCCGACAACTTCAAGAGGACTAAAGACTAAGAGTAACGGTCTGCGCAAACCGCGTTGAATCGGGTTGTTGGCTGGATTCACTGTGACCCGCAGACTCGGTCCCCACCCGGCTACAAATTCAAGAGCCGCTGGTAAAGTGCGCTAACCGTATCGCCGGTTGTCTAAGGCAACGGGAAGCGACTACGCCGGGGCCGGCAAACTCAACGACGACTTCCCCAGCGCGCTCTGCAGCACGCCGATGGCTTCAAATTCCGCCAGACCGCGCGAAATGGAAAGTTCGGTCACCAGCATATGCCGCGCCCGTTCCAGCATCTTCTTCTCGCGGAAAGACAGAGGCTTCTCCGACTGTAATATCAGCAGCGTCTTCAGGACCTCGGCGATCTCAAGCAAGCTGCCATGGCGCATCTTGTCCGAATTTTCCTTGTAGCGGTCCTTCCAGTCGGCCTTGCGGTGGGCGTTGCCCTCGGCCAGGAATATCAGCACGCGCGCGATTTCCCCATTTCGGGTGACCTTGCGCAGCCCGATCTCCTCGACGTGCGAGAAGGGTACCATTACCGTCATGCTGTTGTATGTGAGGCGGAGCAGGTAGTAGCGCTCGAATTGCGCGCCGAAAGAACGAGTGCTTATATTCTCAACCGTTCCGATTCCATGATTGGGATAAACGATCTTCTCACCGATCTGAAATAAGGTCATACATAGACCGCCTTGCGCCTTGGCCTAGTTTACCAGCAGTTGTTGTCAGCCAAACTACTGACAAACCGGAAAGAAGATGTTAAGACCTATCGGGGTACAAAGTCAATAGACTTTACAATCCCGTGTCTGGTCAGAGACTTTGCACACCGCAGGCCATACACTTTCCCGTAGTGTCAATTCCGAAAACGAGAACCCGAATGATAATCTCACTGGTGAGCCGGAAGCAAATGGCGTATTCTCATGATTTAAACTCAGCTTCGTGATTAAACCCGGCTGGGTGTCTGGTGGCAAACGAAGTGCTGACAGAGTGCGCTAACGTTAAGCGTGAAGTGTGTCCGAAGCAGGGAAAGTGTTGAGGGTGTTTCAGCTCCGCGTGTTCAGTGCGAGACGGCCGCTTGAGAGATATTAAGACCCAATTCGCCAGTGCGCTACTGTTCATACTCACGGTAGGCGCGGTGTGCTGCGCCGTCATTAGTTTCCACCAACAGAGTTTGTATCACCTTCCGGATGATGGAGTTACATGGGTGGATCGGGTCGCTGCCGAAGGCCGGAATCAGGTGCTGGCGCTTCATGTTACCGCCGGCAGCCAGGGCTACAACGCAGGCATCCGCGCCGGCGACGTGCTGCTCCAGGTGGCGGGCAGGCCGATCCGGACCACCATCGACGTGCCGCAGGCGCTGCAGCAGGTGGGGGTCTGGAACAAGACTGAATACCTGGTGCGGCGTGACAATGTTCCAGTACCGGCTCAAGTTATTGTCGGTGAGAGCAGCGTGCTGGACCGGTCTTTGTACTATCAGTACGCCGTCGGCATCGCATATCTGCTGATCGGACTATTTGTCTACTATCGCCGTGTCGGAGCGCCACGATCGGTGCACTTTTACGTGTTGTGCCTGACTTCGTTCGTTCTATCGTGCTTTCATTACACCGGAAAGCTGAATGCCTTCGATGAGGCGATTTACTGGGGGAATGTGGCCGCCGGGCTCCTGGCGCCGACCATCTTCCTGCACTTCTGTCTGGTCTTCCCTGAGCGTCCCGCCTGGCTGAAACGGACCTGGGTCAGCGCGGCCTTATACGTTCCGGCACTCGCGCTTTTGGCGGTTTATGTCCTGGTGGCAAAGGGGATGCTTCGCGTGGCGGCGTCGCCGGTGGAAGTCAACTGGTTCGAGGACCGGCTGGGGATGCTGCTCCTGAGCGCGTTCTATTTGGCAGGGTCGGTTGTGCTGGCGATGAAAACACAGCATGCCGAAGACCCGCTGGTACGGCGGCAGCTGAAGTATATGCGGAATGGCGCGCTGCTGGGCACTGTGCCGTTCACTTTGATCTATGCGGTGCCATATCTGTTCGGGGCCTTGCCGGGGCACTATCAGAAGATGGCCGTGCTCTCGCTGATCCTGCTGCCGCTGACTTGGGCTTACGCCATCCTGCGCTACCGCTTGATGGACGTCGACATCATTTTCCAGCAGGGTTACGTTTATACGCTCGCCACGCTTGCGGTGCTGGGAGTTTTCTACGGCCTGATTTTTTCGTTCGCGCGCCCGGACAATCTCAGCCCGGCCGCCATCGTCGGTCTGATTCTGTTTGCGACATTCATCTTCCAACCCATTCGGGACTGGCTGCAGGAACAGCTGGACCGTTACTTCTTCTATAAAGACCGTTACGACTACCGGCGCACGCTGATCGAATTTGCGCGCGAGCTGGGATCGGAAACCAATCTGGACGAGATGCTGCGCTCGGTGGCGGACCGGCTGCTGCATACGCTTTCGATCCAGCATGTGGCGTTTTTTCTGGCTGCCGACAACGATCGGTTCCGGTTGCACATGACGCTCGGCAATCGCAAGGAGCGCAGCCAGAAGCAGCCGCAGGAACTGGATCTGAGCTTCTTGGGCCCTCAGACCGGGAAGCCCTATCTATTTTTTGAGCGCACCCGGCATTTGCTGGACGCGGTGTCGCATCAGTGGCCGGCCGCGGTGCGCCGGACCATCGCCGAGCTGGATCTGACCTATTATTTCCCCTGCCGGGTGCGGGGCCGGACCATCGCTTATCTGGGGCTCAGCCGGACGGACAAGGGCGACTTCCTTTCGAGCGACGATGTGGAGCTGCTGACCACGCTCGCCGGCTACGTCAGCATCGCGGTGGAAAACGCGCGCCTGTACAGCTCGCTGCAACATAAAGTGGAGGAGTATGAGCGGCTGAAGGAATTCAGCGAGAATATCGTCGAGTCCATCAACGTGGGGATTTTGGCGGCGGATCTGAACGATTGCGTGGAGAGCTGGAACACGCAGATCGAACGCCTGACGGGTATCCCGCGCCACCGCGCATTGGGCCGCCCGCTTTCCGAGCTTTTCCCGGCCGAGCTGTGCGAAGTCTTCGATCAAGCCCGCCGCGGGACTGGAGTGCAGAATATCTACAAGTTTGTGTTGCCGGCCCCAGCCCATGCCCCAGCCAGTCTTCTGGAGAGCGCCGCGAACGGCAACGGTGGCCATGCCAAAGCCGGCGGCAACGGAAATGGAAAGCCGGGCGCTCCCGCCGTTCACATCCTGAATCTGGCGATTGCGCCGCTGGTGTCCAAGGACCTGCGGCAGATCGGGCGGCTGATTATCTTCGACGATGTCACCGATCGCGACGAGTTGGAACGCAGGCTGGTGCAGGCCGACAAGCTGAGCTCCATCGGCCTTCTGGCCGCGGGCGTGGCGCATGAAGTGAACACGCCGCTGGCGGTGATATCCACCTACGCGCAGATGCTCGCCAAGCAGATTTCCGAAGACGAGCAGAAGTCGAAACTGCTGGACAAGATCGCCAAGCAAACCTTCCGCGCCAGTGAGATCGTCAATTCGCTGCTGAGTTTTTCGCGAACGTCGCCCACCGAGTTCGTGGAAGTGGACGTAAGCAAGGTGATCCAGGAAACTTTGAATCTGGTGGAGCATCAGCTGAAAAAGTCCGGCGTAGAGGTGCAACTGGATGCGCCGCCCACTTTACCGGCCGTCAAAGGCAACGCGGGCAAGCTGCAACAAGTGTTCCTCAATCTGTTTTTGAACGCGCGCGATGCCATGGACGCGGGCGGCAGGCTGACCGTCCGTGCCTGGAGCGAAGGCGGATTCGCGCGCATCGATGTATCGGACAACGGGCAGGGCATCGCACCGGAGCACCTGGAGCGTATCTACGATCCGTTCTTCACCACCAAGGCGGCGCTCAAGGGAACCGGCCTCGGACTTTCGGTCACCTATGGAATCGTGCGCGAGCACGGCGGTACCATTAAGGTGGATAGCCGATTGGGAACCGGCTCGCGATTCCACGTTGAGCTTCCCCTCCTGAGAAGCCCGCAACACGGAGGGCGCGCGCAGCCGGCCGGATCTCATGAGGACGCCCGCGCCCCCTTTGCGGGCTAGCCAAGAAAGCCGGTGCATGCCTGACAGACTGCCGCCCGATGAACCAGCCTCCCTTCCCAAAGGCCGAATTTTAGTAATCGACGACGAAGCGGACATCCGCGAAAGCCTGGAGACGCTGCTGTGCCTAGAAGGCTACACGGTGGAGCAGGCGCAAAACGGCGGCGAAGGGCTGCGCCGCGCCGAGGCCGCCAACTACGACATGATTCTGCTGGATCTGATGATGCCGGACCGCTCCGGCATGGAAGTGCTGCGCGAGATCCGCGACCGCGACGGGGAGACGCCGGTGTTCATGATCACCGCCTATGGTTCGGTGGAAGTGGCGGTGAGCGCGCTCAAGAACGGCGCCAACGATTATTTCTCCAAACCCTGGGACAACGAGAAGCTGCTGATCGAGATCGATCGGATGATCGCGCACAGCCGTCTGGCGCGCGAGAACGCGCAGCTCAAGAAAGCGCTGAAGCAGCAGTACAGCTTTCCGAACATCATCGGCAAAAACGAGCGCATGCTGCGCATCCTGGATCTGGTGACCCAAGTGGCGCCCAGCCGCGCAACCATCCTGATTACGGGCGAAACGGGCACCGGCAAGGAGCTTATCGCGAAAGGCATTCATGCCAATTCGGCGCGGGCCGATCAGCCCTTCGTCCCGGTAAACAGCGGATCGGTTCCGGCGGAGCTGCTCGAATCGGCGCTGTTCGGGCACGTGAAGGGTGCGTTTACGGGCGCCATTACTTCGCGCAAAGGCTACTTCGAGACGGCCAACAAAGGCACCATTTTCTTCGACGAGATCGGGACCATCAGTTGGGAAACGCAGGCCAAGCTGCTGCGGGTGATCCAGGAGCGCGAGTTCATGCCGGTGGGGTCGGCGGAGACCATCAAGGTGGACGTGCGCATTATCGCCGCCACCAACGCCGAGTTGAAGAAGCTGGTGGACGACGGCAAATTTCGGGAAGACCTGTATTACCGGCTGAACGTGATCAATCTGGCGCTGCCGCCGCTGCGCGAGCGCAAGGAAGATATTCCGCCGCTGGTGGAGCATTTTCTGGCTAAATTCAGCCGGGAAAACGAAAAATTTCTGGACCCCGACAACAAGAGCCTGTTGCGGTTTGAGCCGGACGCCATGCAGCTGCTGATGGATTACAACTGGCCGGGTAACGTGCGCGAACTCGAGAATGCGGTCGAACGCGCGGTGGTGCTGGCCTCGCAAGTTACCGTGCCCGTCGATGTCCTGCCAGACTCGATTCTCCAAGAGGGGGGAGTAAAGATCCGGCGCGACGAAAGCGGTGCGCTGCCGGCCGACGCGTCATTGCCCGAGATTCTGGCGGATTTCGAGCGGCGCAAGATCGTTGACGCGCTGGAAGCGGTGAACTGGAGCCAGACCGACGCGGCCGAGAAGCTGCACATTCCGCTGTCGACGCTGAATCAGAAGATCAAACGATTAAGCATCGAGATCAAGCGCAAGGGCGGGGCAGGAGCTGGGTAATCACGATTCAGGGTTCTGCGCCGGGTAGCTGGCATTGGCCAGCGCCTCAAATTTCTAGCGTCCGTCGGAACTATAGAGTGGGTCACTTCGCAACGTGCTTTGTCGAGGGAACCAGCGCCGATGATCCCCAAATATTCAGAAACCGCCGGGCTTCTACCATGACTTTGCCGAAGCCGGCCCAATGGCGATCCTGACCGTTCTTCTTGACACCGGAGACCCAGAACGACTCCCCTGTCTCCATATCGCAATAGTTGCCACCCTCGTCGCTGCGGCGCTGTCCCTTCAGCTTCATTAATGCTCGACCGTTGAAATAGAGCGTCCGGCCAGACTTCGACGGAGTCACGTAGCCAATCCAGGCTGGGCCATTATCGTCGTGGCCGCTCTTTAATTCGACATACCTCAAGCTCTTCACAATTTTCATATTGGCACATCCCAACAAGGGATAGGCGGACTGCTATCATGCCGTACAAAAAATATCGATGCGTTAGGGACGGCATAGCATGCGGTCGTTCCGGAGGACGGCAGGCAGCCCCGTCTCCCTATCGAATTGGGACAACGTCAAGTCCGTCGATCGCGGCGAAGTCTCTAAAATCCGTCGTGACCAGCGGGCAATTCCATTGCAGGGCCGCCGAGGCAATCCAAGCGTCCGCCGCTTGGACCGGTTGGCCGGCGCGTCGGCATTGGTCCACGACTTCGGACCAGAGTGTGCATGTACGCTCGTCCGGATAGAGTGTGAGGTACAGAGCCAGGTGCTGTCCGAGAGCGCCGCGGCGGGTGGCGCCCCAATTATTGGTCGCGGGCCAGAGCAGCAGCTCGGCCCGAGTCATAAACGAAACGACCAGCTGATGTCCGGCTACGGAATCAATGCAAGTCTGGCGCAGGGAGTGGTTACGATTAAACAGAATTGAGACCACATTTGTATCGAGAAGCAGGGCATTCATCTACGGTCGGTTTCGGTAGCGGGATTCCGGTTACGAAGCTCCCGAATCATCGCATTGAAGCAATCCACCTCCGATGGATCGCCGTCATCCGAGGGAGCAAAGTCCTGGACCGGGGCCTTGAGTCCAGGGATCGACGGCTTCTGGTCCGGCAGATTTCGCGGATCGACTACTTTCGCCACAACACCAGTCTATGAAAGTAACCTCCCCACAGTCAAAACCGAACGGTCCATCTCCGCTTTCGAGCCCATCTGGAGGGGGCGGATTGGGTGGGTGAAGTCAATCAATCCGGCAAAAGGCCAGCGCCTGAGAGCCAGCTTTCACCAGATCGCCTGGCAGTGAAACGGTCTTTTTGTCCGGTGCTATCGTCTTATTAAAGATGGTGCCCAACGGGTCCGGAAGAAAGAGCGTTGAAAGCCGCGCCGCCAAGACGGTCCGGGAGATTTTCGAATCCGGCCGGCCGCTGACCTACATTCTTTCACCGGAAGAGCAGCGGGTGGCGCGCGTGCTGAAAGAGGTGGCAGAGACGCTGCGCTTGCCGCCGGTTTGGACCTGGACTCTGACAGACGGGATGCGCGGCATCGACGGCCCGGTCGTCCCAGGCACGGAAAGCCCGCGTGGCGTGCTCGACTTCATCATTGCGCATAAAGGCTCGGCCATCTTCCACCTCAAGGATTTTCACGAGCCGCTGCGCGAATCGTCCGAGATCCGGCGGCGGCTGCGCGACGTCTATGAGACCTGTCTGGACCAGCGCAAGTTCGTGGTCATCACATCGCCGGTCCGCTTCGTTCCCGAAGAAGTGGAGCGCAGCATCATGTTTCTGGAATTGCGGCCGCCCGACGTGATCGAGCTGTCTGAGTTCCTGCGCGAAGAAGCCCCGGGCACAGACGATGAAGTGCTCCAACAAACCGCGCGCACTCTGCTCGGCCTGACCATCGACGAAGCGCGCTATGCACTGCGTCGCGCGGTGGCCGCGGGGCTGGGACTCGGTCCCGAGTCTTTGTCCGCGCTGCTTGAAGAGAAGCGCCTGCTGGTGAATCGCAGCGGAGTGATCGAGTTCATTTCCGACGGCACCAACCTGGGCGACGTGGGCGGACTGGAAGGCCTGAAGACCTGGCTGATCGAGCGCAGCAAATTGTTCGAAATGCGCGACAGCCTGGACGCCGAGATTGTACCCAAAGGCCTGCTCATGATGGGCATTCCCGGCTGCGGCAAAAGCCTCTCGGTGAAGGCCATCGCTTCGCAGTTTCACCTTCCGCTGTATCGCGTGGACATGATCGAGATTTTTTCCGGACGCCATGGCAAACCCGAAGGCGCCTTCGTCGAAGCCTGCAAGATGATGGAGGACATGGCGCCCGCGGTGCTGTGGTTCGATGAAATCGAGATGGGCATTACGTCCACCGACTCGGGCGGCGAGCAGGGCCGCATTTTCGCGTTCTTCCTGACGTGGATGCAGGAGAAGACGCGCGGGCTGTTCGTGGCCGCCACCGCCAACCGCATCGACCTGCTGCCCGCTGAAATGATCCGCAAAGGCCGTTTCGACGAGGTGTTTTTCGTCGACCTGCCGAGCGAAGAGGAGCAGCTCGAAATCTTCAAAATCCACCTGAAGCGGCGCGGCATCGATCCGGCGGCGTTCCGCGTCGAGCAGCTGATGCAATTCACCGTAGGATGGACGGGCGCTGAAATCGAGCAATGCGTGGTATCGGCCATCACCAAGGCACGCCTGGCGGACCGCGAGCTTGCCGAGCAGGATCTGATCGGCGTGGCCGTCCGGACTGTGCCGCTCTCCCGCACCATGAAGGAACAGATCAACCACATACGCGGCTGGGCCTTTGAGCGGGCGGTGCGCGCCACTCCGCAAGGCATCCGCAGGTAACGCGGACTCGGTTGCGTTCCGTGGTACAGTTTAAGGGTTAACTATTTTGGCATCTTCGCATTAGTCCGGTCCAACCGCCCGAGTCCGATCCTGCCCGTTGAAACCAATTCGCACGTTAAAGGAAAAAGCATGAAGAATATTTTCGTAGGAAACCTCAACTTCGGAGCTACCGAAGCAGCGGTCCGGTCTCTGTTCGAGGCGTATGGAACCGTGGAGCGCGTTAACATCATCACGGACCGGGATACCGGACAGCCGCGAGGGTTCGGATTTGTCGAGATGAGCGCCAACTCGGAAGCGGATCGCGCAATCGCGGAACTGAATGGAAGAGAACTGGACGGCCGGGCGCTGAATGTGAACGAAGCCCGTCCGAAAACCGAACGCAGCTTCGGTGGTGGTGGTGGTGGTGGACGTGGGCGCGGAGAGAAGCGCTGGTAGTCGATTCAACTAAACCGAGGGGCTGCGCTTCCAGCGCGGCCTCTCTTCAGTAGCTTTCCAACCGCTCGCTGGCGCGCGCGGGTCTTAGGATCGCAACGCGATCCGCAAGGTCATATTGCCAGGATTTTCCCGTTCAAAAGCCAGCAGAGCAACTTTCAACGGAGAGGTTCGAATCGGACTGCTAAACCACTGTTCCGGAATCGGCAACGTGCTCTGGTCAATTTCCTTCCAAGGCTCACCGTTCAGTTTGCGCTGATCGATGCGTGCGATTTTGTCCTCAATGCGCACACGCAGGTCCTGCGTTTCGAATGTCACATTATCCATATCCTTATTGTCCCACGGACGCGGGCTACGGCGGTAGCTTCACTTTAGTCAGGTCCACCCCAGGGGCCGTACGTGGTTGAAGTTCAGGGCGTCGGCTCCCTGATGCTGGAGCGCTAATTGAAGACTCACATCGCTAGTGAGCACAAGGATTCCTCTTGCGCAGACGGTCGCAATCGCCGCGTCGGATAATCCCAACCGCGAGAACAGAGGATGGGAGACGAGCGTCTTCGATTCGTCATATGATTCGTCCATCAGCTCAACAAGCGAAGCAAATCTTCCTCGAACCGTCCAAAGGTCGTTGCCGTGCAGATCTGTCAAGTCGCTGACTTGGGTCAGCACGTGAGGTGTCGTTACCAATCTGCCGAACCAATTAATAAGCCGTGAAAGCAACTCGAAATCCTTGATCGTAAAATTCTGTGTTCGCTTAAAGTCGCCGATGCGCCGCTTGTTGACCAAGCCGACGAGCAACAAGACTAGCAAATTCGAGTCGACTAAAACGCCCTTCGATCGGTGTTTTTCGATGAGCGCGCTCGCATCCAGCATTACGTAGCGGCGAGTTCCCGGATTTTCATTGAGGTGACTTCACCATTCTTCTTCAGCACGGTGAAGACCTTGTAATCGCGCGCGGAAAAGGGGAGTGCGGTAATGACATTGCGTCCCTGGAGGTTCATCATGCTCAACGTGATAAGCCAGGCATCCTCGCCGCCGACATTCGCCGACTCTACCTCTTCAAGCAGGAGACCCGCGGCTCGTTCGGGGCCAAGGGTGTCCACTGCAAAGGCAGAGGCGTTCTGAACGGCTTCTTTGATGGTCGCCATGGTCCGGACATAACATAGCACCGCGCGTGGCCTTCAGCCACCGCTCAAGTGACGCTGGGATCGATCAGGCTCAGCTTCGGAAACAGCTTTCTGTAAAATCCGCGATCTCGCGACAGTAACCGTGATGCTTGCACGTGCGCGTGCGCGCCAATCAGGAAATCGGCCAATATCTTCGACTTCTGGCCTCCTTGCTTACGGTACGCTCGCCATACCCGGCTTGCCAGGAAATGGGCTTCACCGTTCAGAGCTTCCACGCGCATTTCATTAGCATGAAGAAAGCGGTCGCATTCGCCCTGCGTGTTGAAATGGATGCAAAGTTCGGCGTAAACCAAATCGCAGATTACCAGCGATCCTTGAGAGGCCGCTTGTTCCAGTGCCAGCACCGACGCGTCGCAGAACTCCTGGTTCGGCACAAGAATGTCGAGCAGGACATTCGTGTCGATAGCCGTGATCATTGCCCGCGGACGTCATCCATGAAACTATCGACGGAAGAATTGCCGAGCTCGTCCTGACTGCCGCTGCAGTGCCCCTTCCACTTTCGCAGATCCAACTTCTTGGGAGCCTTCTTCAAGATAATAGTGCCGCCCACGATCTGGAACTCGACGTCCGTGTCCGGCCGCAGGCCGAACCGGTCGCGAATCTCCTTCGGGATGGTTACCTGACCGCGTTCTCCCAGCTTCATACTTTCAAGTATGCCTGACAATTCATACTTTGGCAAGGGGGCCGACATTGGTTCAATCATCCATTGCAAGTCAGAGAATATCCCCGCGCGATTCGAACCATCCCAGAGGCGAAAATTTTGGATTGGCGCGAGGCTCTACGGTAAGATGTAATACTATCTCTAGCCTTGACACTCGTCCGTCACATGAATTATTCTTAGCCTTCGCCCTGAGACTAGACTGAATACTCTAGTTGGTACTCTCCGGCCTACGGCCCGCCCGCGTCTCTGTAGAAAATTTCGGGCCGTGCCGATTCAATCTAAGGAGATCGATGCCACATCAGCCTTACTTTGTGCTTGTACTCGCGCACTCCCTCCACGGGCGATTGCGCCGGATACATATCCCACACAAAGTGATTTATGCTGGTTTCATTTTTTCGGCGCTTTCGTTTGTCGTCATGTTGGCTTTTTTTTCCAGCTACTTGCGCATGAGCTGGAAAGTGGCGCATTACAACTCGTTGCGCCAGGAAGTGGACTCGCTCCGCACCAAGTACCAGGAGCTGCAGCGCGTCACCAATCAAAAGAACGAGCAGTTGGCAACCTTAGAGAACTTCGCCGGTGAAGTGTCGGTGGCCTATGGGTTGAAGCGCAAGCCGGGCACATCCGCCGACGCCCTGAACACGGCTAACCTTACTCCCACCTTCCACGAATCGCTCAGCCAGTACAACTTCCTGCAGACTTCCACCGTTTCGGCGCTCTATCGGAACTATCCGCGGCAGTACCAGCTCCACGTTCGTCCCAGCTTGTGGCCCGTGGAAGGCCGGCTGATGAGCGCCTTTGGCGGACGCACAGACCCGTTTTCGGGGGAAGGCGCCATTCACACCGGCGTCGACCTGGAGGCTGCCATGGGAACGCCGGTGCGCGCGGCGGCGGACGGCATCATAGTACGTGCCGATTGGGACGGCGGCTATGGAAGGCTCATCATCATCGATCATGGCAACGGCGTCCAGACTTACTACGGCCACTTGTCGAGCTTCATCGTAGTACCCGGCCAGGAGATTCGGCGCGGCGACGTGATTGCGCGCTCCGGCGCAAGCGGCCGCGTTACTTCACCGCATCTGCATTACGAAGTGCGCCTGGGCGGGACGCCGGTGAATCCCTATTCCTACCTGGCGAAGTCGGGGGCGGCGGCCGCGGCTCGCGAACAAAAAGACCTTCCGTTCGACTAGGCGCCGGCTAGTTCTTAATTGCTAAGCCGCGGTCAGCAAGATCGGCTCGCGCTTGGTAATCACCAGTGTGTGTTCGTAATGCGCCGACAAGCTGCCGTCTGCGGTGCAGATCGTCCAGCGGTCCGGTTGCAGCACGCCCTGCCCCTTCCCCGCGGCGACAATCGGCTCGATGGTGATCACCAACCCCTCGGTCAGGCGCGCTCGCAGGCGAGGTTCGTGATAGTTGGGGACGCTAGGCGGCTCATGAATCGTTCGCCCCACGCCATGACCGCACAGATCGCGGATCACCTCAAAGCCGCGGCTTCTGGTCTCGCGCTCCACCACGCGGCCAATCTCGTGCACCCGGTTGCCCGCGCGCGCCGGCCCTAACGCCTTATGAAAAGCATTCTCCGCGCAACGTACCAACGCGTCGGCTGTCACGCTGACTTGGCCCGCGCGAACGGTGACCGCGGCGTCGGCATAAAATCCATCCTTCTCGGCCACTAAATCCAGCTTCACCAGATCCCCGGATCGGATGGTGCGCTCGCCGGGAATTCCGTGAATGGCTTCGTCATTGACGCTGATGCAGAGCGCTGCAGGAAATCCGTAGACCTTCGGCGGCGCGGATTCAGTCCCATTCTGTGCCAATACGGTGGCGCCGATTTCGTCCAGCTCCCCGGTTGTGATCCCTGGCCTGACCGCAGCCGCGGTTTTGTCCAGCGTCTGGCGCACGATTCTTCCAATGGCCCGCAGTTTCTCGAACTCGGCTTGCGACCGGATGGACATACGCACCAATTATACAAACGCGATGCTTGAACATTCCTTTGCGCCCGAACGTATAGAACTGAGACATTGGTTATTCCTGGGTAGATGAGGTATACCAGGGCGATGAGTAATGCTCGAAGTTGACGCCCTCAAGAAAAGTTACGGCAACCTGTTGGCGGTGAACGGCGTTTCTCTGCGCGCCGGCGTTGGGGAGATCGTCGGGCTGCTGGGTCCTAACGGCGCCGGCAAAACCACCACCGTGTCCATGATCGCGGGCCTCACCACTCCCGACTCGGGTACGGTGCGGATCGAGGGCCGTCCGTTGAGCGGCGACCGCGATCCGATCAAGCGGCGCATCGGGCTGGTCCCGCAGGATCTCGCGCTGTTTGACGAACTCACCGCGCACGCCAACCTGCAACTTTTCGCCGCGCTCTACAATCTGGACGGAGCCGCAGCCAAGCGCGCTATCGGCGATACTCTCGAACTTGTCGGGCTTGCGGACCGGGCCCAGGAGCGCGTCAAGAACTACAGCGGCGGCATGAAGCGGCGTCTCAACCTGGCGGCGGCGCTGTTGCACGATCCGCAGATTCTGCTGCTGGACGAACCCACCGTCGGCGTCGACCCCCAGAGCCGGAACGCCATCTTCGATAACCTGGAGGTGCTCAAGAGCCGCGGCAAAACGCTGGTCTATACCACGCATTACATGGAGGAGGCCGAGCGCCTGTGCGATCGCGTGGTTATCATCGACCACGGTCAAGTGGTGGCGAACGACACCTTGCAGGGTCTGTATCGCCTGCTGCCTGTAACCAACCTGCTGGCGGTGGAGTTCGATAGCGGCCAGGACGGAATCGACCTGAATGAGATCCAGGCGGTTCCGGGCGTCCGTTTTGCGAAATTCGAGGCCGGGACGTTGCGGGTGGGCTTGCAGAATCTGGCCACCGAAACTCCGCGCGTCTTAGAGTGGCTGGTGGAGCGCGGCCATCTCTACCGCAACGTGGCGAGCGAGCGCGCCGATCTGGAAAGCGTATTCCTGACCCTGACCGGAAGGAGCTTGCGCGATTCATGATGATCCCGTTTCGAGCCTTGGTCCGCAAAGACCTGCTGCTGTTCTTCGTGGACCGGCGCGCCCTGCTGATGAGCTTCGCCGTACCCATCGCCATTGCTTCATTTTTCGGATACGTCACGGGCGGATCGGGCGATCAGGCGAACGCGGGCAAAATTTTCGTCCTGGCGGTAGATCGGGACCACAGCGCGATTTCCCGCGAAATCGTCAACCGGTTGTCCGCGGAAAAAGCGCTGGATGTGAAACCCTCCACGCCGCTGGATGCGCGCGCAGCCGTGCGTAAGGGAAGCGCCACGGTGGCGGTGATCATTCCTCCGAATTTCGGCCAGGAAGCTGGGGAAGCGTTCTTCGGCCCGTCCGAGAAGCCCCAGATCGGCGTGCTCTTCGATCCTTCCCATTCCGCCGAGCGCGCCATGGTGGCAGGCATCCTCAGTGGCGACGTGATGCAGGCGGTGAGCAAAGAAATGTTCACCGGCCAGACTGGACGCGATGTGCTGAAAACTTCGCTGGCCGATGTGGAGCAAAGTCAGGGCATGTCACCGCAGATCAAAAAACCCCTGGAAGACTTATTAAGAAGTGCGGACCGCCTGAATCGGCAGTCCGATCAGACGCCGGGTCTTTCAGGGGGCTTGTCCATGCCCTACACCACTCGCGAAGAAGCCGTCACCGCTCACGAGAACGTTCAATACAACGGTTACGCCCATGCCTTCGCCGGAATGGTGGTGCAGTTCGGTTTGTTTCTGGGTATCGACGTCGGTATCGGACTGCTGCAGCAGCGGCAGCGCGGCTTGTGGAAACGGTTCCGGGCCGCGCCTTTGTCGCGTAGCACTTTGCTCGGCAGCCGCGCCGTCAGTGCGGCCATCCTTGCGTTCCTGGTGGTGCAGGTGAATTTCCTGTTCGCCCGATTTGTCTTCGGTGTGAAGGTGGAGGGCAGTATGCTGGGCTTTCTGGGAGTAAGCGCCGCTTTCGCGCTGATGACGGCAGGCTTCGGAATGCTGATCGCCACCCTCGGCAAAACCCCGGAGGCGACGCGCGGGCTGTCTATTTTCGTGGTCCTGATTGTGGTGATGCTGGGCGGCGCCTGGATCCCGATGTTTTTGTTCCCGCAATGGCTGCAAAAGTTAACAGTGGTCATGCCCTCGCGTTGGGCCATGGATGGTCTGGAAGCTACTACGTGGCGGGGCCTGGGCCTGGAAGCCGCACTGCTCCCCATCGCTGTATTGCTTCTGTTCGCGGCGCTGTTCGGCGGCCTGGCAGTGGCGCGCTTCCGCTGGGAAGTGGAAGGCTAGCGCTGGTGCAAGATCGACATACGCCGCGTCGTAAGCCGTGAGCCCATAGCCCAGCGCGGCGGCCATTCCACCACGAATACCTCTCAGAGTACGGGAAACCGGGCATCAGGCAATCGTTCGGAGACCTGCAACATTCAAGCTGAAGCACCGGTCCTAAGGAAAATTGCTGCGGTTGCCGATGATCAGATCGTGGCAGTTTCCCGACCGCGAATCAGCCAATCGCTACCCAGCCAATCGCTACCCAGCCAATCCGCCAAGAGCGAGCGGGGCTTTGTCCTTATCGTCACGGCGATCTCGATGACGCTGATGCTCGGGCTGGCCGGATTGGGCGTCGATATCGGGCGCATGTATGTGATCCGGGCTGAGCTCCAATCGTTCACCGATGCGGCGGCGTTGAGCGCGGCGCTGGAGCTGAATGGAACGAAATCCGGGCTGGCGCGGGCCCGTGCAGGCGCCGAGCGATTGGCGGATGGGCCGCATGCCATGCGATGGGACATGGGGACGCAACCGATCGCCAACATCGCCACCAGCTTTGCCATCGGCAGTGGAACGCCCGATAAAGAAAGCTGGCAGGAGCAGCCCAAGCAGGCGGGTGATTTCCGATTCGTGCGCGTAGTGGCAACTGCGCAAGCGCCGGTGATCTTTTTGAGAATCTTTCAACCGCTGAGCGCGACGAATGTCGCGGCTGCCAGTGTGGCGGCGAAGACGGACAAATCCGTCAGGTTGATCCAGTGAGGCGACGCGGCAGCGCGCTGATCGAATTCGCGGGATCGTTGATCCTGCTCACGGTGATGTTCACCGGAATCTTTGAGCTAGGATACTCGTTCTACACTTATGGCCAGTTGGTGAGCGCGGTTCGTGCGGGCGCGCGTTACGCCGCGTTGCAACCACGAGGAACCATCGCGGATCCAAAGGCTGCGGATGCGGTGCGCAATCTGGTGGTGTATGGCGACCCCGCTGCCACCGATGGCGCGAAACCGCTGGTTTCAGGGCTTACCACGGACCACGTGGAACTGATCGATAGCCCGGATACCAGCACGGTCTCGCTGCGCGGTTTCGAACTGGATGCGCTGTTCATGAAAGTGAAACTCGACGGGCGGCCGACCGTTACTTTTCCCGTGACGGGGGCACCGCAGTGAAAACGCGCGGACAGGCATCCAAAGGACAATCACTGATTGAATCGGCGCTGATCCTGACCGCTTTCATGGGACTGCTGGTGGGGATGGCGGGCGTAGGCCAGATGCTCTTCGAGCGGCAAACACTGGCTGATCGCACGCGCATGGCCGCACGCTGGGGAGCATTGAACAGCTATGATCCGGCGGCCATTCGCCGCGTGGTGTTGTACGGGACGGCCGAGCCGGCGCCGGGCGATAACCCCTTTTTCGGACTCACGCCTGCATCGGTTGATGTCTCCAATCCCGGATGTCCCGGCTCCGCGTGCCGCGTCCGTGTGGCGATCCCAGAGCATGGGATCACAAGTGTTGAACCAATGGAGAAATCTATTCCAGGCCCAGTTGCTTCGAAGCCTTGACGAACGGCGCGGTCTTCGGATTGGCTTCGTTCCAGCGCACAGGCTGCTCGCTATCGGCCATCAGGAACAGCGCTAACGCAATGGCGCGATCCACCTTGGCCATGTTATCGTAATCGATCTTTTGCCACTCATCGCCGACGGCGTGGTAGTCCGCATAATCGAACGCCACGCACAGCGTCTCGGCGGGCACGCCGGCTTCGGCGAACGAAAAATTGTCGCTGGCGCCGAAATAATCGTCGCTGCCTCTCAAATTCTCATAGACCCTGATGCCGGTGCGCTCTCCGGCGCGCTGGAGGTAGCCGGTCAGATCGGAATAATCGAATCCGGTGAGCGAGGCGTTGGAAATCTGGGGACCCTCGGTGGAATCGGTTCGGCCCACCTGTTCCAGATTCAGATCCACAACGGTCTTCGCGAGCGGGAACACGGGATGGTGGGCGTAATACTGGGAGCCGATCAAGCCCTTCTCTTCGCCAAAAAAAGTCATGAAGACGATACTGCGGCGGGGATGCTTGGGAAGGCGAGCCAGCGCGCGCGCGACTTCCATTACCGAGACCGTGCCGCTACCGTCGTCGTTGGCGCCGTTATAAATCCGGTCGCCCGGCCCGTCGGGCTTCATGCCCAGATGATCGTAATGCGCGGTCAGCAACACGCAGGTATCGCGCAAGCCTGGATCGGAGCCGCGCAAAACTCCGATGACGTTGCGCAGCGTGGCGGGCGTGCGATGCGGCGCGGCGATATGTACCGATGCGGTGGGCATGGAGCCCGGCTTCAGGGCTGCGTAGAAGCGGGCCGCTGCTTCGCCGGAGAGCCGAATGCGCGGACTCGCCGCTTCGTTATCGGCCTGGCTGGGATCTACAAGCTGGCGCGGCGGCCGGTTGTGTTTTGCAGCGCTGCTCTTATCGCTCCTCTTATCGATGGAAATCACCAGCGCGGGTTTGGACGCGCGTAAAACGCGGTTTGCGGCCCGCAGCCTGGTTTGCAGTTTCGTTTCCAACGCCAGTATGACTACCTTGCCGTCAATCTGGCCCGCCGAGAGGTGCTGAACCAAAGCCTCATCTGCCAAGTCCAGCTTGAACACCGGCGCATCCTTGAGATCGAGCGCGGTTCGGACATTCAATACTGCGTCCTTCTCACCGGCCTCGAACTGTCGATCGCCTGAGGAAAGCGTCAGCTCGAAATTGCTGTAGTTGGGCTCTACCACCAGCATGGACGCGTTCTCAAAGTAGCTGCCGCCCGCGCCCGGCTCCAGGCCCGCGCGGCGGAATTGATCCGCGATGTAGTCGGCCGCCAGGTCCAGGCCGTGGGATGGCGAGTCGCGCCCTTCCAAGGCGTCGGAGGCGATGTAGGAAAGATCGGTGCGAAGAGAAGCGGCGTGAATTCCGTCCAAAACCGATTGAACTTCAGGCGCCACGGCGACTTCAGGCGGGGCGCTTTGGGCCAGAACACAGATACAAGTAAGGAAGCCTACAATGGCACTGCGATTACGCATAAAGCGGGTCTCGCCTGATGTTAGCATCTTGAACTACAAATCATTTTAAGGCAGAATTGTTCTGTCAGGACTGGACATGCCAAACCGAACCAGCAACCGAACCAGCAACATCCGTCTTTTGAGACAGCGCGTAGTTGAAAGCTACAAGCTGAAGAGCACGCATTTGATCGGCGCGGAGCTGAGCGAGTCCGGCGTGCTGGATCGGGGGGTACTGAATCGGGAGATCGAAGAGATCCTGGACGGGCTGTACGAGAAACCGAGTCTGGCCCCGCGCGTGGAACGGTCCCTGGCGGCGTTTCTGGACGAACTGCGGGAGGGCGACGTGCCGCGGACGGCGGCGCATGTCTGCGCCCTGCTGAGCCTGGAGCTGGACGACCTGCGCAAAGCGGCCCTGCTCTCGCTCATGGTGCGCCTGGCGGGCAAGCGCAAATTCGACCCGATCGCCAGCTACATCCTTCAAAACCAGGAAGTTTTGATAACACCCGGGGCAACACGCTGAGCAACACTCTGAGCAACGAGCGAACAACCGGCCGGGCTTGACAACCGTATCAAACAAGAGCACGATCTATTTAAGGAGCTTTTGCAATGCGCTTCCTGGTGGCTGGTTGGTGGCTAGCGGTGTTGGCGGCGGGGTCGGCCTGCGCCCAAGCCGTGATTTCTTCTCATTCGGGCGTCGTCCAATATGTGGAGGGACGCGCCTATCTGGCTGACAAGGCGATTGAGCCGAAATTCGGAACGTTTCCGGACATCAAGGAGAACCAGGAGTTTCGCACCGAAGACGGCCGCGCGGAAGTCCTGCTGACACCGGGCGTGTTCCTGCGTCTGGGGGAAAATAGCGCCATTCGAATGTTGTCGACGCGGCTTGTTGACACGCGCGTGGAAGTGCTATCGGGATCGGCCATGATTGAGAGCACCGAGATGCCCAAGGATAATGCCGTTGAGCTGGTGTACAAGAAAGATTCGATCCGTCTGCAGAAGCAGGGCATTTATCGGGTGGACGCCGAGCCGGCGCGCTTCCAGGTGTTCGAGGGCGAAGCAGTGGTCACCGATCCGTCCGGCCAATTGACGTTGAAGAGCGGCAAGCAGACGGTTCTGGCCGGTGTGCTGATGGCGGAGAATTTCGACCGCAAAGCTGACGATCAGGATGCATTGTATCGCTGGAGCGATCGGCGCGCCAGTTATGTGGCGCAGGCCAATGTGGCAGCGGCTTCGTCGGCCAACGCCAGTTCCGGCGGATATGGCAATTACGGCGGATATGGCTACGGCGGGCTGGGCTATGGATCGGGGTTCGGCGGCCTCGGTACTTACCCAGGATACCTGGGCGGATGGGCTCTTAATCCCCTGTTCGGAATGTACACCTACATGCCTTACTCAGGCTTCGGTTACAGCCCCTTCGGCTACACCTACTACAGCCCGGCGACAGTGGCTTACGCTCCTTCGTTCGGCGGCAGCGGATATGCTTATGGCGGAGGCGTGAGCCGGACCGCAGGCGTAAACCGGTTGGCCGACATTTCTACGCACCGGGGCGCCACCGGTGGCGGCCTTACTGCCAGCGCTCGATCGCTGGGCGGGGCATCGCTCGCGAGCGCGCACGGGTCATCCGGCGGCATGGGCCATGCCGGCGGCGGGCACCGATAAACGCGGTCGCGGCCTCATTAGATCTACTTCAACGAAACCGTGTGGACTCAAATGCGGCGGTCCACGCCTCCTGCCAGCCATGACTGGCGGGTTCGGCGGATCCATTGGGCGCAACGTCGGCAGGTGGAGCGATCACCGGCGTAGGCGGAGAGTCGATCTTCAGATAATCCCCGTGGCCGAAATCCCAATTGTCCGGGATCTCAAAAGGTGGCTGGAAGTTGGCCGGCCAAGGCGTGGACGGACCCTCTCGCCCCAGGGCCGCGTGCCACCAGGGGTGGTCTGCGTCCAGGATTCCGCCGAAGAAATTGCCCAGCGGAAACGCGGCTGCAAGCACCAGGTCCTTGTGGGACGCCAAGGCGGAGATTTCTCCAATTTTGGCGGCGGCTGCAGGGAACTCCGCGTTCAGGCAATCGTCGTCGATGGCTCCGGCCATGATGGTGGCTCGTCTGACCGGCCGGGACAGGGAAGAAACCGTCGACAGCAGAACCCGAGCGCCCAGGCTGTGCGAGGCGAACGAAAGGCCGGCCGCGCCGCCGAAATTGGCATCCAGAAACGGACCAACCAATTGGCCCGCATGATCTGCGACCGCGGGCTCTTCGGGATAATCCAGGCCGTGGAGCCAGACGGAATCGCCCGGCCATAGCAGCCCAACGAAAACGGACGGCGCCGGGAGCCGAAGCAGCCCCTCCCAGTTGGACAAGGCCGCGATGCCACTCGCGCGGTCGACATTGAATCCGTGGGTGGCGATCAAAACGTTCCGGCCCTGAATATCGCTGAGCAATTGCTGCGTGCTTAGGCTCTGGTAGTTGCCGATGTCAGTGCCCTGAAAGATGGCTACCTGGGTGGCCAGACTACCTCCCACCGGCTGCAGGCGAACATCCAGGAATCGCGTCATTTCTTTACCAGCTGCATGGTGTTGACGGCGGTTGCCAGTGCGGTGGAAAAGTCCTTGGCGATGGGGGCGAGCGGCGTAGCCAGGAGACCCACCAGCAGGGACACGGGCCAGTCGACGGGAGGTTGCAACATCACTCCACCGGCCATCGCGAGCGCGACAGCTATCGCCGCGGCCAATGCTCTGGTGGAATTGCGGTACACCTGGTCGCTGCGCTGGTAGGCCTCATCGAGCAGCGCGGTGACAATCAAATCGAAGCGGCTATAGACATCGGACTCGGCGGCGCTGAGCGAAGTTCCGGACGCGATCTTGGCAACGACTCCCGTGAAAATGGTGGGATCTAAGCCCGTGGCGTCCGCTATCGCATGGGCGTTCTGCGGGTTCAAGCTCAGCTTGATGAGGGATTTGGCAATGGACTTTTGGCTGCCGAGATCGGTCCCGTTCACCCAGTTGGCCTGCAGCGTGGCAAGTATTTTCCCGGGCGGCAGGGTGTTCGAAGACTGGCCTGGGATCAATTTAGACACCGCGTTACGGATGCCGGGGAAACCGATGTGGTTGACGCCTCCCCAGAGCACTTTGCTGGCGTCCACCAAGCCGAAAGCCGCGGTGCCCAATCCACCGATGGCGGTGACAAGTTGCGGAATGTGCTGAAGCAGGCTCTGAGGTACAGGCATGGCACTTGTTTCCTCGCTTTCGCCGGGCAAATGGAGATGATTTTCCAATAAGTGTACACTGTCCATCTAGGAAAGCAAGCTTTTTCTGGAGATAACCTGAGGAAGCTATTTCAGATGTGTTTCGAAGAAATCGGTCAGCGTTTCCAGCAGTTGCCTGCGAACGGGTCCGGTGACGCCGTGGCTTTTTCCGGTATAGATCGCCATATCGAAGAGCTTGCCCGCCTGCTCCAGAGCATCCGTCATTTGCACGGTGTTCTGGAAGAGCACGTTGTCATCCTCGATATTGTGAACCAGCAGGAGGCTCGCTTTGAGACTGGCCGCGTTATCCACGGGCGAGCTGGCGCGGTAGCCTTCCGCGTTTTCAGAAGGAAGTCCCAGATAGCGCTCGGTATAGATGGTGTCGTAATTCCGCCAATTGGTAACCGGCGCGCCCGCGATGCCCGCGCGAAAAACAGCCGGGGCGTTGAGCAATGAGTAAAGCGTCAGAAATCCACCATAACTCCAGCCGTAAATTCCAACGCGCGCCGCGTCGACGAAGCCCTGCGAGATCAGATAATGCACGCCTTCCAGCTGATCGGCCAGCTCGGTTCTTCCAAACTGGCGATATAGCGGCGTCTCGAAGGCATGCCCGCGCCCGGAGGAGCCGCGATTGTCCAATTGCCAGATCACGAAGCCGCGCGCGGCCAGCACCTGATCCCAGCCGGCCCCTTCCCAATCATTGCGCACGGTCTGCTCGCCCGGACCGCCGTACACCATCACCACCGCCGGGTACTTTTCGCCGGCGCGGAAGTTGGCGGGCTTGATCAAACGCCCGTAGAGAAGCTTACCGTCCTGCGCCTTGATCTGAACCACTTCCGATGGCTGTACCGAGTACTCATCCAGCAACTCCCGCTTGGCCGCGCGAAACAAGGATTGCTCATCGCCCGAGGCCGAATACACGGCGCTGCGTTGCGGCTCTGTGGACGAAGAGAAACTGTCCAGATAGTATTCCGCGGTAGGGCCCATCGAGATTTCATGCGTGCCCGGCTCACGGCTGATGCGCTTTCGATCTTTTCCATTTAGTTTGACAGAGTACAATTGCCGGTCCAGAACACTGGCTTCGGTAGAGATAAAGTAGACTTTTTGACTGGATTCGTCGACTCCGGCGACCTCGGTCACCTCCCAATCGCCTTCCGTGAGCCGTTTGCGCTGCTGGCCTTCGAGCGAATAAAGATACAAGTGGCAAAAGCCGTCTCGTTCGCTGCCCCACAAAAACTCATCTTTCCCGACAAAATGAAACAAGTCGTTGTGATTGATCCAATAAGGGTCTGACTCGGCAAGGATGGGCCGGGAGGTGCCCGCGGCGGCGTCGGCGAGCAGCAGGTCCAGGCGATTCTGGACGCGATTCAATCGTTCCACGGCCAGCCGGGTGGAATCGGGGGTCCAGTGTGCGCGCGCAATGAGAAAGCCGCGAGTGTCGCCCAGGTCCATCCAGCGCGTTGCGCCTCCGGAAGCTGGAACCACGCCGACATGCACCTCCGCGTTGGGTGTGCCGGCTTGCGGATAACGCTCCGGTTCGGCGGCGGCGCGCAAGCCGGTGAGCGATACCTGCGGATACACGAACTCGCGCGCGATATCGAACTGCATATACGCGATGTGCTTGGAATCGGGCGACCACCAGTAAGCGGTGCTCAGGTCCAGCTCTTCGGGATAGACCCAATCCGGCTCGCCATTCAGCAGGGTGGCGCTGCCGTCATCGGTGAGCCGCGAAAGCTGATGACTGGCGATTTCGAGCGTGTACAAATCATGGCCGCGCCGGAAGGCCACCCGCGAGCCGTCGGGAGAAAGCTTGGGATCGCGCTCGGCCTCAGAGGTAGCCGTGAGTTGTTCCCACGTTCCGGTCTCGAGCGAATAGAAAAACAGGTCGCCGCGTACGCTGAGCAGCAATTTTTTTCCGGAATGGGCCCACTCCAGGCTATCTTCGCTCACGCGGCGATTCTGCCAGTCGAAGCGGGGCGGCTCGGGAACCGGAACTGCGGCCTTTTCGAGCGGCGCGAGAGACAGCAGGGTTTTCTCCGCCTTGCCGGCCACGTCATACAGCATCACCCCACTGGCGCGAAAGTAGGCAAAATGCTTGCCGTCCGGCGCCCAAACCACTTGCGGCGTTTCGTTTTCGCGGCTTTGCTGGATTACCGTGTCGATGGTGATGGGCTTCTTCTGCGCGAAGAGCGAAAAGGCAACAACGCAGAACAGAAGAATCAGGCGGACAGTCACCTGCTGTGATTGTACGCTAAAGGCCGAATGGAATCGAGTTTGTAGACCGCAACGCCGCTGGAAGCGAAGAGCTTCTGGAAAGCATCGGACTGCATGGCTTCCGTCAATCCGTGCGTACCTTTGGCATCCAGATCGCGATAGTAATCGTCGGGCGTCAGCAGCAAATAATCGAGCTGGTGGCCGCGCGCGAAATCCGCCATCGAACCCATCAGCTTGTCGACGCCGGCGTCGTCGCCGTGATAAAGAAACTTGGGCGGGATGGGCAGCCGGCAAGCTTTATGCCCGGTATATAGGAACAACATGGGGTCCTGATAGGCGTAGACATTGGCCGAGAGCGGAACGTTGGAATTGATCCATTGATAAGCCTGCTCGCGGGCAGAAAAATCGGTTCGATAAGACGCGAAAAGATCGGGGATTACGTGGGTCAGTCCGAAAACGGTGCAGAAAATCGCGAATGCCGCCAGGCCTGCCAGTAACCCTCCGAAACCGGCGACGGCGAAACGATCCGCAAACGCCGGCTTCGCCCACGCGGTGCGCAAGGCTCCGCAGATATTGCGGACCTCGGTGGCCAATCCCATCAGCAGCAGCGGATACAGCGGAAAGACGAAGCGCTGATCGGGCGGAAAATGCCAGACCAATAGGATTGCCGACATGCCGAGCGCGGCCAATGGATATTGCAGCGCTCGCCTGCGCAGCGTGAGGCGAACGCATCCCGCGATGGCGGCGATGGCCACCACGCGTTCCAGATGTTTGGAGCCGTAGGGCAGATCGAAGATCAGCAGCTTCCCCGCGCCCTGGAGAAAACCATCCAGGTTATACCAGATCACCAGCGGCAAGTCGCGCAGCGGAACATTATAAATCTGGTAATTGACGTAATTGGTGTAATACAGCGTCACCAGATCCCAGGAAAGCGTCAGGTGCCGGGCTGTCCACCATTGCCATCCCGCGATGGCCGGCAGCATAGCGGCGAAAAACACGGCGGCTTTTGGGAACTGCCTGCGTAGCGCGAAGCATAGCGGGACCGTGATCAGCAGCGGCGCGGCGATGGATTTGGCGAGGTAGGCGAGCGCGGCGCAGATTCCCGCGGCCAGCGCCAGCCAGCGCGGGGCTTCCGGATTAGTCGCGCGCTCGGCCAGGATCAGGCTGGCCAGCAGCAGCGCCGTGAACAACAGCTCCGGCATCAGCGAAAAACTGAACACCACGGTCACCGGGCTCAAGGCCGCCATCAGAAGCATGACGGTTCGTTCGCGCAGACTGAAGCCGTATTCGCGCAACAGGAACCACAATGCGGCCAGGAAGAGCGGCAGCAGCAGCCAGGCGAAAAGCGTGGCCAACGGAAGATTCGCGGGAAAGCGCGGATCGAGTTTCCAGATGGCGGCCAGCAGCGCGGGATAAAGCGGCGGATACTTGGTTTGATAGGGCTGGCCGGGCAAGCTCTGGATGCGGTACCCATCGCCCGTAGCCAGGCTTCGCGCCGAGACCCAATAAATGCTGTCATCGTGATAGAAGCCCAAGTGCGGCATGGTCCGCAGGGTCCAGGCTAAGTACGCGGAGGGGATCAGAGCGGCCAGGAACACACCTATAACGGTCAGCTTCCTCAGCGTCGGCATCCACCCCGAATTTATCAGTAGGAGCGCGCGGTACCAATCGGGGATTCACC
>Ga0302324_100001753_pt1 | contig 51803 bp, 33 predicted proteins | sample Palsa_T0_1_FD_201949 | JGI IMG/M metagenome (GOLD analysis project Ga0302324, IMG submission 201949) | Peat permafrost microbial communities from Stordalen Mire near Abisko, Sweden - Palsa_T0_1 | ecosystem: Environmental > Terrestrial > Soil > Palsa > Peat permafrost | place: Sweden: Abisko...
CGTTTGATCTCTCACTCGAACCGAAGGCTATCTACGACACTTATAATACGGGGCGCTTCGGTCTCGGCTGTCTGCTCGCGCGGCGTCTCACCGAAGCCGGTGCGCGCTTCATTGAAGTAACTACCGAATATGTCCCGTTCCGATACTGGGACACTCACGAGAATGGTCATCAGAGAGCCATCGGGATGAAACAGTCCGTCGATGCCCCGGTCTCGCGTTTGATTCTGGACCTTGAAGAGCGGGGTCTGCTCAACCGAACGGTGGTCGTCATTGCAAGTGAGTTCGGCCGCGACATGATGGTGGAGGGCAAGCCCGACAAACGGGTGAAAGAGCAGATTTCGATCAAGCAGCCCGACATCATGACCGAACCCAAACACTACGGCATGCATCGGCACTTCACGGAATCCGGGTGTGTCTTGATCTTCGGCGGGGGGTTCAAGAAGGGACTGCTCTACGGTAAGACGGCGGAGGAGCGGCCGTGCCGGATTCTGGAGAAGCCCGTCACCATCGACGATCTCCACGCTACCCTATACCGCGCCATGGGCATCCCACCCGACCTGGCGTACCAAGTCGAGCAACGGCCTTTCCATGTGACTAAAGATGGCAAAGGGAAACCGGTGATGGAGTTGTTCGCTTAAGAGTTGTGAGGAGTAAACCAATCGAAGAGCTGAGTGGGTCCCTTCCACTCGGTGACGGACCGATTGATATTCCAGAGGCCGCGCCATAGAACAGAATTTCTAAAGAGAGGAACCCTCGTCGATCCGTATCCTCTCCTGTGTACTTGATTCGTGACGGAGCGGCTATCCGGAACTGGGAGATTGCCGTACTTCGTGCGCTACACGAATAACTCCAGGCGCTTCAGGGAGGCGGGCGGTATACGAGAACGACGGGCGGGAAGGTCACCGCGAAGGCTACTGAGCTTGTGACTATGTCGGCAGAGCCTTCGCCCGTCGCCGCAAACTCGGGACGTACCGCGATGTCTAGCCCGCGGCCGTATCGCTTCACTAATTCTTGAGCATGTGATCAATCATCCCGGATAGCTGCGCCAAGAAAGCTTGCATCGCGCCATTGACGATGTGTGCGCATGGTTCAGAAAAATTCCAGCACGCCTGCAGCAACTTGTGAGTTTCGAAAAGAGAGTGCTACGCTGAAGGCCTCACTCCCGGAGGTTTCAGCATGAAAAGGCTTATCGCAATTCTATTGACCGGTGGGCTTCCCATTCTAGGCGCATTCCGCGCCGCCGCTGTCAAGATTGACATCACTCCCAAAACTCCGCAATGGCTGATGGGTTATGGGCCGCGCACCTCGACGGGCGTACACGATCCGATTTTTCACCGCATCGTCGCGATGGATGATGGCAAGACTCAGTTCTATCTGATCTCGAGCGATCTGTGTCTGTTCTCTCCGGCGTTATACGATGAAGTCGCCGCAAGCCTTCATAGAGACTTGGGCATCGACCCGCGCAATATATGGTGGAGTGTCACTCATTCGCATGCAACACCCGAGGTAGGTCCTCGAGGAATATACAAAGCCTTGTTGGGCCGGTCGGATCATGAGTGGGACCGCGCCTATACAGCCATCGTCACCGGTGCTTTGATCGATGGCGTCAAGCAGGCCAGAGCCAAGCTCGAGCCCGCAAATATTGGAATCGGCACTGGCATCTCCATGGCGAATATTAACCGGCGCGCTAAGGATGTCGATGGCAACATCTCGCTGGGACTGAATCCGGATGGGCCCGTGGACCGGCAGTTGGGGATCATACGGCTCGACCGGCTCGATGGCTCGCCTATAGCGATCGCCATCAATTATGCAATGCACGGGACAGTCCTCGGTCCCGCTAATCTTGAAATCAGCGGCGATGCGCCGGGTACCGTGTCGGCATACCTGGAGCAGAAGCTTCGCGTGCCCGTGCTGTATGTAAATGGAGCAGCCGGCAACCTGGCGCCAATTTATAGCATCTATCCCGATCCCGCCAGCGGGCATCTATCGCAATTCAACGTGCTGATCGGCGACCGCGTTCTGACAGCGTTACCGTCCTTCAACGACACCGCCGCCGATGTCACTCTTTGGACCGGGGAAAGGATCATCGACACACCTCGAAAAGCGGGATTGGCATGGCCGGAGGAACTTTCTGCTTTCTCCCGGGAAATAGAAAGGCCGGCAGAAGTACCCATGGTGCGTCTGCCCGTGCGCTTCCTCAAGATTGGCGATACCCTGATATGGTCGGCTCCGATCGAACTCTTTTGTGAAATCGAGATCACCATCCGAAATCGGTCGCGGTTCACCCATACTTTCTATTTCGGCTATACGGGTGGCTGGCTGGGATACCTGCCGACAAAAGAAGGATTTCAGGAAGGTGGATACGAACCCAAGACATCTCCATTCACGGAGAGAGCCGAGCGTGACTTGGTAGAAGGTGTGACAACCTACATACAAGGTCTATGACAAACGACCAAGACCATTTCATCAGCCGGCAGCCTTCGGGCATTTTCCTCGAGAAGCGCTCGTCTGTCAGTTTTCCCGAACCCGATTCCAGCACCTTTAGCACCGCGGACTCAAAGTAGAACAGCGATAATTGGAGCCGAACAGCAATCGCCGGATGGTAGCTAACTTCGGATTAATGATTCTGAAGTGTATGAGTATGTCCGGGCCATCTAGACTGCATTCGTCAGCTAGACGGGCATTGACACTTGAAATGTCTTTATGTAACGTGCCGTCGAAGCCACTGGCCCATGCCCGCACTGCAACGAAGGTCATCGCGACGGAGGTCCGGGCGGGGAGCCGTTGTTTACCGATTTCACAGCTTCGAATCTGGGCCTGCCTCCGAACCTTGAAACGCCTATTACAAAGAGAATCGGCCTGACGGTTTCGGATATTCAGCCAACGCGCGCGGCACGAGCTTTCTCGACGCAGGGGTGGGCGGATTTCTCGAAGGGCCGGCGAATCCCGATCGGGAGTGGACCCGAGGGCGAAATCCTTCATAGGGAAACATAAGACGCCCACCTTACGAAATGTGGACAAGCGGCCCCGGCCCGATTTCCACAACGGCTATCTGAAAATCGCTCAAGGAAGTGGTGCATTTCTATAACACTCGCGACTCTCAACCGCGCTGCCAGGCGGGCGATTGGGATTAAAACAGCGGGGCTTGCGTGGAGTGGTGTGCGTGATCAGCGATGATCATGCGGGGCTGCGCCAGGCGATTCCGGAAGTATTGCCGGAGGGCAAATGGCAGCGCTGCTATGTGCATTTCCTGCGCAACGCGCTGGATCATCTGCCGCGGAAGAAAGATCATGACGTATTGACGGAATTGCGGTGGATCTACGAACGGCGGAATGTGGAAGAAGCCCGGCGGGACCTAGCGGCCTGGTGGTACGGATCTTCCCGAACGCGGCGAGCTGCTTGCGGCTAATCCGGGCGTTGGCGATAGAGATTCATGAGGACTGGGTGGAGGCCATCCGGTATCTCAACATGGAGGTACTGAAGGAGCAACTCAAAGAGCAACGACGAGAATTGGCACCGGCCGCCTGAGGGCCAAGTTGGGGGCCGAGTCTAAGCAAAAAGCTGGTTATGGAAAGGACTGGAATGGCGGCCGGCGTACTCGGCGGCCCGCAGGCCGCCTGCGCCGCCGGTGGTTGGTTTTGGTGGTTCTGGCTGAGTAGCGCAAGATGGAACGGGAACCAGTGACTCACAATAATTGTTTTTGCAGAACTTGACATACACAACTCACTCGGCTGATGCCGAGCGGAGTGAAGATGCGATCAAACATCAACTCCTGGAGATCTCTCCCCCAGATCGTGGTAAGGCAATCAGCGAGCCAATTCGGACCGCGGTCACTGTGTTGCGGGGTCACTTAGCTTGACCTTGCCATCCAGAGCGCGAGTCCCAGGGCTGTCACGCCGATCGACTTAGTGCTCGACTTCAGGTCGTACTTGGCCTTCAAGTCTCCCCAGGGGTAAACAAGCTTGCCGTGGTGGATGACGATGCCGGAGCCACCGCTCCGGGGTGCATAGTCACGCGCACGAGCGAGCATCCCTTCGTTCAAGCCGGTTTCGGACGGGGTGGCGCGCGGCCTCATCTATTCTGTGGCGTACGCGAGCAGGCGTTCCACAGACCATCCCGGATCTGATTGGATCGAAAGATTACCCGCCCGATTCGTAGCCGCGTAGATCTGGCGGGCCGATTCCACCTCGATCGTCTCGCCCTTTGCGTTTACGGTTCCCGCCAGAGCGACACGTCGCGGCGCGAGTGAGGCGATGACGTCTGGCAGATCGGTGTGCTTTAACAGGCCCGGGACGAAGTTCGCGAATGAATGATCATACGTCTCCGAGTCCACCAGATCCCGGAAGGATACCAAGCCTCCGGAAAGATACAGTCCCTGGATGCCTGGGTCGAGCGCGGCTGCAAACAGTGCCGGCACCGTGAGCCTGCCACCGGCGGCGATCCGGATAGGGCTTCCCGCGGTAGCTGGATGTTTGCGCAGAGCGGCAACCAACGCGAGTATGTCGGTGACGCGCTGCCCGACAAGAGACTTGCCCAGGATCAGCGATCCCCATGCATAGTTTTCCTCTTGTCTATGCCACGCGGCATAAACACCGTGCCCCGGGCTGAATTCGGGGAGCAGCGCTCCCACTCCTCGAATGTCGGATGCGCAGATGACGGGGCTTCCGGAGGCAAGATCGGCGTCCGGCTGGAACCAAAGGCGTTCCGCGGCAACGGGGTCGAGCACCAACAGAATCGGTTTATTTCTTGGCGCATTTCCAGCCGTAAGCAGCCACGCGGGAAGCCAGACCGCGGGTTCGGAAGCGACCTCAAGTACTTCCACCGTCATGTGTCGCGATTGTGTCTTGCCGATAATCTTTGCGTGTAGGGAAGCTGTGGGACGAGACACGCGTAACAGGACATCGAGCGCCATGGGCGTGCGCTGAACCTGCTTCGAACGGTTGAGGCTGAACGCGGTCGCACTTTTAAGGGAGCGTACCACACTGCCAGATTCCGTTGCCCATAGCGTCGACAACGGTTCCGGGCTTACCGGAGGTTCTTCGCGTACTGGCTCGTGGTCATCCTTCAACCACCGGCTGAACCAGTTGTAAATTAGCAGGCGACTATCGTACGCCAGAGAATGCGGCAGAGGGGTGTCGGCCCATTTCAATCGATCATCGTGATGCAGCGTGACATAGGTCGCTTTGAGTTTTTGAAACTCCTCCCACCCATTCTGAACGTATTGGGAAGAGTAGGTGGAGTAAAAATCGCGATCGCTGGGCCATATAAGCATGGGCTTTGGCGCAAACGGATAGAAGAGATCCCAGCGGTCGAAGCCCACAGGGCCGGAGTCGACAAAGTCCTGTTCGGCGTCGTCGGTCGAGCCGGGCGGAATGAAAGGGATCGCGGCGACGTTTTCGATGTTGCCCATGCAGGGCGCTGCCGCGGCCACACGATCGTCTGCCGCGACCAACAGCATGCTGAGCGTGGCTCCTCCGGAATGGCCTGTCGTGGCAACTCGCTTCGCGTCCACCATCGGCAGAGACGTCAGATAGTCGAGACTGCGGATTGCGTCCCAGAGCTGGAAGCGCGTAGCCGTGTCACCAACAAGAAGCATCTGCTTTCCAGGAGTAGTGTGCTCGGAGTCCATGTCCGGAAGCCGGGAATGGATCCCGGACGAATCCGGATACCCGATGCGCTCACCTTGCCCCATGGGATCGAACGCCAGTACCACGAACCCGAGCTGCACCAATCCCTGGCAGCAGCGTTGGTAGTTCGGATTGAGCCTCGCCTCTTCGTAATGGCCGCTCTGAAACAGGACCGCTGGAAAGGGCCCGTTGCCTTTTTTGGGAATGTACACATTCGCGGGAATGAAGAGCCCCGGCTGGCTTTCGTAGATAAGCTTCTCGACGCGGTATCCTTCCCGTTCGAGCGAGCCGGTGGTGCGCGCGTTCAACGGTGTGCGCTCCGGCACGCCTCCGATCAGTTTCCATAGGGTCTCCCGGACCCACTTCTGCCGGGCTTCGATGGCGGCCGGAGACACCAGTTTCCCGAGTGCCGCGTTTCGTTTCTCGACGGCCTTCTTGGCGAGGCCGCGTAGGTAGTCGGGAAGGCAGCGTGGGTATGGATGAAATGGCGTTCCTGGAAAGCGTGGCAATGCGGTCGTCTCCGCGGAAAATGCAAGCCTGCTGGTCACTCCGGAAGCAAGCAGCGATGATAAAAGGTCTCGTCGAGTCATAGACTGGTTTCGGTTCGTCGATTTAAGCGATCTGCCGCATGCAAGGCGTTGGTCAGTCCAGTTGGCGGCGCCGGTTGTTCATCATGGCATCAAGGCCCTGACTCCACCACTGACCGAACAGTCCCTCGAGCGGACGTTGCAGGCTCCCCGTTTGGATGGCGAGGGTCTCCACAAGAATATCTTCCCCGAAAAACGACGCCTCTTTGAGCACATTGCCGTCCGTGGCGACGATTCTACTTTGGCCGTGAGAGCCGCTCAGGTCCGGATTCGCTGGTGCATTGGCCTGCACCACGAACATCCCATTCTCCACCGCCCGCGCCATCACCTGCGCTCGATACGGCAGCAACTTGTGCTCCTCGCGCATTCCCGATTCGCTGCTGATGTAATAAACGACCCGGGCGCCCTTCAGCGCCGGCAGCCGGACCAACTCGGGGTATCGCTCGTCGTGACAGATGATCACGGTGGAAAGTACTCCTTCCAGCTCGAAGTAGGCAACGTGGTTGCCGGGAGTGGCCCATTCTTCGCCCGCCAGGTGAACCTTCCCGTAACGTTCGATCGTCGCGCCATGCGAGTCGAACACGACGGCTGCGTCGTAAGCCCGGCCATTTACTTTGTAAACGGTTCCGATCACAGCGGCGATCTTCGCGTTCCGGCAGATCTGTTGTAGCTGCCGTTCCGCGGCCTCGATCTCTACCGCTGAAGGCGCAAACGTCGGCGCCGTATCGTAGCCCGTCAGCGCGCACTCGGGAAACACTGCAACCTGCACGCCATCGCCGGCAAGCCGCTTCAGATGCGCCGCGATCCTCTCACTGTTCTGCTGGATATCGAATGACGAGCGGAACTGCACGGCCGCAACCTTCAGCTTCAGACCGGCGTCGGCGGCGCCCATGGGCAGCGCCGCCAGCGTCATCACTACAGGAATTATCTTGCGTGTCATCCCGCGCCTGTCCCCAAATGGAAGCCTATTGTAACGTCACGTCTTCGGCAATTCAAGATCGACGCTCCAATTCCGTTTAGCGGCTACTTGGATACTTCCAGGTATTCCTCCTGAGCTAACCTGGTCGGCTCCGATAAGGCGGCCAGGCGGGCCACATCGAATTCCTTGTATAAGTCCAAACAGAACAGATCCGGTGCTCTTTCGAATAATACGGGAGCGTCAAGCAAATAGCTAAGGCTTCGGATTCCCTGGTGGACGACAACTTCGCTGTAGAGAGCCGGTTCCAACGCTGACGCGATGAGCGCCCGAACTTGGTTTCGCATGCCCGCGCATTCAAGTCGAGTTTTGCTTGTATGACCAGTCTTTCGCAGCCACTGTGTTATTGCAATTAACTGCGAAACCTCAATGCCCAGGGCCCGGTCCCCCGTCGTAGCCATCAACTGAGCTAAATACTCCGGCTTGTCCTTCGCCTGTGGATCCTCCGGGGAGGCATCACCTGTGAACATTACATCGAGCGCCAGAACTTGCTCGCCGCGGTTCACACGTTCCGATACTTCCGCTGCCGCGGACGCTTTGCCTTCGTCCTTCAATACCACCGTCGCCGGGGCGTTATCCGGCGTCGTTATGGCCTTCACCCAAACCCCGGTGGCGCTCAGCCCGTTGCTAAGCTCAAATCGATAGGACCGCGTTTCCACGCCTTTATCTTTAGTATTGGCCACCGCCCATGGATGCTTCAGGATGGCCGGCTGGTAGCGCACCAACTCCCGAAGCTTCTGCCTCTCCGAACGAACCCACTCAGACTTCGCATTTGCGCTGGAAGGGATGGGAGGCCGTTCAATCCCTAAAGCCAGTTGTTTGGCCAGCCCGAGTATAGTCAGGTTGTCCTTTGGCAGACCCACCACGAGTTCCTCGTAGCTCTTGATTTCCGTATCTGCCGGTATTTCATCTTGAACCGCGGGAAGGCCAAAGTGCTGGGCGAAGAACCGGTAGGCCTGAAGCCGGTTGTCCAGTTGATAATTGTGGGTCCCGGGATCCCGGTTCTCATACCAACTGAGGTTATCCGGCTTGTCGAAAAGCGCGAAGAACGGTACGACCTGGTCGAACACGTAGGGTTTTACGATCGCGGCGCGAAAGCAGCAGTCATCCTCGGCATCGAAGATCAGCAAGGTCGGTCGTGGAGCCCTCATGGCCGTTAAGTGAGGATAGTCCAGACCGACGAAAAAATCCGTGGGGATTTGCTCGATATCGTCTCCGTAGACAGCGCGATCAAGTTCTGAAACCAGTGAGGCGTATCCGGCCACCGGAACCGCCACCGATACTCTCTTATCGAGCGAGCTCAGCGTAATGGTTTGCCACCCGCCCCCGGAGAGTCCCGTCATTCCCAGGCGTGCCCGGTCGGCATTCGGATGTTCGTATAAGTAGTCCAGCCCTCGGCGCATCGCCAGGTAAAACAGGCCTACGGCATTGGCACCCACGAGATCGAGATCCGCCGCGACCCAATGTGCCCGATCGCCTTCCGTGCCGGGCGGCCCCTGGCGCATTTCTCCGCACGCCAACCATTCGAGGCTCAAAGCGAGGATACCGCGCTTGGCGAAGTTGATGCAGCGCTTCTGCTCGTACTCGGCCGCCTTACCCATCGCGTACTCGTGTCCGGTTACATTCAAGATCGCCGGAACTTTCCCCCGAAGCTGTTCCGGTTCGTAAAGAATAGCTGTGGATTGGAAGCCCGGCACGATTTCATAACGCAGCTTCCGGATCCGGTATCCCTTTCCGGATTGTAAAGTGCCAAGATCCGTGAACTTCGCCGGCGCATTGACCCACTCCTTAGGCCACCCATGAAATACAACATCTTCCAGCAAATGTTTTCGCAACCTTTCCGATTCGGCGGTCCACTGTTCGGCGGTTGTGGGCTTGGATAGTTTGGCGACCCGCTCCATGAGGTATTCGCGCAACTGGAACTCAACCTCGCCAGGCGTCTGGATGCGGTCTTGCAAGGTTCGCCCAAGCTGTTCCGGATCGCTTTGAGCGCTGGCAAACGTCGGCGCGAGAAGGAGGAGAATCGAGAGCCGTTTGAGAGTCATATGTTTCCGCACCCACCAGTGAGCGGCAAGCTCGGACGCGAGATTCCAATCCCTTGCCGGTTGGAACTCAGGACGGCACACTAGAATATAAACTTCAGAGCGAACTGTAGAATGCGTGGGTTCGCGGCACTCGTGATTTGTCCGAACGTGGGATCGGCCTGAGAGCGATCGATGCCGGCGTTCCCATTGACCGTGTAAAGCTGGAAGTTGACGTTGTTGAATGCGTTGAACGCCTCGGCGCGGAACTGGACGTTATACCGCTCCGCGAACCGGGTGTCCTTCACCAGAGCCAGGTTCGCATTGAACAAACGCGGACCGCGCAGCATATTCTTTCCCAGATTGCCAAAGGTTCCGATGGCGTTCGGTTGAAATAAGGAGGTATCGAACCACTCTTGCACCATCTGACCATGCGACCGGCTCGAACTGAGCTGCGCCTGGCTTATGTTGGTCCCGGTGAAATCGGCGCGGTCCTCGAATTCGCCGCTGAAGGAATTGTCCACTCCGCTGTAGACCGTGAATGGGAATCCGCCCTGCCAGGTCACGATGCTGCTAAGCTCCCATCCATTGATCAGCTTGCCCCCAATTCCACCCGTTCCGAAATGCGGCAATTGATACACGCCGGACAACTTGAACACACTACGAACGTCGTCGTCCGACGGACCGTAGTCGAAATGCCGGTTGAAGGGATCTGAGGGTCCGTTGTAGGCGCCGAGTGGGGCAAAGTCGTCGAGATCTTTGGCAAACGTGTAGTTCGCCAGCAGGGAAAGCCCCCGGCTCAGGCGCTTTTCGACCGTGAGCTGAAGACCGTTGTAGTTGGAGTTGATCGCGGAGTCGACAACGCCGACAAGGCCGTATTGCGGATAAAGACGCCTGGACTGTTCGTTAGCTTCCGTGGACGCGCCTGGAATGTAGACCGCGGGGTTGGCCTGGAACAGCCCGGATTCCTGATCGGCCGTGCCATACAGATGCGTGCCTTTGTTCCCAACGTAAGCCGCGCGGACCAGCCAACTTCCAGCGAACTGACGCTCGATCGTCAGGTTCCACATCGCGATCATTGGCAATCGAAAATCCTGGCCAAAGATTTGCGTGAACGAAATGGGGCCTTGAGGGAAGGTGGCGCTGGAAGTGACGGATTTGCTGATTCCGCCATAGTCCGCCGGGAACGGGTTGGCGACTCCCGCACTGCCGTAGGGATTCTGAAAATTAACATCGAACAGAGTGACGATAGGTGCAAAGGGCGGAATGCCGACGACGTCCTGGAAGGCAACCGTATTGGGAATCGCGTAATATATGCCGGCGCCGCCCCGAATACTGGTCTTGCCGTCATTGGTGAGCCGGTAAGCGAAACCCAGACGCGGGGCGAAATTCGCCGCCTTGCTGTTGATCGATGCCGATGGACAACCGGGATCGTGGTCGCTTCCGCCAAATAGCAGACCAAGAGGGGCATTTGGAAATCTTGTCGACTGCTGCCCAGGCTCGAAGCACGCGACACGCCCCTGGCTGTCCTTGTAGGGGAACCAGGGGTCCCAGCGCAGCCCCATGTTAATGGTCAGCCGGGACGTGGCACGCCAGTTATCCTGAACGAAAGCGCTCCACTTGATGCCCGTAAAGTTCAAATAGATGCCGCCGGCCTGAGTGAAATTCGACACCTGACCCAGCATGAAATCGGCTAGATTGTTGCCCGAGAGATTGTTGCTAAAGGAAAATTCACCGTTCTGCTCGAACGTGTTTGCCATGGGCGCCCGAATGCGCAGCGCCTCTCCTCCGAAGTGAAGCTCGTGCGAGCCCCTGATGTAGGTGACGTCCTCGCGGTACGTTTGATCGCCGCGGTTAAAAGCGCCGTAGTGGCTGCTTTGGATCGAGAAACCTCCGCCTACGCTCAGAGATAACTCGCAGGGCGTGGTCGCGGCGACCTCTACACCCGCGGCCGGCATGCAAAAAGGAGCGCCGGATATCGACCCGCCATTCTGCTGGTCCCACCCGAACCAGGTGTTAAACAGCAGATGCGGGGTCAGCGTATAGGTGTCGGTTACCGCGATGTTCTGTACCCGCACATGGTTGCCGCTCCCATCCACTTGCAGCACATCTGTCGTGGCCTTGAACGGCTGTTGATCGAAATTAGTGAAGAAGTAGCGGCCGCTGATCTGATGCTTGCCTCGAACGTAGTCCACCTTGGTCATGAACTGGTCGTCGTTCTGGCGCTGGCTCGGCCCAAGGTAAGTGATCTGATTGCCAGGACCATTGGGCAGTGGAATATCGTTCAGAAAATACTGAGAAACGGGACTGAGCCTATTAGCGGGAATCTGATTTCCCGGGAACGGCATGTTGTTGTTCAGGGGATCCGTCAGTTGCACACCGGGCAGAAGGGCCGAGAAATTGCCGGTGCGCTCGGCGGCCGTGGGTACAAACGCGATATCTTCCGCCGCCGCGCTCTGGGTTCGCGTGCCCTGGTACGTTCCAAAGTAGAAAAGGTGGTCCTTTTGGATGGGGCCGCCGACGGCGCCGCCGAACTGGTTGCGCTTGAGCGTGTCTTGGGTGGGCGCGAAGAAGTTGCGGGCGTTCAGATCGCCGTTGCGAAGGAACTCGAACAGATCTCCATGAATCTGGTTGGTTCCGGATTTGCTCACCACGTTGACCACACCGCCCACGGCATTCCCGTACTCCGCGCTCATATTGGTGCCTTGCACGCTGAATTCCTGGATCGCGTCGGGGTTGGGAAAGGGCAGATTAGTATTGATGTAGGTGTCGTTGTAGGCGACGCCATCCATCTGATAGTTGATGCTTTCGGAAAACGTTCCGCTCGCCTTGGCGTACTGCTCGCCAGGATAGGTTCCGCCCTCGCAGTTGGAGCCGCAGTAGTGCGCGGTGGTATCGGTAACCCCCGCCGCGAGGAATACCAGTTGTTGTACCTCCCGGCCATCGAGCGGCAGTTCGACCACCTGCCTCTGGTTGACCACTTGGCTGACGGTGGCCGATTGCGTCGTCACGAGCGAAGCGTCTCCCGCCACGGTGATCTCCTGCGACACCGCGCCGATACTCATCGTCACTTTCTGGGTGGCCGCCTGGCTGACCTCCAACTTTATCCCCGACTGCGAGTAGGTCGTCATTCCTTGCTTCTCGACGGTCAGTTTATAATTGCCGACCGGCAGGCGGGGGAAAAGGTAGTCGCCTGTTGCACCGGCGGCGACGGTTTGCGTAAACCCGGTATCCGTGTTTTGAACCGTAACTTTAGCGTCTGGAACGGCCGCGCCCGAGGGATCGACAACTGTGCCGCTCAAGCTCGCCGTGGTGAATTGTCCGATCCCGAGATTGGGAAAAAAAAGGGGCGCTGCCATAACTATCAGGCATGCAAGGAAATGCGAGACTCGTCGCGGCATACGTTTTCTGTTTTTCTCCCTCTGGGAGTAAATTTGTAGAGATTATATTATTAGAAGCAAGCGTGAAAGGCAACTCCGCACCTTCCGCACCCCGACGCACACGTCCCTTGGACCCTGCGCGGTCCCAATCCCGATAAACCTCTCTAAGGGCAACCCACCCTTCAAATCCTCAACAACACCCCATTCCCCGTCTGGCGGGTATTTCGCACGAAAACGTACACCGAAATCGCCGCCAGCACTGGCGCCGCGCCTGCGCACAATAGGATCGGCGCGAACGAGTACCGATCCGTGACTGCGCCAATCGAATAAGTCGCAGCAATCGTCACAAACCCTGTCACCATTCCCGAAAGGCCGCTGACCGTTGCGACGGACCCGCTTTCGAACATATCCGACGGCAGCACCAGGAAAATTGTGCTGCAGGCGGCGTAACCAAGGGTCGCCAGGCCGAACTCCGCGATAAGCAGCCACAATCGCACGGTGTAAACCGCTGGAATCAGAAAAAGCAGTAACGGACCGCAGAGCAGAAAAATCACACGCCGCGCCGCGCCCAGGCTCCATCCGCGATGAATGAAAAAGCTGGAAAGGCCACCGCCGAGAAAGTTCCCGAGGCCCGCGCACATGAACGGAACCCAGAAGCCAGCCAGGGTGTCCTCCAGCTTGAAACCGCGGCTCACCAGAAAGAGCGCGAACCAGTCGGCCATCAGGAACCAGACTGGATCGAGAATCGCGCGGGGCAGAATAACGCCCCATGTCTGGCGGTACCCCACTAGCTTCGAGACCGGGACGAGCGTCGCCGGAGCCGTTTCGTTCGCGCCCGCGCGGGTTGCCAGAATCATCGCGCGCTCGGTCTCGGTGATGTGCGTATGTTCCGCGGGTCCGCGATAAACGGCAATCCAGACGATCAGCCACAGGAATCCCAGAACGCCCGTAATTAGAAATGCCGGCCGCCATGTGCCGAAGACGTGATACAGCCAGACGACCATCGCCGGCGCGACCGCGCTCCCGACCGCCGCACCGCTATCGACCAGCGCCACCGCCAGGCCGCGCTCTTTGGGCGGAAACCACTCGGCCACCGCCTTAATCGCGCCAGGCCAGTTCGCGGCCTCACCGATACCCAACCCAAACCGGAACGCGCGAAAGCTCCACAACCCACCGGCAAGCGAGGTAAGCATGCCCATTAACGAGTACCAAGCTACCGTTATGGCCAGGCCACGCCGCGTTCCAAGCAGATCGACCAGGCGCCCGCCAAGAAACTGAAGGAACGAGTACGAGATGCGAAACGCAATGATGATACTGGCGAAATCGGTATTGGTCCAGTGTTTTTCCGCTTTGAGGTAGGGGGCTAAGACGCTGAGCGTCTGGCGGTCGATGTAGTTGATGGTGGCGGAAGCGAACAGTAGCCCGCCAATCCACCATCGCAGATACGGGATGCGGCGCTCCGCTAACCAGGATTTCCATGTTTGCATTAGGGCGAATGTCGAGTATATACCGGATATAATCCGTCCATGGAGTTTCCGCGCCTGTTGCTGGTGCGCCAGAGCTTTCCCGATCACCGTCTCCGGGATCTCCGGACGGCCGTCGCGGATGAACTGGAGCATTCACCGATCGCCGGCCGGTGTACGCCGGGAGCGAGGATCGCCATTGGCGTGGGCAGCCGGGGTATACGCAATATTGCCACGATCGTCCGCTCGGTGGTTGACTTCGCAAAATCGAAAGGGGCCCGGCCATTTCTGTTTCCCGCCATGGGCAGCCACGGTGCGGCGACCGCCGAAGGGCAAATCGACGTGCTGGCGCATTATGGAATTACGGAGGAGACCATGGGCTGTTCAGTGGCCAGCTCTCTCGATGTGGTTTTTCTTGGGCGAACAGCCGAAGGGATTGAAGTTTTCATGGACCGCAGCGCCTACCAAAGCGACGGCGTGATACTGGTGGGCCGCGTGAAATACCACACCGATTTTGTTGGCAAAATTGAAAGCGGTCTTTTCAAGATGATGGCGATCGGCCTGGGTAATCTCGAAGGCGCCCAGCGCTATCACACCTACGCTTACAAACTTGGGCTCGAACAAGTGATCCGCCGGGTTGGGCGTCATGTGCTCGCTTCGGGAAAAATCCTCGGCGGCCTCGCGATTCTGGAGGACGCTAACCACAATACAGCGCAGGTGACCGCACTTTCAGCCGGGGAAATGGAGCTGCGCGAAGAGGAACTGCTTCGCCAGGTGAAGTCCTGGATGGGCCGCCTCCCCATGGATCTGGACGTGTTGATTCTGGACGAAATCGGAAAGAACATTAGCGGCGCCGGGATGGACACCAAAGTTGTGAACCGCGGTGTGCATGGCCAGTACAACCCGTGGCCGGGGACCCCGCGGATTGAACGGATCTTCGTCCGCGATCTAAGCGATTTGAGCTACGGAAACGGTATGGGATTGGGGTTGGCGGATGTGGTCTCAGACCGTCTCTTGCCCAAGATCGACTGGAACATGACGCAAATCAATTCACTAACGGCGTCTACTCCAGCGGACAGTCGCACGCCTATCCATTTCCCAACGGACCGCGAATGTTTGGAGCGTATTGCGCCAACGGTCGGCAAGCCCGATCTAAGTACGGTGACTTACGGCTGGATTCATAATACGCTCGAGCTGGGCTTACTAGGCCTGAGTGAAAACTTGCGCCACGAGATCGACAAGAACCCGAATCTGGAGATTCTTGGTGCACCTCGGCTGATCGAATTCGATTCCGGAGGGCAACTCGCGAACTTGCCGGCAGCCTGACGGATTATTCATCGGCGCACAAAGCCACTGCTCTTTAGTCCGCACGGTTGCGTGTCGAGGTGGCGGGCGGCTGGACCGGTCTGCTTTAATATCCCGATGGTCATTTTGATTGACATGCTTGTGGACGCAGTTGCGCTCAAGGATCTGGAGTCCGTTGGCGGACTAAGCGTAAGGGTGATTGAGCCGGAAGAACACGTGCGACCCGTTGCGGCGGAGATTGTCGCTGACGTGGAGATCTTTTTTGGTGAATTTCCTCCCGAGAACCTGGAGGACATGCGGGCATTGAAACTGATTCAGATACCCACCGCAGGTCATAATCAGCTCCATCATCTGGATCTCCCAGGCAAAGGGATTCGCGCCTGCAATGCGCGTGGTAATTTCGATGTGCCGATAGCGGAGTGGAACATCGCGATGATCGTAAATCTGGCCCGTAATCTGCGACAGATGATACGTAACCAGGACAACGGTACGTGGGATCGGTCGGCGTGCTTTCAGCGCGAGATACGGGGCTCAATCGTGGGTTTATGGGGATACGGCGGGATCGGCCGGGAGACGGCTCGAGTTGCAAAGGCCATGGGCCTGCGCGTCCATGCCCTGTGCCGCAAGCCGGTTGGTCCTTCCGATCATATTTACCGCGTTCCAGAAACAGGAGATCCGGATGGCGTTCTGCCGGATGAAGTATTTCTCCCCGGCCAGGAGCAACAGTTTCTCTCGACCCTCGATTTCTTGATACTCGCGATGCCGCTGACGAAAACGACGCGGGGCATCGTGGGCGAGCGAGAGCTGCAGTCCTTGCCGCGAAATGCCTTTGTGCTGAATCCCGCGCGTGGACCATTAATTCAGGAGCAGGCTCTGCTTAAGGCGCTTGAGTCCGGCTGGATTGCGGGCGCAGCCATCGACACCCACTATTATTACCCTTTGCCGCCGAATCATCCCCTGTGGCGATTCCCCAATGTCATCATTACGCCGCATATCGCAGGCTCTAGTAAGAGTACTCATTACATTGATCGCTCCTGGGATATCTTTGTTTCAAACGTCAAGCGTTGGCTGGCCGGAGAGCAACTGCTGAACGAACTGTCCTCCGCCCAGCTACGTGGAGAATAATACCCAGCTCGATGACTCCGACCAGCGGGATGCGCCGGCTAGTCGCAAGTTGCCAGACCAATTCCTCCCCGGGCGATCAGGAAAAAGCCTTAAGCGGGCGATAACCGGGTAGCCTGAGAGGCGTGGGATCGCCGTTTGGGGCTGTTTGTCCCTGGGCAAGCGCGGGCCGGATGAGAAACAGGAGCCGATCTGGATCGAGGCGGCTCGCCTGCCGATTCCCGCCGGCCACCCTTTTTCCCCTCTGGTCCCTGATAAGCCTGGATGCCTCCTGTTTCAACCCAGCGTCCACCCACATCGGCTTGGGTGAGTACAGCCGCCAGACCTCGCCGTCCGGTGTCTTGAAAGAGTCGGGTTGACGGTATCGTCCGATGAAGGCTGTTTCATGCGGTCCGAAGTGCTCACCCGATTGCTGTCAATAGAGCGGCAATTCCGCCGATCCAGAGCAAGAAGATCGCGATCCTGCGATTTACGCGTTGTTGGGCAGAAAAAGGCTTGGCTGTCTCGTGCGCGAGTCCATCGTGGAATGCCACAACCGCTGCCTTTCAGGAGATAGCCTATCACCACTGAAGCGTGCCGGCGGAGTCCTCCTTCGGGGGATTCGGCGGTGTGGCACCCTTTTAGTTATTTGGCTTGCCGTCTTCCCTCGTCAAGAGGTAAGGTCGTCATGGCTTCCGATAATAAAACAGGCTCGACAACATCGCGGCCGCGTTTTTTTTCGGACAGACGGTCGAGTGACCGCCAACGGCTCAAGGCTCCCGCCGTTCGGTCCGGTTCGCGAGGCTGGAGGTCGAACGGATAACGCCTGAGCACGTCCGGGTAAAGTTCGACCCGAATCATGCACCGATTCCTTACCGCGCGCTTCTCCCAGGTGGCTGCCCTGATGTGATCCCTCGAAAGGGTAACCACGTCGCTGGCTCGCAGCCCGGCGTACCGCGTCAACAGAACCATTGCGCGTGCGCGTAGCCGTGCGTGCGCCATCGGCGAGTCGCCGGGCAGCGCGTTGGATATCGCGCGTCTTGAGTTACGCCGTCAATTACCCAAACTCGGACTGCGAGAAGGCACAGAATGGCCTCATGACGTATGATCGTAAGTTGCTCAAGTTCAAGCTTCGACGCCTGGCCGCCCTGCAGCGCGAATTGATTGAGGCCGGCAAGTAGAACGAGTCCACATGAAATCGATCATCACCCTCTTTGCAACGGCGTTGACGGTCCTAGCCGCCGTGCCTTTCGATATCGTCTCACCCGGCCGCGGTTCGATTGGAGTAAGCTCAATTGCCGATTCAGCGTTCGTTCACTGGAAGGACAGGGCCGGCCGACCTTGCAGCGCGCAGTTTTCGCTGGATCCGGGTAAACCGCTGATCACATCGATCGCGGTGAACGGCAAAACTGTAATCAGCGGTGCGCAACCCGTATACCGGGCCTCGACAGGCAAGCGAAGAGGGGGCTTTGACCAGTTCTTCGACTTTCCTCCCAGCCACCCGGAGGGCACGCGCAGCTTCCTGGGCGATTTCAACATGACTGCCGCGCATGCGAAGTTCGAAGGCGATCGGCTCGATATTTCATTTGAAGGACTGACGCTCGGGATCTTTCACGGGGACATTCACTACTTCTTCTTTCCGGGCAGTACGCTAATCCAGCAGCGTGCCATCGTGAGTACAAGTGAGCCGGACACTGCGTTTTTCTACGATGCCGGTATACGGATGACGGCGGATGAAGATCGCCGCGCCGGCGGAACGATGGAGAGCAATGTCAATTACTACGACACCGCAGGCAAGCTGCAAACGGTGCGGGCTCCACATGCTTCCGAATGGAATCCGGTAGCCGTGCGGTACCGCGCGCTCTCCATCGCTATCGGGGCCGGCAGCGTTGCGGTGTTCCCACCTCCTCACCGGTATTTCATGGCTCGCGATTACACAAGCAACATGGGATATCTATGGTACTCGTCATGGCGAGGCAACATCTCGGTGGGAATTCGGCAATTGCCTGATGACAACTCGCCCTTCTATCCGTGGATGAACGCCCCACCGGGGACGCAGCAGGAATTAGACCTGTTTCTGCTGGTGGAGGATCGCCAGGCAACCACAGTGCTCGATTCCGTTCTGCCTTACACGCATCGTGACCGGTTCGTCCCTTTGGAGGGATGTACGACATTCGCGCCCCACTGGCATTACGCATTTACGGTTCAGGCTATGGACCATCGCTCTGACAGTGGCTATGACTGGACCCCACCATTCAAGCCGGTACTGAAGGAGATGGGGGTAAACATAGCGATGCTCATGGACTTCCACGGCGACGGGCATCCCGCCGACACCGGCGAGATCCGCCTTCGGGAGTTGCAGGCGTACTTCGATGCCTGCCGAGCGCAATCGGACGCCAACTTCCTGCTGATTCCGAGCGAAGAGATGAGCACTTATCTGGGGGGGCACTGGGGAATTGTTTTTCCAAAACCGGTCTACTGGTTCACGAAGCGCAACCCGGGAGAGCCCTTTCGATCCACGGATCCCAAATACGGGACGATCTATCGCGTGGGCAACGCAGAAGATGCGATCGCGCTGCTTCGCGCGGAGAATGGCTACATGTATCAGACCCATCCGCGAACAAAGGGTTCAACCGGGTTTCCGGATCAGATTAAAGACAGCGAGCAACTAAAAAGCTCCTTCCACCTGGGTGCGGGATGGAAGGCCATGAATACGGATCTTTCCTCGCCCCGCCTCGGCGATCGGGCCTTCAAGACGCTAGACGATCTGAATAACTGGGGCCTGCACAAGCGCCTGATCGGCGAGGTGGATGTATTCCAACTGGATGCAACCCACGAACTCTACGGTCACATGAACGTGAATTATCTGCGGATACCGGCTGTACCTTCTTTCGACCGTTGGGCGGACGCGCTGGCGGCCTTAGCAAAAGGCGATTATTTCACGACGACAGGTGAGGTTCTTCTGCAGCGCACCGACCTTCTACCGAATGCCGACCAGATCACGGCAAAGGTCGTCGCCACCTGGACGTTCCCGCTGCGGATGGCGGAGATTGTTTGGGGAGATGGACGGGATACACATCGCCAGATAATTCCGCTGACGGACACCAAGGAATTCGACCAACGCGAGTTTACCTGGCAGGTGCGTGCTCCGGAGTGGAGGTGGGCGCGTTTGGCGTTATGGGACATTGCCGGCAACGGCGTTTTCACTACCCCCATCTGGAGGAACTGACGATCCGCCGTCTGAGCCCTCCTGGGTGCAGCAGCAGGAAAACGGCCTGGGGTCACTCTTTAGCCGACCCGCCAGGAGACACTCGAAAATGTAGTCTTTCCGGTCGCGTCGAAATGAGGAGCCGGTAATCGAACGCAAACGATGCGTTGCTCCTGATTAATCCGCCGCAAATGCGCGGACGCCTCAATTATCGAGGCGGCCGTGAGTGGACCGATTGAACGGTGGAAAACGTCGACCAGTTAGCACCACCTTACAATTTTGTAATCTTTTAGTCTCCCTCTCATACGTTTGTAATCGTCGTTGTGCAATACCGTCCGCGCCGAGGGCCGGCCTCCCGCCGTCGATAAACGCGACGGGCGGACAAGGCCGGGACTGCATATTCGTTGACCGCCTCAGATCATCGGACGAACAGACGGTGGGGTGCGTGGAGCGGACCTCTCGTAACAGAATATTCACCCTCCGTTCATCTCCGCCTACCGAACCTGATGGTAGCTTCCAGACCTATGGGACGCTCACGTCAACTCACGTATTTCGTACTCTTCCTTTGTCTGTCTTCGATCGCATTGCGAGCCCAGGTGGACCGCACGGCCATCACGGGAATGGTCACCGACCAACAGGGTACCCGGGTCCCCCTAACCAAAGTACGCGCCACCGAAAGGGCAACAGGTTTCGAGCGAGAGACCTTGTCAACCTCCGAGGGCACTTATGACTTGCCTGGTCTCCCGCCTGGCATTTATTCGGTCCAGTTTCTCAAAGCCGGTTTCTCGGCTTTCACCACGGAGGGAGTGGAACAATTGGTCGGACAAACCAGGAGGTTGGACGTCCGCCTGGAGCTGACGCAGGAGAAAGCGCAGACAACCGTCACGGAACCCCTGGTGCAACTCGACGAAGTTGACGCAACGGTGGGCGTCGCGATAGAGCGCGCGCAGGTTAACGATTTGCCGATCAACGGACGGAACTGGGCGACCTTGACCGCGCTCGCGCCGGGCGCCATCAACAACGGCGCGGGCGATCAAAGAACCATTCGCTTCGCGGGGCATGGATTGGACGATAACAATCTCACGCTCGACGGGGTCGATGCGACCGCTGTTTACAATCAGGAACAGAGGGAGTACATGCGCCTGAACATTCCTCTGGATTCTATCGAGGAATTCCAGGTACAATCACAGAATTTCGGTGCGGACGCGCAGAACGGTACAGCGGGCGGGCAGGTATCCGTAGTTTCACCCTCTGGCACGAATACTCTGCACGGACAGCTCTTCGATTATTTCCGGAATGACGCCCTCGACGCGCGTTCGCCGTTCGACGGAGCTTCTCCCGATCCTTTTCTACTGAACCAGTTCGGGGGCGCGCTGGGAGGGCCCATCGTACACAGCAAGAGTTTCTTCTACGCCGACTACGAGGGTCTGCGGCAGAGACTGGACGGCACCCAGATTGGGCTGGTGCCAAGCCCAACCTTTAGCGCGCAAACGGCGCTGGCTTCGCCCGCTCTGATTCCAACCTTGCAGGCCTATCCCGCGGGCACTGCGCCGACTTCCAATTCGAGCGTATGGCAGTATGACGCGCAAGGTAGACAAGTGAACAACGAAGATTCCGGGATGATTCGGATCGATCATTATTTTTCCGGCCGTACAACGGCATTTATTCGCTTTAATGCCGACGAGGCAGTCCAGTCAATCCCCACCGGCCAACTTACAGCCAAGGCGCTGACCGACACCAAATTCAAGAACGGCGTGGTTGAGCTCTCGCACGTTTTTAGTCCATCGCTGATCAACGAGGTGAAGTTCGGCGTCAATCAAACGATCTATCACACAGCGAATCTTTCGCCGGTTCCGCTCGGTGTCGCTGTCTCCGGTTTCAGCTCATTGACCGGATATTCAACGACTGACTATCCGTCGAAAACTTTTGATCTCATCGACGATTTGGCCTGGGAGAAAGGCAGACATCTTCTCAAGTTCGGGGTTGAAACCCGATGGATTCAGCTCAACCAGGGTACTTCCGAAAGTGGGACACTGACCTACACCTCGACGGCCAATTTCCTGGACAACAGCATGGGTTCCGCCTCCTATACCGCGATTCTTCCTCTCGTGCGGCAGCGTAAGACTCAATACTTTGGCTATGCGCAGGACGAATGGAAAGCGACTTCCCATCTGACTATCACGGCCGGAATCCGCTACAACGTTTTTAACGCTCTGCATGCCATCGATGACAACGCCGTTCCGTTCGATTTCGGCACTTGCGGCGGGTACTGCCCACGTACCGATTCCTTCTTTCATCCCCGCTACAACGATTTCGACCCCCGTCTCGGCATTGCGTGGGCACATGGCGATACGGTTCTGCGAGCAGGAGGCGGCATTTACCACACGGACGGCCAGGAAGACGACCAGAATCTTCCAATCTCGAATACGGTCGACCGCTACGCCTTCAGTAATACAAAGTTCCCTGCACTTTCCTTTCCTTTGACCCCGTTCCTGCAGTACGCGGAGGCCGGAGGCCTGGGCGTGGTTTCCCCGCGCGATCTGGATCGCAATCGGAAAGACGACTACGTGGCGGCATGGACCGCGTCGGTTCAGCAGAAGCTGCCTCTTGACATCCTGGGAACCGCGAGCTATATCGGCAACAAAGGAACGGATGTCTTGACCACAACCTACACGAACCTGGTCAGTCCACTGACTGGAGTGGCGCCGTACCCGGCATTTGGTGTGGTTTCGTGGCGCGGCGACGTGGGTAACAGCACCTTCCACGCGTTGCAGCTTAACGTTCGCAGAGCGTTCAAGAGCGGCTTCCAGCTCTCCGCGAATTACATGTGGTCGCATTCGATCAACGATGACAGCATTGGCGGCGGGGATTCCGACACACCGCAGGATTCCTTTTGCCGGTCGTGTGATAAGGCGTCGAGCGACTTTGACGTCCGCCATATGTTCAATCTCTCTGCCGTTTACGAGTTGCCGTTCGGTGCGGGCAGGCACTATCTAAGCACACCAGGCGTTGCGCGTACGGTGTTGGGCGGCTGGTCGCTGAGCGCAATCGGGTCCGCGCAAACCGGGCTGCCCTTCAATATCACGATTAATCGCGCGAATGCGTCTGTGCCGGGCGACTATGCGGTCAGCGGCGAAGAACGGCCGGATTATGTGCCTGGTGTCCCGCTCACTCCGCCCGGCGGGTCCACGCCGTCCGAGTGGGTAAACCCGGCGGCATTTTCCACGCCTGCTTCTGGGACCTTTGGCGATCTGGGCCGAAATGCCTTTCGCGCCCCAGCCATATCTGACGTGGATCTGGCATTAGCGAAGAGTGTCTCTTTTGGTGAACGCATACAACTGCGCTTTCGAGCCGATGTATTTAATGTCCTCAATCACGCTCAGTATGGCGCTCCGAACGCAGTCTTCGGTCAGAGTAACTTCGGCATAATTACCACCACGATCAGCAGCTACGCGACCGGCCGGGGTACTCCGCGGGAGTTTCAGCTTTCCGCCAAGATCTCGTTTTAGCCCGGCGGGATTTATGGAGTTCGCTGGCTCATTCGCCTGTACAATTCCGGCGCAAGTTCGCCAAGTGCAGTATCGATTTCTGCCATGCTGCGCCCCATCGCTTCGAGCAATCTGCCGTAGTTATTGATGGCCATTTGTAAACGCGGATCCAATTGGTGCGTGGCCCGCGTGAATTGGAGAAAGATTTGGACAGCTCGCAACAATATCGGCTCGGCCTCGGCCAGCCGGTTCATTTTCCTCAGCGCCTGGGCAAGGTTGTTGAGGCTTGTTCCGACGTCCGGATGATCTGCGCCCAGGTTCTTCTCAAATATAACCTGTGCACGACGATATAACGGTTCGGCGCCAGCCGCTCTATCCGTGTTTTCCAACAAGTGGGCGAGATTGTTGAGATCCCGAGCGACTGTGATGTGCTCCGCTCCGTAGCTCTTCTCGTCAATCGCCAGCACGCGCCGCACTAACGGCTCAGCCTCGGCCGGCCGGTTTGTTGCATGCAGTACTAAAGCGAGATTACTTAAGTCTGCTGCAACGTTTGGATGGTCGGGACTGAAGCTACTCTCCAAAATTGCAAGTGAACGGCGAATCAACGATTCGGCCTCGTCCAACTGCTGGGCTTTTACCAGAAATCCTGAAAGGTTGGAGAGGCATTTGGCGACCTTGGGATGTTCTGGTCCGAAACTCTGCTCACTGATTACCAACGCTCGGCGATACAATCCCTCCGCCTGGTCCGGCCGGTTCATGCTTTCCAGCAGGCTCGCGAGGTTGCTGAGGCGCATGGCAATGAATTCATGATTCAAGCCAGGATTCTTCGTTTCGATGTCTAATGCATTTCGGATCAACGGCGCGGCATCTGCATAAAGACCCGAATGACCGAGAAAAAGGAACAGCTCATTCGCAGCGTAGGAGATTCGGTTTTCGTCGCCATACGTCAGCTTTGACCACTGCTCGAACGAAGCAATGTAAAGCCTTCCCATCGTCCTTTCCTCACCGAGATCCACCCAGTAGCGCCTCAGCTCCTCCTCGTCGCGTCTGTTGATTTCCAGAAAGCGATCTATGTCCAACAGACAGTGGCGTAGACGCTGGTAGGATTCGGTCTGCAGCAGCAGCCACGGGAGTTCGTCGCAACTGCGGGAGGAGACAGGCTGCCGCTCAAAATCATCAGCCAACTGCAACCGCGCCTCGTCCCGCCGGTCTTCGTCTGGCACAAAGGCAATCTCGACGGCCGCGCGCAGAAAGTCGTGCGCGAAGTTCAGGATGCCGCCGCGGTCCACCAGCCCTTCCTCCAGCGCGGCGCGCAGCGGCGACCAAGTGGCAAGCGGCAATTGTGGCAGGTCCGTCGGCTTGAGCAAGCGCAATAATTCCGTTTCACTTAGTCCTCGCCGTGCGGCCCAAATCAATCCGAGCGCCTCGCCCACCAGACCCGGCCGGTCCCGCTCGTAGTCGCGCTGGTAGCGCGCCAACACTTGTTGCAGCAACCGCGGGATGTCCCGCGCGGCGAGATAGTCGTCTAAACGCTCGTCGAGCAGTTCGTGTGTTCCGGTAACGCGCAGCTCCTCGAGCACGATCTTCAGATAGAGCGGATTGGCGGCCGCGGGCGCGACAGCAAGGCGATCAAGCCGTCGGACATCGACTGTTTTTCCGAAGCGTTTGAGGTAATCCACAATCATCCGGCGTCGCTCGTCCGGCATGAGTGGCTCGACGCGCAGCGAGCCCCAGCCGCGCTTCTCCACCGCCTCCAGTGTGTCTCCCGGCAGTGTGGAAGCTATCAGCCGCAGCGGACCAGTGAATGGGTGGGACGGCAACCAGCCCAGCAGGCGAGCGTGTTCGTGATCTTCAAGTTGGTTGAGTGCATCCAGCACGAGGATGAACCGCATGCCGTTGCGCTCTGCCTTGAGTCGCGCCTTGGCCAACCAAAGCGGGAAGTCTCGGAGCAGATCGCTATGAGAGCGGGGCGCTTCATCTGAATCACCGGACCAGCGTTTGATTTCGGCGATGAGCCGGGTCATCAACTGCCAGTGCCCGGCGCCGCCCGGAGTGCCACCGATATAGTGCTGGAAAATGAAATCGCTCGGATGGGCCTCGCGCCAATGGTCGAGCCAGTTGGCCAGCAGTGCGGATTTGCCGCTGCCGGAGTCGCCCAGCAACACGAGCGGCGCGCCATCGCCTGCTGCATGGCGGTCGAGAGTCTCAAAATAGTCGGGCCGGCCGATATAAGTGCGGCGGCGGGTTTCGGCAAAAGTTTCGTGATCGCTTGCCTCGCGGGTGAGCGGGTCAGGGATGTCTTCGATGGGGAACTGCGCTGCCATGGCGGCTTTAAGGTCTTCGTAGACGAATTTGCCCAGCGTACATCTCCAGTTCGGTGACGCTCTTGCCGCGTAGGTCCTCAGCAATGCCCCAGCGCAAGTCCACCGCAACCAGTTCGATCTGTCGCTCGCGGCAGAATCGGCGTAGCTCGGGCCAGGTGTGGGTCATCAATTCGTCGCGCCCTTCTTTCATATCGCGAAAGGTGGATGAGATGTAGACGCGGATGCGGCGGTTATCACTCAACGAGATAATCCTGTCCGCAGTAAACCTGTGCTCGGCGCACAAAAAAGCCCTCTCCCCGGACATTGGGGAGAGGGCCGTTGCAGTGGGATGGGTTTACTTGTCGTCTGCGTCACCGTCGGGTGCCGGGTTGTTGAACTCGCTCGGGGGGCGAACCTTTTTCTCGCCGGGATAGGGCCGCGTAAACCCGGTGGCCATGTACCAGTTCAGATGGTTGACGGTGTCCGGGTCTTCGGAGTCGGGCTTGGTCAGTTTGCCGGCGAAGATCTCCGTCTTCTTCCGGAGCCAAGCCGCCCTCAGGGCCCTGACCCTGGCGTTGCCTGCTGGCTTGGAATCGGTCGTTGTAACCCCCTGGTTCAGCGGGACCTGGTTCGGTACGTGCGTCCACGGTTCGAAGTTGCTCTCGGGCGGCACGCCCTGGACGAAAGCCGTCCTCATCGGTGACGCCACGAGGTCGAACTGGTTCATGGGCGGCAGACCGAGAATTTGCTCTATGGTCCGAGTCATGTTGACCTGGGTGTAGTAGGTGCTTTGAGTGGGCCCGTATTGCACAGCGTATGGGCTAACGATATAGCCGGGGCTGCGATGGCCGTCGACGTGGTCGACGCCGTTCTGCGCGTCGTCTTCCTCGATGAAGATCGCCGAGCTGGGCCACACCTTGCTGTGGCTGATGTAGTCGATGATGCGCCCAACGGCCAGGTCATTGTCGGCCTGTTCGGCGTCCACGGTGGGCGGGCCGCCGGTATGGTCACACATGATCCACAGGAGGCTCAACGCAGGCACCGTACCGGCCGCCAGGTCTTTGTTGAAGTCCTGCACCCACAGATCGACGCGGAACTGGTCGGGGATGCCCAGATCGAATTGCGGGAAGTTGGTAATGAGGTGCTGCGCTACGGCCGGGACAGAGGAGTATGCCTGGATCGTGTTCTGATAGTACAGGGTCGCCTCGAGGCCTTTCTCGAATCTCAGCGAGTCGTTATAGAAGTCGGTCCAGCTCGGTTCGCTGGTCGACCCGTTCGGCTGTAGGAAGGTATCGTTCTCGACGTATTCGCCGTACATCTTCACCGGCAGACCGGCGGCCGCCGCCTCCGAGAACAGGAAGCCCTTGGTCTGATAGGCAAGTGCATCGCCGCCATTGCCCCCTGGATAGCTGCGGATCCAATCAGGCGACTGGATGTCGTCCGCGTAGGGCGCCATGGCCTCGCTGATCCACTGGTGACCGTCAGCCGACTGGCGGCTCGGGTCGTAGAAATTGTCGAATAGCGGGAAGCGCGTCACCAGCGCGTGCACGTTCGGTGTGTCCGCGCCGCCGAACACTGCCAACGAGGGGTCGCCGTTGCCGGCAGCCACGTCGCCCAGGATCTGATCATAGGTGCGGTTTTCACGGATGATCATGAACACGTGCTTGATCAGCGATGGATCGCCGATGTTCGCCGGGATGGCGACCGGCTTGGTATTCGGGCTGCCACCGGCGGCAGACTGGATATTTGGCGTGAGATCCCAGTGGTTGTTCTCGAAAACCTGCTTGGTCATCGACACCAAGGTCGCGCTACCCGGCACGGGGACGATGCTGACGGTGCCATTGTCCTGGTGGGTATTGTAGTCGCACACGCCGTAGTCGCATTCGAACGAATAGCGCGTGCCGATGCCCTTGTCGTTGGCAACGATGAGCACATTGTCGGCCGTGTCCAGCACCACCGAGGCCGGCGCATAGGCTACCGGGATCATGCCGACGACGGGATTCGACCCGCCGTTAAGGAGGTTGATCACCCCGATCGCATTGGCATTGTAAAGCGCCACGTAGGCAATACTTTTCTGGGCATCCACGGCGATCGAGTTCGGCGCGGCGCCATAGGCTGGTTGGCCTGCTCCGGGCACTCCGATCGGCAGCCCAAGGTTGATGGTCCACGCCACCTTGTTGTTGGCCGTGTCGATAACCGTGATGGTGTCGCTATAGGTGTTGGCGACCAACAGGAACCGTCCGTAGAACGCCATCCCGGTCGGGTGCAGGCCGGTCGGGATGCTGGCGGTGACCGTCATGGAGGGCAGATCAACCACAGAAACCGTACCGGTGATCGCGGCGCCAACCACTGGGTCGGCAACGATTTCAGTGCCGGCCGACCAGATCTGGAAGTCCGCCTCGGTAGCGGGCCGGCCACCCTCGTTGCTGACGTAGGCGGTGGTGCCGTTGCTGGCGATCACGATGCTGTGCGGCGCGTTGCCGACGCGGATCTGCTCACCCTGCGTGGGCGGCGTCGCGGTCAGGTCGATCTTGGTGAGCGTATCGTTCTGGTTCAGCAGGGCATAAGCGCTCTTCCCATCCATGGAGACTGCGAGGCTGCCAGGATAAGAAGTGCTCGGAGTATAGAACGTGCCGCACGGTACGGCATAAGCGCCGGGAGGGCTGTTCGGAAAGCAGGTGATGAAGGAATTGTTCGGCGGCACGCTGACCTGGGCGTTGTCGCTCAGCAAGCCCTCTTTAGAGACGTTGGCGATGGTGACGTTGCTGCTGTCCTGGCTGAACAGGAGGTACTTGCCGTCCGCTGAATAAGTTATGCCGCTATAGCTGCCAGTCGAATCAAGTCCGAACGTGATGTAGTCCTGCAGGACAATGCCGGTCTGGGTGTCGAACACCTCGACGGCCTCCGCCGCTCCCATGGTGAGGACGGCGGCGGTGTGAGTGGCGACATTGGGGTTCACCGCGACGGCCTTCGCGCGGACCTGGTTGCCGAGGCTGACTTGGATGCCGGCTGGGGTGATGATCTGGCCATCGCTGACCACCCATGAACCGTTCGGCTGGGGGCCGGTGACGTATTGCGGATACAGCGCGGACTGGCCAGTTGCGAGCGCCGCGGAGCCCAGCCCCGTCGCCAGCAGGCCGGCGAGCGGACGCAAATGGTTGATCCGAGACTTATTCCAGGCTTTATTTCGAGATTTTCGGGACATGTACGGTTTCCTCCTAGGTGTTTTTGGCTGAACCTAGGCCACCAGTTTAGCGGCGCAAGGCTTACGCGAACATGACGCCTGGATTACGTTCTTGTAATCTTGGTGAGGAGACGGGCATGACTACCCTTCAACGAGCGCGCGCAACGGCCCCAGCCATGGTTCGTAGCGTCGCCAGCGCGCCACGGAGCTGCGATAGATCGGCTGCCGGGTCTGCCACTTGCTGGGGGTCTTCACAGCCCGCGGGTTGCACTCGGGGCGCAAGCACGCGTCGTTCCACGCCACGCCACAGGCACCAATGATCCGCCGGATCACCGGTTCGGGCGCGCGGGTCAGGTCCTCGTAATCGATCTCGATGAAGCGATCCGCCGGCAGCACCCTCCGCCAATGGTCCATGAGCCGCTGGTAGCCGCGAAAATACGCGACCAGTTCGGCGCCTCCGGTGGGAAACGCAAGGCTCGGATGGAAATGAGTTTGATGGATCGACAGCGCCGTGTCGACTGCAGCGCGGCGGCAATGGATGATAATTGCGCGCGGGAATGCCACGTGGATCAGCCCGGCCCAGAGGAAGTTGAATGGCATCTTGTCGGTCACTCGCGCCGCCGTGGGCGCGATCGCGCGCAACACGCCGAGATAGTCTGCCGCCGCCTTGGCGAGGAACGGCCTTTCGTTCCCGGCCGTGCCGGAGCGGTGCCACGCCGCCCCGCGCTCGTTCCAGAAATGCAACTCGCCGCCGCCCTCGACCTCGGGATGCATGGAGACGATCTGCTCGACGAGAGTCGTGCCGGACCGCGGCATGCCGATGATCAGCAACGGCGTCGCGTCGCAGTTGCCGAGTTCGTCCGCCTGCGCGATCAATTCTGGCGTGCAGCGGGCAATCAGGCGGCCGATCTCGATGGAGAACGCGGCCGAGTCGAACGGCGCAAAGCCGCGGCGCACGGCGTCCGCGGCGTCGAAATGCTGCATGGCCAAGGCGTAGTCGCCAAGATCCTCCGCCGCCTTGCCGATCGCTAGGTAAAGCCGCAGGCGTTGCACCGCTTCGAGCCCCGGCGTGGCGAGGGCGGCTTCCATTCGTTGAAGCAGCCCGTCATCGCTCGTGACGGGGCGGCACCGGACCAGATCGTAGTAGCTTCCCGCCAGCAGCGGCGCGATCGCGATCGCACGTTGGAAGCATTCGCGGGCTTCGTTGAAACGGCCGAACTCCGAGAGCAGATTGCCCAGCAGATCATGCGCCATAGCGTTCCTCGGATCGAGCGCCAGCGTCTGTCGCAGCACCTGTTCGGCTTCCTGATTGCGATTCTCGGTCAGCAGCGCGCGCGCCTTGCCAAGGCGTCCGAAGCTGGTCTTGCCTCCGGTCGCCGCCGCGCGGCGGAAACAGCCGATCGCCTCGTCGCGATGGCCCAGCGTGTAGACCAGGGCGCCGGCGCGGAACCACGCCTCGGTCAGGGATGGAAGCAGCTCAGTGGCGCGGTCGTATGCAACGATTGCCGCGCCGATGTTGCCCAGCTTCTCAAAGGCGATTCCCAGGCGGAAATAGGCATCGGTGTAGCGCGGGTTGCTGGCGACGGCCCGCTGCAATGCCGCGATGGCATCCGGTACGCAGCCGGCCTCGAGGCAGGCGAGGCCGAGATCGTGCTGGATGATGGGATTGGACGGCTGCAGCAGCGCTGCTTCGCGCAACGGCGGGATCGCATCGGCTGGCCGCCCGGCGCTGAGTAACTTAGTGGCTAAGGCAAGCAGAGGCGCCACCTGCTGCGGATTTGGAGACTGGGGCATGGCGCGAACCTGGCGTGGAAGCAGCATGACGCCGGGATTAGATTCTCGTCATCCTGAGCCGGAGACGGGCATGCGGAGCGTGACCCGGGTGCCCTGGCCCGGACGGCTGGCGATCTCCGCGTTGCCGCCGTGAAGCAGCATGATGCCCTGAACGATCGCGAGCCCCAGGCCAGTCCCGCCGGAAGCTTGGGAACGCGACGCATCCACACGGAAGAAACGATCGAATACCCTTGGCAGCGCTTCCGGCGGGATGCCGACGCCTGTATCGCTGACTTCGATGCAAATCGTGGCGCCTTTGGCCTTGGCCGCCAACACCACCGATCCGCCTGGCGGCGTGTGCGCCACGGCGTTGGAGACCAGGTTGCCCACCGCCCGCTGCACGAGCGTGCGGTCCAGCTCGGCGATCACCGGTTCGGCGCCGGCGGTGGTGCTGAGCGAGATGCCGCCGTCCGCGGCCGAACCCTCGTAGTATTCCCGCACGCCGCCCAGCAGCTCGGCTACGTCCACACGCTCCCGGTTCAAATGCGCCAGGGGGCTCTCCGCACGGGCCAGGAACAAGAGGTTGCCGATGAGCTCCGATAGGCGCACGGCTTCTTCCAGACAGGACTCCAGGGTGTCGCGGTATTCGTCAATGGTACGCGCGCGCGCAAGGGCAACTTCGGCTTCGCCGCGGATGTTATTCACCGGCGTACGCAGGTCGTGCGCGATATCGGCGGAGAATCTGGAAATCCGGTTGAAGGACTCTTCCAGGCGGTCCAGCATGTCGTTGAAGGTGCCGGCCAGGGATGCCAGTTCGAACGGATATCCTTCCGGGAGGATGCGCTCCCGCAGGTTGTTCGAACTGATACGGCGCGCCGTGGCCGCCACCTCCTCCACCGGGCGAATGCCGCGCCGCGCGATCTGGTACCCGGCCAACGGGAAGATGGCGAAGGTCCCGAGCAGGACGCACCAGAACCAAAGCCGGTAGTGTGCCAGCAACTCTTCCCCGTGCGAAACGTCAATCGCAATTTGAATGGTGTCGGTTTGCGTGGGAGGAGAGCCCACCGGCGCGGCCGCGCTGGTGACACGAAAGGCTTGCCCGTGCCTACCCCACATGGGGATGGCGCGCTCGGGGCGGCTTTGCGTTCGACTGGCGAAGTGCGCCAGGTCCAATTGCTCCGCCATGCCTGGCGTGGTCAGCAGCGGCGTGTTTCGTTCATCCAGCAGGCGAATATAGAAATGCTCGTATCGCCGCGCGGCCGATTCCAGCTCGACTTCCTCCCGCAGGGCGTCCCAGTCGTTGGGCCGCTCGCGCAGAAGGGTGCGCAGCACGTGCAGCTTATCGGTCAGGAACAAATCCGTGCTTCTCTCCAATTCCGTGAGCAGCACCAGATAGAGACTGGCTGTGGCGCAGAAAACCAGAAACAAGCCTGCCAGCGCAAACCAAGCCGTTAATCGGAAGGCCAGAGTTCCCCACAACCGCGAGCCCGGCACGACGCTACTGGCCGGCTTCCAGGACATAGCCGGCGCCCCGAACGGTGCGGATCAGTTTGAGCGGGAAGGGGTCGTCCGCCTTGCTGCGCAGCCGCCGCACGTTAACGTCCACCACATTAGTATCGCTGTCGAAATTCATGTCCCAGACGGCTTCAGCGATCAGGGTCCGCGATAGCACCTCACCGGTGTGCCGGGCCAGCAGCGACAAGAGTAGAAACTCCTTGGTGGTCAGTTCCAGCCGTTGGCCGGCGCGTGTGGCACGCTGGCGCAATAGATCGATTTCCAGGTCGGCGATCTTGAGGCATTCTTGCGGGCGGGGCGGCGCCGTCCGGCGCAGCAGCGATCGCACGCGCGCCAGCAATTCAGAGAAGGCGAAGGGTTTCACCAGATAGTCGTCGGCGCCCAGTTCGAATCCCCGGACCCGCTCGTGCACCGCATCGCGGGCGGTCAGAAAAAGCACCGGCGCCTGCCGGCCTGCCTGGCGCAACCGGGTGAGCACCTGCCAGCCATCCAGGCTGGGAAGCATCACGTCCAGAATGACCAGATCGAACTCTAGTTCCTGCGCCAGGTGCAGCCCCTTCAAACCGTCTCCTGCCACATCTACCACTAAGCCCGCTTCGCCCAGTCCCTTCTTCAGGAACTTGGCGGTTTTAGCTTGGTCTTCGATCACCAGAATTCTCATACCTACATGAGGAGGCCGTTCGCAGTCACGCACCGGGGCTGCCCCGATGCAAGACGGCTGAACCGCGACCTCCGCTCACTCGGACCGAATGATACATCCGCACTATGACAAGCGATTGTCGAATTTGTTACTAAACAGTGAATTTCCGACAGAAAGTCGCATGAAATTCCGGAGATCTTGGCTGAGTGCGGGAGGTGCCGATGGCGGAGTCGTGATCGACGGCAGGACCTTCTCGACCCAAACACGTCGCATCAGCGGCTGTGCGAGCCACAAAATGCGGAAAATGCGGACCGCCGGTGGAGGAAACCCGGCGGCCCTGATAGCGAACCGAAGTCACCTGAAAAACCTTCGGTTGCTGCTTCTCGTAGGAAGGGATAAGAACTATCGCCAACGGCCATCCACGAACACATAACCGCCGTTCCTGTGGACATAGCGGGGAGCGACCCACCGGGCATGGGGACGCGGCGGAGCTTCCCATCGTCCCGGAGTCCACGCGTAAGCGTTTCCGTCCCAGCGGTGATACCCGGCAATCCATACATGATTCGGGCTTGGCCGGGCGATCCGGGTCTCCACTAAGGCGCGCGGAGGCCGGGTCCTGATTATCACTTCTTGAGCCTGGGCGGAACCGATACCAAGCGCGACGCCGAACAGTGCGGTGAGCAAAAGTTTGTTCAAAATATATCTCCGATTAACTTGGGAGCACGCGGATGGCCGTTTGGTCATTCCACGGCCGGCAGGTTCTCCTGCAATTCGGACAATACTTCCTGGATTTCCGTTCGCTTGGTCATGGCTTCAATCTCCGGGTCTCTCGCGATCGTGAGTTTATGGTGCTCGCAGAGCGCCTGCAGCATCTGCAGCATCTTCCAGCGCCCTTTCCTCCAGTTCACAGATTGCTCTAATATTGCGGAAGTCTCTGCCGCCAAAACTATCTCAGTGCGCCCTCTCTCTTCAATTCCTCAGAAGCTGAGCCGGAGGGCAAACTGCATGATTCGCGGGTCGGCCGCCAGTGACGTGATCACACCAGGCGACCCTCCACTCACGTTGGCGTTGGGCAAGCCGAACGCCACGGTGTTGGTCAGGTTAAACGCTTCCGCGCGGAATTGCAGCCTGATCCGCTCGGTGATCGTAAAGTTGCGGGAAATTGAGACGTCGAGATCCTCCAAAGCGGGACCGCGCAACGTGTTGCGCCCTGAGTTTCCAAAAACCCCCGGCGCCGGCAGGCTGAATGCGTTGCTTCCGCTGATCCCCTTGCAGCCGGGATTGGCAGAATCATAGAACCAGCAAGTGACCCTGTGCGGCATCACCGGCGTGCCGATCACGTTCGGCAGGGCCTGCTCTTCGCCGATGTCGATGGAGCTGTTGTTGGCGCTATCGAATGCCGTGAACGGCCGTCCGGCGGCATAACTGTACGATCCGGCGGCCTGGAACCCGCCAAGAATTTTCGCTAGCACGCCGCTCGCCAGGAAGGGCTTGCCCTTGCCGAATGGCATCTCATAAACCCAACTGAAGACGACGCGCTGTGGGACATCGAAATCGCTTGGCCCGCGCCAGCTTCTCTGGTTGTTTGTGATTTGGTCGAAGGCGTTCGAGCCGTAAACCGAAAGCTCCTCCGCCGTGTCGTCAATCGACTTCGACCACGTATAGGCCAGACGGAAACTCAGTCCGGCGGTAAATCGGCGCTCAACCGTGAAATCGAGTCCGTTGTAGCTGGAATTCCCGTCGTTCTGCGAGTACTCGAGCAATCCAAAACCGGGATACGGCAGCACCGCTTGATGCTGTGCGTTGAGCAGTACCTGCTGGCCGTTGTTGACGAACTGATTCAAGTCGCTCAGCGTCAGCAGGTGCGTGCCCTTGCTTCCCACGTAATCGGCTTCGACGAATAAGTTGCGCATCATCTCCCGCTGGAACCCAAAGCTCCACTGCTGAATATATGGGCGCGGATCCTGCGGATTGGTGGTGCGAATGTGCAGGAATTTGTAGTTGATGTCGTCCGGATTCAGGAACGTCGCCGGAAATCCGCTATCCAGCGGAAAAACCGGCTGGAGCGCCGTCGACGCGAGCGAAATATTGTTGTTGATAAACGCCGGAGGATTCAGAGCGAGTTGGTTTTCGCTGCCCGCGCGATCGAATGGGACATAAAAGATTCCATATCCGCCGCGCAGAACCGTCTTGGAGTCAAGCTGGTACGAGACCCCGAAGCGGGGCGAAAAATCCCGCTTTTGCGGCTGCACCAATGACCGGCTTTCAAGCGATCCGCCGGATGCGGTAAGGATCGAGCCGGTGCCCGCCGGATCGAAATTTGACAGGTGATTGTTGCCCTCCCATACGGGCGAAGAGAAATCATATCGGACGCCGAGGTTCAAGGTCAGCCGCGGCGTCAGCTTGAGGTCGTCTTGCACGAAGAAGTCGAACCAGTACCATTTCTGATGCGCCTCGAACTGATTGGAGAGCATGGCGGTCTGCGGGTCGCCATAGAGAAAGTCTGCGTACGGAATCCCGGTGCCGGAGACGCACTGATTGATCGAATTGCGCTCGCAGGTGAACATATTGGTGAAGTTGAGTGCGCCGCGCAACCCCGGGACGTCCTGGAAGTTGTCGGTCTGCGGCGCGTGCACGTCGGTCCCGAACTTGAACTGATGCTTGCCGCGCGTCCAGGAGAGAGCGTCGACGAACTGCCACTGCTGCGTCTTCTGGAATTTCGGCAGGAAGTTGGGCGATCCGATGAACGTATTGATGTTGGAGAAGGTGATCATCGTGACGCCGCCGGCGAATGCGGGATTGTCAGGAACGCCAGGCACCAGGTTTCCGCCCGGCTGGCCGAAGGGCTCCTGCTTGGCGTAAGAGTTGTCGTGCTCATAGCCGATGCGGAATTCGTTGACCAGGCTCGGCGCAATCGGCCGGGTCCAGCCGATCACGGCGTGATCCGCTGTCAAGTGATAAGCGCCTTGCGAGGAAGACTGGGTGCCATCGGCGATACCCGGAAAGAGTCCCGGACTGTTGCGGTCGCGAACGCTCCAGGTATAGCGGGTGAATACACTGTCCTTCCCGGATGCCTGCCAATCGACGCGCGTGGAAAATCGGTTGGTGTTGTCGGTCAGATCCGCGTTGCGAAAGTAATTGTTCAAATCCGCTCCAGCCACCGTCGGCTGCGGAAAAAGATCCATGATTTCGGTCGCTACCGGCGAAAGGCTTGCGGCGGGAATGATGTTACCGGAAACCGGCGCGCCGTTCTGGTAGATAACCGGATATTTCGTATTAACGGCCGCTGCCGCCGCGGCGCTGAAATTTCCGACGCGTTCATTATCGGTGGGTACCGTGCCGCTGCGCAATTGACCGGTGATGATACGCGTGGTCTCTTCATCGAAGAACGCGAACAGTTTGTTCTTCTTGACCGGTCCGCCGAGATTGCCGCCGAACTGGTTGCGGATGTTTTCCGGTTTGCGCAACCCTTGACGGTTGGAGAAGAAATCGTTGGCGTCGGTGTCGCGATTGCGCAGATATTCGTAGAGCGTGCCGTGGATCTCGTTGGTGCCGCCCTTGCTGATGACGCTGATTACCGCGCCGCCGCGGCCATACTCGGCCGAATACGGGGTGGTGATAATCTTGAACTCCTGGAGGGCGTCGACCGATGGGCGGGCGACTTGTGTGGTCAACTCCTGGACGTTTTCGGAAATCGAATTATTGTCGATTCCATCGAGAAGAAAATTGTTCTCGAGCTGGCGCACGCCATGAACGTTGAATCCGCCGGTGCGTCCGGCGCTGGTGCTTCCGCCCTGATCGGTATAACGCTGGCCCTGGACTCCGGCGACGAGATTCACCAGATCGTCCCAACTTCGGAGCAGCAACGGATACTCGGTGACGTATTTGTTATCGACGACCGTGCCCAGCGAGGCATCTTCCGGTGACAGCAGTGGCGCGGAGGCTTCCACGGTGGCGATGGTCGCAACCGTTCCCACGGTGAGCGTAAAGTCCTGCCGTCCCTTCTCCGCTGCGTCTAGAGTGACCGCGCTGGCGGCTTTCTGAAAGCCCGTTTTTTCAACGGAAATTTCGTAGCTCCCGACGGGCAGATCGGCCAGGAAATAATAGCCGATCGAATTGGCCAGGCTGGTTCGCTCAATTCCGGTGGCGGTGTTCCGCGCCGTCACTTTAGCGTCGGGAACAACGGCGTCCGTGGTGTCTCTGATCAATCCGGTCAGACTGGCGGAGTTCACTTGACAGATCGCGTTGCCGGCAAACAGAACAACCGCGCATAGCGTGCGCGTAACACGTTGTTTCATATGTTCAGATGTCCTCAGCCTCAGAAGAATTTGTTAAGTCGTAAGGGTAAGAGACAAATGTCAAGGGAGCATGACGATCCCATGAAGTTTGCATGTCTGAAGCGCAATTCGCAATGTTCCCATGGCCATTACATTGGATGTTTTCGTCATCGGAACTCTATTAATTCCTCATTTATTTGTGATCCCCGAATGATATCGTCCGACACATGTCGACTTTCTTCAGTTATCAAGATTATTTTCCGGTCTACGAATACGAAGTGACCGTGGATCATCCCGGGTTCGCGCCAGCCAGCCAGCGCGTACAGATCGAGACCGCTGAGCATGCCAGACTGGATTTCGCGTTGGCCGTCGCGGGATCGACGCAGAAGGTTACGGTGGAAGCTGCCGCCGCGAACCTATCGCCCGACGATGCGTCCATCGGCACGACTATTGACAACACCACCGTCGAGAACACGCCATCATATCTTCGCAACTGGGACGACCTGTTGCGGCTCGTCCCCGGCGTACAAGCCAGCCGGTACACCGATCAGAGCGGCGCAACCAGCGCCGGGCGATCCACGCGTCATGCAGTTTGCCCTGCGGCTGTCGTTTTGATGGGATAGAACGATGCACACTCGTCGGAGGACATCGTGATCCATAAAGCCATAGCGCTCTTCTGCGCACAATTGTTGGCGATCCAGAACCTGGGCGCCTGGGGCGTGCGGGGACACACGCTGGCCAACCTCGCCGCCGTTGTGGCGATCCCCCCGAATGGTCCCGTGTTCTTAAAGGCCCAGAAAGCCTATATCGGTCACCTGGGAATCATCCCCGACACATGGCGCAGCGTGACCGAACCCTTCCTACGTATCTCGGAAGACGCGAATCATAGCTGGTATACGGAAGGCTTCAGTTTCATACCTGAGCCGCCCCGCTCGCGAACGGAATTCATTCTTCGCGTGCATGACGAATATCTGCGCGTAGTGAAGTCCGATCCCGACCGGGCCAAGTTGCTAAACATCCGTTACACCGGCCTTGAGGCATACTCGATCATCGAAGGTTATGAACGGATGAAGGCGGGTATGCGGCTATATCGCCACGTGTCCGATCCGGATCAGCACGGCTTTACTAACATCGCGAAGTTATATACCGCGATTTCGCCGGTGTTCCAGGATGCCGCGCAAGTGCAGCAGATGCTTGCCAACGATATCGCGTTTTATATGGGGTGGGTGGGCCATTATGCGGCGGACGCGGCCATGCCGCTGCATGACTCGATCCACCATGACGGCTGGTCCGGTGACAATCCAAAGGGCTACACCCGCGATCCGCGCATTCACGATCGCTTCGAGTCGGATTACGTCAACCTGATCGGCGCGACCGAGGCGGATTTGCTCCAATACGTGCCGAAAGATCCGCGGTATCTGGAAGATGTCTGGCAAGCGACATTGCAGCACTCGCTCGAGGCGCGCAATTTCGTCGAAGACGTCTATCGGCTCGACCTCCGCAGCGCGTTTCAGAAAAAGGACGACGCGGAGGCGCGTGAACTGGTGTGCAAGCGCATGGCCGCCGGCGCCGCTTTCCTGCGCGATCTGGCTTATACCGCGTGGATCGACAGTGCCAAGCCCGTACCGCCGGTAAAACCCATAGACCTCCCGGAGAACCCTGACAATCCGAAGTACAATGCAGCCACCGGTTCTGCCCCGGCCCCGGCTCAACGCTAGCGGGAGTGGGGGACATTTCGAAAGCTCCACCCCCTGGCTTACCGGATCTGCGCCAGTACTTCCCGTTCACGGGCAATCACGGTGTCCGGCAAAGCGGCGTAGCCCAACGCGGCGGACTGGTGCTGGCCGTACGTCAGCATCCATTCAAGAAATGCGATGATGGCCTGTTTCTTATCAGGGCTCGAGATGCGGGCGGGGATCAGAAAATAGGTGAAAGCCACGATCGGATAGGCGTCCGGGTCCGCGGCATTGGTGATCGAGACGCGCAGGTCATCGGGGATGTCGTGGGACGGCACGGACTTCGCGATCGTCACCAGATCGGCCTGGACGAATTTGCCGGCGGCGTTGCGGACCAGTCCATAGCTCAGCCGGTTCCGGAGGGCGAAGATAAATTCCACGTAGCCAATGGCGTTGGGTGTCCCTCCGACCCTTTGCGCCACTCCTTCGTTAAACTCAGCGCTAACGCCGGCGGGCCAATTCACCGAAGTCCCCGAACCAACCATTCGCCGCCAGTCAGGACTGACCTTCGCCAGATAGTCCGTCCATACGTAGCTGGTTCCACTCCCGTCAGCGCGGTGCACCACCACGATTTCACTGTCCGGGAGCCGCATGCCGCGGTTCGCGGCGCGTAGCACCGGATCATTCCAGCGGCGGATTCGTCCCAGGAAGATGCCGGCAAGGGCTTCGGGTGTAAAGCGTAGGTCTCGGGCCACGGATGGCAGGTTATATATGGGAACAACACCGCCCAGCACGCTCGGGAAGTGCAGCACGCCCGCACTGAATTGTGCGATCTGCTCGTCGGTAAGGGGCATTTCGGAGGCGGCAAAATCCACCGAGCCGTCCTTGAGGCGCTGGATCCCGGTTTCAGAGCCAACCGGCTGATAGCGGATCGAGATTGCGGGGTGCCGGGCCGAAAATGAATCGAACCATTTGGCGTAAACCGGGTAGGGGAACGTGGCGCCGGCGGCGGAGAGTTGCTGCGCGATTGCTAGCGGGGGCAGGTAGAGGGACAGCAGGCCGCAAAGAACCGCGACCGCCAGGGATCTCTTCATTTCAGGGCTTCAACCAGTCTGCGGACCATCTGCCCAGCAAGGTTGCGGCCAATATCTTCCGGGCCCAAGCGGCGCGGGGTCACCAGATAGGACCATAAAGTCTCGCTCTGGCGTCCCTTCAACTCGACTGAAAGATAGCCGCCATAAATTGGATGCGCGTCGCCGGTGACGCTCCGTATCCGCGGGTTCAGGCTGTAATAGCCTCTAATCCAACTTTCCCCTGTTCCGCTGATCACTGCATCGGCCTCCTGCGGGGATTTGACCACAATGAGCCGGTGCGACTTGCGCAATTCCACGATCAGATCGGCGCGCAATTCGGGAGCTCCAGACTTGTCGGCGAAGGGTTCCACATAGACTCGCTTGACGTCGCGCAGAGTCTCGGCCGTCTGCCCCGGCGCGGTCCGGCCGCCGCACAGGCCCAGAGTGATCACCATCATCCAATCAGGCACGCGCAGCATCGGCAGTCCCAAAATCTGAGTATAGTGACCGAACCGTGACGCGACACTCCTTTTCCTGCAACTTCTCGATTTTGCAACCCGATCGTAACCTCCTTGTGATGTGGCTGTTGAAGAATAGGCATTTGTCCACCAAAAAGCTCTTGATCGTGGTCGTCGTGGTCATGGTGGCGAACGGACTGAACCTTCGTGCGCAGACTCCGTCCGGCGGCGATGATGCGGCCGGCGCGGGCGAGTTCTCGCTCCTGGACCGCTTTTGGCTCTCCGGACAGGCGAACTCCATTACCCAATATCACCCTACCTTTCACGCCGACTATAGCGGCCCGAATAGCTTCCAGCCCGAGAGTGAAGTTGCCAGCTCGCGCGTGATCACGCTGTATACCGGCTTCCGCGTCACGCCGAACACGGAAGTTCTGTTCGATTTGGAAAGCGCCGGCGGGACAGGTCTCAGCAATGCATTGGGCATCGCCGGATTTACGAATTTGGATGTGGTGCGCAACCCCACGCTTTCCCAGACGCCGTACGTGGCGCGCGTGATGATTCACCAGACGATTCCGCTCAGCCGGGAGTATGCAGACTCGGTGAAAGGCCCTTTGGGACTGGCCGCGCGCGCCCCTGTGCGCCGGTTGGAGATCCGTCTGGGCAAGATGAGTACGGTGGATTTTTTCGATTTGAATAGCATAGGCAGCGACAGCCATCTGCAATTCATGAACTGGGCGGCAGATAATAACGCGGCCTACGATTATGCGGCCGACACGCGCGGTTATACTTACGGACTGGTGCTGGAGTTCTACGACAAGAACTGGGCTGCGCGGTTTGGAGAAATGTTAATGCCAACGGTGGCCAATGGGCTGAAGCTCGACTGGGATCTGGCGCGGGCCCGCGGCGAAAATTTTGAGTTCGAACTCCACCCCCAGGTCTTCGGCAAGCGGCAAAGCACAATGCGGCTATTGTCGTTCCTTAATCACGCCAACATGGGTGTTTATCGGGAAGCCATCGATGGCTACCTGTCCGGGCAGGATGCGATTCCGGACATCACGGAGTACCGCCAGCAAGGGCGCGTGAAGTACGGCTTCGGTGTGAATCTCGAACAGCAGCTGACCGCTATCTGGCGGTTCTATGCGCGCGCCGGATGGAACGACGGGAGAAATGAATCGTTCGCCTACACCGAGGCGGATCGGTCGCTTTCCTTTGGTACAGACTTGCGTGGCAGGGCCTGGCGCCGTCGGGATGACAAGATAGGTCTGGCCCTCCTGTTTGACGGAATCTCGGGCGACCATCGCCGATACCTGGCTCTGGGCGGCTTGGGATTTCTGCTGGGCGACGGAGCGCTGAACTACGGCCTCGAGCAGATCGTCGAGGGCTACTACAACTTCCACGTCTGGCGGGGAATTTATCTGGCTGCCGACGTGCAACGCATCTGGAATCCGGGATACAACCGTGACCGGGGACCGGCTCTGGCGGCCAGTTTCCGGCTCCACATAGAGGACAGCGTGCCCTTCGTGAGAATCGAAAGCAGTGGGCGCTAGACTAGACAATAACGTGCTCTAACGGAAGATATGACGCCCAAAAAGATCCGGCCGGTGGCCCTGGAAAAAGGTGAAGAGACGGCTGAGGTTCCGTCCCTGAATTCCACCCAACTCTACATCAACCGCGAGCTGAGTCTGCTGGCCTTCCAGCGGCGCGTGCTCGAGGAGGCTCAGAGCGATCATAATCCACTGCTGGATCGCGTGAAATTCCTTGCCATCGTGGGCTCCAACATGGACGAATTTTTCATGGTCCGTGTAGCCGGCCTGATCGATCAAGTGGCCGCCGGAATCATCGACGTCGGCCCGGACGGAATGCAATCTTCGGCTCAGTTGGTGGCGGTTCGTAGAGAGGTCAAGAAGCTGCTGGGGGATGCCCACAAATGCCTGAACGACCAGATCGTGCCGGCCTTGGCCGTGGCCGGCGTCCAGATTCTGGACTATGCCGCGCTCAATGAGAAGCAACTGGCTTTCGCCGATTCTTATTTCCAGGAGACTGTCTTTCCCGTCCTCACGCCGCTTGCTTTCGACCCCGGGCGCCCGTTTCCACACATCTCGAACCTGAGTCTGAATCTGGCGCTCCTGATCCGGGATCAGGGTGGCGTTGAACATTTCGCGCGAGTCAAGATTCCGGATTCCTTGCCGCAGCTCATGCCGCTGAAGCGTGCCCGTAAAAAGACGCGCAAGCGCCCTCCCCGGGAGGAGGCCTTCGTCTGGCTCGAGCAGGTTATCTCCGCCAACTTGCCGGCGCTGTTTCGCGGTATGGAGGTGATCGAGGCGCATCCCTTCCACGTCACCCGCGATGCCGACACCGCCATCAAGGAGCTGGACGCCCAGGATTTGCTGGAGACCATCGAGGAAGGCGTGCGGCAGCGGCGCTTCGGTAGCGTAGTAAGGTTGGTGGTGGGCGACGACATGCCGGCCCCCATTCTCGAGATTCTGGTAAACAACCTGGAGATAGATGCCAGCCAGGTTTACCGGGTCAAGGGGCCGCTGGCGCTCAGCCGCCTCATGCAACTGTACTCGCTCGAACGGCCGGATTTGAAGGAGACGCCGTTCCTTCCCGCTGTGCCCAAGAAGCTGGCGACGGCCACCGGCGACGAGGACGTCTTCGCGCTGATCCGCCGCCAGAATATTCTGCTGCACCATCCCTTCGATTCCTTCCAGCCGGTGGTCGATTTTCTGAAGAAGGCGGCTAGGGATCCACAAGTGCTCGCCATCAAGATGGTCTTGTACCGGATTGGCCGGAATTCACCGATCGTCGAAGCGCTGCTGGAGGCCAATGAGGAAGGCAAGCAGGTCGCGGTGCTGGTGGAATTGAAAGCCCGCTTCGATGAGGAGAGCAACATCGAGTGGGCACGGGCTCTGGAGCGCGAAGGCGTGCATGTGGTGTACGGGCTGTTGGGACTCAAGACGCATTGCAAATTGCTGATGGTGGTGCGGCGCGAATCCGGCGCCATCCGCCGCTACCTCCACATGGCCACCGGAAACTACAACGTGGTGACAGCTCACTTATACACTGATATCGGCATGCTCACCTGCGACGAGGATCTTGCCGCGGACGCCACCGATCTGTTCAATTTTCTGACGGGGTACTCGGCCCAGAAGGATTACAAGAAACTGCTGGTTGCGCCGGTAAACCTGCGCGGCCGGTTCGAGGCGATGATCCAGCGGGAGATCGCGCACCAGCGTAAAGGGGCGCAAGGGCGGCTGATCTTCAAGATGAACGCGCTGGTAGATCCGCAAGTAATCCGGCTGCTGTATGAAGCGTCTCAGGCCGGAGTGAAAATAGACTTGCTGGTGCGCGGCATATGTTGTCTGCGCCCCGGAATTCCGGGCGTCGGCGAGAATATCCAGGTGATCAGCGTGGTGGGGCGTTTCCTGGAGCACAGCCGCATTTACTATTTCCGGAATGGCGGCGAAGAAGAGATCTATCTGGGCAGCGCCGATTTGATGCCGCGCAACATCAATCGCCGGGTGGAGCTTCTGTTCCCGCTCGAAGGCCCGGAACTGATTCGCCACGTGCGCGACGAGATCCTGGCCCTCTATCTCTCGGACACGGTTCAGGGCAGGCAGATGCAGAGCGATGGAACCTATGTGCGCCGCCTGGCGGAAGCTGGAAAGCGTTCCGTGAATGCCCAAGCCCGGCTGCTGAAACAGGCGGTCTCGCCGCGCGCTGGCTGATATTGGTCGGCTCCGGTTTTCAAGCGTGCGGATTCATGAGACGGATGATCGCAAATACAATTCCCGCCACCGCCGCCGATGCAGGGATCGTCAGAATCCACGCCCATAGAATGTTTGTCGCTACGCCCCAACGCACCGCCTTGACCCGCTGCACGCTTCCCACGCCCACCAACGCTCCCGCGACCGCGTGCGTCGTCGAAACCGGCAGCCCCAAATGTGTGGCCAGCAGAATCGCGACTGCGGCGCCCGTTTCCGCACAGAAACCGGTCCTCGGCCTCAGCTTCGTCAGCCGCTTTCCCATGGTGTGGACAATCCGCCAGCCTCCGAAAAAAGTCCCCAGCGCGATCGCCGCGTGAGCCGACAGTATGACCCAGACCGGCACCTTGAATTCGGGAATGATCTTCGCCGTTAGCAGCACCTCGGTGATGATACCCATTGTCTTCTGCGCGTCATTGGTTCCGTGTGAGAAGCTCAGTGCCGCCGCCGAAAGCAGTTGTAGCTTACGGAACCAGGAGTCCATGTGCGCTGGCGTGGCTTTTTGGAACAACCAATACACCGCCACCATCATCACAAACGCCGCAATCAATCCGATTAGTGGCGCCACAACGATAAAGGCCAAAGTCAGCGGCCACTTACCTAGTATCAGCGCGTGGAATCCTCCTCCCAGCCCGTGTTCGAAGATCCCGCGCGCAAAAGCGGCTCCCGCGTAACCTCCGATAATGGCGTGCGACGAGCTGGTCGGCAGCCCTAGCCACCACGTCAGCAGATCCCAGACGATTGCGCCCAGAATGCCCGCCAGAATGACATAAACCGTCACGATGTGCGTATCCACGAACCCTTTCCCCACCGTGCCCGCCACACTGGTCCCGAAGGTAAAGGCCGAGACAAAATTGAAAAACGCCGCCCATGCGACGGCCTGCAGCGGCGTCAGAACGCGAGTGGACACGACTGTGGCGATCGAATTCGCGGAATCGTGAAACCCGTTCACAAAATCAAAGACCAATGCTAATGCGATGACGACGATAACCAGGGTGATAACCGGCATTTTGGTGCAGACCCTCACTAGCTGTTCTTCACCGCTATGGATTCCAGCACGTCCGCCACGTTCTCGCAGCAATCCGCCACCGTTTCGAGTAGCTCGTAAATCTCTTTTTGCTTGATCAGCGCGATTGGGTCACGTTCATTTGCAAAAAGAGTGCGCACCGCGGCCCTCACACGGTCCTCGGCTTCGAGTTCTCTACGGTTGATCTCTTCGCACCGCTTGGTCAGCTCCTCCGGCTTCTTGACACCTTCCCGTTCGAGAGTCTCCATAGCCTCAACCGTAGCTTCCACGCAGCCGTGAACCATGCGCGCAATCTCCGACATCCCCTCGGGTGAACTTTCCAGCCTATAAGCATCGAGACGGTACGCCGCCGCATCGAGGTGATCGAGAATTTCATCGATGCGCGTCACAAGCAGGTGTACGTCTTCGGGGTCGATTGGAGTGATGAAGGTCTTGTGCAGCCGTTGGTAGATTTGACGCGCCGCTTCATCGCCTTTACGCTCGAGATCCCGCACTTTTTGCGCGGTCCCGCAGAAATCCGGTTGACCAGTGCCGGCCAGCCCTTCCGCAACCTGGCGGGAGGCATCCAATACTATTCTTGATTGTTCAACCAGAAGTTCGAAGAATTTTTCGTCTCGGGGCAGCAGGTGCATGATGCACCTCTTAGCAAGTACTGCGCCCTATTACAATTGTGTTTCGAGGATTAGTCTATGCGGGAGCACTGGCCTTGGACGGAGCGAGAGCAGACCAGGCGCCTTAACGCAGATCGCTTCAAAGACTTCAACCAGATCGACCAGTTCGAAGGCAAGGTGCCCATTGCCGGCATCGGCCGGTGCCAACGTCAGCATGTCTTCCAATAAGCGGCTGACGTCCCGCACTCTTCGACAATCTCCTCGAAAGCCCGTCAACTTGCGGGATCGGCCTGCCGATTTCGCAAACTCGGCGGATGTGTCACAAAATAGAGGTGAGTCGGGACAGAGTCGAATTACGGCGTGCAACTACACCATTTCTTCGATGGCGATGCTCTTCTCGTGAGGTACGGCTGCGACAAGGGAAAGCGCTGGTGAGCGCCCGATTGATAGCGACCCCCGAGCGTGACGCCGAAACGGCAGCGGCCGAATGCTGTGTAGCGAGTTCGGGACTCTCGCGCGCGCCCCGGCAGGCGGATGAAGAGGATGTGACATGCGGGCACTGGTTCTGCAGGATTGTGCCACCCGGACCACGCATCGGGTCGACGCCGGTCAGGGTCATACGTTGGAGGACTCGCCGCCAGAGTTTGGGACGGGACAACATTTTCCCATCGGCTACGCTAACTTCCATCCACAGACCTAACGTCGTACACTGGGCGCTATCGATGTTCACACCAGATCTCTCTGCACGGAAACTCTACGTCGAGGTGCTGTGTGCTTTGTGCACTCTGCAGATACTCCATGGGCAGCAGCCGGACGCGCGGGACAATCTCGCGTCCATGGAAACTTTTCAGATTCCGAGCCACAGCGCGCTGCTTAACGCGTTCGTCTATGTCGCCTCCGGGGCCGGGCCGCACCCCGCGGCAGTCCTGCTGCATGGCTTTCCCGGCAACGAACGAAATCTTGACTTGGCGCAGGATATGCGGCGCGCCGGATGGGATGTACTCTACTTCGACTACCGCGGTTCGTGGGGATCTCCGGGCGACTTCTCGTTCACTCATTCCATCGAGGATACGGCGGCTGCCATCGCTCTCCTGCGTGAACCCGCCATGGCCGTCCGGTTGAGGCTCGATCCGTCGCGCGTTGTTCTGCTCGGGCACAGCATGGGCGGTTTCATGGCCATGCAAGGAGCGGCAGCCGACCCCTCCGTGCGGGCGGTGGGACTTATCTCCGCTGTGGACCTGGGCGGAAGCATTCCCCAGCCATTACCCAAAGATCGAGAGCCGGCCGCGATTCAGGCCTTGAGCGCAGGCTTTGCCCGCGAAGGCATGGCGCCCCTCGCCGGCTGTACGCCGGAGGGCCTCGCCCGTGAAACACTCGCCAATGCCGCCAGGTGGAGTTTTCAAACGAAAGCGGAAGCGCTCAAAAGCCGGCCCGTCCTTATCGTAACGTGCAACGACGGGCTTGCGCCTGCCAACGCCGCATTTGCCGAAGCATTGCACAATGCGGGCAACGATCGAGTCACAACACTTCACCTGTCCACCGACCATTCCTACTCCGACCAGCGCATCGCCCTTTCCAACGCAGTTCTGAAGTGGCTCGCCTCTCTGATCCCGCGCCAGTAAGGATGTCAAACCGATTCGCCATGGCAGACATGTTCTCGTCAGGTCATCCGGCTTCCCTGAACCGCTCTTGTTGGGTCGTAGCCTTAGGATCTAACGTCCCACCAATCACCGGCCGTTCCAATCCTTGGCGCGCCGTGTTACCGTCTTCCACGGAGGTGACCCCATGCCAGGAACCACATCCAGCAAGGAACTCCCCATCACCAAACTTCGCGTTGAAGAGCGCATCCGCCGCCGTGCGTATGAGTTGTACGTTCTGCGTGGTAGTCGATCGGGCTCAGAACTCGATGACTGGCTCGAAGCGGAGGAAGAGATCCACCGATCCACCGACCAGGCCATCGACGAGGCCTCCCAAGAGTCATTTCCTGCAAGCGACTCTCCTGCGTACTAAATGTCGTTTGGGCCGGGCCTCCCGCAGCGGAGCCGCCCACCCTATCTTGATCTTGATCCGGGGTCCCAAATCGTTGCGGCGATCTGCCGCTCGTGATCGGCGGAATCGTTGAAGTAGTATATAGTGACAATTTTCCCATCCGGACGTTGCACACTGCGAGTGTAGCCAAGGTCCCAACAGCCACCATCATTTCGGAGAATGATCTCCTGGCTCCAGGTTTTGCCTTCGTCCGAACTCAGCCGGGCGCGGATTCCGAATGGAGCAGAACGCCTGCCGTAGGTCAAGGCGAGACGGCCATCCTGAAGCCGCACCAGGCTCGGCGGATTTTCCGTTTCTGGAGCCGGCCTGCCTACGTATGTCCACGTTTTCAGGTAGTCGTCGGATCGGTAAAGATCAATCCAGTTCCGGTACCGCACAGCCGTCAGAGTGGCTTGAGACGAAAGCCGGACCGAGGACGGCATAATAGCGTAATCCTGGCCTTGGGGCTCGGGAGTGACAAAGGACACAAAGCTCCAGGTCCTGCCTCCATCGTGGGTGCGCGCGCTAAGGACACGACCTTCGTGGCCATTCGATTTTGCCGCGGTCAGAAACACGGTCAAGTCGTTTCGGCCGTTAATCAGGTAGTCGGTGCGGGCGGCGATTCCCTTCTGACCGAACGTGGGAACCCGGAACGGACCTTGCCAGTTATGGCCCCGGTCAACTGAACAATAGAAACGCGAAGGACCGATATCCACGTCCGCCATACGGAATGTGATGATGAAGTCCGGATTGGAGAAATCGAAGCCGCCTGGGCAGTCGGCCAAAGGGTGTCCTCCCGGCTCGACGGGAACACCCGCAACTCTGGTTCCCGGGGGAGCCAACAGACCGAGCGGCTTCTCAACCTTCCATGTCTCGCCACCATCCAAACTTCGCGCGAGCAGGTGCTCTGCCGGTCGTGTATAGTCGATCGAGTGCTCATGTTCACCGGCCTTGCGAACCTGCAAGTAGCCAGCTTCGAAGCCAACCACAATCTCATTGCCCCACGACCAAACACCATGATTTGCCGGCCAGCCGGCAAACCTTCCGGGTTGTTTGTAAATGTCGATGGTGTGCTCGGCGGCAAATGCCGGTATAGCCAACGCAAGCGCAAAACAAAGAATGGTCGTAGTCATTGGCGCACCAATACACCTCTCTTGGGCCATAGATAGTTGGATTATACTTGCTCGGCTGAGCGATAGCGGGATGCGCGGAAAGCGTTTACTTGTCAGGGCTCATTGACAGCGGCTGCTGACGCTCTTATTATGGTTAAACGTTAAACTAAGAAGCCCGCAAAATGTCGACACTTTCCGCCCGCGCCTGGGTCTTGGCTACTGCCGGGATGCTTTTGCCCATCTGCGGCTATGCCGCTGAAGCGGATGTTTCGATCGCCCACACGGCGCAAAAGACCGAGGTCCGCTATGCTTCGGGCGGCGCTGTATATGAGGAGAATCTGACCTCCGGGCGCTGGCTGGCCCGGCGATGGACATTCGATGCACAACTGCCGGCGAGTCCGGGCGACCTGGACGCATTTGAAATCCGCGTCAAGACGCAGCCGTCGCCCGAAAGCGTGCCGGGTGTCCTGGTGTCCGGCTGGCGCGTGGTGTCGGCGCGCGAGTTGGAGAAGAGCGATCGCGGGGCGCGTCATGTGGCTGTGCAGCTTTCGAGCGGCCAGATTCCAGTGGAGGTCACGGCCCATACGTTACTCGATGGCACACCGGTGCTCACTCGCTGGCTCGAAATCACGAATCATACCGGCCGCCCCCTTGCGCTTACTTCGGTATTCCCGTGGGCCGGGCAACTCTGGAGCGGAAACCTGCGGAATGTGGAACTGGGGTACGCCACCCGTTCCGACTGTTGTTGGGAAGGTTGGTTCGGTTGGAAGTCTCTCACCCCGGGCGCCAACGTCATACGGCAGGAGAACGGACTGGCCTACGATCACCCCTATTTCGTGTTGCGCAATCGAGACAGGGGCGAATACTTCTTCGGGCAACTGGAATGGCCCGTCAACCGGATCATGGAGTTTTATAAGGCAACGGGCTTGTCCTTTAAGATCGGCCCCACCGCCGCGAACGCTTTGCGCGTGATTGATGCCGGAGAGACCATTACGACGCCGGCCGTCCACTTAGCATACGTTAAGGGAGACTTCGACGCGGCTGTACAGGCCATGCACGATCACATACGGCGGTCGATCCTCGTCCCACCAGCGCCGGCCCGCGCCTACCGCATCGAGTGCCTCATGCCGGAAGACCAGCCCATGACCGTGTACCGGGGCAAAGACTTCAACGAATCCAACCTGAAGAAATTCCTCGAGGTGGCTTCTCAGCTTGGAATCGAGCTCTACATTCTGGACGGTCCCACCTGGGCCACAAATTACGGCGATTGGCTGAAGCCGCAACCGGTCGAGTTCCCACACGGTTTGAGACCGTTAATCGACTTTGCACACGAACGCAACATCTTGTTTGGACTGTATGCCGAGCCGGAAGGCGGGCGCGATGGCTACACCAGCGAGAACGCGGGACTCACCATAGGGCCCTGGAAAAACAATCAAATCTTCCAGAAGCATCCGGATTGGTTTGTGCAGGGAGTGGTGCTCAACCTGGCAAATCGCGACGCGGCAGCCTATCTGGAGAACGCATTGACGCGCATCGTGGAGCACTACGGCCTGGACCTTTATCGTCACGATTTCAACACGCCGCGCCAAGGCGAAGGCTCCGTGACCGAACGCCGCGGCTACGTGGAAAGCGATTATTGGCGGCATTATGAGGCCTTCTACCGGATCTTCGGGCGGCTGCATGAAAAATTTCCCAACCTGATTCTGCAACAGGCATCGGCGGGGGGCACGCGCCTGGACCTTGCCACGGTGGCGCGGTTTCCGGAAAACTATACCAGCGATCGCGTGAACATGCCGTACGTATATCGAATGCTGAGCGGGATTAGTGTATATCTGCCGCCGGAAGCGCTGGTGACGCCGATTGGCATGTCCGACCCGGGCGGCCGCCCGGACTTCGACACCATGCTGCGCAGCATCTACGCTCTCGGCAATATCCCCATGGTCTTCAACTCGCTCGTGCCGAAGAATAGCGACGCGCTGACGGCGCAAATTCGCGACAGATTCCTGCACTACACCAAGATCTATCGAGATTTTATCCGGCCACTGCTGCCGCGGTCGAAGGTCTATCATCATGCACCCGTGAATGCCACCGGCGGCGTGGATTCAGGCGATTGGTTTGCAATGGAATTTGCCGCTCCGGATCGCGCGAAGGGATGGGCGGTAGTCATCCGGCTGACCAAAGATACCGCGGCCAGCTATGTGTTGAAACCGCGCGGTCTCGATCCAGGGAGGCAGTATGCGGTCGCCATCGATAGCAGCGGCGCAACGGAAACCAGTACGGGCGCGGAGCTCGCGCGCAACGGCCTCCGGATTGTGCCCGGCGGAAGCACCTATTCAGAGCTGTTGTTATTCACCGCCAGGTAGCGCTACGCGAGAATCTGCTTCACTACGTTGCCGCTCACATCCGTTAACCGGAAATGGCGGCCCTGAAATCGATAGGTCAGGCGCGTGTGATCGATCCCGAGGCAGTGCAGAATGGTGGCCTGCAGGTCGTGCACGTGTACGGGATCCTTGGTCACGTTGTAGCAGTAATCGTCGGTTTCGCCGAGCGTGATCCCCGGCTTGATCCCGCCACCGGCCAGCCATACCGTGAAGCATCGCGGATGATGATCGCGGCCATACTCGGTCTCGGTCAGGCGGCCCTGGCAATAGACGGTGCGCCCGAATTCGCCGCCCCAGATCACCAGGGTATCGTCGAGCATGCCATGCTGCTGTAGATCGGTAATCAGCGCGGCGGCGGGTTGATCGGTTTCGCGGCAGCGCTTGGGCAGATCTTGCGGAAGCTTACCGTGATGGTCCCAATCGCGATGATAAAGCTGAATGAAGCGCACGCCGCGTTCGGCCAGACGCCGCGCCAGCAGGCAGTTGGCGGCGAAGGTTCCCGGCTTGTGCACGTCGGGACCATATAAGTCGAGAACTGCCGGCGGTTCCTTCGAGAGATCCGTCAATTCCGGAACTGAGCTCTGCATGCGGAAAGCCATTTCGTATTGGCCGATGCGTGTGGCGATTTCCGGATCGCCATACTCATCGAGCTCGAGTTGGTTGAGCTTACCCAACGCGTCCAGAAAACGGCGGCGGTCGTCGGCATCGAACCCGCGTGGATTCGAGAGGTAGAGCACAGGGTCGCCGACCGACCGGAATTTCACGCCTTGATAGCGGCTGGGAAGAAAGCCGCTGCCCCAGAGGCGATCGTACAGCGGTTGCCCC
>Ga0302324_100001754_pt1 | contig 51797 bp, 39 predicted proteins | sample Palsa_T0_1_FD_201949 | JGI IMG/M metagenome (GOLD analysis project Ga0302324, IMG submission 201949) | Peat permafrost microbial communities from Stordalen Mire near Abisko, Sweden - Palsa_T0_1 | ecosystem: Environmental > Terrestrial > Soil > Palsa > Peat permafrost | place: Sweden: Abisko...
CGTCTACCTGCGAGAAGGGCTGGAACAGCTTGCCCAGTTGATCCCGGCCGATCCCTATGCCGGTATCGGAGACGTGCACTTCGGTCCACTCGCCGTCCGCATCGCGCAGCTTATTCACCGCCACCGAAACGCGCCCTCCCTCTGTGAACTTGAGGGCATTGTTCACCAGGTTCAACACGCTCTGGCGGAATTTGGACAGGTCCGCGTAGGCCATGCGTGCGTGCTCGGGACAGTCGATTTCGAGCACATTGCGCTGCTGCCGCGCCAGCGGCTGGAGTGTGTTCGAGACCTCCCGCAGGACCGCGGCGACGTCGATGCGCTGCGCCTTGACCGTCTCGCGGCCGGCCTCGATCTTGGATAGATCGAGGATGTCGTTGATGATGCCCAGCAGCATCTGGCCGGACCGCTCGATCTTCTCCAGATCGGAGAGGACCTCCGGCTGGTCGGGACCGATGCAATCCTCGCGCAACATCTGGCTGTATCCGATGATGGCGTTCAACGGCGTGCGCAACTCGTGGCTCATGCTTGCCAGAAAGACGCTTTTGGTCCGATTGGCATCCTCGGCGGCGTCCCGCGCACGCACCAACTCCGCTTGGGTCCGCTTGAGATCGGTCAATTCCTGGGCCAGGCACACATAGCCCTCGAGCGAACCGGGCCCGCTGCGCAACTCGGCGGAAGAAAACAGTACCGGAATCCGGCTGCCGGATTTGGTGCGGTAGGTACGCTCGATCGCGATACTGGATACAGGCACATCGCCTTCGACGACCTGGCTTAAGGGCTGCCCGACCAGTTGCTCCTCCGTGTAGCCCAGCAGGCGCAGGGCGCTGGGGTTGACCCGCCTGATGTGCAAATCCGGATCCATCACCAACAGGGATTCGCCCATTGACCGCAGGATATTGTCCACATACTCCTGCGCCTGTTGGCGGGTGATAGCAGCGCCCAACATGCCGGCGGCGGATCGGAAGCTATCCCGTTCGGCATCGCTCCAGGCGCGCACGCGGGCGCAATCGTCGAAGCCCAGCACGCCAAACCACTGGCCGCCCACTTCGATGGGGATCAGGATGGACGACTGAGACGCCGGCGCCAGGCCGCGCTCGGTCCCGCTGGCCGGATCGCCGGCTTCGACCATGACCATCTCTCCGCGGCCCAGAGCGCCCGCCCATCGGCTCCAATCGCCGCCCGTCCAGCGCAATTCCGCCTGTCCGGGCCCGCAGGTCCGGCACGCGATGCCGGGCCCGACCCACTCGTGCAAGACCGTACCCACCAGCCCCTCCCGCTGCCCGGAGCGGTTCTCCAGGAGAAAGACCCGGCTGACCTGGGCCGCGTTGCCGATCTTCGATAGCACTTCCCGGATTACCGTCTGCCAGGCAGCGGCGCTGAGGAACCGCTGCGCGGCAAAACGAACGCTCTCGAGAATCTCGTCGCGCTGCCACAGCGCATCCGCCATGGTATTGAACGAGTGCGCCAGCCCCTCGATTTCCTGCGCGCTGCGGATCGCGGCGCGGGCCGACATGTCTCCTTCCGCGAGCTTCCCGACCACAGCCTGTAGGCGCAACATGGGACGGACCAGGCGCCTGGCAAAGATTACCGACGCCAGCAGGCTGCCCGCGACACACACGACGGCCAGCGCTCCCGTGCGTTGATACAGCCGGGCGACGCCGCGGTCGTAGGCGTTCAGTGAGAGCCCCACGTGGATCCATCCCCACGGAATCGAAGAATAGTCGTAAGGCGTTGCAAAACGGAACACGCGCTTTCCGAATAGAGGGGCAAGTTCAATGCCGCTCGCCGGCGTTCTTTCTTTGGGTCTCCACGAGGCGGCCAACTGGGCGGTGCGCCACCCCCCTCTTTCGACGATGATGGCGAAGCCGTCGTTCTTGGCTATCACCAGGAAATCGATCGACTCGTCTCCGGCGAGAGCTTGCTCGCACAGATCCACCAGGCCGCTGTAGTCTTCCGTCACCGCCGCGCTGGCCAACCCTTCCTGTAGAGAAGCGGCAATGCCGCGGGCCTTGGATCGAAGACTGTCCTCGATTTCGCGCTTCTGCTCCGGGATGCTGCCCGCCACGAAGACCATCAGACTGAATAGCGCGACGATCCAGGAAAGCCCCGAGATCCGCGCGGCGATACTTTTGGGCGCGCGGAACCGCAGGCGCCGCCGCACCTGCCTCCAACCGCCTGTGAAAAGCCCTTTCACGTATCGCGCATCCTCCATCGCCTCCCGGTTATTGTCCGGCGCCTGGCATTTTACCCTCGAGCCGCTCGTAAGTGTGAAGCAGTTCAAGGGTTGTGTGGAGCACGGAGATGTCCGCCCGCACCAGGCGCGTGCCGCCAAACAACATCAGGGCCTGGCGGCCGCCCACGGTCTTGTGCAACTCCGTGACGGCCGCCAAGAATCTCTGCCTGGTCTCCGGCGGACTGTCCTTATGAAAGGCCATGAAGGTCGCCATCATCTTGGGCGACATCGCCAGAATGCGCAGTTGTTTGTCAAGCTGCGGGTTCAGATCGCACATGGTGTCGTAACCCCGCCGGGTCACCAGGCATGCGTCGGATTGGCGGAAGAACACCGGCAGCACCACGCGCGAGAGTTTCGGGCTGCTCTCCAGCCGGCCCAGAGACGTTTCCGCCGGGCCCAGGTGAGCGGCGGCCAACAGGGTGTCCAGCCAGACTCTAGCCATGCACATGCGTGTGTTCCGGTAAGAGAGCAGGCTCCGTCCGCGCAGGTCCGCGAGACTTTGAATGCCGCTCGACCGGTGCACCAGCACCACATACTCCTCGCCGTCCGGCACCTCGCTTTCGTCAACCACCAGTTCGCGGTCGACGTAGGCGGCCACGCGTGCATATTCGACAACGTCGAGGGTAAACGCATCTACCTGCCGGTTGCGAATCTTCAGCACCAACTGCGCGGTAGTGCACAACTCCGGATCGATCCGGACGCCGGTCTGCCGCGCGACTGCTTCGGCCCAGGTCTTGATCGCGGCCCGGACGTCGTTGCCGTTCACTTCGCCAGCGACATTTTCGGAAATGGCTATGCGAAGACCGGGCTGCCCGGCGTCCGCGACCCGCTCGGCGCCCGCCGCGGCTGACGAATGCGCGGCCCAGACCAGCCATCCGGCCGCCAGGCAGCATGCGCACCACGTGCTATACCCGGGTAGTCTCATTTCGCCGGCGCCAGCCTCTCGCCGATGTCCTTGCCCACCACCAGGCTAAGCTGCGACAAGATCGCGGCATAGTCGTAGCGCGCCTTGAAATGCTCCGCCGACATGAGCGCTTCCATCAATTGAGCCCGTATCACTTTCTCGGTTTCGACCAGTTCCTCCCGGTACGCGCGGGTGTTGAGGTCGCGGTTTTCCTGTGCGGATTGCATGGCTGCCAGACTCGCCCGGCCGGACTTGGCGGCGGCGTCCAGACTGAACACCAGATCCTTGATCTGCAGCGCGAGTCCATCCCGCAGGAGGAACTGCGTCTCCTTGAGCTGATTGAGCCGGGCCAGCGCTTCGCTCACCCGATTGCGGGTCAGGAAACCGTCGAATACTGGGATCTCCAGGCCGACACCGGCGGTCCAACCTTCCTGGTTCTGGTCGGTCGCCATGCCGGCGTTGTAGCCGCCGTTCCACCAGCGGTGGAGTTCTCCGGTCAGCGCCAGCTTGGGATAGTACCCGCTTCTGGCGGTGGTTACAGCGCCTTGGGTGGCGCGGATAGCCTCCCCCAGTTTGGCCCAATCCGGGTTGAACTGGTACGAGACGCCCACCAACCCATCGAGGTCCTGTGCCGCGGGTTCAAAAGGAATCTCCTGGGCCGATGGCTGGACGCTGGCATTCCAGGCGAGTCCCATCGTATTGGCCAAAGCCGCCTGAGACATGGCTTCGTTTTTCTGCAGCTGCGCCACCAGCGACTCCACGGTCCGGACCATGACGGCGTTGTCCAAATAGTCGGACCGGGTGACCTTACCCGCACCTTCCTTGTACATGGTTTCGGTGAGCTGCAGGGTGGACTGCATGCGCGCCAGCGTGTCCTGGCCGAGTTGGCTAAGCTGCCGCGCCAGCACTGCGCCCCAATACATCCGGGTGACGCTGTCGGCTATCTCCAGATCCGTGCGGCGGGCCTCTTCGCGCATGATGGCCACGTTGGCAGCGGACTGCTCCCGAAGCCCCTTGCGCATCCCGCCGTCCCACAGCAGCCACTCCATGTTCAGCGACCCGCTGACCACATTCTGATCGAGGACTTTGACGTTTTGCTCGGGGATCGAAAAGCTTTCGGCCCCGGTCTTATAGGTCTGGCCCGGAAAGTTGACCGGCATCTGGAGGCTGCTCGACGGAAACCCGGGTGCGAAGGCATTGGCCGGGATCGTCACCACCATGGTTCCGCCGGGAACGCTGACGGACTGCGCGGGAATTTGCATGCTGCCCGCCGGGAAAATGAAATTCAACGGATCGCTGAGGCGCTCGTAACCGGCTTTGGCATCGACCTGCGGCCAGTAGCCGGCCAGGGCCTGGCGGTGCTGGGCCTCCGCCAGTGCGACGGCGAATTTCGAGACAGGGCGGCGGTGGTTCTTTTGGAAAGCCGTCTCCAGGCATTGGTCGAGCGACAGCGAAGCAACGCCGTCGGGGCTATCCGCGGCGCCGGCCAGGCTCTCTGCCGGCGATGCCTGGAAATCGGCCGTGGGCGCCAGTTGCGGGAATCCCCAAACGACTACGCTGCTCAGCGCGATACCCGCGATGCACTGCACGAGCCTTCTGCAATTCATACAGTATCTATCGGCTGGCGGCCACCGGGACTTTAGGCGCCGCGGGTGGGACGCTTCCCGCATCAGCCGAGGGCATCCCACCGGCCAACGCTTGACCGTCCGGCGTACCACTCGCCGGCAACCGGATCGAGAAGCGCGAGCCGCGTCCCAGTTCGCTCTCGACCGTAATGTCGCCGCCCATCATCTGGCAAAACTTTTTGCTGATCGCCAATCCCAAACCGGTGCCATCGTATTTTCGGGTAGCGGAGCCGTCTACCTGCGAGAAGGGCTGGAACAGCTTGCCCAGTTGATCCCGGCCGATCCCTATGCCGGTATCGGAGACGTGCACTTCGGTCCACTCGCCGTCCGCATCGCGCAGCTTATTCACCGCCACCGAGACGCGGCCCCGCTCCGTGAATTTCAGTGCGTTGTTCACCAGGTTGAGCACGCTCTGGCGGAATTTCGGCAGGTCCGCGTAGGCCATCCGGGCGTGGTCGGGACAATCGATTTCGAGCACATCGCCCTGCAGCCGCGCCAGCGGCTGGACCGCGTGCGAGACATCCTGCAGGACCGCGGCGACATCGAACTGCTGCGCCTTGACCGTTTCGCGGCCGGCCTCGATCTTGGATAGATCCAGGATGTCGTTGATGATACCCAGCAGCATCTGGCCGGAGCGCTCGATCTTCTCCAGATCGCCGCGCACCTCCTCCTGCTCCGCGCCAATGTAGTCCTCCCGCAGCATCTGGCTGTAGCCGATGACGGCGTTCAAGGGAGTTCGCAGTTCGTGGCTCATGTTCGCCAGGAAGACGCTCTTGGCCCGGTTGGCCTGTTCCGCCGCGTCCCGCGCGCGCACCAGTTCCCCCTGTGTGCGCTTCAGTTCGGTCATATCCTGGGCCAGCCAGACGTATCCTTCCGCGGCTCCCGCGGCGCCCCGCAAGCCAGCCGAAGAAAGCCAGACCGGAATCAGGCGGCCATCCCGGGCGCGGTAGCTTCGCTCGATGCCTGCCGCCGAGGGAGGCGTCTCGCCCTCCGCGACCAGGCTGAGCGCCGGCCGGCCGATGAGCTCCGCCTCGGCGTATCCCAACAGCTCGACCGTCCGCGGATTCACGCGCTCGATTCGCCCGGCCCGGTCCGTGACGATCAGGGCTTCCCCCATGGATCGCAGCACGTTATCGACATAGTCTTTGGAAACGGTGGTCTCGCCCAGCCGCTCGACCATACTGTTGAAGGCCGCCGCCAGTTGGCCGACCTCGTCGGCGCGATCCACCGGCGCCCGGTGGCGCAGATCGCCGGTTCCCACCAGATTCGTAAACTCGACCAGTGTCCCCAGCGGACGCAGCAGGCGGCGCAGCCCCCAGTACTGCGCGGCGCACATCATGGCCGTGCCAAACAGCATGGCCCACAGGCCGTCGAGCAACATCTGGCGGGCGAAGGTCCGCTGTTTCTGCATCGAAATCCCCATGCGCAGAGCGCCCAGGGTGGAGCGGTTCTCGCGTGCCGGCTCCCAATCGAGCAACCGGTCGCGAGCCGGCGCCAGGACCGGCACACGGATCTCCACGAAGCGCTCGCCCGCATACCGTACCGAAGTTTCGGGCTTTCCCAAGGCGGCGCCTGCAGCCAGTGCTGGAATGCGTTTGAAGCGGTCCGCGCGGGCCAGCGCGCACACCCGCTGCCCCGCGGGGTTTAGGACTTCCACGAACAGTACGTCTTCGTTCGCGGCCGAGTCTTCGAGCAGGCGTTGCATCTCACCGCGATCTCCGACCAGCAACGAAAACTGCAGCTCACGCGCCAGAAATTGCGCCATGGACTCGCCCCGCAGCTCCAATTGCCGCTCCAGCACGCGGTCCTGGATGAACAGGGACACACCCAGCCGCAGCACCGCCGAAACGGTAAGCAGCACGATGGTCGCCGCCAGCGCCTGCATGAGCAGGCTGGCCCAGAACCGATTCTTGAGTTTCGCGACCCGATTCATCGCAGCACCACCAGGTCCGGATTGGCGGCTGCCTTGAACTCCATCCCGAGCATGCGCAGGACTTTGGCGTTCACCGCCGCATCCACTTTCCGCGGCGTTTCCCAACTCGCGCAGTCGCCCGGCTCCAGGCACCGGCGCACCAGATCCGCAGTTTGCTGCCCGACGCCGCGGTAGTCCGGATAAACCGCCACGGCGGCGCCCGCGCGCACGAAAGCCGGCGAGAATCCCACGAGCGGCAGCCGATTTTCGAGGGAGGCCATGATGAGCGGCCGGGCCGTGGCGCTGTTATAAAGTGAGCCGTCCGGGAGGCAGATGACGAAGTCCACCTTCTTGCGGAACGCTAGAAAGACCGGCAGCAATTCCTCCGCCGTGGCGCAGTCGGCGATTTCGAGGGAGCCGGGCTCCGCGGCCTGGCTGCGGATTTGCGATGCCGTGTTCCCCCCGCGGCCTGGATTTCGAATCAGGCCTACGCGCGTTTTTTCGGGAAAAAGCTTTCGCAACTCCGCGATCAGCGTGCGAATCGGAATATCCAGATAGACTGCCGCGGTCACCTGTCCCGCCTGGGACGCATCGCCGGCGCGATCGGCTTCGAGCGTCATAGTAGAGACGGTTTTGCCTTGAAACGATCGTTCCAAAACGGCGTGGACGGCGTCGGAACCGACCGCCACGGTCACCGCAGGCTTGCGCGCCATCTCCTGGGCGGCGTCCGCGCCAAAAGTTGCTTGATTCACGTCCAGAAGATCCACTGCCACCTCGTGGCCGGACAAGCGCAGCCGCAGTCCCTCCACCGCCTCCGAGCACGGCTCCAGGGCTGAAGGGAACACCACGGCCACGCGCTTCACGCCGCCCGCCACCGAGGCGCGCAAATTCCTTCGCAGTCCGAGGTATCCGAATGCGGCGGGCAGCGCGAACAGCATGGAACGGCGGGAGACCATGACGGCTACTCGCCTTGCCTCCAGATCAACTTCACGAACACGGATCTGCCGTTGGCCGGTATTTGATCGATTACGTCCACAGGGTCTGCGTATGCCCAGTTGAGCGCGTTGCGGATACCGGCCACGAAATCCACGCCCCGAAACAACTTCGATGTCGACATCGTGGCGTCCACCAACGCCACCGGACGCACCGCTACGCGGTCCGCGGTCAACCGCGAGCTCAGATACTCGAAGCCGGCGCTGAAATTGACCCGGTCGCGCCACACGGGCACCGCCGCCCGGAACTTGCCAATCCGTGCAGGCGCGTTGGGGAGGGTTTCGCCCGCGGCATCTCCCGCGCGCTGCAGGGAGAAGCTGGCCGTGGTATCGAGCCACCCCGAGGGGTGATCGTGCAACTCGAATTCCACGCCGGTGGAATGGAAAGTGCCGACGTTCTGGTACTGCGAAGCGCCGTCGGGAAGCTCGACCGCCTCAATGACGGATTCGAGCCAGTAGCGGTAGGCGTTTACCACGGCATCGAGGGATTTGGCGACGTGCCGCTCTACGGTGAACTCCAGAGCTTGCGCCGTCTCCGGGCGCAAGCGCAGGTTCGCAACATTCGTACCTGGATATGCGTAGTACTGCTCAAAACTGCTCGGCGCGCGGAACGGGCGGCCGTAAACAAACTTATATGAAGTTCTCGCGGACGGCTGGTAAACCACCGAGGTCTGGGGCGAAACGAACCCGCCGAAGTTGCGGGACTCGTCCAGCCGAACTCCGAAGTAGGCCGTCCAGTTTTTGGCAAAGCTCCACTCCTGCTGCGCGAAGAATGCTAGCGAAAGGTCCGGGTGGCTGATGTCCAGATAAACTGTATGGTCCGGCGAGAAATCCTCGTTGGTCTGGAGATTCCGGAACTCCACCGTACCGGTGACTCCCAGCGTGAGCCCCCCAATCGGATCCTGGCGCCGGTAGATCAATTGCGAGGTGATCCAATCTCCCCAGTCCTCGTCGCGGTTGTCGACGATGCCAATCCCCGCGGGCTCATCGTACCGGTCGGAATAGCTATAGTGATCGTAATAAATTTGCCATTGCAACTGGCTGGAGGTTTCGAAGTCGTGGGTGTACGTCGCACCTGCGAAATCGCGCGTGTCGCGGTAGAACTGGCCCTGGCTGTCGAACGTGGCGCCCTCGCCCAGCACCGGCGCCCGGCTGAGGCGGGTGTTGAAATACGCCGAGAAATCCCAGGAACCCCACGTGAGGTCCGCGTAACTGTGATAACCGCTCTGGCCGTCCAGATGGTTGGCGACTCCGTTGTTCTGCGCGGGCGTGTTGTAGGCTGGGATTACGAGATCGTGGCCCCCGTCCAGAATGCCGGAGCCCTCCACCAGTAGATTGACGCCTTTCCCCAAATCCACCGAGGCCATCGCCTGCACCTTCCGCAGCCCCAGGCTATCCGTCTCCGTGCTGGCCGCGAATTTGGGGCTGTCCACTGGCGACTTGGTTACGATATTGATGTTCGCCAAAACGCCGTTGCTGCCATAGAGAGCCGAGCTCGGACCGCGGATGATTTCGATGCGCTCGACCAGGTCCAGGTCAAGCCCGAAGTCCTGACCGAAATAGTTGTTCGAATCGAAAACAATTTCGGTCATCGGGTGGCCGTTGATCATGACCAGGAACAGCGAATTGTAATCGCCTGGAATGGCGAAACCGCGTGCCCCGGAGTATTGGTAGATATGATCGCTGGTCAAGGTGAATCCGCGCACCGCCGAAAGCACATCGCCCAACGTGCGGTATCCGAATTTATGAATGTCGGACGCGGTCACGATGGTGACACTGGCCGGCGCTTCCGCCAGGGTCTGGGGGTGCAGAGCGGCGGCTACCACCTCAGGCATATCCCCGAACAGGGCATCTTCGCCGGAGGCGCCCGCTGGAGGCGCGGCAGGCGTGTCCGATCCACGCATGACCGAGGCGCCTGCCAGCACCAACAGAATCGACAAGTAACGCATCTGTACCTCGACGAAAGGCTCAGGGAATCCCCGGGCACGAGGATGCACCTGATCTACTTCATCGGCAGTTGTGGGGCGGACCTCCAGGTCCGCGCGCGCGTCTGGCCAGGAACCCGCGTGTCCAGTATCAGAATGTGGGAAGGTGCCTACCGCGCGGCTTCGACCAGCTTGCGGATGGATGGCTCGACGCTCAGCAGAAGCTCCGCTTTCGGCTTTTTGGCGCGGTCGAGCAGCGCCCTCTGCTCCCCGATCCAAGCCGGGTCCCGAAACTGGGCGCTTTGCAGGCGGTCGAGCGCCTGCAAACCCGCTGCCGCGATGGCCGATAGATCCCGCGAGAGGTCCGCATCTTCGGCCAGCAGTGCGGAATTCGCCAGCAGCGGCGCCAGGCGGGCGTGGTTATCCCGCCAAAGGGTCAGCCACTCGCGGATGCGTGGAAGATCCTCAGCGCCCATCCGGTCCACCAGCGCGGCGAATGTGCGTACGGTTTCGCTGTCGGGGCGCGCCGCATCGATCAGCCGGTTGAGCGGCGTAAAACGGTCGTATGGATGCGCTTCTTCGCGCGCATAGTCCTTCACCGGCTCGACCACGCCGGCCAGCGTGCGCACCGGCGTCACCGGACCGCTTTCCGCCAACCGCCCCAGCATCTTCTCGTATTCCGACGCGTGCCTCAGTCCCAGCCATTCCAGATCGCGGCTTACCGCGTCCAGCCTGCGGTACATATCGGCCACATCCGTCACATTTTGCGGCGACCAGAAGCGCTCGGCGATGGCTGCCATACGCGGCCAGACGCGCACATCCAACAACTCGGCGGGCACGAATTCCGACCACATGCATGCTTCCCCGCCCAGCACTCGCTGCTGCTGTTCCGCGCTGAGATCCGCCGCGCCCTCGCCCAACGGATCGACCGCGTAATGATGCGCCGCGGAGTAACCCAGGTCCAGATAATAACCGTTCGACAGGATCCCGCCGACGCCCTGCCGCGCCGCATCCGCCAATGCCTTCTGCCCGCGCCACGATTGCACCAGCACGCTATGCGGCATGTCTTTGGTCAGAATCTCGTCCCAGCCGATCATCTTCTTGCCGTGCTTCTCCACGATGGCCTGCACGCGCCGCGTGAAATACGCTTGCAGCGCCTCGTTGCCTTTGATCCCTTGCGCGCGCATGAATTCCTGGATGCGCGGATTGGCATCCCATTGCTTGCCGTTCACTTCGTCGCCGCCGATGTGGAAGTATTCATCCGGGAACAGCGCGGCCATTTCGCCGATGAACGCGTCCAGGAATTGGTACGTTTCTTCGCGGGTGGGATCCATGGCCGGATCGAAAATTCCCCACTGGCGCTCGATCTGGTACGGCCCCGGCGCGCTGGCCAATTCCGGATAGCCCACGAACCAGGCGGTGGCGTGGCCGGGCATATCGAACTCCGGGATCACGCGAATGCCCCGCTCGTGCGCGTATGCGATCACCTCGCGCACCTGATTCTGCGTATAGTATTGGCCGTCCGAACCCATTTCCTGCAGCTTCGGGAAGCGCTTGCTTTCGATGCGGAAACCCTGGTTCTCGGAGAGGTGCCAATGGAACACGTTCAACTTCACGGCGGCCATGCCGTCGAGCGTGCGCAGCACGTCTTCGAGCGGGATCCAATGGCGCGCGACATCCAGCATCAGGCCGCGCCACGGGAAGCGCGGCTGGTCTTCGATGGTCACCGCCGGCACGCCGAAGCCGCTCGCGTCCAGATCGACCAGTTGCAGGAAGGTCTGCATACCGCGCAGCACGCCCAGCGGATTGGGCGCGTCCAGGCGGGCGCCCAGCGGCGTGACGGTGAGCCTGTAGGATTCATCCTCCCGCGCGGCCTGCACGGGCGCGCTGGCATGGTCGCAATAGACCACCAGCGGAGCCTCCGGAGCATGCACTCCCATGCCGGGCGCCATGGGAATTCCGGTCTTACGCGCCACCTGCTCCACCAGCCGGGCGGCGGCGGCCTCCAGGCGTGGTTCGCGATATCCGTTCAACTGCACGAATGCGAAATTCCGGTCGATATGCATTCGCCCCGCACCCGGCTGCAGTTTCGCCGGCACGGGCATCAGGTTATGGGCAAACAGAGCTAAAGGGGCCATCAGGAGAATCGGAGCTTTAGGCATCATTACCAGACTACGCTGTTTTCTACCTATACTGTGGGCATCATGAGAATTCTACGGCGAACCGCGATGGTTGGGCTGCTGGCGGCCTTGTGCCCGCCAGTCCTGTGCCCGGCCGCGCCGGCCAACTTCTATTTGCACGATGGCGACCGCGTGGTCTTCTATGGCGATAGCATCACCGACCAGCGCCTGTACACCACGTTCGTTGAGACGTATGTCCTAACCCGCTTCCCCCTGATGAAAGTGAGCTTCGTCCACTCCGGCGTGGGCGGCGACCGTGTGACCGGCGGCGGGGCCGGCCCCATCGACGTGCGCCTGGAGCGCGATGTGGTGGCCTATAAGCCCACCGTCATGACCATCATGCTGGGCATGAACGACGGCAGTTACCGCGCGTTCGATCAAAAGATCTTCGATACCTACGCAGCCGGATACCGGCACATTATTCAGAGCGTGAAAGAGGCGCTACCCGGCATTCGTATCACGCTGATCCAGCCCTCGCCGTACGATGACGTCACCCGTCCGCCCAGTTTCGAGGGCGGCTATAACAAGGTGCTGGTGCGCTACGGCGAATTCCTCAAGGAGCTGGGCCGCGAAGAGAAACTCGACGTGGCCGATTTGAACGGGCCTGTCGTAGCGGCGCTGGAGAAAGCCCTCCGGCTGGACGCCGAAACCGCCAAGAAGCTGGTACCCGATCGCGTGCATCCCGCGCCGGGCGGCCACCTGCTGATGGCCGAATCTCTGCTGAAGGCGTGGCATGCACCGGCCATCGTCACCGCGGTGGAGATCAATGCCGCTGGGCCAGCCGTCGCGAAAATCGCCAACGCGCAAGTGACCGATCTGGCGGCGGGGGAACGCGTCTCATGGACGCAAATGGATGCAGCCCTGCCCATGCCTATCGACACGAAGGACGAGGTTCTGGCGCTGGCGCTGCGCGCTTCGGATTTCGTGGAAGCCATGAACCAGGAGCCGCTGAGAGTCACCGGCCTCACCGCCGCCCGTTATACCTTGAAGATCGATGGCCAGGCGGTGGGAACCTTCACCAAAGAAGAGTGGGCAAAGGGCGTAAACCTGGCGACGCTGCCAACCCCCATGGCAAAGCAGGCCGCCGCGGTGCACGATCTGACCCTCCGCCACAATGTAGTGCACTTCGCGCGCTGGCGCCTGGCGGGAGTGAATCTGGACAACATCGCCGTGCCGGCCCCGCATTTGAAGGCCGCGGCCGATGCGCTAGACACGTTGGAGGCGGACGTGCTCGTCGAGCAGCGCGCCGCAGCGCAGCCCAAGAGCCACAAATATGAGTTGGGCGCGGAGTGAATGAAAATGAAATTCCGGACGCTGGCAAAGACCCCGATCCAGGCCTAACATGGAGTTCTATTGCCAGCACCATGGGCCGCATCGGCCACATCGACAATGCGGCGCACAGGTAGTGTTCCACCTCACCTCAGCGTGACGTCGGCTCAGGTATTCTGAAGAACGTGGGAGGGAGATTTACAGCGTGGCAAAACTCGTCTACGGATTGAGCCAGTCCCTTGATGGCTACGTCGACCACATGAAGCTTGGGCCGCCTGCACCCGCGGCCTTCCGTCACTTCATCGGGCTGGTGCGCGACGCGACGGGCCTCATTTACGGTCGCCGCACGTACGAGATCATGCGTTATTGGGACGAAGATCTTCCTGATTGGGACGCGGAGGATCGCGAGTTCGCGGTGGTGTGGCGGAGCCAGCCGAAGTGGGTCGTGTCGCGTTCCCTCAAGTCAGTTGGCCCCAACTCGACGCTTGTCGCGGATGACTTCGAGAAGGCGATACGCAGGCTGAAGGCCGAGCTGGCTGGCGAGATTCACGTTGCCGGACCAGTCCTGGCGCAAAGCCTGACCGAGGCCGGTCTTATCGATGAGTATCGACTCTACCTCCGCCCCGTCGTGTTTGGTGGTGGCCAGCCATTCTTCGCGGGCCCCCGGCCGCCGCTCCACCTGGTGGCCAGCGATTTAATCGCCGATGACCTGATTCGGTTGACGTACGTTCCTGCTTAATCGCGCGACTCGCCCGACGGACTGCGCTCAGAAATTCGAACTGAGACACTACCAAGTCTTCGACGCGCTTGCCTCGGCAGAGGGGCGAGGTGCTGGAGGTGACGGTCGAGAACCGGTTCGGAGACGACGAGATCTGCTCGATCGCCTGGTCGATCTCGTCCCAAAAAGAGCTGCTGAAAGCGACCTGCGAACGCAGGCCGTCAGCATTTTGATACCGATCAACCGGTAAGCTGATAAGCTGAAAGCGTGCCAAGCAGAACCATCCAGGCGGGCAGGACTGCAAGAACCAGCACGGTGAGCCGCATCGGCCAGCGGCGCCAGGTTGTCATCCCGAAGAAAGTCTTCGACGCGCTTGCCTTGGCAGAGGGCGACGTCGTGGAGGTGACGGTCGAGAACGGCCGCGTCACCATGAAGCCTAAGAAACTCATCGACGGCGGCGAAGCGTTGACGCCAACGGACGCGAAGAAAGTACGTCACGCCATGCAGCAACTCAAGGCGGGCAAGACCACGCCGTGGCCCCAGGTCAAGCATGGCTTGGGCCTTTGAACTCACCGAAGACGCTGAGCGCGACCCGCGGGGCCTTCCAAAAGGCATTTCAGAAACCGCCGTATTGGCGACTACCGCATTCTCTTCACTGCCGATCGGGGCAAGCAGAAGGTCTTCGTACTCCGCATCCTGCCTCGTTCCGAAAAAACGTATCGAGAGAAGCAGGCTGCGCTGATCGTTTGCCGCCCCGCCACCCGTGCTACAGTACCAGTTTGATGCCCGCCACCGCCGCCCTGAAGGCCACCTGCCTCAACGCCGCACATCGCGCGATGCACGCCAAAATGGTGGACTTCGGCGGATGGGATATGCCCGTCCAGTATTCCTCCCTGGTCGAGGAACACCTCGCCGTGCGCAAGAGCGTAGGCGTGTTCGATGTCAGCCACATGGGCGAAATCGACATCACCGGTCCCGAAGCCCTGAAGCTTACCGATTACGTCACCACCAACGCCGCCGGCCGCCTGAAGACGGGCCAAATTCACTATTCGGGCCTGCTCTACGAGCACGGCGGATTCGTCGACGATGTACTGGTCCACATGGTTTCGGACGACCACTACTTCCTCTGCGTCAACGCCTCCAACCAGGAAAAGGACTTCGCGCACATTTGCGCACACAACCGTTTCGATGCGCAGATCCGCCTGTCGAGCGACGACTATGCGCAGATCGCCATCCAAGGTCCCAACGCGCGTGCGACGCTGCAGAAGCTCACCACCGCCGGCCTGGCCGCCATCGATTATTACTGGTTCACCGACGCCGCCGTCTCCGGTACGCCGGCCCGCATCGCGCGCACAGGATACACCGGCGAGGATGGCTACGAGATCTATGTCGCGCCCGCGGAAGCTCCGCGTCTATGGAACGAAATCCTGGATGCCGGCAAGGAGTTCGGCATCAAGCCCTGCGGCCTGGGCGCGCGCAATACGCTGCGCCTGGAAGCTAAGATGGCGCTCTACGGCCACGAAATCCACGCCTCCATTACGCCGTGGGAGGCCGGCCTGGGCTGGATTGTGAAGCTCGACAAAGGCGATTTCGTGGGCCGCGCCGCGCTGGCGAAGCAAAAGGAACACGGCATCCAGCGCAAGCTTATCGGATTCGAGATGTGCGGCCGCGGCATCGGCCGCGACGGTTACGAAGTGCTGGTGGATGGCGCGCCGGCCGGTTGGGTAACCAGCGGATCGCCCGCCCCCGCCCTGAATAAGAACATCGGTCTTTGCTATTTGCCCGTGGCGGAGGCGCACGTTGGCCGCGCCATTGAAGTTGTCATTCGCAGCCAGCCGGTGGCCGCAGTCACCGTGGAGACGCCATTCTACAAGCGAGCCAAATAATGTATCCCGAAGATTACCGCTACACCAAGGAACACGAGTGGGTGCACGTGGAAGGCGATACGGGCACTATCGGCATTACGGATCACGCCCAGCACGAACTGGGCGATATCGTCTACGTGGACTTCAAGTATGGTAGAGAAACGCTGAAGCCCGGGCAACACGTCGACCAGGGGAAAACCATCGGCTCGGTGGAGTCGGTGAAAGCCGTATCGGACATCTATTCTCCTGTCTCGGGCGAGGTCGTCGATCTCAACCATACGCTGGCCGACGCGCCCGAAAAGCTGAACGACGACCCGCACGGCGAGGCATGGCTGGTGAAGGTCCGTCTGAGCAATACCGGCGAGTTGGCGAATCTACTTTCCGCGGCCGAGTATCAAACCTATATAGGAGCGGAAAAATAAAGTTTGCGCTATCTTCCGAAGTCTGATTCCGAGCGCCGCGAAATGCTGGAAGCCTGCGGCGTGGAAAAGCCTGAAGATCTGTTCACCCATCTTCCGGAGGCCGTCCGGCTGAAGCGGCCGCTGCAGCTTCCCCCGGGCATTTCCGAATACGAAATTGTCGATTATTTCCGGCGGCGCGGCGACCAGAACGCCAACGGCTACGCCAGTTTCCTGGGCGCGGGCGTCTACGGGCATTACCGTCCGGTGCTGGTGGATACGGTGGTCGCGCGCGGCGAGTTCCTCACGTCGTACACGCCTTACCAGGCGGAGATGGCGCAAGGCACTCTCACCACCATCTTCGAATTCCAGACCATGATCTGCCAGCTCACCGGCATGGATGTGGCCAATGCTTCCATGTACGATGGCTCGACCGGACTGGCGGAGGCGGCCCTGATGGCCGCGCGCCTGACCAGCAAAGGCGGACTGCTGGTGGCGCGCAGCGTGCACCCGGAGTATCAGGAGGTGCTGCACACTTACGCCAAGAATCAGGGCATGCCGATTACGGAATTCGAATACGATGCCGAAACCGGCGCCGCGGACCTTGACGATATGGAGCGTAAGCTCAACGATCTGACGGCGGCCGTGATCGTGCAATCGCCCAATTTCTTCGGAGTGGTGGAGGATGTGAAGCGCGCCGCTGAAATCGCCCACCGGCGCGGGGCGCTGCTGGTGATGGGTTTCGCCGAGGCAGTTTCGCTCGGTATATTGGAGCCGCCCAAGGCCGATATCATCGCCGGCGAGTTGCAATCGTTCGCCATCTCGCCAAGTTACGGCGGACCGTACGCGGGCATCATCGCCACGCGGGAAAAATTCGCCCGCCAGATGCCGGGCCGGCTGGTCGGCGAGACCACGGACACGCACGGCAACCGCGCGTTTTGCCTGACCCTGGCCACCCGCGAGCAGCACATCCGCCGCGAAAAGGCCACCTCCAACATCTGCACCAACCAGGCTCTGATCGCACTGATGGCCACTGTCTTCATGAGCGTTTACGGCAAAGAGGGTTTGCGTGAACTGGCGGAGCAGAACCTGGCCAAGGCGCACTATCTGGCGAGCAGGCTGACGCCGCGATTCTCCGGGCCGTTCTTCAATGAGTTCGTGGTTTCGACCGGCGATCGCTCCCCGGAGGAAATCAACGCCGCGCTGCTTGACCGGAAAATCATAGGAGGCCTGCCGCTGGGCCGCTTCTATCCGGAACTGTCCGACGCGATGCTGCTTTGCGCCACCGAAATGTCCCACCGCGAAGACATGGATATTGTGGGGCAGGCTCTTCAGCCTGCGCGGAGCTCCCAGCCCCGCTCCCCGGAGATCCTAAATGTCCATTAAAAAGGTACGCTCCCACATCTCCCCGAACGAAGCGCTCCTGTTCGAGCGCAGCTCCCCCGGCAAGAAAGCCTACCAATTGCCCGCGCTGGATGTCCCCGCCGTAGACCCGCGCACCGCGCTCGGCGAACAAAATGTGCGCGCCGGAATCGAGGGCTTTCCGGAAGTCAGCGAAGTGGAGGTGATCCGCCACTTCACGCGCCTCTCCACCTGGAACTACGCCATCGACTACGGCATGTATCCGCTGGGCTCCTGCACTATGAAGTACAACCCCCGCGTCAACGAGCTGGTGGCGCGCACGGAAGGCCTCGCCTGGGCACACCCCTATCAACCGGAATCGCTTTCGCAGGGCGTCATGGAAATCATGGCGCATCTCGAATCCGCGCTGCTCGAAATCACAGGCATGGACGCCGTCACGCTGCAACCCGCGGCCGGAGCGCAGGGCGAATTGACCGGCATCCTGCTCATCCGCGCGCTGCTCGCACAGCGCGGCAATCCGCGCAAGAAAATCCTGATTCCGGATTCCGCGCACGGCACCAACCCCGCTACGGCCGCTATCGCCGGTTACGTGGTCGAGAACATCCGGTCCGATGAGCACGGCCTGCTGGATCTCGCCGCGCTGGAAAAATCCGTCACGGAGGATGTGGCCGGACTGATGGTCACCAACCCCAACACGCTGGGCGTCTTTGAATCGCGCATTATAGCGGCCGCCGAAGTCCTGCACCGCAAAGGCGCGTTGCTCTACATGGATGGCGCCAACATGAACGCGCTGGTGGGCATCGCGCGCCCCGGCGATTTCGGCGTGGACGTGATGCATCTGAATCTGCATAAGACCTTCTCCACTCCGCATGGCGGCGGCGGTCCGGGCGGCGGTCCCGTGGCGGTGAAGAAGGAACTCGAGCCGTTCCTGCCCGTGCCGCGCTTGAAGCGCGCCGGCGAGCGCTGGAGTTTCGACTACGATCGCCCCCTGTCCATCGGCAAAGTGAAAGCGTTCTACGGCAACTTCGGCGTGCTGGTGCGCGCGCTGGCCTACATCCTGGCGCACGGCGGCAACGGATTGCGCGCCGCCACCATGGATGCCGTGCTCAACGCCAACTATATCCGCAAGAAGCTGGAACCGTTCTTCGACCTGCCCTACACGCTGCCCAACATGCACGAAGTGGTTTTCAGCGACGAGCGCCAGGCGCGCCAGGGCGTGCGCACGGGCGATATCGCCAAGCGCCTGATCGATTATGGATTCCATCCGTACACCGTCAGCTTCCCGTTGATCGTGCGCGGCGCCATGATGATCGAGCCCACCGAGACCGAAGGCAAGCTGGAGCTGGACCTCTTCATCGACGCCATGATTTCCATTGCCAAAGAGATCGAAACAGAGCCGGAGATGGTGAAGACCGCGCCCCACTCGACGCGCACCAGCCGCGTGGATGAGGTGAAGGCCGCACGCAAGCCGGTATTGAAATGGACGCCCGTCCCGCATTAGTGCTGGCCGTTGTCCTGCTCATCCGTCTGCCGTTTCTCAATCAGGCGATTCAGGGCGACGACGTCTACTACCTGGCCGCCGCCGAACACGCCCAGATCGATCCGCTGCACCCGAACCACGTCCAATACGTTTTCCTGGGCGATCGTGTGGACCTGCGCGGATTTCCGCACCCGCCGTTCAATGCGTGGTTCCTGGGGTTGTTGCTGGCCGCGATGGGCGATATCCATGAAGTGCCGTTCCATGCCGCCTACATCCTGTTCTCGGTAATCGCGGCGCTGGCCATGTGGTCGCTGGCGAAACGTTTCTCGCCGCATCCGCTGTGGGCCGCGCTGCTGTTTCTGGCGGTTCCCGCCTTCGTCGTCAACGGCAACTCATTCGAATCCGACCTGCCGTTTCTGGCTTTTTGGATGGCCTCGGTAGCATGCTTCGTGGCGGGGCGGTGGACGTGGGCCGCAATCGCCATGGCGCTGGCGGCGCTCAGCGCGTTTCAAGCCGTTTTCCTGACCCCCATCCTGGCGGTCTACGTCTGGCTCTACCGGCGCAACTGGCGCGATGATCGCACGGCCTGGCTTCTCACGCTGGTGCCCCCCGCCACCATTCTTGCCTGGGAATTGTTCGAGCGCCTGTCTTCGGGTTCGCTGCCCGCCGCGGTGGCCGCCGGATACATGAGCAGCTATGGGTTGCAGACGCTCCCCAACAAACTACGCAGCGCCGCGGCGCTTTCGGTGCATGCCTGCTTCATGGTGTTTCCCGCCCTGCTGCCCGGCGCGATCCTGCTAGCCTGGAAGCGGCGCGGCCGCGACACCGGATTCCTGGCCGCGTGGATCGCGCTGTTCTTTGCAGGCGCCGCCGTTCTGTTCTTCGCCGGATCGGCGCGCTACCTGCTGCCTATGGCCGCGCCCGTGGCTTTGCTGGTATCTCGCCTGCGGCCGCGGTGGCTGGCCCTCGGATTCGCCGCCCAGATGGCGCTGAGCTTGGCGCTCGCCACGGTGAACTATCAGCATTGGGATGGCTACCGGAGCTTCGCCCGCCAGATCCGCGCGGCGACCGCCGGCCACCGCGTCTACATCGATGGCGAATGGGGCCTGCGCTACTACCTGGAAGCCGATGGCGGCCTGCCGCTCGAGCGCGGCCCGTCAGGACCTGTCCTGCGCGCCGGCGACATCGTGGTTTCGAGCCAACTCGCTTATCCGATCGCGTTCACTGCGCCCACCGCACCCATCGCGGAGCAGGCGATTCGCGCCTCGTTACCCCTGCAACTCATCGGACTGGAATCGCACTCCGGCTATTCGACCGCCACCAAGGGATTGCGGCCGTTCGACATTTCCACCGCTCCGATCGACATCGTGCGCGCCGCGATCGTGCTCGACCGGCATCCCACGCTGGCCTACTTGCCCATGAATGCGCGGGAAGCGGGCGGCCAGATCGTCAGCGGCCTGTACGACCTGGAAGGCGGCGCATGGCGCTGGATGTCGGGCAGCGCGGTCGTTCTGCTGAAGAGCCTCACCGAACCGCTTCCAATCGAGGCGGTGTTCACGATTCCCGATCCGGCGCCCGCGCGGCATGTCGAACTGCTGCTGGACGGACGAGTCGTGGCGTCCGAGACCTATAGCACACCCGGCACCTACACTCTGAAGTCCCCGCCGCAGTCGCCTGCCGGCCCCACCGCCACGGTAACTCTGACCCTGGACCGTACCTTCTCCGTGCCGGGCGATCACCGCGAATTGGGCGTGGTTGTCTCCAGCATCGGATTTCGAAAGTAGTGGGGCAGACCTCCAGATCTGCGCGGCGGATGTCGTGTGCTATGGTGGCTTCCAAAGCCATGAAACGCACTCTTCCAACAATGTTCCTGTGGCTGGCGGCGGCGCTCGCACAGACGCCTGCGCCGGTCCAGGTCCAGGGCCAGCGTCCGGCGATGGCCGAAACCCCCAACACGGACATCTACTACAAACTGGCGCCTGATGCGATTCCGCAGGATGGCGTTCCGAAGGGCGACATCAAAGGACCCTTTACCCTGCCCAGCAGCGCCTATCCGGGGACGCAGCATACCTACTGGGTCTACGTGCCGGCCCAATACGACCCGGCCGTTCCCGCCAGCCTGATGATCTACAACGACGGGCAGGCTTTCATGGCTCCGGAAGGCGATGTCCGGGCGCAGGTCGTAATGGACAACCTGATCTACCGCCGCGAGATTCCGGTCATGATCGGAGTCTTCATCAATCCGGGCCGCCGCCCGGATCAGCCCGAGCCGTCCGGCAGCGAGTGGGGCGATCGCACTACGAACCGGCCCACCGAGTACAATACCCTGGACGATAAGTACGCGCGCGTCATCGTGGATGAATTACTTCCGGCGCTCTATAAGGATTACAACATCTCGAAAGATCCCGAGCGGCATGGCATCGGCGGGTCGAGTTCAGGCGCCATTGCGGCTTTCACTGTGGCGTGGGAGCGGCCGAACGACTTCCGGAAAGTTCTGAGCAATGTGGGCAGCTTCACCAACATTCGCGGCGGAAATGCCTATCCGGATATTATCGCCAAGAGCGACAAGAAACCCATTCGCGTGTTCCTGGTGGACGGCCGGAACGACAACCGGAGCCTGAGAGCCGACGGCAGCTACGATCAGGCGCGCGACTGGTTCTATCAAAACGTGCGCATGCAACAGGCGCTCACCGAAAAGGGATATGACGTGAACTACTCGTGGGGCATTCAGCGCCACGGGCAGAAGATGCTGCAAACGGTTTTCCCGGAGATGATGCGCTGGCTGTGGCGCGACCACGGCGTTTCGACGGACGTTCACGATATGGTGGAGCGGTCGTTCCATGCGCCGAAGAAGCAGCAATAGGTTCGGCTGCCGCACAAGTTGGTGCGCCGGTGGCTGACTTCTTGCGGCGGATTCCGCGCGCCTGGTGGCTGGCGATTCCCCTACTCTCGATCCTGTACTTCACAGGTCTCCCGGCTTCCGGAATGCTCGGGCCGGACGAGCCGAGATATGCCTCCATCGGCCGCGAAATGGCGCGTTCCGGCGATTGGATCACGCCGCGGTTGTGGGGCCAGCCGTGGTTCGAGAAACCCGCGCTGCTGTACTGGATGACGGGCGCGGCGTTCCGGTTGGGCTGCAGCGAAGACCTGGCCCCGCGGGTCCCCGTGGCGCTGCTCGCGGTCGCCTTCCTGATCTTCCTCCAGTGGACACTGAGCCGCGAGTTCGGCGCGCGCGCAGCCTGGGCGGCTACCCTGATCCTGGGCACTTCGGCCGCATGGCTCGGGTGCGGCTTCATCGGCACCACCGATCTGCCCATGTCGGCGGCGTTCTCGGCGGCTATGCTGTTGTCGCTCGGTTGGATCGAGACGGGCGAGCGCCGCCGCCTGCCGCTGGCCGCCGCTCTGCTGGGGGTCGCGGTACTGGCCAAAGGCCTCGTGCCGCTGGTGCTCGCCATGCCGCTGGTATGGTGCGGCCGGCGGCGCTTCACCGACCTGCTGCGCCTGCCTGTGGCAGGAGCCTTCCTGATCGTGGCGCTGCCATGGTATCTGCTGTGTTACCTACGCAACGGCTCGGTCTTCCTGCGCACCTTCTTTTGGGAGCAGCATTTCGAACGCTTCACGACGACATCCCTGGCGCACGGCCAACCATTCTGGTTCTACGTGCCAGTGCTGGCGGCCGCGTTGATGCCGTGGACCCCGGCCCTTGGGCTGCTGGCGCGCCCCGGGCTTTATCGCGATGCCCGCCGCAGGTTCCTGTTACTGTGGCTGCTCTTCGTATTGGTTTTCTTCTCGTTCGCGAAGAACAAGCTGCCTGGTTACCTGCTGCCCATGGCGCCGGCGGCCGCGGCCCTGATGGGGGTCGCACTCGCGGAAGCCGGCCGGGCTCGTTGGGTGCTGCCCGCCGCCGCGCTGTGCCTGATCGCTATACCGGCTGCGTTATCGATGCTGCCTGAGGCCCTGGCCGCGGGCCTTTCGCGCGCACCCCTGCCCGCATTCCAATGGACCTGGCTGCTGCCGGCCGCGCTGGCCCTGGGCATCTATTGGCTGGAACGGCGGGGTCGCCGCGTTGCCGCGCTGGCGGTCATGGCGGTAGCGGTATCTACAGCCGTAGTGGCGCTGAAGCTGATCGACCTGCCTGTCATCGATCGCGCATATTCGGCGCGCCCTGTGTGGCGCGAGATCGCGGCGCGCCGCGACGGCGTGTGCGTCGGGACCATGCACCGCAGCTGGCGCTACGGATTGAATTATTATTCCGTGACACCGCTGCCGGATTGCAGCCAGTCGCCCCGGCCCCTCCAGGTGTGGCAGCCGCCGGGACAGATACCAGTGGTACGCGCGCCCAGCGCCCCTTGACCCCCCGTTATATACGTTGTAGTCTCGTGTTTCAAGTCGAAGGCCTCCATGATCCTGCCGCACACCTATATCGCGACCTTGCTGGTGCTTTTCTTCAGTATGCTCTGCTGGGGATCCTGGGCCAATACCCAGAAGATGTCGGGTAACTGGCGTTTCGAGTTGTTCTATTTCGACTACGCCTTCGGCGTTCTGCTGACCGCCGTAGTCTGCGCCTTCACGTTCGGCTCCCTGGGTTACGACGGCTTTTCATTCCTGGACGACGTGATGAACGGCGGCAAGCGTTACGCGGCCATGGGCTTCGCCGCCGGTGTGATCTTCAACCTGGCGAACATGCTGCTGGTGGCTGCCATCACGGTGGCGGGCCTGGCCGTGGCGTTTCCGGTGGGCATCGGCTTGGCGCTCATTATCGGAGTCATATGGAACTACCTGATCCGTCCGCAGGGGAATGCTTTGTTGCTGTTCGTGGGCTGCGCGCTGGTGGTAGGCGCCATCGTCGTAGATGCCATCGCGTATCGCGCGATGGAGCTGGTCCGGGCAGAGGCGTTGGCCCGTTCCGGCAAGGCCAAGAGCGTCACGAAGAAGGTCAGCCTTAAGGGCGTGTTCCTGAGCCTGGCCAGCGGCGTGCTGATGGGCTCGTTCTATCCGCTGGTGGTGATGGCCAAGTCCAACGACTGGGGCGGCACCGCAGGGGATAACGGACTCGGGCCTTACGCCATCGGCGTGGTCTTTGCGCTGGGCGTGTTCCTTTCCACGTTTGTCTTCAACCTGTTCTTCATGAATTTGCCGGTTGAGGGCGAGCCGCTGGAACTGCCGGCTTATTTCAAAGGCCTCCCCAAGCAGCATCTGCTGGGCGTGGCTGGCGGCATTCTGTGGTGCGCCGGGACGATCGCCAATTTCGCGGCGTCGAGCGCGCCGGAAGCGGTGCAAGTCGGGCCGGCCATCAGTCTGGCGCTGGGTCAGGGAGCGGCCATGGTAAGCGCTCTCTGGGGCCTGCTGTTATGGAAGGAATTCGAGGGCGCTGACTCGCGCATCAAGGCGCTGGTCTGCATCATGTTCGTCCTGTTCATCGCCGGCCTGGCGATGGTTTCGGTGGCGCCGCTGTTCGCCCCCCATTAAGGGCGATTCCAGGGATGTCGATTTAGCCGCAATACTGTTCACTTAGCGATCCTCAAAGACGGAGTTATCCGTTAGGCGGCCTCCGATTCGGCAGGGGACGCGTCCGGAGTGGGATTTTGGGGCGGATTGGGCGCGATACCTACGTTTGGGAGGGCGCCCGGCTCGGGGAATTGGCTTCGTTTCGCATTCTCCGCTTTTGGGTTCGCTGCGGGGCTATCCGCCTGATTCGGCTCAGTTTCGGCGGCTTCAGCATGGGTGGCGGCGGCAGTTTCGGCTTCGGTCTTTGCTTCAGATTCGGCTTCGGCGAGGCGGGCGCGGCGGTCAGCCTGGAGCATGGACAGGTCGCAGAGGGCGCGGGAGAATTCGCGCTGCAGAAAGCCCTCGTAGCGCATGAGCTTGGAGAAGGAGTTGTAGTATGCGGAGTCGCCGTGGAAGGCCCAGGCCAAGGTGTTGGAGCGGCCCGCTTTGTTGAACTGTTCCGGCATGGGGTTGGTTTCGGCCTGATAGTGGAACAGGCCGGCATCCAGGTAGCGGACGGAGCGCATTTTGAATTCGGCGGCGACCAGGCGTTCGACCAGGGCGTCCTCGACCTCGTCGAAGGGCTGGAACCGGGCGCGGAACTGGTCGAGGAGTTGGAAGAATTCCTGGGGATCGGCATCAGGCGGGAGGAACTTGCCGGAGGTCATGCCATGGACCAGGCTGTTGCGGCTGGAGATGGTTTTACCTTGGGCGGTGCGGGGTCCGGTGCTTTTCTTCGCGTTTTCCCGGTTGGCGTTGGTTTGGGCTGTAGTTGCCATGATAATGGGTCCTCTGTGTAACATTGCGTAACATGCCGTAGCGTGCTGTGACATGGACTGCGCCGTAGCATGGGTAAAATGACGGTTCCTGCGGCTATACCGTCCAGGCGATCTCAGGGAGCCGTTGGCAAGCCTTGAAGTGGCTCCGGTGAGCCAGTGTGACTGGTGGCCGGGTTCTTGAGGTCCGGCCGCCGAGCATGAAACGCCGCGCACCGCTTTTCCATCAGGCAGCCGCGCGGTGACCGCGGCGCCCTCCCTGATTTAAGGATTGCATGGCGTAATGCGGGAGGGGCGCGGCGCAGGCTGGAACTCATTGAATTCATGGGGCAGATATTTTTTCGAAATGTGTCACTGTGGAAGAAGCACGGAGCTTCTTCCATTTGGGGGTCGCAGGTGGGCGCCGGATCGGCCGAGATGATGAAGCCGAGCCCCATATACCAGACCTACGCACGCATTGCGCCCCGGCCCGCGATTGGCCGGTGCTGCTCACCAAGATTGCCTACCATGCTGGTGTTTGGCGACGCCGATTCCGTCCGCCCCGAACATATGGTAGAGTTCTTCCCCATCTGCTCGTCGGCGGCTTTGGCGCCAACTGTGTTGCCGTTCCTGGACGCTCCGATACCGGAGTCAATTCGGCTTTCTATAGAACCCGCCGCCCACACTCCGCATGAACTTCCCCCACAGCGCCTGCCCTAACTCGTGCCAGTCGTCCATGTCTTCCGGAACCACCTGCACGTGCAGACCGGCCATCTCGTCGGTAGTCGCCGGGCCCCACACTACGCGCCGCGCCGGATGATTCGGATTGCGCGGATTCGCATCGGAGTTGTCGTAGGTGAATTCCATCTCGAAGCGCGTGTCCGCCGGCAGTTTGATGGGCGTGGCGTAGCGGTATTGTTCCTGCCAGTTGAAATTCCAATCGCGAATCCAAATCAGCCACTGCTTGCGGCCGTCCGGCAAAATGGCCCAGCCCTGCATCTCTTTGCAGATGTAATGCGCGTGCGGGATGATCCCCACCGCTTCCACATCCACGGGCGTGGTGAAGTGGTCGCGCACCTTGTAGGCGCGCTCGCCCGCCGGGATGTCGATCTGGTGCGAGCCCAGCGGGATGTCCGCCACCCACTTGGTGGGCGGCTTATCGGTGAAGTAGAGCCCCAGCGTGGACTGGTCCGTTTCCGGCTTGCCCGTCGGATGATAGTGGATCTGCATCACCAGATCCGAGCCTTTGCGCAAGATCAGTTGGAGGCCCTCCGGCATGCTGGCCGGCTGCATCCCGGGCGTCCATCCCCCTAGCGCGCCGCTAGGCAAGAAGCCCGGTGTGCCGAAGCACGGATACGATTCGCCGAGCTGCCGCCCGATGTGGCCCGAATCCAGCAGGAACAATGCATGATGCACCACGCTGCGCGCCTCGGGGCGGAATTCCAGGGCACGCACATATTTGTCCGCGGTGACGTGCAGCGGAATCACGAAACACATATATTGATCCGGGCCGTCCGCGGCGATCGAAAAGGGCTTGGGCATCCGGATAGTCATGTCCGGTGTGCCGAGTTGCCAGCCTTCGGGGAAGTGGGGGGCAGGCGGAAGACGCGCCGGATCTCCTTCGGGCGCGCCCGCTTCGGACCATCGCCGCAGCGTGGAGATATCCGCGTCGCGCAACCGCCGCTCGCCTTGAAAATGGCCATAGCCGGGCTCCGGCTGCCACGGCGGCATATAGCGGCTGGCGGTGACGGTGGCGATCAGTTTGGCGCGTTTGGCGGCATCCTGATACGTGAGCAGCGGAAATGGCGCGACTTCGCCGGGATGGTGGCAGACGGCGCAGTGCTGGTAAAGGATGGGCGCAACGTCGCGCGCGAAAGTCGGCATCGGCGGTACCTGCTTGGCCGCCAATATCCCGTCCAGCGCGGGTCCCAGGCGGGCGGCGGCGCGGCCGCAATAGAGTAACTCGCCCGCCGGCGAAAGCGGCGCCACTGCGGATGTGGACCCGATCTTGGCGAGCCGCGCCAGTTCCCGGCCGCGATCCAGCAGCACCGGAAACGGCCAACCGCTCTGCCGCGCATGCCGGTGCGCTTCCTCGGCGCTCACTGCGGGGTCGGAGACGACTCCGTAGAATGATACGCCGCGGGGTGCATAGGCCTGGTAGATGCGCGCCAGTCCGGGAGCAATGGCGTTCCAGTCTGCGGCGTCCTGGGAGACAGACACCAAGACTACAGCGTTGCTCTGGCGAAATTCGGCGGAGGTGTGCCGGACGCCTTCGGTGTCCGGAAGCTGGAACGATAATGCCGCCAGCAGCAGAGCCGGCACGATGGGCAAAGCGGGCATCCCTGCTATTAATGATAGAACTCCGCGCGCGGCCCTGCCCGCTGGCGGCTTCCCGTCTTCCCATTTTCCAATCTTCCAATGACCCGCCGCATGGCGTATGCTGTCTAGAGGCAGCACACATTTACCATTGCCGAGCAGTAGAGCGCGGCGGCAGGCGAACCGTTGGCGTGCGGTTGCGCGATAGTGTAAACGACGCAAAACGTCTCGACATTTGTAGTGAAGGGAAATGCTCATAAGGGCGGCTCGTGCGGCACCCGCAGAAACACCGCACGTTGAAGCGTTTGCAACGCACGGGACTATGGAGAACATGATTAAGGAGTTATGCTATGCACACCACTCGGGCATGTACCTTTCAAGCGGCATTTCTAGCCACTCTGGCAATCGTAATCATGGGCGGCGCGGTCGCACAAGCCTCAGAATACGGTGTCCTATACAGCTTTCAAGGGGACGCTGACGGGGCTGAGCCAAACGGCGTGGTCCTGGAAAATGGAAAACTCTAAGGCACGACCTTTGTCGGCGGCACATACATCTGCGGGCTCAATGCTATGTACCCCTGCGGCACGGTCTTTGAGCTAACGCCGGTCAAGGGAGCCGAATGGACCAAGACGATACTTTTCAGTTTCAATGGAACTGATGGATCATTGCCAAGCCAAGGGGTGGGAGGTGGGACCGGCCCAAGCCCGATTTTCGGTAGTAATGGAGTGCTTTACGGAACTACCCAACAGGGAGGAAGCAACGCGGGTGGCGGAGGCCTGAATCCTGGGGGGACGGTCTATGCACTGGCGCCGCCCACGGTTGCGGGCGGGACCTGGACTGAGGGTAGTGTCCTAATTTCGATCTCCAGTGGAACGGCTTCTTGATTGGCAATAGACCGAAATGGTAAAATTCTAGGCGATTTCAGTAGTTCAGTCTGATGATTACCAGCATCCACACCCTGATTTATTCCGACGATGCCCCCGCAACGCGCGCATTCCTTCGCGACGTCCTCGGCTGGCCATACGTCGAGGATGCGCTGGGCGGAGGCGCGGGTTGGCTTATCTTCAAGACCGGGCGGAGTGAGATGGGCGTGCACCCGACCCACAGCGTCTACGATGGCAAGACGTACGAATCGCCGCGGCACCATCTGATCTCCCTGATGTGCGACGACATCTCACACACGGTCGCTGAACTGAAGGGCAAAGGAGCGGAGTTCCGCGGCGAAGTTCAGGATCACGGGTACGGACTCGTGGTCATGATGGCCGTACCTGGCGCGGACGACATCATGCTTTACGAGCCCAAGCATCCGCTGGCGTATAGCCTTTGACCGATTGAAAGGGCATCCAAACCGAACCTGCAAGGATGCTGATAATCCGGAGCACATAGTCGCCTGCTACGGCTGGGTTGTGAGGAGGAAATACGTCACACGGAACCCCAAAGTACGACCAAAGGTCAATTGGCCGCGCGTATTCGGGTGCGGAACACTAGCCGGAATTGTCTGGATGTACTCGGCTCGATCGTTACCGTCCTGCTTGGGTAGATCATTCGCTGCGCAGCGCCTGCATGGGATCGATGGTTGCAGCCCTACGCGCGGGCATCACTGCCGCGCATAGCGCCGCCAATCCGAGGAGCACAGTCGCACCTGCCAACAGTAAAGGACTCCACGGCGTCACTCCGAAAAGCTGGCTGGCCATGAGATATCCCGCTCCAATCGCCGCCGGAATCCCGATCCCCAATCCGATGCCGACCTGCCAGAACGCTCCGCGCAGCACCATAGCGATGACCGAACCGCGATCCGCGCCCAGCGCCATGCGCACGCCAATCTCGCTCCTGCGTTGCTCCACGCCATAGGACGTAACGCCATAGAGACCAACCGCCGCCAGTACAAGACCAACAGCGCCAAACAGCCAGGTAAGGCTGGCAATCATATTCTGCTGATCGAATGTTCCTTGAATCACTCGCGAATAAGGTTGAACGTCATATATCACCAGATTCGGATCGACTTCGGCCAGAGCCTTCTTCACCTGCATGAGCATGCTCGCCCGATGCCCCGGTGCCCAGATCACGATGTTGTAGAGGTTCTGCGACCAAAGCTCGTCGCTCTGGAGATCCGGCTGATCGAACTGGACGGTTTGCGCCTCGGGGATGTAGTACATGGGCCGGGCCGGATCCCTGAAGCCCCAAGTCAAGTAATGGATGTTCTGGACCACGCCCACAATCTCATAGGTTCCCGCATTCCTCACCGCAGCGGGACCGAAGTGCCGGCCGATGGAGTTCTGGTTCTCAAAAAATTTCCTGGCAAAGGCTTGGTTGATGACGGCCACGTGCCGCGCATTCGCGTTGTCATCTTCATGGATGGCGCGGCCCGCTTGCATTCGGGCGCCGATCGTATCGAAGAACCCGGGCGTTATGCGGGTCCAGTCGGCGGATACATCGTCCTTCGGGCCAGGCTCCGGTTTGCCCTGAACCCGAATGTCATGGCCCCACTGATTGCCGGCCATCGGCGCATAGGTCGCGGAGCTGACGCCGCGCACCCCGGGAATGGCGCTGAGCCGGTCTTGGATCTCACGAAAGAGCGGGACCAGTTGCTCCTGCTTATATTTCGACACCAGCATGCTATTGAGGTAAACCAGGTAGCGGCCATCCGGATCGAACCCGAAGTTCTGGTGCTCCAGATTGCGCAGGCTGCCGCCCAGCATGGCGGCCGCGCTTAGCAGCACCAGCGATACCGCCGCCTGGGCAACGACCAGCGCCTTCTGTGCCCAATGACGGCCACCACCCACCTCACGGTTGGCGCCACGCATCGCCTGCACCGGCTCGGCGTGCGAGGTCATCCACGCGGGCGCGATCCCGAAGATCACTCCGGTGAGCACAGCAACTCCCAGTGCGAACAGCAGAACCAGTGTGGAGGGTGTGGCCTGCACGGGGATCCAGGTGCTTCGCTCCAGCATGTGGAAGGCGAGATAAAGGATCAACCGGGCCCCCGCCCAGGCCACAGCCACACTGGCCGCTCCGCCGATCAGAGACAGCGTAGTGCTTTCGAGCAGCGCATTCCTCACCAGGCGCGCGCGCGATGCGCCCAGCGCCACGCGGACTGCCGTCTGTTGCCGGTTCTTCAGCCCGCGGGCCAAAAGCAAGTTGGCGATGTTGGCGCAGGCCACCAGTAGCACACAACAGGCGGTGAACATAAGCAACAGCAGACTCTCGCTGTAATCCCTCCGCAAGCTGGAGAAACCTGCGCCGCCAGGCGACAAGCGGAGCGTCTGCTTCTGCCACACAGCCTTTTCCTGCGGACTCATATCCGCCAGGTGGCTGGCCAGCCAGCCGTGCAATTCGCTTTGAAGCTGCGCCTGCAGCGCTTTCGGATTCGTTTCGGGGCGCACACGTCCGATCAAGTCCAGCCAATCGACCCGCGCGTTTTTGATTCGCGCCGTGGTCCCCAACATCAACGGCTCGGTCGACAGCGGCAACCAAATATCCGGCATGCCCGAGTCCACCATCTTCGCCCCGACGAAACCTGCCGGGGCCACGCCGACGATCGTGAAGGCACGGCCGTTGATCTGGTATGCGGATCCCACTAGCGAAGGATCGGAGCCGTACTTTTCCTGCCAGGCGTGGAAGCTCATCACCGCGACCGGAGACGCGCCCTGCTGGTCGTCGGCGTCGATCAACAATCTGCCGCGCCACGCGGGTACACCCAGGGTCGCAAAAAAGTTGCCGGAGACATACTGGCCATTCGCTGTGTCCGGCGGTCCCGAGGAGCCAGCGTGGCGCACTGCCAGCGGCATATTACCCGCCTGGAGAGCTGCCAGATCCTGGAATCCTGTCGTGTTTGCGCGGAATAGCTTGTATGCCTCCCACGGAAAGAGATTCCAATCGCTTAGCTCGCCGCCGCTGTCCTGGCTGTATCCAGCCCAGTTGCAGCAATGGGGCTGGTCGCCGATGCGCCAAAGCTGATCCGGTCTGTTAACCGGCAGCGATTGCAACATCACCTGCTGCACCAGGGTGAAGATCGCCGTGGTTGCCCCGATGCCCAACGCCAGTGTCAGCACCGACGGTATCGTAAATCCAGGCGACTTGCGCAACTGACGGAGGGCGTAATGAACATCCTGCAGTAGCGACTCAAGCCACATGGTTCCGCGTCGCTCGCGGCAGTCTTCCTTAATCTGCTCCATCCCGCCGAACTCGATTCGTGTGAGCCGGCGGGCTTCGCTTTCCGGTATGCCGGAACGAACCTTGTCGGCGACCTGATATTCGAAGTGGAAGCGCAGCTCTTTGTCTAGATCGGCCTCCAATCGTTCGCGAGAGAAAAGTCTCCGTAACCAGCCCATCAGATTCCCTCCAGGGTTCCCTCGAGAATGAGGCTCACTATGTCGGTCAGGCGCGTCCAGTTTTCGGTTTCCACCTTGAGATGAGTTCGTCCCTTGGAATTGAGCTCGTAGAACTTGGCTTCCCGGCCAGTCTCGGAAGGCTTCCAGCGAGAGCTGAGCAACTTTTTATATTCGAGGCGATGGAGTGCGGGATAGAGGGATCCCTGTTGGACCTGGAGTGCGTCGCGCGAGATCTGCTGGATTCTTTGCGCGATGGCATAGCCGTGAATGGGTCCAAGCGCAACGACCCTCATGATGAGAAGGTCGAGCGTGCCTTGCGGAAGGTCCAACCTGTCGTCTGTTTTCTTCATGCCTATGGCTTCTACATATACCTCGGTAGATGTAGAAGGTCAAGGTATCTTCGCCGCCTCCATGGGCAGCGGCCACCTCTTCTGCTAAGACGGATGCGGAGATAAGACGGATTCGGAAAATTGGACTCGGATGTGACCATCAAGGGCAAATCGCTCCTAGCTCAGGTTGACATCCGACCCAAGTTGACATCCGACCCAAACGGTGGGATGCTTGGGTCGGATGGCTACCCAAAAGAGTGTCGATGACCGGATTGCCTTGTTGCAGGGAACGCTGGACCTGCTGATTCTGAAGACGCTGGTGCTGGGGCCGTGCCATGGCCAAGGCGTGGCGCGGTTGATACAACGCCGGTCGGAAGAGGTCTTTTTTGTCGACCATGGTTCGCTTTATTTGGCCCTACAGAGGCTCGAAGAAAAGAAGTGGATCAGCGCAAAATGGGGTGTGAGTGAGAACAACCGCAAGGCACGGTTCTATTCCCTGACAGCGAAAGGCCGGGAGCAGCTGGTGGAGAAGACGAGCGAGTGGGCGCGGCTGACGAAAGCAATGGGATTGATTTTGAGCAACCAGGTGGATCCGAGCGTCGAGGAGGCATAGCAGTGTTCAAGCGCAAACGGAGCACAGATGATTTTGCTGAGGAGATTAAGGCGCATCTTGAACTCGAGGCGGATGAGTTGAAGCGTGAAGGCCTGAGCGAAGATGAGGCGCGCCGAAAGGCAAGGCTTGAATTCGGCAATGTGCGCGCGGCGCATGAGCGCTTCTATCTGAAAAACCGGGTGGCGGGGCTCGATCATCTGGCGCAGGACATGAAATTTGCGATTCGCCAGCTGGTGAAAAATCCTGGTTTCTCGATCACCGCGATACTTGTGCTTGCTCTCGGCATCGGTGCGTGCGTGGCCATCTTCGGGTTTGTGGATGCGGCTTTGCTAGAGCCGCTTCCGTTTGCAAATCCCGATCGGCTGATGTCGGTGAACGAAAGCAGCGTTGAATCGCCGCGCTGGCCGCTCTCGTATCCGGATTATCTTGACTGGCAGCGGCTGAATAAATCTTTCACCTCGCTCGATGTTTACGGTGGTAGGGGCTATCTGCTGCGCACTCCTTCGGGTGCGGAGCCGGTTCATGGCGAACGCGTCAGCGGCAGCTTTTTTCAGACCCTTGGTGTTCACCCTATGCTTGGCCGCGATTTCTATCCCGGCGAGAATCGGCCAGGGGGACCGAACGTTGTCATCCTCAGTTATGGAGCATGGCTCAATCGCTTCGGCGCACGGGACGATGCTATCGGCCAGACGGTTGACCTGGACAAAGAGGCATACACGGTTATTGGCGTTCTGCCGCGTGAGTTTTCCTTCGCTCCAAGCGGCGACGCGGAGTTCTGGGTTCCTCTCAACAACTTCAGCTTTCATGAGAAGTCGCGAACTTTCTATAACTTTTGGGGAATAGGAAGGCTGCATGACGGGGTCACGATACAGACCGCTCTGGCCGAAATGAAGGCAATCGCAGAGCAACTCAAACGGCAATATGGCATAACTGGACCCGAGCTGAGCGCGAGTGTTGTTCCTCTTTCTGAGATCATCGTCGGCGATGTGCGACCCATCCTGCTTACGCTGCTGGGCGGAGCCGGGCTACTATTGTTGATCGCCTGCGTCAACGTGGGCAGCCTTGTGCTTGCCCGTTCGGAGAGCCGCAGGCGCGAGATTGCGGTGAGAGGCGCGCTGGGTGCGACGCGGGCGCGGTTGATGTATCAGTTTGTTACCGAAGGGCTCTTGCTCGCCGGATTCGGCAGCCTGGGAGGCGTGATGGTTGCCGGCGTCATCATGAAGTTCCTTGGCCACCTGGTTCCCAAAGATATGGCGTTGAACATGCCGTTTCTCGGGGGCGTCGGCTTGAACGCACATACAGGCACATTTGCCGCAGTCATGGCACTGATGGTCTCGTTGCTGCTAGCCGCCACGCCGATATGGCAACTTTCATTTCGAGAGCTCCGTGACGGATTGGCCGACGGAGACCGGGGCGCCGCTGGCCGGCTCTGGCGCAGGTTGGGAGCGAACCTGGTGGTGGTTGAACTGGCAGTAGCCGTAGTGCTGTTGGCCGGTGCGGGGCTGTTGGGAAAGAGCCTCTATCGTTTGTTGCACGTACCATTGGGCTTTGATCCAAATCATCTTGCCACCGCGCAAGTAAATACTTCGGGAACGGTTAGCAAAAATGACGAACAGACGGTAGTGCTGTACAGGGAAATTGTGCGTCGCGTCTCACGTCTGCCGGGCGTAGAGTCGGCGGGTATGACCAGCATGCTTCCGGTGCAGTGTAACTGCGCAATCGACAGAATTCATTTCCCAGGAAGGCCGTACCACGGCCAACACAACGACGTCGACGAACGTCACGTCAGCGCGGAGTATCTACCCACGCTCAAGGCCAGGCTGCTGCGCGGACGGTTTTTCACCGAGGCCGACAATTCTTCCAGCCCCGGAGTGGCCGTCATCAATCAAGCGCTGGCCAAGAAGTATTTTCCTGGCGAGGATCCAATCGGTCGGAGGATCGCCAATGACGAAGGGGGCAATCCGTCCATTTGGGAGATTGTCGGCGTGGTCGACGACGTTCGCGAGGGACCGCTCGATGTCGAAACTTGGCCGGCGGAGTATTTCCCCATCAACCAGACACGGGAACACTATTTCAGCCTGGCGGTGCGCACGGGGCAAGACGCGGGGACCTTGCTGCCAGTGGTAGTGAACACGCTCCACCAGATCGATGCTGAGCTGAGCGTATCCGACGAAGCTACCATGAACGAGAAGATTGACGGAACGCAAACGGCGCTGCTGCACCGGTTTTCGGCGTGGCTAGTGGGCGGATTCGCGGCGCTGGCCCTGATACTGGGTGTGGTGGGACTTTACGGAGTCATTGCTTATTCTGTGAACCAGCGGACGCGTGAGATCGGTGTACGAATGGCGCTCGGGGCACAGCGCAGCTCAGTCTACCGGCTCATCATGCGGCAGGCGGCATGGCTCGCTGTAGCCGGGTTGGCCATTGGGCTGGTCTGTTCGGTGGGAACGTCGGTGTTGACCCGCAAGCTGCTGTTCGGAGTACAGGCGTGGGACGGAATGACTTTGGGTGGGGTGGCTGTTTTGCTCGGCCTAGCATCAGCCGTAGCGAGTTTCCTGCCCGCGCGGCGTGCGGCATCTGTGAATCCGGTAGAAGCCTTGCGTGCTGAGTAACCCGTTACTGGAACTGCGGCCTGCAACTGTGACAAACCGCCATTTCGTTGCACTCGTTGTGCGACAGGGTCTTTCATTGGCCGGTTAGCGTCCACTGAGAAAACCACGCTTGCATCTCTCGAGAACCAGCCCGAGTCTTGTGCCGGATCAGGTTTGGTCTGCCGTGCAGTCACAGTTCGAAGCACCTTGTTGCCAATGCAGTGCTGCAAAAAGAGGCGCATATTTGTTAATCCGACGTAGAAGCAAGTGTCGATAAGATCAGCGCACGAAAAAGGTCGTTGACTTCCTCTGCAGGAAGCGGGTTTCTGCTCTCCACCCACCAATTCAGCACCAGGATGAATGTCGAAGCCACGTATTGGACAAGAAGATCTTGCGGAATCCGGCCTGCCGTTTTCCGCCGACCTCGAAAACTCTTGCCAACGTCTTCAGCAATCATTTCGGCGAGTACGTTTTGAAGCTTCCTATGAAGGATGGCTCGCCCCCTTGGCCCCAGCCTGAGCTCTCCCGGCCGGCGGTGCCGCTCGTGATGCTCGAAGATAGGCAGACTGAACCAAAGTATTCGTTCCCCGTCGGCGGCTTTCGAATGGGATGACGGGACAGAACCAAGGATGTCGTAGATACTGCTGGCCAGCAGCTCGTCTTTATCGCGGAAATGCGTGTAAAAGGCGGATCGGCCGACGTTGGCGCGATCAAGAATCTCTTTTACCGCGACGGAGTCGTAGTCTCTTTCGCGAATCAGCGAGTGGAGGGCATCGCGCATTAGCCTTTGCGTCCGTGCGACCCGACGATCTGGCCCCTTGGATACCTGGACGGTCACTTTTCTTCCCCACGCGCGGTGCTATCGGACAAAATGCCTGTGTTGTCCGCTATCGCACATTTCCGCAGCCTTGTTCTTCCCCCGTGCCACAGCTCAAGCTTAGGCTTGATTTCGAACAGTTGTCCATATTCATACGATTGTTCGAAAAATGTCGGGCTAGTTGAAACCAAGCCAATGGCCGCACTGGAGATAAATTGACGAATACGGCGGAAGCAAAACAGGCACAGGGTACGTCCGGCATAGTTCTTCACCAGGCGGCGATATACGACCTCACGCTCTGGCTGCTGTCTCTCGGCAGAGAAGGGGTCCTTCGGGAAAGAGTCCTTCGCCTCGCGCGCTTGTCCCCCGGCGAACAAGTCCTGGATGTGGGCTGCGGAACAGGCACTCTTGCAATCGCGGCCAAGCGACAAGTCGGGACGACCGGCACCGTGTACGGGGTTGACGCCTCACCGGAGATGCTCGCCAGGGCCAATAAGAAAGCGAGGAAGGCCGGGGTGGAGATTGTCCTCAAGAACGAGCTTGTGGAGTCTCTGCCATTCCCCGATGGTCACTTCGACGTCGTGCTTAGCACGGTGATGCTTCATCATCTGCCCGGCAAGCTACGCCGCCAGTGCGCCGGCGAAATTCGAAGAGTGCTCAAGCCAGGCGGCCGGGTGCTAGCCGTCGATTTCGGAACTTCCCCGACACAGAAGAGAGGTATGGCTGCTCATTTTCACCGTCATGGTCACATCAGCCTTGCCGAAATCGTCGCCATCTTCAGCGAAGCAGGTCTGAGCATTGGCGAGAGCGGCGCGGTGGGAGTCAGCGACCTGCAGTTTGTGCTCGCGGCGGCCCCATGCTGCGAGTAATCTTGGCCAGTTCCGCGGCAGGATGGAGGTCATGACAGGACACAACCGCACGCTTACTCGCCGGTGGCTCCTGCTGGCGCTGGCCATCGTGCTCATCGCCAGTCACGCGCTGGTCTTGCGCCTTGCGTTGCAGCATAAGAGCCTGGGCGCGTCAGTGGTGGCAGGCGTGATGTTTCTGGTAGTGATGAAACATCTGGGAATGCTCGGCCGTTTGTACGCGCTGTTCCGGCGGCGATCTCGACCATGAGCAGTTTTCGCGGCTGGCTGACTCCGATAAGACCGAAGGTAAACGCTATTCAAAAGCCGATGCTTTTTTGCCTTGACAGCATTATACCTTGTAGTACAAGGTATAATGCCATATGAAACATGCAAATGCGCATGACCCAGAGATCGCAGACAAATGGGAAGTGCAACTCCGCAGGGGATGTCTTGAGCTGGCTATCCTGGCTGCGCTGTGGGACGGAAAACTCTACGGGCTTGAAATTCTGCGCCGGATGGAGAGCGAGTCCGATTTGATCGTATCGGAGGGGACAATCTATCCGCTGCTCAGCCGCCTGAAGGCGCTCAGGCTGGTGCAGAGCGAGTGGGTTGAGTCGGATGCTGGTCATCCGCGGAAGTACTATGCACTCACTTCCGCCGGCAAACGTCGAGCGTTGGAAATGGCCAGGATATGGGCTCGGTTCTCGTCGAGCATGAGCAAGTTACTTGCACCGCTCGGGAAAGGGAAATAGATGGCCAGGGTAACTGGTGACGCACAGCAGAAGATCGATGCTTACTTAGCCATGTTGCGTAAGCGGTTGCGCGGCATCGACGAGCAAGATGTTCGCGAGATCATCGAAGAGCTACGCAGCCACATCCTGGATAGGGCCAGTGTGAGCGGAGAAGAAGTGACGGCCACCGGAGTTGGCGCAACGCTGAGTGCGCTTGGCAGGCCGGAGCAACTGGCCACTGAGTACCTAACGGACAACTTGCTGGCAATGGCTGAGGTCACCCGGTCGCCGGTGCGGATTTTGGAGATTTTGTTCCGCTGGGCGAGCCTGAGCGTTGCTGGATTTTTTGTGTTCCTGGGCGCGATCGTGGGGTACTTCCTTGGAACGGCTTTCATCCTGTGCGCGCTTTTGAAACCTGTACACCCGCAAACCGCTGGATTGTGGATTCTTCCAGCCGGGACCGAGGACTCTACGATCTCTCTCCGCCTTGGATTCGCCAATGCTCCGCCGGACGGCAGGGAACTGCTCGGTTGGTGGATAGTGCCGATCGGTCTCGTAGTGGGGTGCGGCCTAGTGATGTTGACCACACGATTTGGGCTGTGGTACGTGCGTCGGTATCGAAAATCGCGCATATTGCCGCCGGATAAACCGGACGAAAAGCACAGAAGGGGGAGCAATGAACAGATCGATTAACGCAACCGATACGGTTGCGGACAAGGAAGTTGATCCTATCGAGCTCCACGCAAACCGGCTGACCCCTCCGCAGCGCTGGTTGTCTCTGGCCGAACTGGCAGCGGGAAGCGCCCTGGTGATTGGTCATAACGTCTACCACGTCATTCCGAACGAAGTACCTATCCTGGTTATCGTCGGCTTGCTTTCACTCCGGCTGCGGGGCGGCTCGTGGGCCGCAACTGGCCTGAGTTGGCCGACCTGCTGGCGGAAAACCGTCCTGTTCGCACTCGCAGCGGCAGCGTTAAGAATCCTGCTGGGAGCATTGGTGATTGATCCCTTCACCGCCCACTTTTGGCCGGCCGCAGTGGCGCCGCGTGGCTCAGACCAAATCCAAGGCCATGCGGTTATGGCAGTCGAGTGGCTTCTGTTGGTTTGGACCTTTGCCGCCTTCGGAGAAGAGATCGGATACCGGGGTTATCTGCTGACGCGCGCGGCGGATGCAGGGGGCGGATCAAAAGCCGCTTATTGGACCGGCATTCTAGTCGTCGCGGTGCTCTTTGGATATGGGCACTACTACAAGGGTCCATCGGGGATGTTGGACTCCGGCATAGCTGGCCTGATTCTTGGAGCGGCCTACGTGTTGTCGGGACGCAACCTGTGGGTTTGCATTTTGGCCCACGGCTTCATCGATACGTTTGCCGTGGTCGTGGCATTTCTTGGATGGCAATCGTAGTGATGCAATCGCATTCCGAGCGAGTCACCGCCCACCCGGAAGTTACCCCAGAACGGGTGTAATTTCCGGATTGGCGACTTCCGGGTACGCGAAATCATCATCGAAACGTGGTAAGCCCCGTTTCCAACAGTTGAGAATCATTTCCAGCTTGCCTCTCACGCGGACTACAATCCTTTTCAGACCGTGTAGATGAGGTTTATTCACGCAGTCGGACGATTTCGTCGTGTGGCGAACTTCTGGCAAGGCTCCCTCGTATCTCGGTCTGAATGATTGAGGACGCATGACTCCCATGGGGAACCCAGGCAGATTCGCAGGCTTCCTGTATGTACTCACGTCAATCGTGGGATTCTTCGCTATGGGCTATGTTCCCGGCAAGCTGATTGTCCACGGAAACACAGCGGCCACAGTAAACAATATCGCGGCACACGAGGTGCTCTTTCGCTTCGGCGTCGCGGGGCAGCTCATCAGCCAGGCTGCCTTTATTTTTGTGGCCTTCGCTTTGTACAAGCTGCTCGCAGGGGTCGACCGGCGGCACGCCTCGCTCATGGTGATCTTGATCGTGGTCTCGGTCCCTATCGCGTTTGTCAACGAGCTTAACTCGCTTGCTGCCCTCGCCCTCGTCCGCGGCGTCGACTTCCTCTCTATAGTCGAAAAACCTCAGCGGGATGCCTTCGCTATGCTGTTCCTCAATCTGCATGGGCGTGGATTGGTTGTGGCCGAATTGTTTTGGGGACTTTGGCTCTTTCCGCTCGGTCTGCTGGTGTACAGGTCTCGATTCCTGCCGCGGTTTCTGGGCGTTTGGCTCGGCCTTGCCGGGGCCGCTTGGGTCATCCTGAGCTTGGTGAGCGTAGTGCTGCCGCAATATCAGAGCGAGGTCTACACGTACACTCAACCCGCTGTCTTCGGAGAGATTGCATTCATGTTGTGGCTGTTGATTAAGGGTGCTAAGCCGCCGGCATTGGCCCCAGCAGCCCCGGCGGTTGCATAGACTGCATCGCACGAGAAAGAAGCAGCAAATCTTTAGGGGCCGGCCCTGCGCCAAACACCCGAACGAGCAGTTTTTCTGGGCGGAGGATCGAATGCTTTCTACAAAGGAAATCGCGGAAGGGAATCAAGCGCAACGGACGTACGCGAGGCTTGCGGGGATCTTGATGCTTGGGGCGATCATCATTGCTATCGGCCGATGCCCTCCTCTCCAACATCGCGGGCAACGGAAACTTCGCCGAAACGGCGGCCCGGATTGCAGCATCGGAACGTCTATACCGACTGGCACTCTCGAGCGTTTTGATGGTAACTTTGAGCAGCACTCTCCTTGCCTTCGCACTCTATGTGACGCTGAAGCCAGTCAACAGTCTGCTGGCCCAGCTCGGGATGATCTTCACTCTGGGAGACTCATTCCTGGCCCTCATTGTGAGGATGTGCAGCTTCGTGAGGTTGCATCTCTATACTTCTGCGCCAGGCGCCGGAGCCGGATCGATCCCTGGCGAGCTGTTGTCTGACCTGATACGAACTATTGCGGGCACTACTGAGAACATCGGAGGTATCTCTTTCGGCCTAGGCTCGTGCCTTTTCTTTTATCTATTTTTCACATCGAGGTATATCCCCAGAATCATCTCCGTGCTCGGCCTTTTCGCCTCTGTGATCTGGACAGCCCTCTACTTTGCCAGCTTAGTTTTCCCGGAACGTCATGCATTGTTGCAGTACATCTACTTTCCACCGATGGCCCTTGCTGAGGTCGTCACCGGCTTCTACCTGATGCTGTTTGCAGTTGGCAAAGGATGCAGAACACCGGCTATCCCAGCTTCCCCTGCTGTGGATGCCTAGGTGCGTTGGCGAATGACTTTCGCAACCTAGGCATAAGGGCTGGCGACACTGTCATGCTGCACGCTTCGGTGCGGGCAGTTGGGGAAGTTGCCGGTGGCCCTGACGCTATTCACCTGGCCCTCAAGTCGGCACTCACTCCAGGAGGCACTCTGATGATGTACGCAAGCTGCCCGCGTTTCTACGACGAGGTGGGCCGCGGGAACCTCACCATAGAGCAAGAGCGGGAGCTCCATGAGAAGCTACCGGCGTTCGATCCTCTCACGGCAAGTATCTTGATGTTCGAGCTTTTGCAATAGCTTGCGGCCACGTGCTCGCATGGCTGGGGTTCCAGTTCGCGTAAGAGTGCGAATCAGATCGATCACACTTGGATGCAAGGAGGCACATTGACCTGTCAGGTCAACCAGCCCCTGCATTGCAAATGTCTTGACAATGGAGCTTTTGTCCGCCAAATAGGATTGCAAGATATCTGCAACGCGGTGACATTCGGAGTCCGTGAGCTGCAAGCGCGGAAGTACCACAGCAAGGTGCCATTTCATTTCTTGCTGAGTAGTTTCTGCAAGCAAGCCTAGCAATGAAGCGGTATGAGGTTTCAACAGGAATGTTTGTTTCCGAGAGATTTTCTCTAGTGCGTCGGCTGCCCTCATACAAACGCGACTGTCTTCATCCCAGAGACACCCGACGAGAAAAGAAGTAGTCTTTGGGCGCCGTTCGATAAGAGCAACAACTTCGGCGACTCTCCCAGTGGACCGACGATCTCCGCCCGAAAGCATCAACCGGATTCGATCTTTTGTGTACATGAGTAGACTACTCACTCAATAGTATGCCGGAGGCTCATTGAGTGATCCATAACTTCTTTTATGCCTCATGTCCCGCGGTCTGGCTAGCTCAATGCCTTTGCGAGTCGAATGAGACCTTGCCGGGTCGCAACCTCGTCGAACCCGCCAAAGCCGAGGAGCAACGCATTCGGATCAGGACGTCTGAGGGTGCATCGATCGACGGCAAGCACCTCAACCCCCTGGGCCGCCGCCAACTTTTCCGCCTGTCGTGAAGTCATTTCATTCTTGAGGTACCCGATGGTGTAGAGGCCTGCCCTGACGTTAGAGATTTCAAGCAACCCACCCAGATGTTGCTTGGCTCCTTCGATGAGTGTTGCGAGGCGCTCCGCATACAGATTCCGCATCCTCCGCAGATGACGCGCCAAATGCCCATCGACGATGAAGTCGCAGAGCACCGCCTGGTCAAAGGATGAATTCCGGAAATCGGTGCGGTAGCGGAAACCCAGGAAGAAATCTATGAGCGGCGCAGGCAATACCACGTAGCCCACGCGTAAGGCTGGGAATAGCGTCTTGCTGAACGATCCGATGAAGATCACGCTGGAGTGATTGTCGAGACTTTGCAGGGCAGGCACAGGCGGGCCCTCAAACCTATACTCGCTATCATAGTCGTCTTCAATAACAAAAGCGCCGGCGCGTGAGGCCCAGCTAAGAAGGGCCATCCGCCGCTCCAGCGACATCGTTACCCCAAGCGGGAATTGGTGAGCCGGCGTTACGTAGGCTCCCTTCGCATGCGGACAGATCTTAATTCCGGCGGAAACAGACAGCCCTTCCTCATTCACTGGTACAGCAATCATCCTGGCTCCGACATGGTCAAACGCGATTCTGGCTCCGAAATATCCAGGATCCTCCATCCATATCGGATCGCCCTTTTTCAACAGCAGCCGTGCCAACAGGTCGAGCGCCTGTTGTATTCCGGAAACGATGACGATTTGTTCCGCAGTGCATCGCACCCCACGGGAGGTGCGCAAATACTCGGCGATTGCATCGCGCAATGGCCGATACCCACGCCGATCAGCCTCTTTCTTTAACCATGACCTAAAATTCCGCGCTCGGTCTGCGGCCATACGTCCCCAGACTTCGGATGGGAATTCGTTGATGGCCGGAACCCCGATCCGAAAGGGGCGGCTGCCCTCAACAAATGCCAGGTCAATCCAGGGTTGCGGCCGTTTATAGGTCGAAATGACGCGACGAATGTATGCCGGTATGGTGGTTGGCTGGCGGGCGGGCGGGGGCGCCTCCACACGATTGACCCAGGTACCGAATCCGACACGGGAGGTGACATATCCCTCGGCTTGTAAACGCTCCAGAACGCTGACGACTGTGCCCCGGGAGAGTTCATACTGGCTGGCGAAATCTCTGGACGCCGGCAGTCTGGCGCCTGGCGCGAGCCGGCCGTCAAGAATGGCAGAGCGCAGTTCGCCGTACAACCAATTGGTTAGGGTCTGATGTCGCGACCGGCTTGTGAGAGTGAGCTCGAACGAGCTAATGGCTTTTGGCATCTCAAATGGTCCAATAAAATTGGCGAAAATGGATCTGTTGAATGTACCACTGCCGCCATAGTATCAGTTCTGGAATCGAGAAGCGCAGGTATCGTCATTGAGCTCTGGCTTCTCGCTGAGCGATTCATGGGAGATCAACAGATGAAAGTTGGAGTTTGGTTCTATGGCTTGGGCACCGCTCTCACAGGCATTCTGGATATCGTCTGGGGTAAATTCGATGCCTCTCATCAACCCATCAAATTCCTGGGCCAGAATGTTGCTGGTCAACATATACTGGCCTGCGTCGCGGGCGTCTGGCTGGTCGCGGCTGGTCTTGCAATCTTGTGGCGGCGCAGCGCAAGGATTGGCGCCGCGGCATCCGCCATCGCCTACTTGATTTTTGCGGCATTTTGGCTGTCCCGATACCATGCCGGGATTCATGCGTTTGGCTGGCAAATCGACGTCTTAATAGGCATCTCATTCGGGGTCGGTCAACAATTATTGCTGGTCGCTCCGGCAGCAATCGTTTACGCGTCTACAGCCTCACCGGATTCCGTGTTGCAAGAGAGAGCAGCGATCGCCGCGCGTTGGATGTTGGGATTGCCTCCTATCGTCTTCGGCTTATTCCACCTCACCAGCATTCGCATCTTCGCTAGCATCGTCCCGCACTGGATGCGGTTTGGATATTTTTGGGCGGTGTTAACCGGAATCGCCTTCATCCTGGCAGGAAGTGCAATTTGCTCCGGAATCATGGATGTCCTGGCCGCCAGGCTTCTTGCGTTCATGCTGTTGCTGTTTGAAGGCCTTGTAGAAATTCCTCCTATTTTTATCCGACTGCACAATCAGGCGACATGGGGTGCCGCCGTATACAATCTGGCTGCGATAGGGGCATGCTTGATATTCGCCGAGTTTCTCGCAAGCCGCGCAGAACGAGGACGAATCGATCCCGCGGCGACTGTTGCCATGTCACGCCCCGATGCGGTGGTTGCGTGATTGAGTAACGCCGACGAACACTCGTCATCCATTCCCCTGGTTTCTGTTAGTCCATACCATGGTCAACAAATACCCTCAGATCATTTCCAGGACACAGAGATTCCAGTCTATGAATCCCTTGTGACTGAGTGCCGCCCCGGTATCGGGATGGTAGTACTCATTCAGTGAGCCGTGTGTTTCGAGGTCCCTCGACAGCAGAAGGATCGTCTTGTCGGCCAGGGTATCCGCTTCTTTCTTGTATCCATATCGCTGCAAGGCTTTCCATACGAAGTAGTTCACAATGATCCAGACTGGCCCAAGCCAGTTGCTCGGGTTGGAACTGAACTTCAGAGAGTACATGGTCTCCAGGGACGAAAGCGACCGCGCGCCCCATTGCGCGCAGAGGCGGTTGTCCGCGAGGTAGTTGGTGGTAATCAGTTTCTGCGCGTTCTGTTGCGGCGCGATGCCGCACCACAGCGGCAGGAAGCCGGTAAACATCTGGATCCTCGTGGGGAGGCATTTCCAGGACATATCCATTCCTCGCGGATAGTTTGGAATGAGCTCTGCCCGGCGATCGAAACATTGAACATCGACCGTATAGTAGTAACTGTCTCTGGGATCCCAGCAGAAGGTACGGACCCGCTCCGCCAACTCTTTCGCCTGGCTTCGAAGCCGTTCGTGATCCGCCGCGCGCCCCAGCCGTCGTGCCAGCTCCGCCGACGCTAAGAGATCCTGGTAGAACAAGCAGTTGAGAAGCAAGTTCGCCGAGGAAAAGAAAGGCCGGCCGAATGTGGTTGGGTCGTTGTCGTCGCCAACCGCAACATCGTCGCCCCACACCAGCAGGCCAATCGAGGAGGAGTTGTGCGTCACCCATGAATCGTAGAAGCGCAGAATCGAATCGAAATGTGGCTCCAGCCACTTCGCATCCCCGCGCTGATCGGCGGCGAGCAGCCCGAGTTGGCCAAACACCGGCTTGGCTTGGTTTCTTGAGGGAACGTTGCTCCCCTGAATCCGAAATGCGTCTGGAACGGTTGGCGTCATCATGATGGGGATTTGTCCGCCGGCATAAGCGTGCTCAAGAAAATTCAACAGGCTGCCCGAGACATGCTCACAAAGCTTTTGTTTGAGCGATTCATCGTGTTCGAGTTCGGCGAGGCGAAAAAGTCCCCGGCTGGTCCAAAGCGTGTCCCAATCCCAAAGGTTGTTTGAATACTCTTTGCCGGGCAGGGTGGGTGCAACGCTGGGGTGCTTCAGGATTCCATCGGGAGGCCGCAGCAACTGCGGCGCAATCGCCGCAAAATAGCGGAGCAGCGCATCTGCGCGTTGACGGCGCTCATCGCCGGAGAGGAGTGGTCCGCCGCCGGCGGCCGGGGCTTGCGGCTCTTGGCCGCGAACTGGCACGATGGAGACGGCACTGGAGGCGGCCAATCCCGCTAAAACATCGCGTCTGGAGATAGGTGACATTCGTTCCTCAGCCTCTTGGGCTCTCATTCGGTTTATTGAGTATCGTTTTGCGCGGTATCGCCCAAATCCTGTACGACAATGAGCGCGCGCTCATGCTGCTTTTCCTTGACATCCTTAACATGCGCCAAGGCGTCCTGAGCAGCAGCCTTATTACCCAATTTCTTGTAAATCTGCGCCAGCTGATAGTAAGCAGAGCCGTCTTCATCGCCAGCCAGGGCCAGATGCAACTCGCGGATAGCCTCCTTCGTACGGCCTGTATTCTCGTAGATCTGACCCATCAGAAAATGCAGGTGCGGTAGCATCTGTGATTTTGCCCCCTGGGCACGATTGAGATAGTCTTCGGCCTCGGTCCACTTATGCTGTGTCACGAAAATCCGGCCGACGAGAATGTTGAGATCGGGGTCATTCGAGTTCATGGCCAGCGCGGTTTTCGCGGTAGCAAGCGCCTCATCGATGTTCGAATCCTGGTTGTATACCGAGGCGAGACCGAAGAGTGGGGCGGGATCCTGCGGGGCCAGTGCCGCAGCCGCTTGGTATTCAGTGACGGCCTGTTGGTCACGCTGGCTCTCTCGATACATGTCACCTAAGAGGAGGTGTGTTCTTTCCGAGTTGGGCTTCAGTTCCTCGAAGCGCCCGAGTGCCAGGAAGGCCAATCCTTCATTGGCCTTGACCGACCAGTAAAGTGCCTCAGGATCTTTTGGCGCCCGATTGAGAACAAGATCGCTGGCCGTGACGGAACGGTTGTAATTGCCGGTCATATAAGCACAGCGCGCTAGCAGCAGCAGTTCACGATCACCATACCGATCCATGTCGTCTGCGAAATCTGCTGCGCAGGGGCCGTAACGTCCGTCACCGGCATCCGCTTCGGCAGACGGAACTCCCGCTCGCGTCTGCTGTCCGCCGCGGTGCATCGGAGAAGGATTCGCGCCCGTGGACGACGCGAAACCGACAGCCGGAGTTTCTCCTGGCAGGGCGGCGAGAACTGCATAAAGAGAAGCGTCCAGGTCACCAAGGGCGCTCCGCTGGTGGAGCGCGAGCGAAAGGGCAGAGGTGGGCTCAGCCGCAAGACCCTGGGTCAGCAGGATGGCATAGGAACTGAGAAATCCCTCATCACGCACCCACAGTTTGGTGAGCAAGTCGAGGGCTGTGGTGGCATCGCCTTGCTCAAGATACTGGCGCGCGAGGCCCAGGCTGGCCAGGGAGCAATCGGGGGATTCGTCATGAAAGGCCTTCATCGCAGCGGCATTCTGCTGCTGGGCGAGATACGAAAAACCGAGTTGCGCGTATGCGCAGGGAAAGTGCGGATCGGCGGCCAGTACGGCCTGTTGCTGAGAAATAGCCTCGTGGACACGGGACTGCTTCTGCAGTGCTTCGGCCAACAGGCTCTTTGCCCAGGGAGAATCGGCGGCCTCGTCGGACAACTTCCAGCCCCGGCTTTCGACGACGTTCATGGCGGTAAGACCCAGGGCAAACCATGCGGAGCTGTTTTGGTCGTCAATTGCCAGGGTGCGCCGAAAGGCGCTCTCGGCAACGGCGAACTTTTTGTCGGAAACGTAAGCACGCCCCAGAGAAAGCGGCGCTAACGCATCATGATGGTTCAGAGATTCCGCCTTGATGAGAAATGGAATCGCCTCCGGCGAACGATGGATGTGGGTGTAAGCAATCCCGAGGAATAGATTCGGTACATATAAGGATGGGTCGAGACGATTGGCCTTGCGGAAACTCTGGATAGCGCTGGAGTCGTCACCGGTCGCCTCTTGCATAAGGCCGAGATTGGCCCAAAGCATGGGTAAGTCAGGACGCAACTGAACCGCCTTCTTGTAGGCATCCGCGGCGGCTTCAAATGCGCGATCGCTCTGGGCCCGCTTTGCTGTGGCCACCAGAGAAGACAAATCCTGCTCGTGTGCCTGCTGGCCGAATACATTGGGACCCGTGGCCAGCAGGAACGAGAGCAGAATGGTAAGTCGAGTATTCAATGTATCGTCACCCGCGAAACCTACCAGTAGAACTTACCGGATACCTGGACTTCCCGAGCGGGGAAGGCGCTGGTGATTTTCCCAAAGCCCGATACACAACTGCTGCTTGCATTCGGGTCACAACCCGAATACGAGCCGTTCGGAGAGTAGAACTGCGGGTGGTTAAAGGCATTGAACATCTCGGCTCGGAACTGAATGCGTGTTTCTCTGGGTAGGATCCAGTTCTTCGAGATGCCCAGATCGGCGTTGTTGAAATCCGGAGCACGCATGTATGAGAGGTATCGGGAAGCCGTACCGAAGGTCCCGTACGGAGCATAGCCAAAGGCGGCCGTATTGAACCACTCGTCGACGCTGCGGTTCGCCGCATGTACGTTGCCGATGACATCCGGCCGTGGATTGCCGCCGTAGGACGGGATGTTGTTACCACTGACGGCGATCGGGATGCCGGACTTCGCGCTTACGATGCCGGTGACTTCCCAGCCGCCCAGAATCGCATCGGTCGGGTGATTGAAGTTCGATCCCAACGCCTTGCCGCGGCCCACCGGCAGATCGTAGATGTAACTGACGACCAGACTCTGCGGTGTGTCGCCGGCATCCACGCTCTTCTCCGCCGCCAAATTGTAGGTATTTGCCGGGGATGAATTGCCAGTCGCGGCCCAGGTGTTGAGACCTTCCGTGTTATCCAGGAATTTGGAGAAAGTGTAGGACACCAATACACTCAAGCCATTGCGGAATCTATGGTTGTATGTGGCTTCCAGCGCGTTGTACAGGGAGAAGCTATTGTTCGGTTCATTCTCACCTACCCCGCAGTACTGAGTATATGGTTGCAGCAGGTGAGAGTAGACGATCGTTGGCTGGTCCAAACCACAAGAGGACTGTCCGGCGGCAATGGAACCGGAGAACGGATTGGCAACCAGGCTATTCAGAACGGACGTACCGAGAGAGAGGTATTTCGGATCCAGCTGTGAGTGATTGATGCCGTTCCCGTTGATGATGTGCGTACCGTGATTGCCGAAGTAGTTCACTTCCAGCGAATCGTCCGGTGTGATCGCGTACTGGAGTCCAAACATGTACTGTTGCACATAGCTCGACGGCCGGTTGTGGAAGTCGGCGCCCAAACTGTAGCCAACATCCTGAAGTTCGCCCAGCGTTTTTCCGGTTGCCGGAACAAAGCCGTTGGGCCACGGGTTCTCAAGCGAGAGGTTTGTCGCCGGCGTAAGACCAGCGTTCAGAGAGGAATTTACGTTGGTGACAGGCGCGTAGCCGTCGGTGGAGGCGATGAGCTGGGCGCTGGACAAGGGAAAGAAGATTCCGTACCCGCCGCGGGCAACCAGCTTGGGGAGCGCCTGATAGCTGAAGCCGATGCGTGGCGACAGATTGGTATAGTGAGTTTTGTAAACGCCGCGGTTGCCGGACGACATGAACTCCAGTGCTCCCGGGAGGCTGGCCCCGATGGCGGCGCCGATCGGATTGATCGCATTGGGGTCGAAATAGGAGCCACGATCGCCCTTATAGGTTGGGGCGCCTTGAATTTCATAGCGCGCCCCGAGGTTCACGGTCAGCTTGGGAATAACATGCCAATCGTCCTGCAGATACCAAGCGAAGAGATGGGCGGTGGTGCCGGGGCGCGCCGCGATGCCGGCCGCGCCGCCATCCGGCAGACCCAGCAGCATCTGGGCTACCGCATTGCCGGTGTCGGCGGTGCACTGATAGGGATTGGGACCACAAGTGAAACCGCCCTTGATATTCAACGAGTTTTGATAAACACCCTCGTTGTAGTACAGCGCGTCGACACCCATGAAACCGAACGAGAATATTTGTTTGCCCGCCACCTTGGTGAAATTGGCCGCCGCCGTCGTGACCGGGCCGCGGGCCTGGTTGGCGCCACCAATAATGTTGCCAAGGTTCGATTCATTGGCGACGGTGATCTGGGGAAAATTCGGATCCGCGTTCAGGTATGCCGGCAGGCCCAGGCTCGACGTCTGGAAGCCCACCGATTGACCGGCGTCGTCTTCGCGATGATACTGGACGCCCCCGGTCAGGTTCATGGTAAAGGTCGGGCTGAAGATATGGGTGAAGCCGGCTACGAAGTCCCAGCGGTTATCGGATACCCTTACCCCCGGTCCAGCCGCATTTGAGCTTCCGTAGTACGCGGGTTCGCCAGTCTTATACTCCGTCTTGACCGATACACGCGCGTAATAGCGTGACGCGTCGTTGATGTTGTGGTCGAGCCTCAGGGTGTATTCGTTCGATTCTGCGGGCGCATTCCCGGTCACATTCAGGTTGTTGCTGAGCCCGGAGGATGTCGCGGTTGGATAATAAGAGATGAGTTTCATGCCAACCGGGTCAAATGCCCCCAGTGCGGCGACGTTGTTGTTGAGAATGGGATCACGAATATAACCGCTCTGAGTCGCCACCAGCCCGGTGGAAGGATCAACCTGACCAGCTGTAATTGCACGGCCGCTGCGCGGATTATAAATCTGCCCGGAATAGACCGGTCGTCCCAGAGCGTCGGTTCCTACTTGAGCACCCAGCAGTTCCGAAAAATTGCCTGCGCGGAAGTTGCCATCCGGTACGGTGAAGACACCGGTCGAAGGGGATGCCGCACTAAAATGCTCATAAAGCCCAAAGAGAAAGGTCTTGTTCGACTGGGCTAACAGGTGCGGTATGCGGAGCGGACCTCCGGCCGAAACGCCAAACTGTTGCCGCGTCACGTCCTGCTTGGGCAGGTTGTTATGATCGCTGAACCACAGGTTCGCATCCAGCGCCGCGTTGCGGTAGAACATATATCCATCGCCGTGGAACGCATTCGTGCCGGACTTGGTGGTTACATCCACCACGTTGCCTGAGCTCCATCCATACTGCGCGGTAAAGGAGCTGTTCTGCACCTTGAACTCTTCCACCGCGTCCACCGAGGGCACAAACATCACCTCGCCCCAGTCCGGAGACACGTCGAAGGTTCCATCGAGGAGAAACGCTGACGATCCGAACCAGCCGCCAGAGAAGTTCAGGAATGAAACGTCCTGGTCGGCGCTGTCGGTGGTATTTCCGCCGCCGCCAAGCAGAGTCTGGTGCTCGGAATTGACGTTCACCGAGGAATTGAGCGTTGCCAGGCCATAGACGTTACGAAGGTTCAACGGCAGCTCAACGATCTGTTTGCTGTTGACTTCCGCCGATATGTTCGAGTTCTCAGTATTCAGCAGCGATGCCTCGGAGGTGATGGTGATGGTCTCAGAACTGGTTCCGACCGTCATCACCACATTCTGCGAGGCCGATTGCCCGGCATCGAGTTGTAGTCCCTTCTGGACATACGTCAGAAAGCCCCGCTCCTTGATCGTCATCTCATAAGTCGAAGGCGGCAACTGGGCGAAGGAATACGCTCCCTGGTCACTGGTGGTGAAAACTCTTGTTATTCCTCTTTCCGGGCTGCTTAAATTGACCTCTGCTCCCGGTATCACAGATCCTGAAGAATCGGTGACGGTACCGCTCAGCGTCGCTGTGGTTACCGCCAGTTGCCCAAAGGCTGCCTGGACTCCAAGCCCACCGACAAGGAGCAGGGCCGCAAGGCAACCTGCCCAGTTCATCATTTCTTTTCGCATCTCAATCCTCCCTCAATACTTGCATTGCCGGAAAGCCACAATTCACATGCAAACTGAAGCCACTCTCCCTCGTTCGAAACTTCGGTGGCGCGCTAAAGTGATTTGCCAGAGCAGCGTCCAATTCAGATGGTTGACCCCGCAATGGTCAAGGTTGCTACGGTGGCAGCGGCCGGGACCAACCCCCGTGGACGTGTCGCAAACCATTGCTATGATTCAAGTTATTGGAAACGCATAGCGACCCGTATCAAGGGTGTGTTACGTTGTGATCGATCCAATCTTCGGTGGTGGAATGAGGGCTGTGGTGTGCGCCGAGGCAGTGAAAGGTGCTTGGCACCCCAAGACGCAGAGCGAAAAGCGGCTGGTGCAGTTGCAACTCGAAAAGATGGTGAGTGACGGGCTATTCGCTGCCAGTAGACGCTATTCGGGCTTGCTGCGGTACATCGTGGAACAGACTCTTGCGGAAAATGAAGGCACTTTGAAGGAGCGTACCCTCGGGGTAGAGGTATTTCAGCGGCCGCCGGATTACGATACCAATCTCGATCCTGTCGTGCGTCACTGTGCC